>Ga0118677_10001288_pt2 | contig 44526 bp, 48 predicted proteins | sample AliMusrvi5mmetaG_FD_86154 | JGI IMG/M metagenome (GOLD analysis project Ga0118677, IMG submission 86154) | reverse complement strand
CAAGATCCTTGATGCCACCGGCGCTCTGCCACCGCTATCCCAGGTGCCCAAAGTCACTCACCCACACTCGTGAAGAAAGAACCCGTTTTTCTTTCTCTACCGGTAGTCTCCATTGCTTTCCCTGGGGCCGGCGGTCCCCGCCGGTCATGCTGCAAACACTTCCTTGAAGACATCGACGTACCGTCGGAAATCATCGAGTGAACAGTCCGGTGGAATGCGGTGATCGGGCATGGGGATGAAGCCGCCTTCGTCCACGATCGGTTTCAAGCGCTGAAGAGCCGCGCGGATAGCTGCTTCGCCCCGCGGGATGAGGTGTTTGTTGAAGCCGCCCATCATGCGTAGTCCCCGGCCAAAGCGCCGCCGCAACTCGACAGGATCGGCGTTCCATGTGCCGACTTCAATGGGGAAGAAAATGTCGAACCCCGACTCCATCCAACACGGAATCAGGTCGTCGGTCTTGCCGTCGCTGTCGATCAGCACGAATGGCACACCCATTTCGCGGTAGAATGCAATCAGCCGCCGGTAGTGCTTGTCGTAGTGTTTCCGGTAGATGTCCGGAGAGAGGAGCGGCCCCGTATTGAAGCAGCAGTCCTCGAAAAAGTAGGCGAAGTCGAACGACGCTTGTGCCAGCACGGGACGATGCAGTGCGATGAAGAAGTCGGTGAGGTGCTCCAGAATCTCGTCGAGAAGTGCCGGGTTGTCATATGTCAGGTAACTCAGCTCCTCGACGCCCATCCACTCCCGCGGCCACCCGTACAGACTGCCGGCCATAAAAGTGGCTACGCGATCACGGAGGTTGAAGGCCTGTGCCTTGGTCTGCCAGCCATCCGGATAACGGCGAGGATTCTCCGGGTCGAGAAAGGTCTTGTACCGCGCCCACGACTCGGCCGTGGGTTTCAACGCATACTCCAGGGTGTGCGGGATGGAACTTCCGATCTTGCTGTGCTGCTTCACGTCGCCCAACGGACCGCGGACGATCCGGTACGTGTCGGTCTCTTCCAGCGTGACGGAGCGTGCCTCTGCGAGAGGGTCGTGATTGACCAGCCCCTGGACTTCCCACATTCCCTCCTCCCAGTCCGGGTCCATTCCCAGGAAGGCCGGCACGTCGATACCCTCGATACCTTCCTCGGCCTTCCAGCGCAGCCGGGTTTCATGCCAGGTGCCGAAGAACCAGACCGGAACGCGGTCAAAAGGTTCGTAGGCCATGATCGCATGAAGACGTTCGCGATGATTCATTCCGGGTTACCTCAAGCCGATGCAGTAGAGCGCACCTTCGCTCCGATAGTACAGGCGCTCTCCCTCGAAGACCGGCGCGGAAATGGTGGCCTCCTGGTGCCGGCTGGCGTAGTCGGGCGCAACCAGGCGTTCCACGCGGTTCCGGGCTACCGGCTTGAATGTGCGTCCCGGTTCCATCACCAGGCAGGCGCCCTGGTTGCCGAAGATGTAGATGTACTTGCCGGCCAGCGTGGGGCTGGCGGAAGCCCCGCCCTTCAAATACCCCTCACCGTTGTAGGGCATGTAGATGTCGATATCCAGCAACCGTTGATAAACAACTTCGCTCTTGACCACGTCCAGCACGGTCAGCACGCCAAAGTCGTTCACGCAATAGAGCAGTCCCTCGTGCAGCAACGGCGAGGCACAGTAGAAAGGCTCGTAGTAGTACGGGAACTTGTCTGTATTGAAGGGGATCTGCCGTTGGACTTCCAGCGTAACACCATCGCCAGGCTTTGGCATGGGCTTGAACGCTACCACGTCGCCCAGGTTGCTGACGATCTTGTAAGCGATGCCATTCTCCGACAGCGTGGCGGCCATGCGGTTGGCCCGGATCGACGCGAAGTTCTGCGGCTTCAGGTTGTCCGCTGTCTGCGGATCGAGCGTGAGCGACGCGCCGTCCGAGAGACGCCGGACCTCGCCGTTCAGGTAGTAGATCACCTTTTCCTGACCGGCCGGCAGCACACAGCCGGTGCCGTGGAAATGGGTGAGCCAGTTCCGTTCGCGGGCGGAGTTGGGCGTCTCCACGAGCACCGCGCCGGTCTTGGCGTCCAGCACGGTGAACTCCTCGAAGCAGATCACCAATTTGCCGTCCACCAGCAGCGGTGAGGTCGTGTAGCCGTGCTCGACAATCGCGTGCTTCAACAACCGTCGCCACACGCAATTCCCCTCGCGGTCATAGCACGCCACGATGCCCGTGCCAAAAAGCGCGTAGACCCGTTCCCCGTCTGTCACCGGGTTGCAGGCCGTGTACCCGGCCTCGCACCCCCAGGTGGCCGGGTTGCCGTACTTCGACTTTGACACCGCAGCCATCTTGCGACTCAGCGGTCCTTCCAAACTGCCACGACGGTCTTTCTCCAACGCCGGCGGAACCCACGGCGATACGGTATCCGACCGATCGGCCTGTTTGATCTTTTCCGCCAGCGGATCGAGTTCCGCAAAGATTTCAGGATTGGCCTGGCGTTCCTCGGCGGTCGCAAAGTCGTAGTAAGTCAGCGTCCGGGCCCAGAGCAGTTTGCCGTCCGCCTTGTTGGCGCATACCAGATTGCCATTCTCTGCGGTGAAAAAGAGGCGGTCCCCGGCGATCACCGGGGCGCTGGCGCCCGGTGACGGCGTCGGCGTCATCCAGACAATGCCATGCGTGTCGTACTCCGAACCGCGGTCCCCGAAGAGCGCGCCGCGTATCCACCAACTCCGGCGTGTGTTCAGCGTCCTGGCGTTCAGGATCAACAACCGGTTCCACCCCTTCTGGAGCGGCAGGACCAGGCGGCAGCCGGGACCGATATCCACGCCTTTGCCGCTGAAGTAGACTTGCGTGCCGTTGAGCCAGACCTTGCAGGCCCCCTGCCCCTGAGTCATCAGGTTGTAGGACACAGGCTTGCCGGAGGGCGAATGGATGTAGGCCAGCGCATAGGCTGCGACTCCCTTCTTGTCTGAAGGCACGTTCAGCGCCTGGCAGAGATCCAGGCAATCCGTGTCGAGCGTGACCGTCTTCCAAGCAAGGTCGCCGCTCTTCACGCCATCATCCGGGGCGAGCGCCGGCGTACCCGGGACCGGATCAGCGGCCGATGTCCCCTCCACCAACGGCACCGGGCCAAGCACCAGCCAACGGCGGATGATGCCATCGGCGATCGCATCTGCCTTGCCCGGCAAGGCATCATCCGCCGGTTTGCGCGCCTGCGCGGACAGTTCCGTTACATCCTTCGCGACCCGTCCCCACGAAACCGGCGGATTCGCGGCCGGATAGCGCCCGCTGCCGTCGCCGCGCCAACCGCTGACCGCAGCGGAGGCGCCGATCGCCAGCGAGGTAAACATGATCGAGACACATCCTATTCTTCCGATTGCGTGTTTCATCGCGCCTTTCATTCTCTACCGGCCGAGGACGGCCGGTTCCAGTTCACACCACAACATCCATGCTGGTCAGCGGGTGCCATCCGTCCGGTGCAACTTCCTCAATCGCGAAACGCACAACCGGCCGCCGCGTGAGCGGATCGATAATGCCGACCGACACGCCGACTTCACCGGGCTGGAATCCCGCCGGCATCGCGATGGTTTCGCTGAACCATGCCGGTTGTTCAGGCATCCACGTCCGGATGTCCTGCGCCGACTCCACCACGCGCTCGATCCCTTCCTGCACGAACCGGTACGCCAGTTTGTACGGCCGATAGATGGGTGCTACGCCGACGTTGTCAAGGAACGTCTGCACCTCGAACGACTGGCCCGGCCGGGTCTCGAGCGACAGAATCATCTGGCGCAGCACGAAACGATAGCCGAGACGGAGATCGAACGCGTCCAGCTTCGCGCGCCACTCTGCCGGGAAGAACGACGACTTGGGCATGAAGACCGTGGGATGGTACCGCAGCCCTTGTTCGAGGATGAAGTCGATGTCCCAATTCCGCTCGAACCAATACGGCACGGTCCAGCAGGTCTCGAAGGTGACCGGCGCCCGGCGCCACGCATCCCGCACGCCGCACTTCTCGGCCTCCATCGGATAAAGGTCGTAGGTGTGATTCCAGCACAACCGATCCGGCACGACACCGCGTCCGTCCTCGTGGATATCGCCGAAGCAATCGGCCCGCCAGCCGACCGGCTGGCTGGAAACGCGTTGCGCATGGGTGCAACCATCTGTGCCGAGCATGGAGACCAGTCGCGTCTTGCGGAAACTGGCCAGATAGACGTCCGTCAGGGCGCGGGCGGTTTCCGGCGTGCAGTTGCCGCCGGTCTCGCCACAGGAGCCGCCATAGGCGATATCGAAACTCTCCAAGTCAGGGTGGCCGTCGTAACGCGCGCCCAGTGCGCGGATGACGTCGCCCCAGTGTTCAAAGTAGCGCGGGTCGTTGTGGTCGGGTATGCGGTGACTCGCGTTGCCGGTTTTCAGATCCATGCCCGCACCGGTGGCCCAGTACCAGTCCGGCACGCCGCAGGCGCCGAGGAAGGGCATGAGCCGCATTTGCAGCGTCTGACCGCGGGCGCGGGCCGCCGCCAGGGCGCCATCGAACACCTCCCAGCGGACTTGGCCCTTGCACGGCTCAAGATCGCCCCAGGCCCAGCGGCAGTAGGCCAACGTCGTTCGGGGATAGCGTTCGTTGACCAGCGACGCGGGATTGCCGGAAAATAGCGTGAAGGTGGATGGCCCATTGCGGTCGTCCCAGGTCCAGTTGTCGTTTACCGGGTCGCCGTTGAACCGTTGAAACGTCGTGGTGCCGCGATGGGGATTCGCAATGTAAGCGCGACTCTCGATCGGTCGCACGCGCTGCACCACTTCATTGGGTCCGAATTGGTTACGCCAACAGGTCTTTCGCAAGGTCATGCCATGTACTCCTTGAGGCACCTCTGAAGGCACCGCACTTTCTGTTCCAGATCGTTTCGGTAGTCGCGCAAAATTCTTTGTCCGTAGGGGGATTGCTGCCAGCGCTCCCGTCGCTGCAACACCGCCAGGAGCGCTTCGTCGTTCTCCAGTTCGAGTCGCCAGACACTTGCCAGATCGCTGCCCGCCGCTTGCTCGGCGTCAAGGAAGTTGAGGAAGCTCTGCTTGAAGCGGAGGACGATTTCGATCGCGTCGGACGCAATCGCGGCATAGTCGCGGCAAGTGAGCGCCGGACTGGTCTTCCTGGGCTGGTGAAATGGCGCCTGGTCAGTTGGAGCCAGCGCGCAGGCGCGGCGGGCATATTCCAGGGCCTTGGCGTAGGCGTCCACTTCCTGGAGGAGCGTCTGTCGCCAAAGGTGAGGATCGATACCATCACCGCAGTACGCGCTGGTCGAAACGCCCTCACGGCGCAATCCTGTCTTCAAATGCGACGGGAACATCAGGGACCGCGAGTGCCACAGACGGGATATGTAGGGCCGGTTGGCGTCGCCAGCTTCGATCGCGTCCATGGCCTTGTCCACTTCACAACAGGCCTGCCACATGGCCTGCGCGGCCTCTTCGCCATACAGTTGCAGGGATAGCAACGCGCGAATTCTTTCGCCAGCCTGCTCCAGCGTAACCAGAGGCCGCCAGGAGAACTCCCGGAACGCCAGGTCCGTGATGGAATTCACCCCGAAAGTCGGGCCTCCGGTATGATGCTGCATGATGCCGTGGACGCCGGCCGCCGCCCAGGCATGGCATTTCCGGTAGGTCCGGAGCGGCATCGGAAGACCGGCCGTGATTTCCATCAGCAGGTCGTCCGAGGTCCCGGTGAAATCGTTTTCGGCCAGCAGCGTGAGATCGCCGCGCTCCAATGCCTGCCGGCACAGATCCCGGGTCCAATCGGAAAGCAGGGTTGTATCCACGTTGGCGTCCCAGGCGGCAAAAGTGATGAGAATGGATTGAGGCGGAAGCTCGGCCACCATCTTGCGCCTGAGTTCGTCGGGTTGGTACCAATGGGCGGTGGCCGTGGCGACGCGGAAATCGCTGCGCCGGGCGCTACCTTCGTCTTGCAGCAACTTGATCAAATGGAGGTGCGCGGCATCGGGATATCCATCGTATCCCCTGGGATAGATGGCGGGATTGGGTTCCGTGGGCGGCCAGATGTTGGCGGAGCCGGCATCCTCGTTATAAAGATACAGCGTGTGCAGTCCGGGGAATTGGGCCAGCACCCGGGAGAGCAATTCCCGATAGTGCGCTTCCACCTTTGGATGGAAGACGCTCAAGGCTTTCCAGCCATCCGAGCGGTAGCGATGACAGTACGCGGCCCCAAGCATATCAGCCGGAAACGTTTTCAGCAGGTTGGTCGGCAGCGCATCTTTAGTTTCATCGGATTTGGAGCCCGGTCCGGCGATCGCCGTGGGTTCGTCCTGGAACATGGCCACTTCCAGCCCGTGCTGTTGGGCCAATTGGCAGGCGCGTTGGGCAACCGCCCGGAGCGCATCGTCCGGGGGACAGACCTGGCTGATCTGTGGCAAATGCCGGTCATCCCGGACATAGTGGGTGAAGTGTTTGACTTCGATGAAGGCATCTCTTCGTCCACGAAGATAGCTGGTATTCACGCCTAACCGGGTCAGGTATTCGAAGTTGGCGGGGTCGTCGCTGCGGCCGTGGATGGTGGGCGCCATCCAACGTTCCCGAAAGTGGGCGCGCTCCTCCACTTCCAGATCATCCGACTTGCGGTCCCCGCGGAACCAATCGATGAGCCGGTGCACGCCATACAGAACGCTTCTTCCGTTCGATCCGCGGACCACAATGCGCTGGCCGCTACCGGTCAACCAGAAGGCGTCGCCGGGTTCGCCATCGACCACTTGCAGACGGATCGTGCCTGGCGCCTTTTCGTCGAGCATCGCGCGGATCGGCAGTTCGAATCCTTGCGTCACAAAGTATTCCCGCAATTTGCAGGCCGCGATTTCTTCAGCGGAACTGCGTCCTTCTGCCATCCCGATTTGCCAGGATGCATTCACGTTAGGGTAACTAGGGTAAGGCTTCAACATGTTGTTTCCACCCGTCAAGCGGGTTTCGAAAAGCCGATCGTGCGAACCTATCATCCTGTGTCTGCCTGGCGGCACTCAGCTCATCGATCATGGTTCTGTGGCCCGGGAGGACGTCGCGGTCCGCCGCCCGAGGGCCGCCCTGATTGAATCCACCACGAATCCCGCCAGTAGTTTTGAGCCGGCGTCCTCGAAGTGCATGCCGTCGGGCTTCTGGTTGCCGGTCAACCGCGGCCTCATATGAGTGTAGAGATCATCGATGGGAATCTCGCTCGCCTCCATGATCCGCTTCGCCTTCGCATTGTACTCGGTGACATCCTTGTTCTGCTGGTCGGCTGCGAGGGGCGTCGTCGAAGCCCACACAATCCTTGCATTGGCGGCCTTGAGCCGACGAATGATGTCACGCAAGTTTGTCTCATACTCCTCGATGGGCACGATTCGGTTCTCTTTCACGTCGTGCAGGCCGGCGTTGAAGTGAATGACATCCCAGTCTCCTCCGCCCGTCGCAAGAATCTGATCGAAGTTCTCACGGACGAACCGCGTCCCCTTGCACTGACCGCTGGAGACGACGACCGCCTCGCCCGTCAACGCTTCCTGGACGAACGGGAAATAGCCGAGGCTGATCGAATCCCCGATCAGCAGGACGCGAAACGGCTTGTGCCGGATGGGCGGAAGAACGGGTCGGACCGTCTGACCGGACGCCGGGGCGACGGCCGACCTTGGCGGTTCATTCGTGGGTGAAGACGCCATCGCGCCGAGAGGTCTCTGAGTCTGCCCCTGCGCGAGGCAAATCCCTGTCACCGCGGCAACTCCAATCAATGCCATGCGGCAGAGACGGCGGCTCGGCGGAAACCACCGTGAGCCCCCGGATAACCTTCCATCCGCGATCATCGCAACCTTTGTGGTGACGCTCATGATATGAGATTCCCTTTGCCATCCGCCAAGTGCGTTTCGGAAAGGCCGGTCACCGCTTTCAAACGCTGATTAACCATGCCGTGGAAGCATACCGGCAGATGATCCTGATGCCCGCGGTGAATCAGCACGCAATCCAGGCACTTGCCGTGATACTTGCACGGCGCCTTGCACGAACAGTGGTCCTCGCCCGACTTCTTGACCTCGTCAAGAAAGCGGTCCTGACATTCGAAGAACCGCTTCTTGTCGCCCTGGCGCAAATGCTCCAAGGCCTGTTTCTCCAAAGGACTGTCATCGATTTCCATGCTCATTTTCCTTTCCATGTCACATGTCGCCAAACTCCAGACAGGCCGCGTACACGGCAGCGAGTATGATTTGCACCAAGGGGTTCTCAATCGCGGCAACGGCGATTTCCAGCGCCCCGCTGGCGGCATCGAACCTGAAATCGACGCGCGATCCGTTGACGCGCACCTCCCTGGGCGCCGCGGCGGCATAAGCCAGGAAGCGGCCCCCGAAGCGCAGTTGAATCCGCACCGCGCCAGATGTTTCGATGCCGTAACTCACCACCGCTCCGCCGCTGTTGAACATGTCCGCCAGGCCGATGGCGGCAAAGTCGTCCACAACCGGCACCATCGTGAATACTTCCGCGGTCAGTTGGGTCAAGGTCAGTTCCCCTCGCTCATGCCGTTTCATGGTCTTCAACGTGCGGCCATGGTGCGAGTAGACCGCGAATCGTTCGCCGACAAGGCCGGGGACATCGCTGGGGCTGACGCTGCCGGTGATGGGGAGCTTTTCGGCGGCGTCTTCACTGGAATGGGCGTTGAACACGCCCAGTACTGCCGAACCGCCCGGGTTTCGGTTGAATACCTTCAGCAGAACGTTCTCGCGCATCACATCGTGGAAGAGGCAATCCCGGGCAGGCACACCGGGACCGGGACAACGCAGCGTGGTGCCATCCGGCAGGACCAGCTTGCGCAACAGATCGAAATCGTGCTCGCCGGGTTTGTCGGAAATGAGCACCGGACTGCCACTGACCGCCCGGCCCGCGGCGTGGTAAGCGCCCAACGGGTGGCCCGACTGAAAGATGTCCCAGTCAGGATGCACGAACTGTCCGAACCACAAGCCCACCGCCGCGTTGCACCACAAGTGCAGTCCGTGGACTGTTTTTGAACTCGGATTGGGAAAGAAATCCTCGCTGGTCCGCGTGATGGTGCTCGCCGGCGCACCGTACAGCATCTCAGTGGAGCAACTCATGCAATTGATCAGGTTCCCGGCGAAATGCGTGTTCGCGCTGCCTTCGAGCGCTTCATGGTATGCCAGCATCAGTGCCACGCGGCCCCCGTAGCCCTGAGCGATCGTTTCCAGCACCGCCTGGTTATCGACCTTGACGCCATCGATGCCCTGGCTGCGAAGGTAGCGGTGATAATCGTGGAAGAAACGGTGGATGTGCTCAGGCGAAACAAATCCCACCGTCCGGCCCCACCACTGGTCCCAGAAGTCTTTCGGATCGGCCGCGAAACTCCGGACGCCCGGCGAACTGTTGCGGGCGACCTCCCGCACCCCGTAGCCGGGCAAAGCCGTCCCATCGACACCACCCCAATAGCCGACCATCGTGTGCCATACCATGAACGTCCGCACACCAAACTGCTCTTTGGCCAGACGCACCAGGGGAGCGAGGCCCGAGGGAAACTTGGCATTGGCACCGAAGGCGGTGAGTTGTCGCGCGCCGCTCGCGGTCTTGTGCTCGGATTGCCAGCCGTCATCAAGAATCACCATCCGCGGCTGCAAGCCGCCGGCCTTGAACGACTGCAGTCCGATTTCCACCTTCTCCTGCGACACCTCCTGATAGAAGGCGTTCCAGGTACACCAGCCGAACTGATCAGCATAAGCCGGCGTCGCCTTGTCCTTGCGCAGCCGCCCGGTACCCAAGTGCTTGTTGACGATCTCAGCCGCTTGTTCCATCAGCGCGTAGGAGTCATTGCCAACCATGCAGAACAACGCGATCATTTCGGTGATCTGCAAGGCCGTATCGCCGGTTTCGATCAACAGCGTCAGGCGGTTGTCACCGGCGCCCTGCAAACTGGCCCTCGCGTTCCGGTCGATCAGCGGCACGAGCGCCGCCGCCCTGCCGTCGGCCAGTTCCAGCAACAGGAACTGCACCTCCGCCGGCAGCCCGCCCACATCCTCCCCGGCGGCTGGCTTCATCCAAAACGGCGATGCACGATGGCAGGCCAGGAAGCGCTTCGCGCCGCGCACCTGTCCCAGCGGCAGTTCAAACCGATCCGTCGCCGTATCGACCTGCACCCGGAAGAACGCGTAACCTGGCCCGGGCCGGGCAACGGAGAGCCGCGGCGTCACATCGACCAGCAGACTCTCCCCATCAAGGCAAACAGATCCATCAAACACATCCAGTTTTGCCGTCAATTCCATGAACTCCCTATTTCCTGATCGATGCTTCTAACGACATGATGGCCGCGGCCAATTTGGCGCGCGATCGATCGTACCAGGCGGAACTCACGTCGGTCGTGGACTGGGTCGCCTGCTTGGCGTCGAGTTTAGTATCCTTGAGACTCGTGTCCGCCTCGATCCGCATCGCCGGGCCGCCGGCCTTGTTGCCATCGAGGTCAACAACGGCCAGGACCTCGTCCAACACCTTGAGGGCGTTGTCCGCCTCGGCGCCATGTCCTTTGTCCCGAGCCCGTTTGGCCCAGGCGCGCAACGTGTACACGAACCGGTAGTCGTCAACGCCTTCGCGCATCGCTTCCCATTCGAGCGTGGGATCGGGGGTCGAGGACGTCATGGACGGATAGACCACGGTCCAGTCGCGGTTGTCGCCGTCAAGGTCATTGAACGGATCGACCGCCACCTCTCCGTAGGCATAGAACTGGCAACTGTACGCGCCGAGCTTGGCAAAGTAATATCCGGCGCGATAGCGGTTGGCCGACGGATCGACATCGAAACCCGGACAGTAGAACATGAGCGTTTGCTTGTTCGACACCACGCCCGCCACGGTCTGGTCGTTGAGATAGGTGAGGTTGTAACAGATGTCGTCCAACACCGAACCAAGAACAGACACGGCCTTGGGGTTGGACGTGATGTAGGTCCGCGCGCCCGGCACATCCTTGATCCACGTGCAGGAATGTTTCGCCTGGGCGATCACCGGGTCGGCATGCGGTTCATCCACCGGGAAGAAAGCCGTTTCCTCAAAACCCGCCGCCTTGGCCACCTGCAGTTCTTTCGCAATCACATCGGCGTGCCTGCGACGTTTCGCCGGATCGCCCTCCGGTTGCTTGGGGTCGAGGGTCGCCAGCGGCGCGATGCCCTCGGTGCTCAGGATCAGCGGCGACCGATAGCCGAGACTCTTCAGCAATCCGAACCCTTTGACGACCGGATCCCAGTCCAGCTTATCGGCAACCGGGTAGTAGGGCATCATCCCGGAAACCAGCGTGTCCATGCCGTGATCGCGCATGTCGCGCAATTCCATCGGACAGGGATTGATCAACTCCGCATAGTAGAACTGCCCATGCGTGGCGTGATCGGGATGCTCCAAACGGAACGGATAGACGGTCACGTCCACCGGCGCGGTGAACTTGCCGCCCTTCTGACTGGCGACGGTCATCTCGCCATGATAGGCGCCGGCCGCGGCATCGGCCGGCATGGCAAAGGTCAGGCAGGCCACTTCCAGGCGGCTGGTGCTGACCGCCTGAGACGGTGCCGTCGCCAACTGTTCCAGGCACACCCGGTAGTCGGCGCCCCAGGACGAACCGATGCGCTGGGGACTATAGACCGCCCAGCGCACAGGAAGGTCCGCGAGACGCACGGTACGCCCTGCACTCTTCAAGTCGCTGAATGTCACCGTGACCTGGCCCAGGTCTTTCAATCCGCGAACCGCCACCAGCAGCGAATGCGACTGGCCGGGGCAGAGGCTGATACGCGCCGTGTCGGTCAATTCCTCCGGCCGGGGATTGGAGTTCTCAAAGAGCCAGCGGTTGATCGGCGGGAAGAACACGCGGAAGCCACGCGCCTTCTCCGGGGCGGTGGTGTCAGGGTACGAACCGGGATCCGGTAGACCGAGGTTCTTGAAGTGCGGCAGCAGTTGCGCCACCACGGCCTGACGCCGGTCCGTCTCGGCCTGCAACGCAGCCGCGGCCCGCGCGGCCGTGCCCGGCAACGGCGAGGCGGCCGACCAGAGCGTGCAGGATGCCACAGGCACCGGGGCCTTGATGTTGTTGAGCGCAAACCGGAAAGTGCGCCCGTCCATGGTTCGCATCATGGAGCGCCGGATAATCACGGTTTCCTCTTTCCATTGGCCATCCGCGGCGCCGCCGAAAGAGCCGACGTAGCCCGCGCCGTAGAACCCGCAGCCGCCCTTGCCGGCATACACGAAGACCGGCTTGGCCGCGATGTCCTTGAACCGGAACGTCAGGTAGAACGGATGCCGGATCGCGCCGTCGTCCTGCGGATCGAAGTCGAACGCAGGCATCACGAAGCCCACCTGATACACGTTGGGCATGAGGGCACGAAACCGGGTGGCCCCATCCTGGCCGGGTTGTCCGATCCGTTCCGCCGGCGTCACGTGACACGGTTGCGACTCATTCAGGTCCGCCGCATCGCCCCAGTTCCATTGACAGCTCAGATTGCGCGCGACCTCGTTCGTATTCTGTGCCCACGCCGGGAGAACCAGCGCCCCGGCCAAGCCTAGCATGGCCCACTTGTTGGCATCACTCATCTTCATGCTGTCGCTCCTCTGCTTTTCACAATGTTAAAAAGCGCCGCCACCTGCTCACGCGAATTCAAGGCAGCGTTTGCGGTAGTGAAGGTAATCCTGGTAAGACACTTCTTCAGGCACGCCGTGATCGCAGGTCGGCATATACCCACCGCGCACCTGCATGGCCGGAAAGATGCGGTCCACCAGGCGGTCAATCGCGGCCTTGCCCTTGGCCAATTCCCGCTTGTCCACTCCGCCGGTGATGATCAGGTCCGGGTATTTCCGCCCCACTTCAACCACGTCGCAGTTGGAAGCCACCTCGAACGGGCTCATGACGTCCATGCCCAGTTCCTGGTAGAGGGGAATGGTCGGCGGCGCAAACCCGTCGGTGTCGATTTGAAAATACAGGTGACGCGTGCGGTCGATCTGCCGCGCCTTCATGTTGGCCAGCAACTGGCGGTAGTAGGGGAAAAGAAACTCCCGCATCATCTCCGGAGAGATCAACGACCCGTGATTGTAGCAAATGTCCTCGCCGAAGAAGAGTTCATCGAACGTGACATGTTTTTGATGTGCGGCACTGACGGCATCGGCCAGTTTGAACCATGTCGTCATACAGTCGTGAATCAAATCAGGAGCATCATGCAACATGTAGAGAACCCCTTCCGGCCCCATCAGGCTGCGCAGATACATGTAGCCGCCGATCACGTATTCGGTGACCAGCGCCCCTTGCCCGATCAATGCACGCCCCTTCTCGAACGATATGGGAATATCGCGGTACCGTTCTGGCGTTTTCGGATCCAGCCGCCACTTCACATCCCGTTCCCATGTCTTCCAGTCTTTCACGGGATGATCGATGTATTCGGGCATGAACCCGTTGCGGCGTCCCTTGAAATACAGGACGTGCCGACCAGCCGTATCGCGCACCACCTCAACCTCGCCGCGATCCTCGATCAGAGCTTCCTCGAACTTGGGAGAGAACGCAGCCGTGGTCCAGCCCAAATCCCAAAAACCGAAGCCGCCGGGCGGGTCGTAACCAAAGAGTTGTTCCAGCGGAATATCCTGGGGCATGCCCTGGGTCTTCCAGTTCTCAAGACAGTAAAATCCGAATTCCCGCTGGTAGAACCCGGTGCCGGGTTTGCGCGCATACGTGTCCCGCATCTTGCGGGGACCGAGGCTCATGGCCTCGCGAGAGACCAGTTGGTGGATGCCGTCCGCGGGCGTTTGCGTGTCGGTCATGGTGAAATCAGTCCTCCGTTCGTCGGGTCGCGTCATAGTTCCCTCATCCGCGCACACCGTACTTCACGGCGGCATCGAGGTAGCGATTCGCATTGGCCAAAAAACGTTCCGTTGGTCGTTCGTGCGGCGTGGCCGAGGGATGCAGCCACACGCGCGGGCCACCCTCCTCGATGGCGCGTCGAACGAGCGTCTCGATCTCGTCTGGCGTGGCGCGTTCCATGTCGAGAAACTGGATGTTGCCGAAAAGTGTCATGTCCGGCCCAACCCGTTCGCGCGCCCCGGCCATGGTGATATCCCCCTGTGGCGGCGGCTCGACCGGATCGACCGAATCCACGCCCATCTCGCGGAACGACCGCAGCAAGGTGCCGACCCGGCCGTGACAGTGCACGTGAATCAGGTTCTGCGGGTCGCGCTCCTTGATCAGCCGCATGACCGCGCCGTCGTAGGGCACGACCCACTCCTCCCATTGCCGCGGCCCCATCATGGGCGGACAGGCCCGTTCGACGCCGTTGAAATGCCAGAACGGACCCACGCCCTGGTCGAGCAGGAACACGACCTTCTCCGTCGTCCGCGTCAGCCACGCGTCGGCGAGCGCACGGATGACCTCCGGTTCGGTTGCCATCCACTCCAGCACCAACTCGTACGGGATCATGCCCACCAGCATGGCGACCATCGAGTTGACGCTAATGCCGCCGATGCAAAGCGGTCCACTCGCCGAACGGTAGGCGCGATAGGCGTCGAACTCCGCTGCGGGCGGCGGCGTGAAACGGTAGGGCACACTCAACATTTTGTCCACGTCAGCCAGGGAGTTCACCGGCTTACCGGTGTCCCACAAAGTCTCGATCCCCTCCTGTTCGTCGTACCACCAGGCCAGATCGCCTTTCGGCGTGTGCAGCACCGTCGTATGCCGCGTGAGGCCGGCGCCCAGGCTCTCCACAGGCCGTTCCTCGGTGAACTCCTCCGGGGCCTCGAGAAAACGCTGGTAGCTGAAACGCGAGAACACGCGCGGTTTTGCCACCGGGCTCCAGATGGGAAACGGGTCACAGAGTTCCTGCACGCGGCGCGCGAGAGCGATGAACGCCGGCATGCTCCGCCACCCGCCTGGTTTCTCGCGGTCGATGTCGCCCATGGGATTCCAGGGAATCGGCGACGAAATCGGTATCCGATCCGCCCGACCATGTCCGTAGGCCGCCCAAATGCGCCGGCTCGATATTGCCAGATCGCTCATGTCAGATCCTCATCCGAGATCGACCGTCTTCCCCGTTCGCACCGACTGATCCGCAGCCAGGACGATGCGCAGACTGTTGACGCCATCTTCCATGTGCTGCGACAGATCCAGATCCTCGCGAATCGTCTTAAGCAGATACAGTTGCTCCCGGCGGCAGAGTTCGCCGTGACTGGGTTCGTCGCTTAAATCCACCATTTCGTCGGGCCGGGAGAACCGGCTGTCAGGCCCCAGATCGGCGTAGTGGACCTTCAACGATTCGGTCTTGCAGTGGGACTCGATGTCACCGGACTTGGACGCAGCCGAGGCGCTGGCCGCCACGATACTGACGCACCCCTTGGGGCCCATCACGTCCTTCACAAAGAAGGCCGTCTCGCTTATCATGGGCCCCCACCCGGCCTCGTACCAGCCGACCGAGCCGTCATCGAACGTCACCTGCAACTGCCCGTAGTTGTACATGTCCTTGGCAATTTCGTCCGAAAGCCGGGTGCCGATCGCGGAAACCCGGATCGGACGCGCGCCGGTCATCTGGCACATGACGTCCACATAATGCACGCCGCAATCCACAATCGGCGAAAGAGATTCCAGCAGCCCCTTGGCCACCACCCAGTTTTCGGCCTGGACCTGCTGATTCAGGTTCATCCGCATGACCAGGGGCTTTCCCATCGTGCGCGCGATCCCGATGAACTTGATCCAGGACGGATGATGCCGCAGCCCGTAGCCGATGACGACTTTCCGCCGGGCCTGCTTGGCCGCCGTGACCACACGCCGGGCGCCTTCGACCGTCGTTGCCATTGGCTTTTCTAGGAACACGTGGGCTCCGGCCTTGAGGGAGGCGAGCGTGAATTCCTCGTGAGTCCCCGGCGTTGTGCAAACGGAGACCACGTCGGGCTTGGTTGCGGCCATGGCGCGGGCGAAATCGTCGAACGTCGCGATGCCCCCGCCCAACGATTCATTGAGCGCCTCCGCGCGCGCAACGTGGCGGTTGTACAGACCGGCGACTTTGAAGTCGCCGATGGATTGGTAAGCCCTGGCATGAGACGCGCCCATGCGCCCGCAACCGACAACCAGAACCTTCAGTGCATTTCCCATGGATGTTGTCCTTTCTCGCTTAACGTCGCAATGCCTCAATGGCGTCACTCGTCTTGACTCGAAACTGCTCCCAGTCGGCGGAGCCGAGGATCGCATCGTGGTCGCGCTGGTTAAGCTTGAAACTGGCCATACGGTCGGCAATCAACTTCTCCGCCGCCTGCGCGGCCGGCGTCCCGGCCTTTTCTTTCGCCAGGCGCGCCAGGGTGAGAAGACGTCGATAGTCGTTCAATCCCAGCCGATTGCGCTCGAAGTCCAGCGACGGCACCAGCCGCCCGTCTGGCGAGGCGTTGCACCAGGCGTAGTCGTCCTCTCGGCAGTCGAGCGCATAGTATGGATCGCCAGCCACAATATTCCAATGCCAGGAAACGCGGTATTTCGCCCCGAACTGCTTGACGCATTTGTAGAGGTAATCGCCGTAGGTCCAGCGATTGCCGCCATTGTAGAAGGCCCAATCGCCGCCGTTGTCGCGCAGCAACTTGACCGAACCCTCGTCGTGCTCGTTCCAGTCGGCCACGTGCAGGGCCTTAGCCAGCAGATAGTGCGGGGCTTTCGAATCCGTACCTTCGTAACTGGTCGCGCCGGTGAAGTAAGGCGGCCCCTTGGGAAAGGCCTTGCGATAGGCCGCGGCATTCGCGGTCGAAGCCACCAGCGCCTCGCCGATCGGCTCGTCGCACAGATTGTAGTACACCGGCAACCAACCCTGCTCATCCGCGTGCTTCTGGATGGCCATGTAAACCGTCTTGATGAACTCGCTGTAGTCGCTGAATCCGGCCGCCTTCATGGCGGCGGTATCCATCGAATAGGCGTTGATCCCGCTGACGCCGCCGCCATACGTGACCACAGCCAGGAAACCCATCTCCTTGGCCTGCTTCATCTGCGCGTCGGCGCGCGTGAAATCGAACTGGGGCCGCTTTTCCTTGGTATCCATGTCGACCTTGAACCCGCGGTAGCCGATATCCGGGATCCCGGTAAACGCCGTAAAGCCGTAGTCGCGCAGGCGCCGCAGGCTCTTCTCGCTCAGTGAGGCCGCAAAGGCAGCCGCGTTCGGATCGCCGCCGACCCACGGCACGCCGATGGAATGACCGAACGGACCCGCGGGCGCATCAATCGGATCGAGCGTTCCGGCCCGCACCATAAACGCGAGCGGCACGCTGTCGCTCCGGCCTTTGGCGGCCGCAATCGTCACCTGGCCCTGGTAGAGGCCGGACTTGGCATCCGCCGGCGTGTTAATGGTCAGCCAGAACCGGCGCGTCATATCCTTGGGGCACGCCACGCTGTTCGTGGGCATGAGCAGGCGCGGCTTGATCGTGTAAACGCCCCCATCCATGGTCACACGCGTGACCCGATAGGAGACGAAGCCGATGTCCACGGCAGAGGCCGGGATTGTGCCGGCCCGGCCCTTGAGATCGCTCGCCGTCACGGTCACGTCGCCCAGGTCGCGCAGCGGCACGAGCGCGAGCGTGACCGGCTCGCCCACACCCGCGAAGGCGTCGCCCTGCAATTTGGCGCACCCTTCACCGGTCACGGGCGTGTCGTTGTAGTAGACGTCGCGCATGGGGTCCGGCTGGAAGAGCACATAGCCGCGCGCCTGATCCACCTGGGTCGGCGCGAGCGGGTCGCCAGCCGGTTTGTGCAGGATGCGCTTGAAGTAGTTGTCGAAGTAGAACCGCCGCCGGTCCTCGACGAATTGCAGGAACTTCTGCCCTTGCGCCGCCTTGGCCGCCGGATAGATTACGACGGCGGACACGCTACAACCCCAGTTCTCGCTCTGGAAGTCGATGTTCAATTGGCCGTTGGTGACAACGAGATCGAACTGCTTCTCGTGGAAATAAGCCTTCTGATATTTGTCGAACGTGTTCTCGCTCGGCAGGTCATCGGAGTTCCAGAAGCGAAAGTATTTGCGCAACTGATCGGCAAAATTCATGGTTTCGACAACCACCGACTGGCCCTGCGCCAGGACCGCCCTCTTGGTGTACCGCTGGAAATCGCCCCAGTATTCGGATGGACTGTCGATGTTGACGAACACATGGTAAGTCCCGTTCGGCACATCCACGGCCAGGCCGCCGGACTCGATGCAAATGAAGTCCTGGTAGAGCGGGTCGGGTTGGAGGGCATCGAAGGTTTGCCAGATCTTCGCGTTTTTCAGTCCGTAGCCGCGCCCCTTGGAATACATCGTGGACGGCGTGATGGCCGTGAACCCGTCCATGACCGGACTGGTGCCGGTGCCGAAATCGAAAGCGTAAAGCCCGTCGAAGGCCACCTTCTCGGCCGCATCGTCGCGTTCGAGGCGGATGTTGTCGATGAACAGCGGGCCCGCCGGCTTTTCCGCGGCGTGGGCAATGGCGAGGCGGGTGACGCCCGCCAGATCGAGCATGCGGCCCGGGCGGGCCTTCTCGCCGACGTAAAGTTGCTTTACTGGAATTGTCAGCGTGCTCTGACCGGGTGGCACGATGGTCTCGTAGTTGACACGGGTCCAGTAGCCATCTGTCGACTTGTCACGGATTTCAAGGTAGATCGGCACGGGCTCGGCCGCGTCGGCATAGATATCCGCCATTAGAAAATCATACCCAGTCCAATCCTGGGTGCCATTCAACCCCATGTAACTGCGATCCAGGCGCAGCGCCTTGGCGCCGTCCGTGGCATGTTCGGCGACCACTTTCATGGTCGATGCATCGCCGTCGATCGGGGTGTTATTCTCGAACGAGGCGACAACCTTCACCGCCGGCCCCGTCGCGCGCTTGGCTTTGGCCGTCAACGCCGAGCCGCATGCGTAGCAGGTCTTCCATGCCGGCTCGTTGCGGTAACCGCAGAGCGGGCAGCGCACCTGGTCCGCCCCCAACTCGCCGGGTGGCACGATCGGCGCCTCTTCCTTACCCAGTACTGGCTGGGGCGTGAGTGGTGTGTTGTCCGGCACCGTCTCCAACGTAACGTCGTCGATCCAGAAGAATCCGGGCGCCATCAGGCCGAACGACGGGCTGGCGACCTTCTTCTTCGCCTTGATGTCGGCGACATAGGTCAGGGGTGTCCAACCGAAGGTGCCGTTCTTGTTGAGCCCGATATACTGACCGTCGAACATGAATTCCGTGGTCGCGTTGTAGGTGCCTGTACCGATGTCCAGTCCGCGGATGAAGGCGGTGATGCGGTAGCGACCGGGTTCCAGTTCCTTTTCCGGCATGCAGACGCGAATCTTGGGTGCGCTGGCGCCGGCCAGCAGGCAGGAGTATTTCCCGGAGTGGGCGACCAGGCCGACCTCGAAGGAGCAGTCGCCCTCGTACTTCCAGCCGCCCCATTTCTTGAACACCTGGCCGAACTGATTTCGCGGCTGGATTTCCTCAAATGAGGGATCGCCGATGAGATTCTCGCCGGCCCGCGCCGTCAGCACGCCCGCCACCCCGACCGACGCCACCCACATCGTCATCACACGCATGCTTCGCACCCCTTAATTCAACCGCGACTCTTGTTCACGGTAACATTGAGGAAATGGCGCCGTCAATCGGATAACTATCAATATGTACACGGTAACATTACGACGCGTCACCGTTGGTCTGGGGGGGGTCACGCAGGTCGGCGCAACCGCCACTGGCCGGAGACGACCGACGCATAGGCGCGAATTTCTTCTGAAGCCGGCGGTCCTCCGCCGGTGTTCCCAGGGCGGTCTAACCCCGCTTCTTTGCCGGCACCGCCGGCAAAATCGCGACCGATTCGCCTTCAACCAGTCGCATCGGCACCACCGTTTTGAGCGGCGGCAGTTCGGAATTCGCGCGCACGATCTTGATCAGCCGCTCCATAGCCTGGCGGCCAATGGTCTGCGGGTACGTTGCCAACGCCGTGGGCCGCGGCCGGCAAGCCGCGTTGTTGGCGTCCAAGTCCAGTGAAATCAGGCTCAGGTCTTGCGGGCAACGCAATCCGTGTTCGCGCATCACGTTCAAGACAGCCGGCATGGCCAGCGGACTGCACAGGACGATGGCACTGGGCAGGTGGCCGGCCCGAAGCCAATCCGACATTGCCCGTTCATAGAATAAGACGTCGTCATCGGCGGCGGCCCGCCGGTCGCGGGGCGCCAGTCGCAACTTTGCCGCCGCCAGTTCCAATCGCACACCCTCGCCCCGCTGCCGATAAACGATATCGTAGGCGGGGCCGCCCATCCAACCGATGCGCCGATGCCCCCGCTCCAACAGGTACCGTACCGCCGTCCGGCCTGCCGCCACGTTGTCGGACACCACCGTATCCAATCCCAGGCCCTCGTGCTCATGGTCTGCCAGAACCAAACGAATCCCGCTATCCCGCATGCGCACGGCCACGTCGCGGTCAGACGTGCCCATCAGCAACACACCGTTGGCGCGTTGCAGCCGCGCCAGTTGCCGGTCCTGATCCTCGTCCTCACGCCAGTAACCCAGATTGAAGTCCGCATGCCCGTCCGCATGCACGGCGTCGCAGACGCCCTGCAGCACCTGCATCTGGAAAGCGCCCGGCAGTTGGGTCTGGAGCGTATGCCGCGCGTGGCAGACAACGGCCTGCAAGAGGATCGGAAAATTCCCTCCGCGGCGAAGCACCAGCGCCCGCGCCGCAACGTTCGGCTGGTACTTCAGCGCACGCACGGCTCTCAACACGGTCTTGCGCGTCGTGGACGTCACGTTGGCGCCGCCCGCCAGCACACGGGACACAGTGACATGGGAAACACCGGCCCGGCGGGCGACATCGCGTAGCGTGGTTGACTTCATAGCACAGGTTCCCGTCTGTTCGTACGATGCGCGCACGTTAGCATTCCCGGGCCCAAATCGTCAATGTCATGCGCGCCCCATGGCCGCCGACGTTGACCGTCGGCAGGCCCAACCCTCTTGCAAACCGTGCGAACGCAGCATACCGCAGTGAGTAATTACGCCATCTTCTGCTTGCGTTTCAAGAGATCGGACCGGTAGAGTTAATGCGACCGGACAAGGAGAATCATGTGCATGGGTTCATGATTCCCCATTGAAACTTTGCGACTGAGCGGGCAAGAGTGCGAGATGTAACTTGATAGGTCCACCTTCATTTCTTACGGCCGTGTTGGGCGCGTCTGGCCCGACGACGGTGACAAATCTGCGGTTGCCGCCCGCCATGCGGATCGCGGTTCTGGCGCCACATCCTGACGATTTCGACGCCATCGGCGTTACTTTGCGGTGGTTTCAAAGCCGCGGCCACCGCCTTGATGTCGGCGTACTGACGACCGGCGCCAGCGGCGTAGAGGACGTTTACCGCGGCGCTGTCGCGGCCGATGTGAAACGTGACATTCGGGAAGCCGAGCAGCGCACCAGTTGCCGCTTCTTCGGTCTGCCGGATAACCAAGTGACATTCTTACGTCTGTTGGAGGACGATACAGGGCACTTGGCACCGTGCCCCGCCAATCTGGAGCGTCTGCGATCCTTCTTTGAGGCACTGGCGCCGCAGATCACGTTTCTGCCGCACGGTAACGATTCAAACCCGGACCACCAGCGTACGGCGGCGTTCTTCCGGGAGATCGCGCGTGCATGCGCCAGCCCAGTCGTTGCGTGTTTTAACCGTGACCCCAAGACCGTGGCCATGCGGACGGATCTCTTCATCGGGTTTGATGACAACGACGCGAGGTGGAAGGGCGAACTCTTGCGGTGTCACGAGTCACAACACCAGCGCAACCTCAACACGCGTGGGTATGGCTTCGATGAGCGGATCCTGCGCGTCAATCGCCGGATTGCCGCAGAACTTGGCGGCACCTGGCCATATGCCGAGAGTTTCGAAGTGGAGTGCCTGGGCGGATCACATTCCGGCGCGAACGTTGGCACGTCCACAACCCACCCCGCCTGACCGAGAGGTTCAGCCAGAGCGTCCCGTCGTGGCCGAGGTGCAGGCTCTTACACCGGATGCCCCGTCCGCAAGTCGCATCCGTAAATGGAGCACATCCGATTCCCTCGTGTGATCGTATTCATCTTGGTGGCCACAGAATGCGGCGAAGTTCACTGGGCTCAGATCATCCAAGCACCGATCTACCACGGGGGGTGAGCCGATATTTCTGCAGACGGCTGTTGGGCTTATCGGGGATGGTACGCTCAATGAGGTCGTTAGACAGAAGCTCATTGACGATTGCATGTATCTGCCCATCCACCTGCCTGCGGCCGATTGACTTGGCCCAATCCCGCTTCGACAACGGAGCACGTGCAAGTACGTGGAGCATCCGCCGAGAAAGTGACTCTACCTTCGACTCTACCTTCGACTCTACCTTTGACTCTACCTGTTCGTCTTGCTTCCTGAGTGTGACTATGAAACTCCCCATGTCGGCCTCGAACTCGACCTTGATGTTCTGAGGCTGGCAGGCCTTGATGATGCGAAGCGTTCCCGTACCCCAGTGTTCGATGTAACGCGCGCGAAACAACGCATTCGCGATAAGAGGATTCCGAGGTCGTGAAGCATGGGGATACTGCAGTTTGCGGAGCGTCAAATCATGAGGCAGATTGCCGGGGTTCCAAATTTCCAGACGGTCATCATAGATTCGAACCTGAATAGTTCCGACATCAGCATAGTTCCGGTGACACAGGGCGTTTGTGATGGCCTCACGGATTGCTTCCACTGGATATTCCGGGATCACTTCGTGTTCCGGCTTGCCGGTAATGCGGATGCCCTGTCTCGTATTGCGTTTAACGAAGGCTAGCGCATCCTGAAGTTGCTGCAGAATGTTTCCCTCAAAGGTCTGCTCGTCAATGAAATCGACCGAATCGGTCCCCTGGAATCGTGCGCACTTGACCTGCGCTTCGATGAAGAACTTCTGTGGACATTTACCAAACAAGAGCGCGGCAGCATTCGAGAAGACGCTTCCAGAGACAATGCGCAGATTCTGAGCAAGATCATCCAGCGATGTGTTGAGCGGCATTTCTGACCGTTCGAGGAATTCTCTCACGGTCTTCCGGTCAATGTCTTTGGTGGTGCATGCTTCGCAGGCGAACTTGTCCCATGTCCGGCCAGACGTAACTTCCAAGAGGCGCTGGGACTCGTCTCGACGTAAGGACTGGTTGGTTCTGCCGACGCGTTTCAGGGGGTGCCCAAATGCCCAGACCGGCTTGATCGGATTCTGTTCAATATCGACCTTGATGACGGCGGACCTCTCGTCCCCTGTCGTTATGATCGTAGGAAACTGAGGCGGATCCGTGTTCAGTTTGATCTTGTTTGCAAGATCCTCAATTGTGCCGAGGCCGATCTGAACCCCCACCCGTTCGCCTCTTGGGCTGATACCGACATAAATGGAACCGCCCTGCGAAGTGGCGAACGCGGCGCAGGTTTCGACGATTTCTTTCCATTCGCCGAGCGACTGCTTCCATTCTACCGTCTCACTCTCCAGAGGCACTGGTGTCTTTGTCTGTCGATTCATGGCAACGCGGCAGATCATACCGCGTTGGAATGCGAATTCAAAACTCTTTCGCCCGATGGCGTGGGTGGCGGCCCCGTCGATTCCTGCCGCTAATCCTCTGATCGGCATGCTGTTTCGTCCGGCGTGATGTTCCAGAACTCTGTCGTATCACTCCGGTGCAGCGGCCGCCGGTAATGCTTGTCCAACATCTTCACGGAGTGCCCCATCATCAACGCAGTCTTGCTTTTCGACTCGTACTTGGCGACGTGATAACTCCCGTAGGAATGCCGCATAGAATCCGGTGACCACGCGTCTTTGAGTTCGGCCTCCTTGCGCACCCTATCGAACAACTTGTTGAAGTTGTACTGATTGACCGGAACGATTGGACCGGCTTCCGCGCGATAAAGGTTCAACCACGCCATGAGTACGTCTTCGATATCCACGTAACGCTCATTACGCACTTTGGCGACCTCTCCCGTGATATGGATGTACTTGAGATCGAAGTTGATCTCCTCCCATCTCAGCCGGCTCAGTTCCGTGGGTCGCACACCGGCGAATAGGGCGATGGCAAGCGACGGAACCAAGTCCGGCGCGGATTTCGTGGCGGCATTGAGCAGGTTACGGACTTGATCCGGGAGCAGACTGGTTATCTCCCTGCGATCGAGTTTTGCCCTATCAATCTGAGACACAGGATTGACCACTGCATGGCCCTTCTTCACCGCGAAATTAGAGCATGATGACTGACATAGAATCTGGCGGCATTCTCCAAGGTCGTCACGCCCATCAACAAGGCACGGGCCTCCAGCACATCCAGACGTTCCGGCTGAGTCAGGTGATACAGAGAGATCGCGTTCTCCTGGACTTCAGCCTTATCAAGGCGTTCACGTGCCCGGTGCGCGTCGATGTCTGCCTTGGCCAATGTACGGTTCTTGAACGAACGCTGCGTCCGTTTCCCCTTTCGGGTGCCGTAGTCGACCTGCCAAGTCCGGCCGCGGCGCCGCATCTTCACCCCTCGATATGCCGTCAATTTCTTGGACATGGGAGCACCCTCCATAGTTCCCGGGAGTCTCCCAACCCGTTACACACCACGTTACATGTCGGAGGCTCCGGGCAACGCCACTATGGCAAGTGCTTCTGTTCGAATATATTACGAATCGTCCGCCTTGTTTTGAGAATGGGTTTTGCCCGCCTAAGACATGCTCGGGGCACTGCGGACACTACCAGGACCGGCCTATGGAATCCCGTTTATGGCTCTTCTTGTTCCAAACTGAACGCAGCAACCCGGCGCTGTCCTTGATGGTCACCACGTAACCCCACCCTACAGGCGCCCCGACGCCCCACAACCGCCGCCGCAGGCGAGCACACTGTAGGACGTACATGATCGCAACGTCCTAACAGTCAATTGCGTCTCGGTTGATGCAACACGAGACGCAGTAGCGGGCAGGAAGGAAATGAAAATCCCTTTCTCCGCTGCTGCGATCCTTGGCACGACCAGGGGCTGTTGAGCGCTCTTCACACTCCTGAGAATCAGCACACGACAACAGCATCACCCCGTTGCTGCTGCGGACCTTCCTGCGGCCCAAATCTGTCTCGTTTCCGCATGCTTTGCTGAAGTCCTCGCGGCGGGGCGCGGGCAGGGATAACGGACGTGCTTCCGCCATACTCGTTCCTTCCCCCGCAACTCACCGCTGCAAACGACTCCCGCGACAGTGCGTTCTCCTGGGGCCAGTCCTCGGCCTGAAGTTGGCCAGCGCCCTGGAACGGCTGCTCCATGTCCTGCAATACCCGCGCGACCACATCGCGTAGCTTCGCCAGATCGCCTAGTGAGAAGCTGCTGGACGACTTCCATTCCCCGGTTTGCGGGTCCTTGTATCTGCGGCCGAGGCTTACGGTCGGATAGTGACCTATCTTCCCATTCGCAAACTGTCGTTCCCTTTTCCACACGGCGGCGCTGATAATGCCGCCTCTTCCGTATGCCACGTATGTCCTTACGGGCCTCGCACTCTTTGTTTCAGATGTCATGTTCAAATACCTCCTTCTTGTTCAGATTCATGTATAGGACGCGCTCCCGGGCCGATACCAGACCCGGATGGCGTTGCAGATGGCGTCCCAGTCCCATGCAGGGCCTGAATTGTTCGCAGACCGCAAACCCCTTGCGCTGCCCGTCGCACTTCGCGACGTTGCACATCCAACATCGCAGCATGAAGAGCCGCATAGTTCACACCTCACCATAGGCTTCACGCCTTTCCTCGACCATGCGGTCAAGCTGGAGTTTGTCGAGAAGTTCTTTGCGCCGTTCCGGCGTTTCGCGCCGCAGGACCAATGACTCCCACCACAGTGCTCTTCTCGTGAAGGTCAAAGCATAGCCGTTGCCGAGTACACGTGGACGAAGACTCCGGTATCGGCTCAGCCATGTCTCTCGTGGTATGGTCAAATGCAAGCTTCTGTTCTTCATGATCTCAATCGAGCACTCAATGTCCGGAAACTGCGGATGATCCAAACTCACGGCAAGTTTCAGCGTCTTCCCTTGGGCTCTGTAGATCCTGGCCCACCAGTACCCGCCATCGGGTCTTCTGGCGTGCATCAGGCCCGCGGGCGTCTCTCCATCTTGCCGCTCCTGTTCGGCGACACGGACTTCGACAAACGCCGGTCCGTTTCCACCAGTCTCTGTCGCGCGCGGCGTCCTGCGGAGACTCCTAAGAATGCTCTGATCGGATTGCGGATTGACTTCCATCGCGGCTCTCGCCTTTTCGAAGCATAGCTCACACATACCCCCATACAAGTCCGCCGTGTATGCCAGGCATTTTTCACAGTGTATGTTTTTCATTCGTTTCACCTCGACTGGCCGTCTTTGGTTCAGTCAATCTGTTGCTGAACCAAAGACGCCTGCGGCGCGGCACCCTAATCGACCTGGCAGTGATAGGCGTCAGGTTTTAAGGAACGAACGAGGAAATGAACACTCAACGGCACGGGAAGGATGAGGGCCTCACTGCCTTACTGGAAGGGCTGCTCGCAACGAACCCGGTAGAACACGCTCGACCAAGCGTTCGATACCGCCTCAGACCAGGCCATCACATTACTGGTGGTCAGAAAACCCCCAGCATTCCCCCACGCGTTGGATGCCAATAGAACCGCGCGCTGAATCGCATTCGAGGCATCCGTGGTCAAGTTGCTGATCGTCAATGTCACACGCTCACCGGTAAAGCCGATTGCTGTAATAGTCGGAGTTGTGACTGATACTGGGACATTGGTGGTTGGAACGTAGACTAGGACTTGGTTGAACGAAGTCAATTCTGCGGATTCTGCACTTGCAAGTTTTTGAGTGAGGTTTGTTGAAGTATAGAATAATGAAAAAACATTATGATGATTTGGTGCAATAGGAGTATGAATAGTAAATGTTGTATCAGTTGCTCCGATTGTGACAACATCATTAAATAGATCCGGTGATTCATAATCATTAACTCCGTCATTTGAACCAGCTGGTAATTTTAAAGATATTAAATTATTTGCTGAACCTAAATTAGTACTGGTATTATAAACTGTATATTGAATAACCCCTGGTAGGATAGAATTACTTATATTCATACTTGGATCTGGGGGTAATTGATCTGCCTTTGCTCTTGGGGCTAATGCGCCAGCTGCCAATAAACCCATAGCTCCATATAATAAAAGCCTAGAGGAGATCCCTGTGGATGGTAGTGCAGAGGATAGTGAAGGTAGATGGTATTCTTTTGTCATAACTTTCCAGGCAGTGGTGATAATGTTGCTGACAGCGGTTGATATACAGGCGTCATGCATGTTTCCACCGGAACAACACACGCACTGGGCTGAGTCGCTTCGAAGTGCCGCAGGCGGCCGGTAGGACCCGCGATAGTGGCCGGTCGCGTAAGTACCATTCCGATGCGGACGGATAGCATCCACGATGCGAGCAAGATGAACGACCATGAAGAGTGTCTGGCACAGGATGCCCTGAAGTTGCTGGCCGAGGCGCATCTGCGGTGCCACTGTGCGCAGCCAGCGTGAGTGCCGGTCGATCTTCCCGGGCGTGGCGGATGTTGCTGGCGAGTATCGCTTCAGCATGGATCGGAATGTTGAATGAGAGAGCCGAGGAAGTAAAGGAGGAATCAACCGAACGGAACGGATTGCTGGCAGCGGAGCCGGCAGGACACGTTTGACCAACCGTTCGGTATAACCTCAGACCATATCGTCACGCCATTGTCGCGTCGCCGGTAATCGTCACGCCTGTGTCCGAGCGCTGCTGGTAGCAGTCGCCCCTGCGTCTTCCTGTTGGCCAGCAATCCATCCGTCCGAAGACACCCCTGCCACAACGATCTGCGTCTCCTCCGGTCTTCCCAGGACCTGCCGTGAGTCCATCTCAAAGTGAGACACGGGCCCATGGAGAGGGGACGCGTTATGAACTGGGTCTGATGCAACAAATGGGAATGCGCATGAATTCCGAAGCACAGTCTGATGATCGGAACGACGAGGAACCTGATCAAGCACCGCCAGACCACATCGGTGGTGGTCTTGAGTGGCAGGACGATTGGGGGGCGACGACGAACTACTTTGGGGACCAACGGAACAGCGAGATTCTGCAAAGGCTCCTCGAGTTGGCTGCGGAGGCGGCTCGGGCACTTGGCGAGCTGAAGTCTGCCCGTGGCTGCGTAGAAAGTGAGGAGCCCCGCGAAGTGTCTGCTGGGCGTGACTGGGTGGAGGATTTTTATGCCAAGGGGCTCGACGAACTCGACCGTCAGTACCTGCAGGAGACATGCAATTACCGTCACTCCACGGAGCACACCGTCTGCCAGCAAACGCAGAAGCTGAAGGAGCTGATCGAGAGGTATGATGAGGCGTTCAGAGACACCGATATCGATAGGGACTTCGTCACTGAAGAGGTGCTACGACGAAACATCGAGGTGCTTGTCAAGCAACTGGTGGCGACGGTGACGAAACTGCAGATTGAACTGGCGCGAGAAGCGCAAGACGAGGCGATGGCACGGGATGGGCGCCTCGCAGACGATGCCCGAATCATGCGCGCCCACCGTCGGGGAATATCCCAGCAGAAGTCGCGGACTTCCTTGGAAGGCGCCGGGATCGGAATGGCACCCGGTGACCTTGGCGAAGTTGCCGATCAGACCCGCCACATCTTGGAGGACAGCCAAGCTGATGACGACGGCGAAATGAGACAACTGATCTCCCAGAAGATACGATCCATGCCCAGATGGCTGGCGCTGAGGATTATCGAGCAGGCCGTCATGGATGGCGTCATGTCGCGGATCACGGCGGACTACTTAATTCGCGAGTGCGTCCGGTCGAGATGAAGCGATCTCGGAACAGAATGCTGAGACAGATGAACCACTATATACAAGGGCACAACCTGCCAAGAGTGAAGCAATCATGAACAGCAAGCAAGAAAAGACCGTCACGCTTGTAATCACCAAGTCAGATCGGCGTGCCGTGGTAATCGTCCCCGAGACGCGGTTGGCGGACCTTCGCGCAACGCTGGACTTACCGGATGGCTGCAATTTCTCTCTCACAGCCAACGGTCCCGCACTTTCCCCGAACGCTCTGGTGTTCGATCAGGTCATCCACCGCGGTCGCTTGTATGTTCTGCGGCGACGTATGGAACAATTGACTTTCGGCTTTGATGAACCTGGCGCACGAGGCCAAAGCCAAGATCCCACCCTTGTTGAGACAGTTGGACCAACGGGACAGGACGGAGCGTCACCATGAGTACGGTGTTTGCGCTATTGATTGAGTTGTATCTCGGGGCGGTAGTTCTGGACTGGATGCTTGTGTCTTCGCGATTCCACGTGACCCCCGGTCTAAGGGCCAAACTGCGGTGCATCGTGGAACCGTACATGAACTGGATTCGGACATCCATTCGCCCGTCATTCAATGGCGTGGATTTGAGCCGTGTGGCAGCGATAGCACTACTACTGACGGTGCGGGTATTGGTGTTGGTCTTGCTTCCGTGATGAGAAGCAGGAAGCAGCCCGCAGGCATGAGGCGGAAGCAGCTTCGAGGCAAGGAGGACAGCTATGTGGCAGGACAAAGCATCGGGACACCAATCTGGCAATCAGAACACAGCACCACCGTCCTCTGGTTCGTCGAATTCATCGACTGGTGGCCAAGGATCGCGGGATCTCCCCAGAATCCCCCCGTCGAGTCAGCAATCAGCAACATCCGCGCCACCGCAAGATACACAACCGTCTGCGGGGTGGTCTCCTCAATATCATTCGACACGTGATTGGCGAACGACGCTGTTCTGGCTAGCGCTGTGTTTTCAACTCTGTTGGCTAACCATGTGTCTGATTCTGCATGCGACCAGAAGCCTTCGTTAGGGGACGACACGTTTCGCTCGCACCCAGGATACGGGATGGAGGGAGTAGCACAATGAGAATGGCCCAGTTGGTGGTTTTACTCGTACCGGCGGTCATTGGAGGGCTGCTGGCAGGTCACGCATGGAATCTCTCGACGGATGGTGCGATGTTCATGGGGCTTCCGCCCGCACTTGCCCTCATCGGTTGGGCTGTCATTGTATCGGAGTAGCGCTCACTCGGTCCGATAACCGATAGGAGAATGGTGATGGATGAAGTGGATCCAGGATGGGGGGAGAGTGTATGGGACGCGCCGGCCGGGACCGGATGGCAAGATGAGATCAATGGCGCTATCGAAGAGGCGTCGATGCCGCCTCTTGACCCATCGGTTCCAGATCCGATCGGTCCCGAATACTCAGAGGGATCGGGCGAGGCGGGCCAACCGTCATCCTTGGAGTCGGCTACATCACTCTGGGATTACCTCCAGGAAGCTATCGAGCAGGCCTCCGTTATCCCCATGGGCGAAGCCGACATGGCGCAACCGAGTGTCCTTCCCGACGATGATCCTTTGGGCCACTGCACTCCGGGACCGGAGCTGCCGCCGGGGTCCGACGTGATCTTACTCGATTTGCTCCCAACCTCCACAATGAGCATTGATGAAAGCGGTCGTATTCAGATCGAACCTGATCCCGTCGGCATGGCAGAAAGAGGCTACGCTGGCAGGGAGGTCGCAGAACACCTCGTTTCCTGGCTCAACGAGACCGGCGCCGCGCCGTCAGCAATCGCGCACGCAATCAGCAGCGGAGCGGCACGATTGGAAATGCTGATGCGCCAGTATGACGACATCCTGATGGAAGCCGGATATGACCGGTCAAATCCTAGCGTTCAACAGTGCGATGACGAAATCCACGCACTTCACGATTCCATTGAGCACGCTAAAGAGGTGCTCGCTGACCTTCGGGGATAACAATTCCGACACAGTGTTTGAGATAGTGGCGTGTGCCCATGCGTGAGGTCTGAGCGCTCGTGCCGTTCGCGTGGGCAACCAGAGGTTCTCAGCATCAAAATGGACGGCTATTGCGTCGAAGATCAGGAGTGCTATGGCGAAGATCGTCCCGAGGCGGCGGAATTGGCCGAGAGAAATCCTGTGAAGGTTTCTCAAACTGCCGCATTTGCTGTCTTTCACGCTGGCAGTTGCATGAACGTGCACCTCCGCCACCACAGTGCTGGCAGCGGAACTCATCAGAACCGAACGTTGATGACATGTTTTGCCCCTTCTGTTTAAGCTGTTGCATGCTCCTGATAGTAAGTGTGGTGTCTCATATTTCGCGTGACCGGCACATCGCAACTGGCGCTTTCGGAACAGAAGTACCCTATTTTGGCGTTGTTTGGACCATCAACAGGGTTATCTGCGGAAACACCGTTGTTAAAATCCAATTCGGATCCGGTCTTATTCGTGCTGCCCGCCGGAAACCGCGCGAAATGGTCGAAATCGCGTGCATCAAGCCAGGTTGACCGGCGGTTCCTCGGTGGCCGATAGCTTGCAGCGGCGGCTTTCGTGGGGCTTCAGTATGTAGTTTAGGAGGGCAAAAGCCTTTACAAAGCCCAGGGGGTTGCAGAACCCGCCTCTTGTTGTTCGGCTTCGTTGTCGATAAACCGACCTTCCATCTCACCTCCCATACGATCCTCGCCGCCGGTCGTATCAACTCTTGAGGACGAGCGCCTTCATCACCTTGCCCGCCTTAAACTTCACCACCTTGCGGGCGGGGATCTTCACAGTGTTCCTCGGCTTCTTGGGATTGCGACCGATGCGGGCCTTTCGGGTGGTGACCTCGAACACGCCGAAATCACGGAACTCAACGTTTTCACCGCGGACCAGGCTCTCAGTGATGCAGTCGAGCGTCCGTTGCAGGATTCCAGCGACCTGCTGCTGGGTGAGCCCCGTTTCTTCCGTGATGCGGACGACCAGTTCCCGTTTTGTCATGCCGAGTTCTCCTGCCCATCACACCATGTCAAACGGGCCCTACACATGAAGGGGCGCACCGGTTGCTGTTCACTGATGGACATCGAGCCTGTAGAAGTACGGCCCAACGCCCTCAACCCGGTCAGTGTGACTGTTCTCCGGCGGTGTGGCCGGCATATTAGTTCCGTCCGGAAGCAAGATAAAAGCGTTCGTTCCTTCCAAGAGGTTCGTGGCTCGGCTAAGGTCGTAGAGCCGATTTGACACGCTCAGCCATCGCACGACGAAACCTCCGCCCGGAGCAACACTGCCACTTGCACGGAAGACCGACCTGCTATTCGTTGGATCGGTGCCGGCAATGTACTCCGCCCACGCGGGCATGCTGTCGCCATCCGTATCGTTCGTGTTCGCTGCCTCGAAATCCGTGGGGCCGTAGTAGGATGCCAACCACCATTCCGGCGTAGCCGTGCTTGGAGGTCCATTGCCGACCATTATGGCCGCGAAATTGGCGGTGTAAGTGGCGTCGTTTGTCGGCACCGTAATGGTCCGGGAATTGGTGGCTATCCCGTCATCCCATCCCGTGAAATACCAGTAGTCCGAAGCGATAGCGGACAGTTGAATGTTGCTTCCGATGGTGTAGGTCCCGTTGCCGGTTACGCACCCTCCGTTGACGGGGTTGACCTTGACCGTCACTGCGGCCATGTGATTGTCAGAGACGAGAGTTAGCCGGTTGCCAGCCGCGTCATAGGTGTACGCGATAGTCGTACCGTTGCCGTAGTCCACGCGGGTAAGGCGGTGAAGGGAGTCATAGGAATACGTAGTCGCCGCATGCAATGACTGCGCTAGGACGTTGCACGCGAGAATTATCGCGGCTGTCAACCTTAGTTTCACAGAGACTACACTCACGATCACATCCTTATGACGGCGCTTCAGACTTTCTGGGGGGATTTTCTATTGCTCGAAATGGGCTTTGCATGCATGGAACCCGCATGAATACAGGCTTTGGAGGGGGTGACGATGGTGGCGACCACGGCAGCGTCAAAGAGCGAGCATGTCTGCCATCCAAAGCCTCTCTGCTCCAAGTGGTTACGGCGACAACAGGCATTCTGTTCAACAAGAAATCCCCCCACAAACCCGGAAGCGCCCTTATGACTCACTGGATAAGGCCCGTTGTATTGGCTATAGTTGTACAGGCGCGATAGTCTTTCCGTTCACTGCGTCCCACACAGCGGGAGGTATCTCACTGGAAGTCCCCAACTGCCATACTGCGCCTCCAATCCATCTTTCGCCCCTTTCCATGCCTTCCTGAAACCCGGTACTATCACCTATAACACTGCACGCTATGCCCGCCCCGAACGCGAATACTACGGCGACCGGACCGGTCTCGGAGGTAATCGCCGCAGTCGGCAATGCACAGGTCATGCCGATTGCGATTCTGTTGCTAAGCCTTCCCCCAACGTCATAACCAGTCCACTCTGGATGTTCGCTCTTATCACGCAATGTATCTGATACTGCGAAACCAACAGGTATTACAGGCGTAAGACAATCGAGATTCTTGTAGACATTGTAAGCTGCCTCGCTTGAGACGCTGAAGCCGTGCGCATTGATGAAACTCCTCAGCGCCTTCCGCGCAAGATGTTTAGCACCCTCCTCAGCGAGCGTCTTTCCTGTTTCCCATCCCGTCTCAGTGACCCACTGAGGCACCAGAAACTGATGACGCGTACCTCTACAAACGCACACCGGATGGTGAACAAATTCCGGCGGGCGATCATCGCCCGGGAACCTACTATCTACAGTACGACCTCGCCGGTCGTCGCTACCGCGTCAGTCTCGGCACCTCAAATCGCGAGAAGGCAGAACAAGAACAGAAGCGGATCATGGCCCCTTTCCAAGTGGCGGATGAGAAGGAAGCCATTGGCGCCATGAAACAGAGGCTCGCGGCCGCCGAAGGCCAACTGCAGGATATGGAATCCGAGCAGACCCCCCCTCTGGATATCCAGCAGGCATGGCAAGCGTACCTCGATGCCACAAACCGACCCGACTCCGGACCCCGGACACTGAAAGGGTACGCCTCGCAATGGAATGTGTTCCTTGAGTGGATGAGACGGCAACATCCGGTGATCGTACGTCTCGCTGGGATTGACACCAAGATCGCACAAGAATACGCGCGGTATCTCCTTTCCGAAGTCAAGATCACCGTGCATCGAAAGCGACGGAAGAAGGAGTGGGACGAGGAGAAGGTCGTTAAGCACGCCTTCTCAACGAACACGTATAACAAGCATATCCGAACTCTCGAGCTTGTGTTCCGGGTGTTGGCTGAACCAGCGGGAATCTCACACAATCCATGGGAAGTAATCTCCCGGAAGACGGAGAATAAGGCCAGCCGACGGGAACTGACGATCGAGGAACTAACCACGATCTGCACCAAGGCCACTGGCGAGTTACAGGCACTACTGGCCTTGGGCATCTACACCGGACTCCGACTGGGCGATTGCTGCACGCTACGGTGGTCGGAGGTCGATCTCGTCCGGCGTATCATCCTGCGCGTGCCAAACAAGACGGCGCGGCGCAAGAATGTGCCAGTGCATATCCCCATTCACCCCACCCTGCTTGGGCTATTGGAGGAAACGCCGAAAAATCGGCGGACGGGATTTGTGCTACCTGAATTCGCGGAGAAATACCGAGGCAATGACTCGGAGGTGGCTAAGGAAATCCGGCATCATCTGGCCGACTGCGGGATCCAGGTGCACAAGGACGGGACTGGGTTCATGAGGGTGCCGAGCACGAAAAAAAGGCAGAAGAACGTTCACACGGGGGTTCGCGCGGTAGTCGAGGTGGGGTTCCATAGTCTGCGCCACTCGTTCGTCTCCCTATGTCGGCAGTCGAATGCACCCCTGTCAGTCGTCGAGGCTATCGTCGGTCACAGCAATCCAGCGATGACCCGGCACTACACGCACGTCGGGGATGTTGCCGCCGGTCAGGCGGTGGCCGCGTTGCCGGCCATCGCAGGAGTCGCCGGCAACCTTGTTGTCGGGCTATCGGACAGGGCGAGTGAACCGCAGGTGACGTACGCAGAACCGCAGGGGCCTGGAGACTTGCTGGGGGTAGCATTGAAGCTGTTGGAGACAGCCCTATCAGAAAGTGCGACCATCATGCCCGAGCCCAGTTGGCGGAAACAGGTGAAGACGGCCACCGCGTTCGTCGGCCAGGCCAAGGACTGGGTTAACGGCCACTTGGTACGCGAGAAGGGCCAGAGGTCCTGAAATTCTTGCTGAGCACAAGTAACGCACGTACATCGAGAGCGCAGACGATGGTTATTCTTATGACCGATGGAGACTTCAGCGGGGGCCACCTTTGGGTCCATAAACAGACTTGCTATTGAAGCAAATCAGTCTATTGTTTTGTTTCAAAACTTATGGGCAAACACGCACAGTCGGTTGACGGCAAGGTCATTGGCCGCATACGAGGCAAGGGAAAGGGCTGGGTCTTCACGCCGGCCGACTTTCAGGACCTTGGCAGTCGAACGGCCGTCGGCCTCGCGCTTATGCGGCATACGCGCGCCGGCATGATCCGCCAGCTTGATCGCGGGCTCTACGATTATCCCGCAAGCGACCCACGTTTCGGTCTGCTTTCGCCTTCCACGGACACCATCGCCGAAGCTCTCAAAGGTCGCGATGCCGCCCACCTCCAACCGACTGGCGCTTACGCCGCCAACATGCTCGGATTGTCGGATCAGGTTCCGATGAAGACCGTGTTCCTGACCGATGGGCCTTCACGCCAAGTCAGAATCGGCAAGCGTGAGATCGTCCTCAAGCATACGACCACCCGCAACATGGCAGGCGCCGGGACGCCCAGCGGCTTGGTGATCCAGGCTCTTCGATGGATCGGGCGGGCGCATGTCGATGCCCGCATGGTTGCCCTCCTCAAGAGCCGGCTGTCGGACGATGACAGACGCCGCCTGATGAAAGACATTCGGTATGCGCCGGCCTGGGTTGCCGATGTCATCCGACAGATCACCCACTCAGGAGAAAGCTGAGCCATGCAAGCATTCATCACCATGTCGAATGAGGATCGGCACCGCGTATGCAGCGAGACTGAGGAAAGAACAGGGCTGCCAGCGGCCAGCATCGAGAAAGACTTCTGGGTGTGCTGGACCTTGCGCGAACTCTTTGCTCTTCCCGAGTGGGGTGCTTGCTTGACCTTCAAGGGCGGCACGGCACTCTCGAAGGGATGGAAGCTGATCGAACGGTTCTCCGAGGACATCGACATCGTGGTGGATCGCGAGTTTCTCGGCTTCGGTGGCGACGCAAGCCCAGAAAAAGCCCCGAGCAAGAAACAGCGGCGGGTACGACTGGATGCGCTGAAGAACGAATGCCAGAAACGAATCCATGCACTGTTGAAACCGACGCTGACGGATCGCATGCGACAATCTTTGCCCGCAGGGAATCGGTGGGATCTCGTGTCGGCAACGCCCGACGAAGATCCAGACGGACAGACCTTGTTGTTCCATTATCCCGAGTCGCTCGCGTCGACGGCCACCTATTTGCGCCCCGTGGTCAAGATCGAGATGGGCGCCCGCTCCGACATTGAGCCCGCCGGGGCGCCGGTGATACAGCCCTACTTGGCCGAGGCATTCCCGGATGTTGTCGGTCCGAGCCAGTTCGCAGTGCGTGCGCTCTTGCCCGAGCGCACGTTCTGGGAGAAGGCGATGCTGCTGCACGAGGAGACCTACCGGCCCGCCGGAAAGACGAGGAAGACCCGGATGGCGCGACACTACTACGACCTGTGGTGCCTCATCGAGAAAGGCGTGGCGGCAAGGGCCGTGCGGGATGTGGGCCTGTTCGACAGGACGGCGGCGCACCGCGAGGTGTACTTCAACTGGTCGTGGATGGACTACGGCACGCTGCGCAAGGGGTCGCTCCGGCTCGTGCCGCTGGAAGACCAGATCAACGAATGGCGGAAGGACTACGAGGCCATGCGCGGCGAGATGTTCTTCGGCGAGGTCCCCGCGTTCGAGGAAGTGCTCCGCGTCGTCGCGGAGTTCGAACGGGCATTCAACGCCGGATAGGTTGTAGGCGTCTTCGGCTCTTTCGAGGACGGCGTTAGCGGCTTTGTTGGCAGCGAGGACAGCGACGAGGACAGGATCGTCAGGGCTTTGGGTCGATCTCCCTCCCTGAACCGTTCCAAGCTTGCCAGCCGCGCCTCCTCGTCCCTCAGCAGGCTGACAAGTCCCCGTGGCGGATTGCCGGGGAAAATGGAAATAGCGAGTCTGATGGTGTCGATGCTGGCGGCGATGTCCCTGATGGATCTTTCGACCGCCCTATCATCACCGTGCACCCCCGGAACCTATTCCCCGCCGACCACGGTGTCAACGGCCAACCAATTCGGCCACCCTCGACGTGCTGGATGGCCCCACGGTCAGCATCGTACTCCGTGTGAAAACTGAACTGTTGATCCTGCTGGGCAGAGTCTCTACAAAACGATCATGGCATGTATTGGCATGAGAATGCTCGTGTACAGGACGGCCACTCATCCCCTCGGTGTGTCAAAGGTGCCAGACTACGAAATCAACCAGGAGCATGCCTGACCATGTCACCGCTCAATCACTGGTCGCGTTACGCGGTGCCACGCCTCTGGGCGGGTACGGCAGTGGCACTGGGCATTGTCCTGTTGGCCTTGGCGCGGGTCATCCTTACACGTTTCATCACGGTGGGCACGGTGCTGGGGTTGCTCCTGATTTTGGGAGGGGGATTGTTCCTGCTGCTCTTCAGTATCAACGACCCCCGCTTCCCGAAGTGAAGCTGTGCCTTCAGGAAATGATCGGAGTTCCACCCCCCCCCTACGGCAACCTGGATCTTGCCTCGGTGGCCTCAGCCTCAACAGAGCCAGCCTCGGCAGCGTCGGCATCGACAATTCTGCGGGCGGCACGAACGGCAGCTTCAACGTCGGCCTTGGTGTAGTGAACATTGAGGGCGGCGTAGGCGGCTTTGCGGGTGTTTCTGGCAGCCTCTACCTTTTCGAGCAGTTGCTGGTGTTCGGTTCTTTTCATACAGTGTACCTCCCTTCCCTCCAAGGGCATCCTGTAGCACCGCAGAGCCAGTTCGGCAAGAGCAACAACCGAAGACAGTCGCGGGCATGGCTGAAACCAGCAAACCCCAAGCACCTGAACGCCCAGTACTTCGGATTCATTGACGTCACGGCTAACTCTTGCATGCGGCTTGCACCTACCGTTTAGTCGTGTATCTTTACCCTTATCGTAACTGAATGAATTATCGAAAGGATTCGCATGCCCAATATCGCCAAGGTTCTCAGAGAAGAAATCTCCCGTATTTCCCGCCACGAAGCCAAGGTCGCTGTGACCCCCATTCGTAAGCCAACCGTCCGGCTCCGTAAAGATGTCGCCAGCCTGAAGACCCGCTTGGCGGCTCTGGAAAAGGCCCACAAGGAACTTCAAGCCATCGTGACCAAGTGCCAGGCCGCCCAACCCGCGCCTGTCCCTGAAACGGCGGACAAGGGCTGGATCTCCGGCAAGGGCGTCAAAACCCTACGTAAACGGCTGGGCCTGACGCAGGGGGAGTTCGCCAAACTGGTCGGGGTATCGACGCAGTCTGTTGTTGTATGGGAGAGCAAGTCCACCATGTTGAAGTTTCTGGACAAGACCAAGGCGGCGGTGTTTGCGGTCAGAGGGATCGGCGCCAGGGAAGCCAAGGCGCGATTGGCGGCGCTGGCGCCCGTCAAGGTGAAGAAGGCCGTATCCAGGCCTGTGCGGCGGGGCAAGGCGAAGCGTACAGGCTTGTCGCGGAAGCAGAAGTGATCGCTACCCACCACAGTCACCCCAGCAGAGGAGTCCTATGAAAACCAAAAGCGAGATCATTGCAGAGTTAGCGGAAACAGCCGGAGTCGAAAAGAAGCAGGCAGCGGCCATGCTGGAGGCCCTGGTCACGATGGCGTACCGGGAAGCCTCGGACGGGTTCGTCATCCCTGGCCTTGGCAAAATCGTGAAGGTAGCGCGCGCGGCCCGAACCGGCCGTAACCCCGCCACCGGCGCGACGATCCAGATTGCCGCCAAAACCGTCCTGAAGTTCAAGATCGCCAGGGCGGCCAAGGATGCGATCCTGACGGCGGCGTGATCGGGACTGTCCGGCGCGGCCCCGGAGGCTCAAGCAGCTCGTCTTGCCTGATGTTCCTCGGGGAGCATTGTCCCAAGGAAACCGCCCATGTACTGTGAACGAATGCCCGCGCGCACCGCGTGCGGCCGCCATTGCCACCGCCGTCCGTCCCCATCGCAGGACATCCCGCCCCGGCCGCCGAAACATCATCCAGGACACGACAAGGAGGAACCGCCATGTGGAACCAAGTTCCGAAACAAGATAAGCCGCCCCGCCCGATGCGCGCCGCCGTGCCGACCGCGAGGGTGCCATGCTTTCCCGATTGCCCGCCCGACTTCGCCGGTCTATTGTCTAGCCCATGAATCCGACCGACAAGCCGCCATGGTACCTCAACGCACCGGCGGCCAGCCTTCGAAAGTGGGCGGAGTATCTCCATGGCCAAGCGAAGGCATCGTTCTTGAAGGACAAAACCCAGACGCACATTCTCTTCTACTTCACGGCGGACAAGGGGATGATCGCCGTTGCTCCTGTCCCTGCGGGAATTCCGCCGGCGGAGGTCAACGCGACGGTCAAGAAGGCAATCCAGCAAAGGCATCTCTACGCCGTCATCTCCCTCAGCGAAGCATGGGTCTATTTCCACAACCCAGGGCACGACCACACGGCCTTCCAGATCCGGCACGGCGAGATGGACGTCAGCGACTTGCGGGACGAGGACAAGTCAGAGCACCTCTACGTCAGGATGGAATCGCAGGACGGCGATTGCGTGGTGCTCATGGACGAGATTGTCAGGGCCGGTGGCCGGGTAGAACTGGGCGAGAGCACGACACTTGAGGGCGAGGAGATGAGGTGGTTTACGCCCGCGTAGAGGGTTCGCGCCCTCCCGCAAGGCTCCAGGGCTGACATCAAGGCCCGGCTTTGCGCCTCCATTGACGTGGAAAAGTCTCAGGTTAGCTCGAAGAACTAACGGTGCCGACCACCTGAGCGCCTTGGACGCAAATAGTAGTGTCGCCCTTCCTTGGTCGGCTCATTAACGTCGCCCGCATCTTCTGCTTGTCCAGCCCGTGATGCGCTTCCCGGTGATGGTTTGGGCAGAGTGCGGCAACGTTACTGTCCTCGTCCGGTCCACCTTCTGAGAGCGGTACGATGTGATGCGTTTCCATGTAGGTTCGACCGTCGGCCATCTTGAACCCCGCCTGTTGGCACCATTCGCATTTGCCATTGGCACGGGCCAAGGCACGCGTGCGCACTGCGGCGGCACGTACAAAAGCATCACCAGAGATCTGCCTCCGAGTGGGCTCGGACGTGGACACCTCGGGAGCTGAAAACTGGTCGGCAAACCGCGCAGATGGGGCACCACGCGTCAACGTGCATTGGCCTGTGCCGGGATCATATGCGGTCACGCCCCAGGGGACAGGGTCTAGCATCCGGCAATCCACTTGCGATGCCGCTGCGTCAGGCTCGTCACGGTTACGTCTCTGACCGTCGCACACGATGACCCGGATGGGCAGGTTATCCTGGACGGCACTCTTGATGGCGGCATCCATACGCTCTGCGCGCTGCACCCACACGTTCGTTTCGCCACGACGAGCGTGCTCCTTGGCATCCGCGCGAAAGTTACACTCGCGCCAGATGACCCCGCCGCTTTCCACCATCGCATCGTACCAGAGGTTGATGACGATTGCTCTTCCGGGTTGGCCGAAGCACCACTCATAGCAGTACTTGGGATTGGCCGCTGCCTTTGCTGCCCCGCCTGCGCAGTTCGCCCAATCGCTTACATCCAATCCGGCCTCGCGGACCAAGTCGATAACTCGATGGCGCTCAGTCGGCTTGAGATCGGAAAGGGCTGTCATGGAAACCACTATACCGAAGCCCGTGGAGACAGTCCACTGGCCTGGTTGTAAGGTCATGTTGGTTGAGTTCAGGCCGTCAGAACCGCGTCCCCTTCCCGAACCGTTGCTCCATCCAGCGGCACGCGTAATCGGGAATCGACTGCGCGAACGGGATCTCGGGATTGTCCGTCGGCCCTGCGGGCTCGAATCTGAAAAACTTGAACTTCTCCACAAGGTGCTCGATCGGAACACCCATCTGGAGGCAAATCGAAAAACAGGTTGCCCAACACCGTGCCATGCCCGCCATGGGTTCGCCAGCTTTCCCCAGAACAACGAACAACTCTGCCGGGCTGCGGTCCTGATAGAGACCGACAGTGACATACACATCGACAGGTCCGCCCTTCGCGCGGATCTCCACCCGGTGGGTGATGGAGTGACGTGTTGCTGGTGGCCGGCGTCTCACGTTTGATAAACTCCTGATATGTTGGCCGGTGGTTCACTCCCGGCCCTCGCCACCGACATCCTCGGTAGAATGCTGGCGGCGATTGAGAATGCATTCGTCCGAGCAGAACGGCGCAACAGCTTCGTTGCGGCACCCGTGCCCGGCATAGGCGCGGTCGTAGGCACACCCCACCTGGGCTCGCACTTCTGACTCAGTGATGAGTGCCCTGCCATCCTGGGGGCGATTACGCCCGCGCCAGTCCAAGAGAATGGCCACTGCCGATGCTTCCGGGATGCCGGCGGCTTTGAGGGAAACTGCCAGGTAGAACGCAGACAGGCGCTGGTTCCTGGAACCGCCCTTCTCCAGCATGTGTATCTTGCACGGCAATAAGCCCCGTGAGCGGAACACCTCGCCATCGACGCCCGACCGCGGCCGGTTGTGGTCGCCTGGGGCATGAGCGGGAAGAAGCGATCCAAGACGCCGCACGGCTTCATCAAGGACACTGGCAGGCGCAGGCTGGATTCCGGCAAGGAACTGCCATTGGTCTGGCCAAGGCGTGAAATCATCCTGAAGAAAGACGGTTCGGCCCTCGGGCACGAGCGCGCCGAACAACGGGCAGTTAACGAAACTACCGAATGCGCCGGGTTCCAGTGCCACCTGTTTCGGGAAGACTTCTGTCTCTGGCGCGCCAATTGATGCCAAAACCGCCCGCAAACACCGAACAACGAGCTTGGCTTCAACAGGGTCCTGCCAGAAGAACCAAACATGGAAGCCCTTACCCTTTGACCGTTCGGTATACGGGCAGAGCCCGAGTCTCCTGGCCTCTGTTCGGAAACGGGCCACAGTGTCGGTGTCAGGAGAATCGAAGTCCACAACCGCCACAGTCACCTGCTGACCGACCAGCGGAAAGACACCCAGGGACACGGTCCCGTCCAAATGCTTGGCAATGACCTCGTCTGTGATCGGCTCCTTGCAGACCACATACCGGCCACTATCCTTGAAATAGGTTCCATAGTAGCCCTGTTGGCCGCGGACAAAGAGTCGCGTGAACCAGGCAATCTCGCCAGGAGATCGCGTCTTCATCGTCGATTTGCCTCCCATGTCCCCAGTTCACCGGCCTTCTTCGCCGCAAATCTTCTCTTTACTGCAATGAACGGGCTCTTAACGTTCCGTATCGACTCGACAATGATGAGAAAATCTGGGTATCGACCGTGTTGCCTCTTGGCGACCCGACAGTGCGCCAGCGTGACAGGGAGGCACCCGACAAGAAACAGCAACCCACTGATGCCGGCCCGAGGCAAATCCTCCGTTAGGGCAATGGTCCACAACATGGTCCAGAACATGATCGTCATGGCGTAGCGATCAATCGCGGAATTGACTGTGCCAGATAACGCGATCTGCATAACGATGGCCAGCACGAGGACCGTGAAGAAGGCGAGAGCGATCTTTGCAGCAATCAACACCAGGGTAATGATCATATGTCACCTCTATTTGATACTCTGCCATTGAGCCGCCTACGGCTCAGCAAGACGGGCTGGCGTTCTGTTGGCGGCAACGTCCCTGCGTAGCTGGCGCAACCGCTTGAGAACGCAGTTGTCGACACAAGACGGCGCCGCAGCTACCTGATCAAGGGACGACGTCTTCATCGCGCGTGGCCCTCTGCCTATTGTTGCGCGGTCGTTGAACATCTGACGACTGTGACGCGAGGTCATCGCGTGGCGCTGGCGTCCGGCGGATCTGTCTTTCATCCGGCTTCACGGAATCGTCGAAGTGCTGCGGTCGGCGAGCCGTCTGAAACGCCATGAACAGGAGCAGAAATAGGATCGCGATCGCCAACGCTGCGTAACCGACCAGAATCGTGTTCGCCAGCCCTTCGGGAAGGCAACGCAGACCGAGAAAAGAAAGTAGTCCCACTCCCAGCGCGATTCCTGGGCTCCCGAGCGTGGAATTGTCACGTGACACTCGCCATGTTACCATTGCGGTCATGCAGGCCATGGTAGCGGCCACAACTGTACCGATCGATAGTGCGTTCATTTGTTAATCCCTCATGCTCCTTGGTTATTATTGTCGGGGTTTGGGTTTCTTCATACTCTCCGGAGTCCGGCCGGTGGAATCACCTGGTGGCGTTGGCGGATCGCGGTCTGGCGCAGGCGCCCATGGCAACCGGGAGAAGTCACCCCCATTGACCACCATCAGGAGATGGATCGCACCAACCGCGATGAACGGAACCCACGGAGATATGCCCGGTGGGTCGGTGGGCATCATTCTGGACTGCACCAATACCATCACGACAAGAAGCCAAAATGTTCCAGCCCAGAACTCCTTTGATGCCGGCGTGCTCCAGCGCTTGTCGACGTAGTTGTGGACGAACTCGAAAAGGGCCGCCAGGGCGATGCCGAACGCGCAGGTCAATATTGGCAAGCTGCTCATGACTGTTCTCCTGATGCGCCCTGTTTGGGCTTCTTCACGCTGTCCAAGTCCTGACCGTTGGAGTCACCTGGTGATGTTGATGGATCGGAATCAAGCGGATCAGGTGGCGGCGAGCCCGGCCTGCGCGCCAGCGATTCCCCGCTCATGACTGCCCACATGTGGAAGAAGACGACCACGGCAAACGGCGCCCACTGCAACATCCCCGGCGGCCTCAAGGGCATGACCTTGCAACAAACCAGAACAGCGCCGACCACACACCAGAAACCGACTGCCCACATCTCTTTGTCGGATATGGTCCACCGTTTTTCGACATAGGCGTAACTGGCTTCGAATAGGATCGCAAGGCAGATGGCAATTGCACACGCAATGGCTGGCAGGATAATCATGGTCTATTCCTTTCTTGCAAGAGACGACGGAACCGAGCGTAAACCTCGGCGAGCGCCGCCGGCACATTTCGGGCGATTTCAACCGGCGAAATAACCTCCTCCCTCAGCCCACAAAGGCTGATATGACTGGAGGCGATACCGAAGATAGCGGCCAACTGGACCAAGCCAATGGCGCCGCCAGTCGCGAATGACAGGACGCCAAGAGCAGACCACCATATCCAGCACCATTGGTGCTTTTGGAGTTTTCCGCTAGCCGCAGGTTTGAGGGCTTGATAGCCGGCTTCGAAGACCGTCGAGACCAAAAGCCAGCCGACCACTGACAACAGCAGGTACAATAGGATCATGATGCGCCGCCTTTCGTATTATTCGACCTTCACTTCAACATCCGCGAACCGAAGCGCGTCGCCCGGCGAGATCGTGATGGGCTTGCGGTCCTCAAGCCTGACCCATATGTCACCGGCCTTACGGTAGGTGCCGTTCTGCCCATGGCACTCGATCCTGAGCGACGGGCCAATCTTGCGAAGAACAGCATGAACCGCTGAGACTGTATGACCGGCGTGTAAGTCCGCTCTGCCGATCTGCATGAAGCCTGACGTGACAAGGATTCTCCGTCCATCCGGCAGCCGCAGGCT
>Ga0118677_10001803_pt1 | contig 44596 bp, 32 predicted proteins | sample AliMusrvi5mmetaG_FD_86154 | JGI IMG/M metagenome (GOLD analysis project Ga0118677, IMG submission 86154) | reverse complement strand
CGGCTTTCTGGAGTCCCGTACAAAATCTAGAAATCTTGCGCCTCTATTCCTTCGCCCGCGTTCTGACCTGAGTAGTTACAAAAATAATTCGTGCTGCTGGCGCTGCCCACTATCGCTTCACCTTGAGGAAATAAACGGCGCACGACCGTTGCCCCACTGGAATCTCGGGCCTCGCAGATGCTTGTTTCGCACCACAGGAAGCAGGTGTTGCCTTGGACTACTCCGTTTGCCTTTTCCACAATGCGAACTCGTCGCCCCAAACCGTCGTATGTGAATTCACTCCTCCTGGTCCCCCTATTAAAGGCCACCAGGCGCTGTTCAGCATCCCACTCATAAATGGTGTTGGTTGCATTGACATCCGAGGAAGAAACCAATTCGTTCAGCGCGTTGTAAGTGAAACTTCGAGGGACCCCGTTAGTACCCTCAAATAAGCGATTTCCCGACAGGTCATATCCATAATCGTAACTGAGTGCGTTCGTACGGCCCTGATTTGCCAGTACACTCAGCAACTGGTCCGCATCATCATACCCAATTGACCATGTTTCCGTTATGGCCCCCATTTCCTGGACCCAATTGGTAATGTTGCCAAACGGATTGTAGGCGTAAGTGAATCGCGAGATGATGGAGGTATCGGCCTTCGCGTGGGTGATACGCTGGAGGCGGCGGTCGCCCAGATTGTCGAAATAGTCGTAATGCGAGGTTTGGCCATTGGGGTACGCAACATCTCGCACCCGCGCCGTCGCACCATCGTAGGCGTAATTGAAGCTCCCAAGCGCGTTGACGATATTCGTTGTGCGGCCAAGAGCATCATACGCTAAGGTTTGGGGCACACCGCTAATCGAGCGGTTGATCACGCGGCCGACCGAGTCGTAGTAGTAGTTTATCGTGTCGTTTTCCCAGGGTCCGTCAACGGCTGCCACCTTGAGCGCGCCAAGTACACCCGCCGGATAATAGCTCCATGTCGTCAAGCCGATGCCGTCCTGCATGGAAATCATCCGGTCGTAATTAGAATCGTAGGTGAACTTGACCGTCGGGGTTGGAATCTGCGCGACCGGATACCAGACCTGTTGACGGTTGCCGTCGGGGTAATAATCATAAATCTTGACTTGGCCCTTTTCGTCCTGGACCGACTTGAGACGGCTAGTGGTGTTTTCGTAAGTGTAGAGAATACGGGAGCCATCCACGTAATTCTTGGCAATCTTGCGGCCCTGAATGTCGTAATCCCAACTCGTTCTGCGCCCCATTGGATCAACGAGGCTGGACAGGGCGCCACAGCCGCAGTACTCAAACCGGGTCACCCGGTTGAGCGGGTCCCGGACGGAGGTCAGATGCCGCAACGAATCGTAGGAATAAACTGTTTCGCGCCCCATCCGGTCACGGCTCTTCACTCGATCGAGTTTGTCGTAAGTGAACGTCTGGAAAGTGCCGTCCGGATAGGTGATGTTGGTCAACCGGTCGAGATTATCGTAACCGTATGCCAGTCTGTAACCCTCAGGGCCAGTGACGCTTTGCACACGGCCCACAATATCGTAGGTAAAGCTGGTGGTATGGTTGGTGCCAGGCAGAGGCCCATCAATGAAGAGCAAGTAACCATTGGTATCATAATTGAGAGTTGTCGTCTCGTTCTTGGGGTTTGTTGTGGTGAGCAACTGGCCACGGGCGTTATAAGTATTGGTGGTGGTTTGGCCGGCGGCATCGGTGGACGTCAAAACCAGGTGCTGGCTGCTGTAGGTGAACGCGCCCATACGCTCCGACGCGCCGGGGCCGGTGACCTGACGGATTTCCAGCAGGTCCACCTGGTTGCTGGCATAGGTATAGGTCGTCGTTCGCCCGATGGGGTCCACGGAATTGCTGAGCTTGCCCAGCGCATTGTAGTAGGTTTGGGTAAGCTGGGGCGTTCCGTCCGGCATTATGCGCATGGTTTTTTGCGGGAGGCTGCCCTGACCAGGATAGTAGCTGAAATTCGCCACCCCATTATTAACGAAGATTGGCTGGCCAGGGTAATTGAACCAGACACGCTCCTCGAAAGGCTCTTTGATCGCCTCGAGAACGGGCGTGACCAGGTAATTGACGTCAGTGAACCAACGATAATTGCGGGCGGCACTGATGGCATTGCCCGCCTCGCTCATGGCCTTCTTGCTCCAGTAATAGGAGTTCCGAAGGCTGAGGCGGGCGTTATCCGCGAAAAAGGACACATTGGTTCCCCGCACCGCAATGCTCGTCGGCAGCGCTGGGCCGGAATCCGGGACGTTAACAGGCTCAACGAACTGGACCTGTTCCCGTTGCCCCAGCGGGTCCGTCACCACCACCGTTCGATTCCAGGAATAAGTGGGGTCCAGGATCTTGGTAAAGGTGGTGGGGCCGTATGGGGTAGTCATGCTGGTAACGAATTCGATCGAGTCATAGGCGAACCTGGAGGTGAGGCCGATGACATCCGTGATCGTGCTGAGGTTGCCATTGGCATTGTAAGCCATGGTGGCGACGCGCCCGAATGGGTCCGTCACCGCCGTCACTTTCCAGATGTTGCCGGGAAAACTGTAAGCCAAAGTGGTGACTTGACCGATGGCGTCCGTCACCGCCACGAGGCGCATATTGGAGTCGTACCTGAAGGTCAGCGCATTGCCGGCCGGATCGATGGTCTGGGTCAGAAAAACCCGGCTCGGGGTCGAGGGGTTGTCCGGGGCATTGTACACCTCCCGTGAACCATCCGGCAGGAAGCGCGTGTAGGTGCTGGCGCCGGAGCGGGTGACGGTCGCGAAGCTAAAGTCATTGGGGGCATAGTTCGTAGAACCAGCGGCATTGTAGAGTTCCACCCCGCCCCCGGAGATGTGCACGATGAGGGGACTGGTCGCATGGTCCACGTAGGCAATCCACCGGATGCTCCATAGCCGGCCTATGTTGGAGAAGGTGGGCGCACTGGCCGGCTTGCTATCGTCCAGATCATTGTAGGCGACAGCAAAATAAACCGGCGGCCCCGCTGGTGGGGTGTAACCGACCGGCACGTCATTGATCCGGATAGCCGCGACTTTCGGGAGCAGTGTGTAACGCGGCATGCCGCATGCACTGCCATCAGCGGGATCGCCGGCTCCATCTCCCCCAGCCGTCGTGCTACTGTTATCGGTTACCGACTGGCTCGGCGGCACCCCGCCATGGATGCCGTCGCGCCCGAAGACCCTGCCTCCCTCTGCCTCCGCGACCGGGCGCCACCCGGCCAGCATGGGGCCACTGGGAATGAGGAAATACCCGCTGGCCTGCCCCTCGATGGCTTCCAAGGGCACCCATCCCCCAAATTGCATGGCCTTGTCCTCCAGCCAGTATTTGCCTCCCTCCTGCTCCAGCAGCGAAGAATAGTGGCCGCTTGCCAGGTGCATGACTGCTGGGGTTGGAATGGCGGCCCCCGGGGGGCGGCGAGCCATTACCAGGCCCAGGTTGTAATGGGAAGCATAGTCCTTGACCTCGGCCAGCGAAATGCCGGTGGCGATGTGGTCATCGGTGACATCGTTCAACCGGATCGGCACAAACGACCGGCTCTGGTGATTGAGGATGGAGTAGATCGCTAGCGGGCCGCACATAACGTTCTGCGCGCCGCGATGCTTGAGCAGCCAGACGGACTGCCGGGCCCGCGCTAGCTTGGGCTCCAGGACGCCATTGCCAGGCCGGGATCCCTGTTCGCCGACAAGTTTGCCCAACCTGTCTCCCTGCCCCAACCCGATGCAGGCGTCCAGCAGGTGGCCCAGGGCCTCATCGGCCACGCTCACGGCCCCGGCCTCCCGGCGGTCTTTCAACTCGTCCCATAGGGCCTGCCACTCGGCGGTGGCCTTGACGAAGAATCCTGTGTTGTAAAGGCGCCTGGCCTTCTCAAGCCGTAGCGAAGGGTTCCACTTGGAGGTGGGAAAGGCTCCCACAAAGGCTTCCAGGCACCTAAGATCGCCGGGGTCGGTGGCTTGTTGCAGCGACTGCAGCGTGGCCAGAACGTGTTTGTTGCCGACGGGTGCCGCGGGGCTTGACCCACCGAACACCGCATTGTTGAGCTTCGCCAAACTACCTGGAGCGGCCTTCTCGACCGGCACAATCTGTTGGGGAAACAACCGCAGCTTGCCAATCTCGTCGTCACTTGGCTCGGCGGAAAGCGTCGGCAGGATTTCCACCGGAGTGAACTGGGGAAGCTCTCGGTTGGGGATGACCACGCCGGGGACTTGGGCGATAGGTAACCCGGCACGGGTTGGCGTGGGGTTCGCCTCTGTCGCGGCGACGCCGCTGCTGGCGGGCAACATCGGCAGGAGGTGCAGGGACGCGAGGGCCCCGCCGAGCAGGCAGGCGGCGAGGGTGCCTGCCCGTGTAACATGGGCCAAAAAACGATGAAGCTTATTTGGTTTCATAAGCGCAGTAGTCTGTCTGGTTAGGGTAGCGTCTGCGAATTGGGCTTATCGAGTTTCGGCCGTCCCTTCGGGACAGGGTGCGCACGTTGCGTAAGCGCATTCGTGAGACGGCAGACCTGGTCCAGTAGGTTCCACAGGTTCCATTGGTCGCGTATGCTCCGCAGCCTCCGCTTCACCCGAAGCGGGTGCCTTGGGCAAACCGCGGCCCGACAGGTTACCCAGCGAACGGATGGGAGGCAGGCTGTGCTTCCAAGCTGTCATGGTCTGGCTGCACGGCTCCTGGAGAAGTTGCTCGAAATCTCCCTGTTCGGCGATGGTTGCCCCTTCTAACACCACCACTTGGGCGCCAAGCGCCGTGGCATCCGAAGGCTGGTGGCTTACCAGGAGAATGGACGTATGGAATTGGTGGGAGACCTCAACGATTTGAACGAGCAGGGATTCTCTGAGGACAATGTCCAATCCCGTGAACGGCTCGTCAAGCAGCAGCAGCCGCGGCTGCACGGCCAGCGCCCGTGCCAGTGCCACTCGCTGCTGTTCCCCGGCCGAGAGGCGATGGGGAAACTCGCCGGTCTTCGCGTCGATGTGGCAAGCTACCAGCATGGCCCTGGCGCGCACTTTGCGTTCACGGCGTGGCAGCTTCACGCCGGAGAGGCCCAGCAACACGTTCTCCATTGCCGTGAGGTTTGGCCAGAGACCCAAGTCCTGGAAAACCATAGCAATGCCCCGTTCATGGGGTGGAATGCGGATAGTGCGGCCATCAAAAGCAACCCGCCCGTTCACAAATACTTCGCCACCGCTCGGGGAGTCCAGGCCGCAGGCCAGGCGCAGCAGGGTCGATTTTCCCGAACCAGACGGCCCGGTCACAAGCACGTTCCGGCCAGCGCCGAGGGCAAGATTAATGCCGGTCAGAACCGTCCGTCTGCGAAAAGTCTTGCTTACGTTTCTTAACTCAAGCAATGGCACGTCAGGTGTCATGATGGCGGAATCGGGTGAAACGTTCGAGGATTAGCACCAGGCCGATTGACATGGCGCCAGCAACAAGATAGACCGCGCACAGCGCAGCCAGCACTCGCTCGGTGGTGTTGTCCAGCACCCCAAAGATGCGGCCGGTATAGGTGGTCTCTCCGGGCGGCTGCAGGAGCAGTGTGGTGGAAACATCAGCGACGGAGAGCAGGGCTACAAGCAGCGCCGCCATCATCAGGGCTGGCCGGAGCCAGGGGAGCAGAACCTGAAGGAAGTACGAAGCTGCGGGAGTCCGATGCATAATGGCGGCGTGGACCTGGGAGACCGGTAGTTTTGACCGGGCATAGAGGCAAAGCACCGCCGCTAGCGGAATGAACCGCAGACCGCAAGCCAGCCCCACCGCCCAGCCGCTCCGGCTCACCCCATCAAACGCGGGCGGCGATTTCGAGGAAATGAAGAGCACTCCCAGCGCGGTGAGCGAGGGCGGGACGGCGAAGAAGAGCAGGGCAAACAGCAGGAGCAGGAGACGCGAAGTTCTGGTTCGGCAGGCCAGGCCGGCCCCAGCGCCCAAGGCGGTGGCCATTCCGGCTGCGGTCAGCCCATAAAAGAGGGTGGTCAAGCCCGTTTCGCGCAACACCTTCAGCGAATAGGCCAGCGGCTCATCGAAATGCAGCCTGAGTGGCCGCAGCAGGCCCGCCAATGCCGGACAGACCAAGCAACCTATAGATAAAACGCACGCGAGCCACCAAAGCCATCCCCACCGTCCCGGGTCCAGCGGTTCAGCCCGGCGAAGCTCCCGCCCCAACACCTGACCCTCGGCCCATTTGGCAATCGGCCAACAAAGCACAGTCATGAAGGGCAAGATAACCAGGGTCGCAGCCAGGGCCTTGCGGGCCGCCAGGTGCGGGTCGTGGCGGGAGGCAAAGGCGATGAGAATTTCGCTCGCAATTCCATGATAGCCCATGATCTGGGCCGCGCCCGGATCGGTCAGAGTCATCAAGCCGGCCAGAAAGGCGGCGCACAAACTCACTGGAAACGCAAACCGGGCGGCATGGCGCAAAAGCCCGCGCTTTCCCCCGGCCAGGCACGCCACATCCGCCTGCGACCCGCTGACAGTCCTCAGGGCCAGGATGGTGAGCAGCACGACAAATGGGACCACCTGGACCAGGCTCGTGAGCACGCACCCCGAGAAACCGTCAAACCAGCTTTGGTGACGGTACGGCAGATACGCCCGGAATGAGGAGAGGCCGATTGCCCAGAGGAAGGTTGGGGTGAAAAGAGGGATGGCGAGGCAAAGCAGGCCCAGGCGCTTGAGCGGGAACTTCACCAGGCCTGCTACGGTGCCGAGCGGCCAGCCCAGGGCCAGCGCGATACCCGCGACGCACGCTAGCAGCCAGAGACTCCGCTTCAAAGCCCCCAGGAAAGGCCCGTCGAACAGGTTGATCAAATCCGCAGTTCCGGAGAAAAGGCTGGCGGAAGCAATCCAGACGCTGGGCAAGGCCACCGCCAGGAGCACCGTCGCGCCTGCCCACAGGCGGATAGCATTGCTCCAGCGCGATCCCCAATATGCCTCCGTGAAGGTCATGTCCGGCTCGCCTCCGTGTGAGGATTTGCTTCGACCGGCCCGGCGGATGAACCACTTTGCTGCCGCACCCAATCTTCCAGGAATCTCTTGTTCAGCTCTTCAAAGCCTGCTGCCAGTTTTGCGTAGTCCACCGCCATCAGGCGCAGTTGCCGCCAATCCCGGCCAAAAAGCGGCGGCGTCGCCAAACCCTCCCGCAGCGGAATTTGGACCGCTTCGCTCCGAGCCAGGAGTTGCTCCACCTCCTGGGAAATCAGGAAATCAATAAACGCTTTTCCATTTTGCGCATTCGGTGCCCCACGGACCAGGGCTGCGGCGTTGGGTATCAGCAACGTGCCGAGGCTATCCTGGTCGGGGATCACGAAATTGATCGGCTTTCCATCGCGCAACGCCACGTTCACATCGTCGCTGTCCGTCAAGCCAATATCAAAATCGCCCGCCGCCACCCGCCTGCGGACCTCGCCATTGCTGGATAGCATTTTGACGCCATTCGCGTTTAGCTTCTCAAACCAGGCACGACCACCCCGGTCCCCCAGGACTTGGAAGAGTGCGGCGGCATGCATCGAAGTGGTGCCATACAACGGATTGGCGATGCAGGCCCGAGAGCGAAACCGAACATCCGTGAGGTCATGAATGGAGGCGGGCAGCGCTCTGCCAGCGAGCAGGTTCGTGTTGTAGATAATCACCCTTATACGGGCTGAGAATGACACGTAGTGGTTATCAGGGTCACTGTATTTGGTCGCAAGGCCCGCCTTTTGCTTAGGTAGATAGGGGGCGGACAAGTCGTGTGTCTTCAGAACCGCAGCTCGCACCGGGTCCCCGCTCCAGAACACGTCGGCCCGGGGACGTTCAGCTTCGGCAATCAGCCGATTGAGAATACTCGTGCTCTTGGTTTCCTCGGTATCAAGCACCAGCTTGACACGAATTCCAGCGTGCTTAGCGAACAGCTCAGCGATTGGCCGTACATACTCATCGTCCACACTCGAATAGACGACAACCTCACCAGGTTGAGAACGAGGGTGGTCGCTTGATCCCGAACCGCAGCCGCTAAAGAGTGGCGAGGCGCTAATCGCCAAGCCAGCAAGGAGGATGGAGGCCGCGGCTTTCACTCTAACCAGCCTCCCCACTCCGAATGCGAGCCCTTTCCCAGCGGCCTTCCACGGCTAGCAGCGTCTTGGAGATTAAGCCGGCGTTGCAAAACTCCCCGGCTAGGAGCACCGAAGCCACTTGCCGAGTGTTGACCAGCGGCCGGTTCGAAGGCGAAACCGGCAGCGCAACAGAATGGCCTACACCCCGCAAGTTCATGACTCCCAAAATTCAATGGTTTGGAGCCGGGCGCATCACGACCGAGTGTTGAGCCCGATTATGCAAACCGGCCTATCTTCTCCCAGAAAGCACGGGGGCGGTCAACCCCCCAATTTGGGGGGGTGCTCGACCCCACTCATTAAGCCGATGCGCTATGCGTAGCCGGCAGGCGTTTTTCGGTAGCAACTCTTGGCGCTTCCATTCGGGCTAATCGAAAACTCCGCAGCTTTAAGGAGGGCAGGCGTTCTCGCGAGCGCTTGCCCGCACTTTGGTTTGTGTTTATACCCAGAGCAAAACTGCTATGAACCAAGACCCAATTCAAACCACTTCACGTCGTGAGTTCCTGAAGAACACTGGCCGCTACGCCGCAGCCTCGGCGCTGGCGGGAGTTGTCCTGCCGCACGTCCACGCCGCGGAGGACAACACCATCCGCCTGGCGTTGATCGGCTGTGGCGGCCGGGGCAGCGGCGCAGTCGCCAACGCCATGTCGGCTGGGGGACTGGTTCTAGGTGATGACGGCGGTACGAAGCGAGCGGCGCTCTCGGGCGCGGGTGGGCCCGTCAAACTGGTCGCTATGGCCGACCTCCGACAGGACCGGCTCGATCAGTCCCACACGACGCTGAAGCAGGCGTTGGGCGACTTGATCGACGCCCCGCCGGAGCGGCGGTTCCAGGGCTTTGACGCCTATCGGCATGCCATTGATTGCCTGCGGCCAGGCGACGTGGCGATGTTGACCACACACGCCGCGTTCCGCGCGCCCCACCTGGAGTATGCCGTGCAAAAGGGCGTCAACGTGTTCATGGAGAAGGATTTTGCGCCTGACCCTGGCGGTATCAAACGCATGCTCCGGGCCGGCGAAGCCGCCGAGAAGAAGAACCTCAAAATAGGCGCCGGGCTGATGGCACGCCATTCTTCAGCACGGCAAGCGCTGATACAGAAGATGCGCGACGGTGCGATGGGGGAGATTCAACTCATCCGCGCTTATCGCATGGATTCCGGCTATTTCATGGGCCCGTTCCCGCGCGGCGAGAACGAGCTGCTCTGGCAACTTAGCCCCGGGCATCCCTACCAGTTTATGTGGTCCTCCGGGGGCGTCTTCATCGAGCTGATGATCCACCAGATTGACGAGTGTTTCTGGATCAAGGATTCATACCCGGTGTCTGCCCACGGCGTTGGCGGGCGGTTTGCCGGCAGCACCGACTGCAGCCAGAACCTGGACAGTTACTCCATCGAATACACCTTCGCCGATGGCACCAAGGCCCTGGTGACGGGTCGCTACATCCCGAACTGCTACACCGACTTTGCCACCTTCGTCCACGGGACGAAGTGCGCCGCGAAGTTCTCGGGCAACATCCATGCTCCGACCTCGTGGCTCTACAAAGATCAACATACCGAGCAGTCGAACATCGCCTGGAGGGCGCCGAAGGAAACCATCAACCCTTGGCAGGCGGAGTGGGACGTGCTCCTGAGCGCCATCCGAAACGACAAGCCACACAACGAGGCCAAGCGCGCCGCCCTCTCAAATCTCGGCGCCATCATGGGCCGGGCGGCAGTCCATACTGGCAAGGTCATTACCTGGGAGGAGGCTATGGCTTCCAACTTCCAGTTCTGTCCCAACGTGGATGAGCTTACGGACAAGAGCCCCGCACCGGTGCAGGCCGACGCGCAAGGCCGCTATCCGGCACCCATCCCCGGCAAGACGGTGGAGATTTAGCGCATCTCGGACGTGCCTGCACCTTTGTAGCTCCGAGGAGCCTACTGGATTTCTTCTCCCATGGGAACTTGGCCGGGTATCAGGAAGGTCCTTATCAATCCTCCTTCACCGCACACGACCATGCCGGGAAATCGCTTAAACCATTTCCCTTGTGGAACCTCCGGTTGAGCGTCGAGCCATTCGACCAGCATCGTGAGCTGCTTGCTGGAAATGTGCCGTTGCTGGACTCGCTCCAGCAGGTGCGCATACAACTGCCGCGGCAGATTACGGCGCAGAATCCTTGGCATGGCTCACTCGCCGTAAAACCCACGCGTCATGGCGGACTTCAGCCGAATGATCTCTGCGGGGTCCTCGGACTCAGCCAAGCGGTCAGCCATCTGACCCAACTCTTGAGCCGTGAGTTGCCGACTGCGAGCCAATTCGACTGCAAATTGAATGACCTCCGCCTGCTCGGTAGGTGGCAGGTGCTTGATTTCTTCTATGACTTTGGCCGCGGTCATGAGGCTAAGCTACTCTGTGAGTGTGCCTGCGACAAGGATTGCCTTGTTCGCGCCGGCGTGCAATAAGGGTGCATGCTTCAGCGAGTTCACCTCCTCTCCTTGGCCATGCTGGCCGCTGCATGGGTTCACGCGGCAAAAGATACGCCCTCACTCTTCGACCTGAACAACGCTGCGTTTTTTCACGGGCGCGAGTATCTCGTTTTGCGCAGTGGCCGGGCGCAGATGGTGTTGCAGGCCGATCGGGCTGATCTCGGGCCGGCCTTCACCTGGTTGCTGTTTGACGCTGAGGATGCAAAGCAGAGCGCCCGCAAGGAGAATGCCTTCAACTTCGTGCCCAAGCAGGGCTTTGGCTCCAGCGCACTCGAAGTAGTGCTGGGTGGGTTTCCCTTCACTGCCCTGGGCCATCGCACAGACACCCGCTGGGTAGTAGCGGAGGGTATTCCCGCTGTGGAGGCCGTGTGGTGGGCGGGCGGCGTGCGGGTGACCGAGCGCATTTGTGCTCTGGAGGCCGAAGGCGCCTTCCGTCGCACTGTGCAATTGGAAGGGGCGCACCTGGTGGGCAAGGAATCCGTGCTGCTGCGCATGCGCTTGCCGCCGACCCGAGTGGAGCAGGAAGGTAATCTGATGCTGCAAACGGGAGACCGGGCGCGGCTGGGTTTGGCGGTGGGAGACGCGACACCCGTGAGAGTTGACGCGCCTAATGCGCTGCTAGAGATCGGTCCGGTAGCAATCACTCCTCGGGGAAGCGCGATCATTGAGACCCTGTTGCTGGTCCAGGTACCCGGCGGCGACCGAGCCCAATTCGTTGCACAAGCCCATGGGCTTGCCACTTCCAGAATCTCCGCGGCGCTCAGGGACACTGCCCGCGCTTGGGCGGCGGTTTCGTCCGTCTCAACGCGGGACAGGACCGTGCAGGAGCTGTTCGATAAGGCCCGGTTCGGGCTGGCGGGGATGATTGGTCCGGATGGGACGATGGACGCCGGCATCTTCGAATACGGCGGTCAATGGGTTCGCGACAGCTCCAATACCGCCCTCGGCGCACTGCATGCCGGTGAGTTCCAGGCGACGCGCAAAGTTCTTCAGCACATCTTTGACAAGATGATCAGCAAAGACGGTGTGACCATGATTGCCGAGAGCTTCGACGCGCCCGACCACGAGCAGTTTGATCAGGCGGGCGAGCTGTTCCACTTGCTCCGCTGCTACCGGGATTGGACGGGCGACGACTCCCTGATCCGCCAGCATCGCGAGCTGCTCCTCAAGGTGGTGGAACGCCCCTTGCAGCCGCAGTTCCAAGATGACACGGGGATGGTCCATAACCGGCGCGAGTTCTGGGAGCGTGCCTTCGAGGATGCCTATGAACTGGCTTACCAGACCTACGTCATCCTTGCACTGCGAGAAGCGGCGGAGCTGGCGCCGGCCCTGGGTGCCGAAGCCCATGCGGAGCGGTGGCGGAACGAGGCCAACCGGATTCAAAAGGCGATGCTCTCGCATCCCGACCGGGCACTGGTGCGCGACGGGCGGCTTATCAAGCGCCGCAACGTCACCGGTGCAGTAGCCGACGACCCTGGCGGGTTCCCGGGCTTCTTCCCGGACGTGCCGCTTAAGACGGAGCGTGGGCATCGCCTGATGCCTGACGCCTCGATGGCGTTGCCCATCGCGCTGGGCATTGTGCCAGCCTATTCTGACTTGGCGCGCCATACCCTCGACGACCTTGAGGGCCTCTGGAACACACGCTGGTCGGACGGCGGGTATGACCGCTATCACACCAGCAGCCAGCCAGATCAACCGGGGCCGTGGCCGTTCGCGACCACCTTCATCCTGCGAGCCAATCACGACGCAGGCAACTTCGACCGCAGCCGCCGCGCGCTGGAGTGGCTCAACACATGCCCGGGGGGCCGTGCCGGGACATGGTTCGAGGAGATCCCCTCAACGCGAATGCAGAGCCGAACTTGCGGTCTGGTCCTGTGGACGTCCGGCGAGCTCGCGTTATTTGTGGTGCGGCATTATTTTGGGGTGAGTTTTGAGCACGGCGCGCTGACCATTCGGCCGGCACTCTACCCGGGGAGCCCGCCGGTTCAAGCGGATCTGCGCTACCGGCAAGGGCGCTTGCGCTTGGAGATCAGCGGCAGCGGCCCGGTCAAGAGCGCACGGGTCAGCGGCAGCAAGGTCACGCCAGGCAAGGACGGAGTTCTGCGCCTGCCAGCGGACTTCGCGGGGGGAACAGTGGAGATCAAGGCCGGCAGGTAGCTTTCGCGAGGGCGGGTTGCCCAAGCTGCCGAATTCCTCACTCTTCGGAGGGCCGAGTTACACGAGGCCCTGAACCCCGAGAGATTTGCAGCGGAAGTCAGGGCCTCGTGTAACTCGGCCCTCCGAGCCATTGGACTGTGCAATACGCGCTCGGCGACTGTAGGACTGAGTTTACAGCTTCCAACCCTTGCGGTATTTGCGGCGGACGAACTCGGACGCCTCGGGGGCGTTCTTGGCACGCATCTTCGGTCCGTCCCATTCCAGTTTCTTGCCTGTGCGCATCGCCACGCAGCCGAGCAGCATGATCTCGGTCAGATAAGCTGCGACATCGAAGTTGGAGTACGCCGGGGAGCCACCTTTGCACGCGGCAATCCATTCCTGGTGCTGGCGTTCATCCGTTCCACCTTTGAAGGGGTTCCGCGGTATGGTTTGGGGGATCGCTTTGGCGGCCTCGTGCTCGGTGGCGCGCGTCAGCTCTTTATCATCCTTGAGCTTGGCGAAGAAACGGAAATCCCCATCTCCATCGTCGGGTGAGAACAGCTCGCCTTTGTCACCCACTAAGATACAGCCGCTGCCGGAAACCTTGTCCAGCAGGCTTACCACATTAGAGGTAACTTCGGGTGGCGGCTTGTTTCCGCCATCAAACCACCAGAGCGTGACTGGTGGCTGCTCCCCGCGCGCGGGAAACTCAAATCGGATCTTTGAACTGTTGGGATACATCTCTTTCGTGAGGCCGGAGCATTCCGCCTCGATCTCAGTCGGATATTCCAGCTTGAGTGCCCGAAATGGCCAATTCACAGTATGGCAAGCCATGTCGCCCAGGGCGCCCGTGCCGAAGTCCAGCCAACCCCGCCAGACCCACGGCTGATAAACGTCACGCCGGCCCCCGGCAACTGTCTCAGGCCACTTGGCCTTGAAGGGGCGCCACGGCGCGGTGCCCAACCACAGATCCCAATCCAAGCTCGCAGGCACTGGATCGCTTCCGGCAGGCCGTTCCATGCCTTGTCGCCAGATGGGCCGGTTGGTCCAGACGTAAGCGCGTCGCACCGGTCCGATCAGCCCGGAATGGACTACCTCGACAGCGCGGCGCAAACCATCCGACGCGCTGCCCTGGTTGCCCATCTGGGTCGCTACTTTGTACTCCTGCGCCAGGGCGCGCAACGTGCGTGCTTCATAAACATCATGCGTGAGCGGCTTTTGACAATAAACATGCTTGCCCATCTTGATCGCCATCGCGGCGATCGCAGCGTGCATATGGTCAGCCGTCGCGATATCCACGGCGTCGATGGACTTCTCCTTCTCCAGCATCACTCGATAATCTTTATAGAACCGGGCCTGGGGGAATTTCTTGCGCGTGCCCGCGGCGGAGTCTTCGTTCACATCGCACAGAGCCACAATATTCTCATTCGAGCAGCAGCGCATATCGCTGGCGCCCTTGCCCCCGGCACCCACGCCCGCAATGTTCAGTTTTTCGTTGGGTGAAACGCGGCGCGGACGCGACTTGGCGTAACTTGTCAGTGCCATCCCGCTCGCTGCGAGGGCTGAGTAATAAATGAATTGTCGGCGACTGACGGAAGAGAGGGGAGAGGTTTGGAGTTTTGACATGTCTCTTTCCTATCCCCGACGACGGCCTCGCACAAGGAGATTTTGATTTCAGGGGCCGTCATCCGGAGTGGATTCGAGAAAGCACAAATCAGGGGCGGGGACGGCCTCGTCCCCGGTGGCTACGAAGAGGCTCGCATATCACGGGGACGAGGCTGTCCCCGCCCCCTTCTTGAATCGACCCTGGCCGGCACCTTTCCGCACCCCCGCCAGCAAACCGTCTCAGCTCACTTCTCAGCGTTCGGCTTAGGCTCGGCGGGCGCCGCCGGAGGAGCGTCCTTTGCGGTGGAGTCGGCCGCTGCGGACTTCTCGTCCTTCTTGGGTTCCTCTTTCTTCTCGACGAGGAGTTGGCTGCGGTCTTTGAGCAGCGAGTCAAACGTAAAGCTGGAGACCAGGTACACCCATTTCCCGTAGGCTTGCTCCTGGACCAGCTTGTCTTCGAGCTTCTTCTGCTTGTCCTTGAACTCCTTGTCGAGCCGGGTCTTGTCCTCGGGCTTTTCGTCCTTGCCAGGGGTGCGCTCCTTGGCGATCTGTGCCGTCACGGCCACGAGCATTGGGATATTGTCGTTAGTCTTCTCCCCAAGCTTGATCGCATAGGTGAAGTCCTCGAACGTGTCGAGCGTCACTACGGTCGGTTTGTCGAGGCCGGCTGGCTCCGGCTTGGTGTCCGCCGGCAGGACGTCATTGAAGCTAGGTGAACTCAGGGCGTAGGAGAAGCTGGAGCTCTTGGCTGAGTCGAGCTTTTCCTCCGGTTTGGCGTCAGCCAGCTTCCAATCGGTGGCGGTTTCGGTGTCGCGCGTCACCTTCCACGAGTTAGTCGCCGCCGGATATGCGACGGCAATCGAGCGAATCTTCTCTACCTTCAAGAAGTCCTTGTTGACCCACGACTCGGGCTTAGCCTCGATGTTGCTGAGGGGGTCAGAAACCACGGCGACAGTCTTGGAGGCCGTGCCGACCATGACGTAGCGGCCATCGGGCCAGCCTTCGTTTTCGCCCATTTCGCCCATCGGCGAGGGCCGGCCTTCGCTCTTGTGCATGTGTGACTTGCCCAGCAGCAATGACCGGATCTCTTTGCCCCCCTGGTCGCGCAGTTCCACCAGCACGGCGGTGTTAGTCGCCGGTCCCGGCGGGAGCAGTTTGTAACGGCCCAACTGGGAGGGACCAATTTCTTCGGACTGCACCACCTTGAGGTCGGCGGCCTTAAGCAGGAAGCCGCTGATTTCCGAGAAGTTGGCCGGGTAATTATTGCGCTGCTTCACGCGCCACAGGTTATCCTGCTTGACCAGGTCCAATTCATTGGTGCCGCCCTTGATCACGATGGTCGTGACGTCATTGACGGGCAGGTCGCCCAGGAGTTTCGCCGTGGCCCCCTGCCGGCTGCCGCCCTGCCACGAGGTCTGGTCCCGCTTGTGCAGCATCAGACCAACGACGCCCAACACCACCACCAATACCACTAGAATGAAGAGCTGTTTCCGATTCATTTTGCCGAGGTTTTTCTGCGGTTAACAATCGCAATGAGTATGCCCGTGGCCGTCACCGCCAATGGCACGGCCAGGATGTTGATCCATTTGAGGCGCGTCTGCAATGAGACGACCTCCTTCTTCAAATCCTTCTGCACCTGCCGCAAGCGCTTGCGGGTGTCCCCCTCTTCCTTTCGCAGCTTCTCCAATTCCACACGCTGCTCCGGCGACAGGATGAAGCGCTGGTCCTTGTCCTTCTTTTGCGCCTGCATCTCGTTGATCTTGCGCTGCGCCTCGGCCGAGCTGTCCTCCAGGCGCTTGATCTCGCTCTGGAACTTCTCATTGGCGGCCGCCTCGATCTCCTTCACGCGGGTGAAGGGGCGGTTCAAGGTGGCCCGACTGCGAACAGCGATGAGGTTGTTGTCGCCAGTCATCTGCTCGATAATGTTCTGGGCCAGGTTCAGGTTGGCGTTCATGGCCATCGACATCGCCCCAAACGGGCTGTCAATTCGGCGGATGGTGAATGGGTCGTAAAGCAGATCGCTGTCGCCGAACAGCACCACGGTGTTGTCGCCTTTGGTCTCCTTGAGCGAATCTCCGCCCTTCTTCTCCTCGGGCTTCTTCTCGTCCTTCTTCTCGGTGTCAGCCTTCTCGTCTTTCTTTTCCTGGGGCGCACCGTCCGGGAAGGCTGTCTTGAACTTGCCAGTCAGGCGAACCGCGAGGGCGTATTCCACGCCCGACTGCTTGAATTCCTTCATGATGTTCTCGCCTGAGAAATTGGCGAGCATCGCATCCACCAACTGCGAGTCCCTCGAGCTGTGCAACAGCACCGTTTCCTTTAACCCCGCCACCGGCGTGCCGATGAACGCGCCGCACAACGGCAGCCAGACGTTGTCAATCTGGCTGGTGGCCACGTCATCCTTGTTGATGGAATCAGAGGTCAAGGCCAGCCAGGCCGGCGCTTCCTGCGGCTCGTTGTTGCGCCCGCGCAACTGCATTTTGAATTTCATGTCCGCCACGACTTTGGCGGTATCAAACTGAAGGCCCCAGGCCTTGAGAAGCTTGTCCAGGGATGACCCGCCGCCGCCCATCTGGGCCATCATCTGGTTTTGCTGGCGATTATCGGCCAGGCATTGTGCGTCGAGGAAGGCAACCAGCTTGCCGCCGCGCATAATGAATTGGTCTATGGCATACTGCGCCTTATCCGAAATGTCTTTTGGCGCCAGCACCACGAGCAGCCGGATGTCCTCGTCGATCTTGTCGACGTCCATGGCGACGCGCTTGACGTTGAAATCGTTCTTCAACTCGGTGACCAGGGCCCACGGCTGGCTGCCCTGCTGGCCCATCTGCTGCATCATCGGGTTGGACGGCATGCCGAAGACCGGCAATGGGGTCATGAGGCCGATGGTCGCCTTCTCTGGGTTCTCCGTGCGCACAATGGCCCGGTCCAGGTCGTATTCGAGCAATCGCTCGCGGCTGGGCGCCAGAAAGGATATGGCCTGGACCTGATCCGCGCACTTGACGGCCAGGCCAAGATAGAATCGGTCCGCCCCAGCCAGTTGCTGCGCCTCGATTCCGTCCAGACGGGCAGAGTCCTCCGCGTCTGAATCCGGCTGCGGATCGTATTTCTCAATCTTGAGCTTGCCGCCGGCTACCTGCCGGTACTCCGCGAGGAGGTCCTCAACCTTGCGTGCGTAGCCTTTGAGATATACCGTCTCAGGTGTCGCGCTCTCGCTTTGCGTGCAGTAGAAGCGGATAGTGACAGGCGTATCGAGCTTCTTCAGGATCGCCCGGGTGCCGGCTGAAAGCGTGTAGGCTTTCTCCTGCGTCAAATCCAGACGCGTGCGCGCCGTCCCGGCAATGAAGTTAAACGCGATTAGTATGACCAGCATCACCGCGATGCCAGCAGTCGAGTAGAGAATTGTCTGAAGTGAATTCTTTTGCATCAAAACCTCCCTATTAGCCTGCGCGATGGGTGCGCAGAATCACACTGGTTGTAAAGAGCGAGAACCCGATGACCGACAAGAAGAACAGGATGTCGCGGGAGTCGAGCACCCCTTTCTGGAAACCTTCGAAATGGGTCATCACACTGAAGGACGTGACCAGGTCGGTCAGCCGGGGCGCGACTTGGTCCAGCACGTTAATGACTGGTGGGAACCCGGCCAGAATCAGGAACAGGCAGACCACGAGCGAAATGATGAAGCTAACGACCTGACTGCGTGTTAGCGCGGAGGTGATGCAACTGATCGCCAGGTAGGCACCGGCCATCAGCCAGCTCCCGAGGTAGGCCGTCAGGATGACCCCCATGTCCGGCTGGCCCAGGTACTTCACGGTGATCACCACCGGAAACGTGAGCACCAGCGCCAATGCCAGGAAGAGCCAGGACGCCAGGAACTTGCCCACGATGGCCTGCCAGGCAGTGATAGGCATCGTCAGCAACAGCTCGATGGTGCCCACCCGCCGCTCTTCGGCCCATAGCCGCATGCCCACCGCCGGCACAAGAAACAGGTAGAACCACGGATGCCAGTCAAAGAAAGGCCGCACTAGCGAAGCTTCCTGCCGCTCGAAAAAGCCGCCCACGAAGAACGTGAAGAACCCGCACAGCAGCAGGAAGATCACGATGAAAACATAAGCTAGCGGTGAGGTGAAATAAGCGCCCAGTTCGCGCTTCGTAATAGTCCAGACATTGCGCCAAGCGTTCATTATGCCGCCTCCTTTGCCGTGTCGGGCATGGTAATGCTCCGGAAGACTTCGTCGAGCCGGCCTTCTTCGGCCTGCAATTGTTCGATCTGCCATTCATGGGCCGCCTCGCCGACAGCCTGCGCCAGCGCGCCGTTGCCGCTCGTCTTCGGATAGGCCCGCACGGTCACGTGACCGTCCTTTTCATCCAGCACCGTAACCCGTTTGATCTGCGGCACTTGATTCAACTTCGCCATCACCGCGCTGGCGGCCACGCCTTTGACCCGCAGGGTCACAGCCCCAGCCCACTCTGACTTCTGCCGCAGCTCCTGTGGCGTGCCGTTGGCCACGATCTTGCCCCTGTCAATGATGATCGCCCGTGAGCAGACGGCATCCACTTCCTCAAGGATGTGCGTCGAGAAGATAATCGCCTTCTTCTCGCCCATCCGGCGGATCAACTGCCGCACCTCGTGTTTCTGGTTCGGATCCAGCCCGTCCGTCGGCTCATCCAGCACCAGCACATCGGGGTCGTGAATGATGGATTGGGCGAAACAGGTGCGGTGACGAAAGCCTTTGGAGAGCGTCTCGACGCTCTGATGCAACACTGCGCCGAGAAAGCACATCTCGACCACGCGGTTGACCGCTTGCTGCCTCGCCTCGCCCCGCAGGCCGCGTATTTCCGCCGCGAACTTCAGGAAGCCGTAAACCGTCATGTCCGTGTAAGCCGGCGCATTTTCCGGCAGGTAGCCGATCAGCCGCTTCGCCTCAATCGGGTGCTCCACGATATCAAAGCCCCCGACCGACACCGACCCGGCCGACGGCGGCAGGAAGCCAGTGATCATGCGCATGGTGGTGGACTTGCCAGCGCCGTTGGGTCCAAGGAACCCCAGCACCTCGCCCCGGTTGATGGAAAACGAAATGTCGTCCACCGCCCGTTTGGTCCCGAAGACTTTTGCCAGATTTTGAACCTTAATCATATTACTCCGTGCTCAATTTCATGCCGAAATGAACAGTCCTAATAACCAATCCCATCACAATTGTAAACTCGTTTTTTAACCAGATTGGCCTGGCGGCCCGGCCACGTGCCGTGACGGCCCACGCGACCTTTTCGGCAATCTTGGATTATTCTAGCGTCTTAGCGTTCAAAAAAAACGCTGCCACCTCTCTCCGTCGCCTTACAACCGTTCCCTCCCAGCGTAGCCGGCGTCCAGTTCGTGCCAGAATTCTATATCCTCCTCATCCTGTTCCCAGCACAGGAAGATCTCCCGCCCTTCAAGGATCGCCGGAAAATCAATCAACCCGCGCTGAAGATCCTTGACCTGGATATCCCGCCGCTGAAATTCCAGTAAGACCCCCTCGAAGGTGACCAGCTTTCTGACCCAACTATTCACCAATTCGCCTCCGAGGTCGCCGCCCTGGGCCATCAGCCCGCGCAGGCGCTCATCGAGTTCCTGTACCTCCGCCTGCAGTCCAGCGCAGCGCGCCAGCCATTGCCGGATCTGCGGCAGCAAGTACCGGGCTTCGTCGCGGGTGTAATGCTTCTGGAATTGCCAGGTCATGAGGATTAGCTTCGAATGCCGAGGGGCCCGCGAGCCTACTTCGCATCGCTCGTGTCGAGCTTCTTCCGGACCTCCACATTGGGCTCAAGGGACACCGACTTGCGCCAGGCCTCGCGCGCCTGCTCCGGCTGCTTCAGCGCCGCGTAAATGTCACCCAGATGGTCGAACACCGTGGCGTCGGGCTGCTCGGTCAACTCGGCGGCCTTGAGGGCATAGGGCAGCGCCTCCTTGGGCTGGTTCAGCTTAAACAGCACCCACGCCAGGCTGTCGAGGAAAGCGGCGTTCTTGGGCTCCGCCTTGACCGCCTTTTCGATCATTTCGTGGGCCTGGGCAAGGTTCGTGCCGCGCTCCGCCCACATGTACCCGAGATAATTCAGCGTTTCGGCGAATTCGGGCGCCAGTTTCAGGCTCTTCTTGAAGTAATCCTCGGCCTGGGCCAGATCGCCCTTGCGCTCGCAGGTCGCGCCCAGTTGGAAGTAAAAGCCCTCATTTAGTTGGCCCGGGTCGGTTGCCTTGGCAATGACTTCGGCGGCCACCAGATGCCGCAGGGCTTCGGCATGGGCCTTTTGCCGGCTGTAGGCGAGGCCGGTATAGAACTCGAGGACAAAACTCTGCGCAAACTTCTGCCGTGCCTTATCGAGCGTGGCCAGGGCCTCGGCAGGCTTATCCAATTCAATCTGTGCCAGCGCCAGGAAGTAATAGCCCGAATCCGAATCCGGGTTCAACAGGACTGCCTTACTGAAGCACTCGGCAGCCTCGGCTGGTTTCTTGTCCTCAAGCGCCAGCCGGCCCAAGTAGTAGTAGGCCTGAGGGTTGGTCGGGTCGTCGCGGAGGATAGCCCGGAGCTGTTCGGTAGCCCGCTTATGATCGCTGCCGCGCAGGTAAATATCAGCCAGGTTGGCCCGCACGCGTTCCTCGACCAGCGGCAACTCCGGCGGCTGTTTGAGCACCTCCAGGTAAAGCTCCGCGGCTTTGGCTGAGTCTCCGAGTAAACTAAACCCGTCGGCCAGCTTCAGGCGCAGCAGCGGTGTGAGAGGACCGAGTTTCATGGCGCGGTTCAAGGCGATGAGGGCTTTTGCCCTGGTGCTGTTCTTTTCCGCCGGCACTTGCGCCCCCACGCTCCCGTAGAGTTCTCCCAAGGTGACCAGAAACTCCGCATCTGCCTTCGGCCGCCGGGCCGCTTCATCCAGCACGCTGAGGGCTTCCTTCGTTTGTTTGTTCCGCATGTAACCGACGAACAAATTCTGATAACCGGACAGCGAGTTCGGTGATTTCTTGATAGCCTCACGGTTGGCGGCAGCGGCCTGATCCGCTTTGCCAAGCTGGGCATAGACCAAGCCGAGCCGGGCGTAAACCTCCCCCGACGCGTCTGCTCGCGCCGCCGCTGGCTTGACGATCTCAAGCGCCCGCTCCGGCTGTTTGGCCTGGAGCAGGTGGCGCGACACTTCAAGGACCAGCCGCTCGTCGCCTTGGTCCAGCACCGCCGCCTTGTAGTATTCGTCCAAGGCCCCCTTCGGGTCGCCGTTCATCTCGCGAATGACGCCTGCCGAATAGTGGGCATGCGCCTCGGCGCGCTGCTCCACCGACCGCTCGTCCTCCGCTCGCCATTTGGGTGCCGCGGCAGGCTTGTCCTTGTGCCCCGCTCCGTTGTGAGCAGGCATAGAGCCACAACCAGCCACCAGCAAAATGCTCGTGGCCACCCCTGCCGTCATGATCCAATAAGGTCGCAACATGGAATAATACACCACCTGCCCCGCTAATGGAACAGGTGGCGCTGACTTAATCCATCGGCAGCCCAATCGGGCCGCTGGCTACTTCTGCCAGGTGCGCTTCTTGTGACGATGCGCCCGCAGCTTCTTGCGCCGCTTATGCTTGTTAATCTTCGCTTTACGTCGTTTCTTTAATGAACCCATAAACCTTGTTAGTATTACTGCTTGCCGCCTTTAAGCAAGGAGAATGCGCATGTCATCAGATCTCGGCAACCGAGGTCAGCGCAACTTCCGCGCTGCAGGCACTGCGAGTCGGTTAAATCGACATAGCCCACGCTGCAACGCGTGTAACCCGAAGGCCGCCAAACGCGTCTAACATTTTCGGAACTTCGTCCTCGCGGAGCTGTAACAAGGAGACAAGCCGACAGCAACGGAGCGGATGCATTGGCGTTGGGACACCCGAGCACCAGTGGGGAAAGCATTGAAGAACGAGAGGAGAATAAGAGGACAACAAGAGGTAAACGAGAGGAGGATAAGAGGACGACACGCGTGCACATGGCCACCCGCTGGCCTGCTTCACGCCTGCTTCTGAGTTCCCTGGTGAGTCGCCGCCCGCTTCAATGCGCCAACCCGAGGTCTTCTGGTTTCAGCCCTGGCTTGAACTTGCCGAACCCAAACCAGCCGGGCTTGTAGTCGCCCACGTAGTCCACGTTGGCCTTGGCGGGGATTTTCCCTTCGAGCCCAACCGCCCAGTAGGCGGCATTAATCAACAACCGGCGCAGTCCTTCGTTCTCCAGGTCCACCGCTGCGCCCATAGTCGTCGTGAAGACCTTCGAGGTCTTGCCGTTCTCTCCCGTGTAATCTCGCAGCCACGCCAGCGGCATCAACGGGTGATTCTTAGGGCCCTCGACCGGCGGATCGGTCGGCTTCATGCCCGACAACACCTGGCCCCAAAGGAGCACGGTAGCGTCCTTGGGCAGATGGGTGACCGCATAGACATCGGTCGGGCACCACACGTCAGTCACACCCCGTAGTACAGGCTGGTCCTTAAAAGCCTCGTTGACCACCCCACGCGTGCTCTCCTTGCCGTGGCTGCCGTGGTGATCCACCCACGTCTCACCGAGCACCTGCTGGCCGAAGCCGCCCACCCAGGCCGCGCTGTGCCAGTCGTATTTAGCATAGGGGCTTGCTTTGTTGAGGTCGTACTTGAACGCGTGCGTGCTGGTGCGCAGAGCGATGATGGGCTTGCCCGCGTTCAAATAATCTACGAAGTGCTTCATTTGCGGATCGGGCAGTTCGCGAAAGCGCAGACCCAGCACGCACAAGTCAGCCGAATCGAGCGCGGCCACGCCCGGCATGTTAGTCAGCGTGAGCGGGTCGATCGTGCCGTCGGCTGGGTTGATGGCGAAGACCACCGTGCATTTGAAACCGTGCCGCTCGGCCAGGATTTTCGCCAGCATCGGCAGCCCTTCCTCGGAGCGATATTCCTCGTCGCCCGCAAGAAAGACGACCTGCTTGCCTTGCCCCGGTCCGCCTTTGCCCGGATAGACTACCACATCCGCTGCATGCATCCACCCGGTCAGAGCGAACTGCCACAGCACCATGAACGCGCACAATTGCCTGGTGATCTTCATGCTGGAGTTTTACCAGTGGGGCTGCGGATGACAAGCCTTGCCGCGATTTCTGTCAATTTTGATGATGACAGGGGGCTGCCCTTAAATTATGATATGGCTGTCTGGTTTGGGCGTCGTATAATAGATAACTAGTAAATCTATGAAACTGATGGCTGGTGGCCGCGTTGGTTACCTCAGTCGCGGTGGCGGGCGGCGGCTGGAGGCGTTTACCTTGATCGAACTGCTGGTGGTCATTGCGATCATCGCCATCCTGGCGGCGCTGCTGTTGCCGGCGTTGGCCAAGGCCAAGGAGAAGGCCGTGCGGATCCAGTGTACCAGCAACCTCAAGCAATGGGGCGTGGCTTTCACCATGTACGGCAACGATAACCGGGAGTACTTCCCCGAGAACGCCACCGCCTACGGCGCGAATGGTTTTGCCTGGGTGAGCCTGAAGCTGAACACTAACTTTTTCCCCAATTACCTTTATCCCAACCGCCCGGGCAAGGTCGCAACCGCCACCACCACCGTGCGCAACAAACAGGATGTGCTCTATTGCCCCACCGACGAATGGCACCGCGGCGTTGAATCGGAGCAGGACAAGGTGAATCTGATCGGCTACCAGCTTTTGCCTGGGCGGGATAAGGATCCTGGCGCCTGGCCGAACTACAATGACCAAAAGCTGGGTGAATGGATGTACCGGCAGAAGCTGGGCGGGCCCTATCGCAAGGCGCCCGTTATGATCGACAAGATACAGGCTACCGGCACGTACCCCAACCTTATCTGGTTCGGCAGTACTGGCACGAGCGCCAAGAGCTTCCCCTTCGCGAACCATCGGAATGCCGCGGGTATACCCATCGGGGGAAACTTCCTTTACGAGGACGGCAGCGTCTTATGGCGGAAATTCGCGCTAGCCGGCTACAAGAACACTATCGACATCGGCAGCGCGGTGAGTGGGTGGACCGTGTTCTTTCGTCCGGCGGACCTTGGACCCGGCCCGTATTGAGCAGCGGTTGTCATTTTGCACTGGGCATCCTCAGCTCGGGAATATCTACCCGATTCTGGTCTTTGGCACGACCACCAGGGATTGCGGTAAGGACTTTTTCTGTTGTAGTGAATCGGCCTCGGGCTGATCACCTGCAATGGAGTCGGTCCGGCTGCGGACGTTGCCGCAAGGATTACAGGGTCAGGCCATAGACTACGCCTTGAAACGGTGGGATGCACTAAACTCATTCGTGGACGACGGCGTTCTCGAAATAGGCACCAATCTCCTCGAAAATGCGACGCGGCCCAGTGCCCTAGCAAAGCGCCAATGGTTGTTCATTGGGCTTCCTGAAGCCGGCGAACGCAGTGCCATGATTTACGCCCTATGAGGTAGTTGTCGGCGGCAGGGGATCCATCCCTTCGAGCATCTGAAAGACTTGTTCACACGATTGCGGTCGGCCAAAATCACCCAAATCAAGGAGTTCACGCCAGCGGCGTGGGCCAACGCGAGGAAGCGGAAGTTTGCTCAGGCCGCACAATCAAACTACACAGATTCGGTTGCGACACTCGGCAGGCACCTTGCGAGTCCCTCCTGCTTATTTCAGCCGCTAAAATAGTTCTTCCTTTAAGATCCACGTCCAGCGGTTGCCCACAAAACAAACATTTGACAGCGAGTATTAATGGCGGAAGTTACCCGCGTTTTAATCAAAACCAATAGCTTGAAATCAAACATGAAGACCCGCAAAAGCACCCTGCTTTGGAGCTCGCTGCTGGCGGCAACGCTGGCATTGACCGGCTGTTCGACCAGCACCCCGACAACAGCCCAATACAAGTATTCTACGGCCATTGCGCCGGGCGTGGCCGTGCCGGACAAGATTGAAAGTTCCCTCGGCACCTTGAACTTGCACTACGGCTATCCGTCGGCCGGCACCGTCGAGAAGATTTACGACAATCTTGACCGTTCGCGCGCGTTGCAGGCTTATCTCATGGCCATCCCCATCGTGAACCAGGCCGGGATGCGCGATTCAATTCGCAAGTATGGACCAGACAACCAGACGGATGTCATCTGGGAGAATTTGGTAGATGCCCGCACGGTGGAACTGACGGCGAACGACAATACCATCTACAACTTCGTCTGGGCCGACACGCACAAGGGCCCGCTGGTCGTGGAAGTGCCGCCGATGGTCTTGGGATTGTTCAATGATTTCTGGTATCGCTGGGTGGCTGACGTCGGCATCACCGGCGAAGACCACGGCAAAGGCGGCAAATATCTGGTGCTGCCGCCCGGCTACAAGGCCGAGATTCCCGAGGGTTACTTCGTTGTAAAGCCGAGCACCTACGGCAATTGGCTCGTGTTCCGCGCCTTCGTCGTTGACGGTTCCACCAAGCCGGGCGTGGAATCGGTCAAGACGCATTTCAAGGTCTATTCCCTGGCGGATGCCGCGAACCCGCCCTCGATGCATTTCGTCGACGGTTCCGGTGCGCCGGCCAACTACGTTGCGCCCGGTGACTATCAGTTCTGGGATATGTTGAACAAGGTCATCCAGGAAGAACCCAGTACCGGCAGCGACCCGACCACGCTTGGCCTCTTCGCCTCCATCGGGATTGAGAAGGGCAAGCCGTTTAATCCTGATGCGCGCACGAAGGCCATTCTGACCGACGCCGCCAACATTGGCGCCGTGACCGCGCGCACTATCGCCTTCAAGATCCGCGGCAAGGATGCCTATTATTTCCCGAACAGCACCTGGCGGCTACCGTTTTTCGGCGGCTATAAGTTCGAGACTTCACCCGGCGTGATGAACATGGACGGGTACATCTTCTATTATTACTTCGCCACCGGCGTGACGCCGGCGATGGAGATGAAGATGGTTGGCAAAGGTTCGCAATATCCGTGGTCCGTGCAGGATTCTGATGGCAATCCCTTTGACGGCGGGAAGTCCTACAAGATGCATCTGCCGCCCAACGTGCCGGTGAAGGATTTCTGGTCCGTGATCGTGTATGACAACCAGACTCGTTCCATGGTGCAGACCGATCAAAAGTCGCCGAGCGTGAGCAGTCAGAACAAAGACCTCAAGGTCAATGCCGACGGCTCCGTGGATGTTTTCTTTGGTCCCAGAGCTCCGGCCGGATGGGAGAACAACTGGGTGCAGACGATTCCCGGGAAAGGCTGGTTCATGATTCTGCGCCTCTACGGACCGCTCGAACCGTGGTTCGACCAGACCTGGCGTCCGGGCGAGATTGAGCTGATCAAGTAATTCGGGTGGACCTTCGTTACCTTAAGCTAATTGAAGGCTCATTGGAAAACTCTCGGCAACGGTCGCGATTATGCAGGGACACTGGGCCTTTATTTAGCGTATCTCAGTTCAGACTATCGCTCCAGCGCTCAGGAATGATTCTATGCTGACAAGTTGGAGCAACTTCTTCACCTTGACCGGGGCGGCCGGCGCGACGCTTCTCGGGTTGCTGTTTATTGTTGTCACGCTCGGCACTGACTTGTCGACATCCCGAAAGCTGGACGTTGCACGTGCATCGATGACGCCTGCTTTGTATAGCTTCACCGGCGTATTACTCCAGAGCATGGTCGTGCTGGTGCCGTGGCAGTCCTGTTTGCCAAGTGGCGTCATTTTTGTCGTGGGGGGGGGATTGTCGGCATTATATATCGAATCAATGCAATCCGTCTGCGCAGTAGGCTCCATCTTAGGGCCATTCAGGGGCCGGTCGACTGGATCTTCCACAACGCGGTTCCGCTCACCGCCAGCGTCATCCTGACCTCCGGCGGCGCGGGATTGATCGCCGGAGCGGCTTTCGCCCCTTTCGCCGTCGCCGGTTCAAGCACGCTCTTGCTGGTCTCCGGAATCTACCGAACCTGGGGTGAAACCTTGGCGTTAATTGGAACTCGGGAAAAGTCGTAGCCCAACCAAGGTGTTTCTGATTGACGATGCCGATGGCAACAAGTGGGTCATATTACCCTGCGGCCAGGGAAACGCAGATGAGTTCCTTCCCATTGTGGACGTAGGCGCGGCGGCCGGCATACGCCGGGTGACACCAGGTAACCGTTCGGCCGCGAGTCTTTTCCAGCGGTTCAAGGAGCTTCGCGCGGCTCAACTCCTGGTAGCCTTCGGGGCGGAGCTTCGCGATAATCAACTCCCCCTGGTCATTGTATAGAAATGCGCGGTCTTCGTTTTCCGTAATAAACACATTGGCGAAAAAACCCTTCTTGCCGACAGTCGCCGCGTAGGTTTCCCACTTCCGGTCGCCCGTCTTCGCGTCCAGGCAGCGGAGTTCGCCGAAGCCGCAGACACCATAGATGAACCCGTCCCTGAACACCGGGGTGCCAAGCACCGTGTGCAGGCCATCGTTCATTTCCGAATCGCTCGTGCTGCGCCGGTTCCACGCCACCTTCGCTCCGTCGGCCGTGAGTTGCAGCAGCAATGAGCCCTGGTAAAAGCAGGTCAGGAACAGCCGGTCCCCTTCCAGTCGGGGTAAGGCGATGCTCACCTCGGGGCGTTTCGGTTCGCCGCCGACCGGGTAGGGTAGCGACCAAATGACTCTGCCAGTCGCGGGATCCAAACCGCTCACCGCGTCCGGATGCCAGATGATGAGTTGGCGCCGGCCCTGGACGGTGTAAATGACCGGCGGCGCGTAACCGATTTCCACCGCTGTCAACGCCCGCCACAGTTCCCTGCCAGTGTCCTTGTGAAACGCAACGACGGCCGTGTTCGTGCCGCCCACCAGGCATATCAACCGGTCATCGTCCAGCAAAGGATGGCCGGCCCAACCCCACGCCGGCGGCTTGACCGGCTGATAATCCTGAAGGAAATGTCGCGCCCACAGGACCTCCCCCGTGTCCGCCTTAAGACACAATAGATCCCCCATTGCTCCCAGTGTATAGACCCGGCCGGCCGCGACCGTCGGCGTCGTGCGTGGTCCGGCTGGATACCCGATGTTGTATTCCCTGGGATAGCTGTGCTCCCAGATCATCTTGCCGGTGGTGGCGTCGAGACAAAGCACCCGCTCGCGGGCCGGTCCCTTCGGCGGATTTTCCTCACCTGCTTTCGGCTGTGGTTCGATCCCTTTGGGCCGGTCCATCATATAAAGCCGATTGCCGACGACCGCCGGTCCCGAATAGCTATCGGCGATTGCCGCGCGCCACAACACCGGCGGACCGTTGCTGGCAAAATGCTGAACGATCCCGCGTTCGCGCCAGACATCATCGCGCCGCGGCCCCATCCATTGCGGCCAATCATCCGCCTGGGTTGAGACCACAAGTCCAGGGAGCGTGACGGCGAGCAGCAGGCAGTAGAATTTCATGCGCTGGGCGACAGGTTGCCGCTCAGATTGACGTCGAGCAATGACTGATTTGCCCTGAAGGGTGTTGCCTCACGGTGTCGGAACCCACACCCTTAACCGCAGATTAACGCCAATGAACGCCAATTCGGAGACCAACACCGGCGTGCTTCGACCATTAGGAATTCGCAGCCAATCGTGTCCCTTCCCGGTTGACCTCGGCCGATCACCCTCCCGGGTCCCGACCGCCGAAGGAGTGCGATCATTCCGGACAGGGACGGACTTTCGCACCTCCAACCCCACGCGTTCCGCGTCCCGACTTTAAACTTTAGACTTCGGCCTTTAGCCCTTAGCCTTAACGACCACTGATTACTGATTACTGATTACTGATTACTGATTACTGATTACCGATCACTGATCACTCAACCCCACGCCCCCCTTTCTTTATGAAACCAGATCCTAGTAGCTTCTCCCTGTCAGCTTTGCGCACCGCCGCGGCCACGCTGCTGGTCTCGGTGGCATCCCTTCGCAGCGCTTCCGTTCCATCATCCGCAGAAGCCACCAATCGCCCACTGCGTAACCGGCAGGCGCCGGTTCTCACTGTGGGCCAGCACGAAGGGGATTTGCGGGGCAATGACGACAAGATCATTCAGGCGGGTATCGAGTATCTCCATCGACTGGGTGGCGGGACGCTGCGGCTCCTGCCCGGAAGATACATGCTGCGAAATGCCATTTACCTGCAGTCCAATATCACCGTCCAAGGCTCGGGCCAGAGCACGGTGCTGGAGAAAGCGGACGGCGTCGTGGCCGAGTTGGCGCGGGATGCGGACTGGTTCGAGTATGGCGTGCAGGTCAAAAACCCTAAGGGCTTCCTGGCCGGGGATGGTCTCATGCTCCAGGTCAAAACGGGGCCGGGGGACTGGCAGCGGGACGTGTTGCTCGCGACGATCACGGCGATCCGAGGCGACGTGATCTTCATTGATCAAATCACGCAAAAGAACTTCTGGACCGACAAGGACGCCACCGCTATCGCGGTGTTCCCCCTGCTCACCGCTGAGCATGCCGATGACGTGGCGATCATAGACCTCGTGCTCGATGGCCGGCGCGATAGGAACGAGCATATCAACGGCAACTTCAGCGGCGCGGTTTTCATCCAACACTGCAACCGGTGGCGTTTCGAGAATGTCGAGGCCCGTGACTACAACGGCGACGGCTTCAGCGTGCAGGTCGCCGACGACATCCAATTCCAGCACTGCCGCGCCGTCCACAATGCCGACCTCGGGTTCCACCCGGGCAGCGGCGACCAACGGCCGGTCTTTCGCGACTGCACGGCCAGCGGCAACCATATCGGGCTTTTCTTCTGCTGGGGCGTCTCTGATGGGCGGATCGAGAACTGCACCTTCTCCGAAAACGATTGCGGCATTAGCATCGGCCACCGCGACACGGACAACCTCATCCGTGCCTGCACCCTCGAACGCAACGCCGAAGCCGGGATCTTGTTTCGCGACGAAGCGGTGGAATTTCGCGCCGGGCATCGCAACCTCATCGAAAACTGCGTCATCCGCGACACCGGCAAGGACAAGCCCGGCATCGGCATTGATATCCAGGGCAAAACCCTGGAGATAAGTATCCACCGGGTGACCTTCGAGAATACACCGAGCGGCAAACAAAATACCGCCATCCGCATCGGCAGGGATGCCCAGCGGATCTCGCTGCAAGACAACAAGTTCATTGGCTGCCCGACCGAACTGGAGGATTTGCGGCCGCGGCCGTCGGGTGCCAGCCGGTGACTCTCGATCCGCCTTCCTCATCTCACTAGGAAAATCACCGATTACCGATCACCTATTACTGATCACTCGTCCGTGACCAGCTTCATCCTACATTCTGAGTCCTTCCCTCAGCCCTGAAGAACATCAAGGAAGCGGTCTTGGCATCACTTCGGCCGGAGCTGCTGCATGCGGACCTCGGCCATCGCTTGAGCCCGCTCCATCACTGCCAGAAGACCGGCTTGCTCCTCCTTCAGCCGACGCCGAAAGACCGGGTCAGTGGCTTTCAACCGAGCCTGCGCCAGGATGGCCAGGGCCGAGGGGAATTCCTTCACCATCGTTCCCTCCAGCAAAGCGGTATTGCGGGCGGCCACTTCCTTGGGTGTCGTGGCGCCATCGTAGCAGCGAGCCAGGAGGGGCCCCAGTGCGGCCTCGCGGCGCTGGTAATAGGCGGCGACGCCTGGGTCGCCGAAATATCGTAGACTCAGGTCTTGCATGAGAGCGCTCGTGTCGGCGTTTTCATTCCATTCCAGGCGTGCGGTTAGGAACGCGTTCGCCAGCACTGGACGGAACGGGATCAGGCTGACCATCAGCGGCTCGATCACCTTCATGCCAAGGCGGCGGTAACAACGAAGGTCGCCGGCCAGGGTGCCCGGCAGCGTGGGTACGAGGTCGGCGTAGAGGATCTGGTCCAGGTAATACTCGAACGCCTCGGCCTCAGCCCGCGGGAACACCTTCAGGCAACCTTCGAGGCGCTGGAGGTAACCGACATTCCGGGGGCACTTGGGGTCGTCCAAGGCGTGCGTGTAGCAGCGTTCGCGAGGCGCCCAGAGCAGCGTGACCCCGGGCTCAGGACGGACCTGCGTCGGGGCCTCCTCGGTATCTTGGTAGGCGAGGAAGACCACGCGGGCGTCAGCGCGCACTTTCTGTATTTCGCGGGCCATCGCGTTCATCGCCAGAAGCGATTGATCCGACGGTTTCATGCCGCGACAGCGAGGGCAGTGGCACCAGCCGCCACCACCCAGGTCGTCCGGCCAGATGGAGAAGACTTCGGGCTCGGGGCAGCGCCGGACGAGGTCGGCGGCGCCACGGGCTATCTGCGCCATCGCGCCAGGGCTGGACGGGCAGAAATTCCAGTCGGCCTTGCGCTGGCCATTCTCCTCGCGGAACCAGTCGGGGTGCTCCTTGAATAAATCGCGCGGCAGCAGGCCGGGCAGGAAGTGGCCGCCGAACTCAGGGTGGATACCACGCCGGGCCAGCTCGGGGGTGAGGACGGTGCGCTCGCGCTCCCACCAATCGGGCGAGGGCGCGTGGAAGAGGATGGTATTTAGACGCACCTTGCCGGCAAAGTCCACCCAGTCGGCGGGCTCGTTGAACTCGTAAGGGTAGTAGGTGAGGCCGCGGCGCTCCCAGTCCGGCTTCTCCTCGGTCTGGATGCCCACCAGCGAAATGGGAGCCTTCGGTACCACCTCGCTTTCCTCGCCGGGGAAAAAGAAGCGGACCCCACATCGCTCCAGGAAAGCGTAGGTTCCATAAAGGATGCCGCGCGCGCCACCGCCCAGGATGAGCAATGCGTCCGGCCGGCTCCGCAGGATGAACCCGTCTGGCCCGAGCTTGGCAAGCCGGTCCTCCAGCTCTTTCTTTTCAGGGTCGGGGAGACTGGTCGGCAGTTTGCCGAGGAATATGCGCCGCCTGCCTTCGCTGTCGATGAGCGGGCGCTTCCCCTCCATGCGGCTGGCGTAAAGCTGGAGTTGTTCGGCGGCGAAACGGACCACGGGGTCCTTTGACGCGCCCGTATCAATCGCCAGGTCGCTGGGAGCCAGGTCGGCCAGGCGCTCGGCCTGCGAGCGCTCCCCTTCCAGGGTGACTCCGGCGAGGAGATAGACGCCCCGGTCACCGGCGGTCACACACAAGGAGGCTGGAATCAGGTGCCGGCGGCGCAGGTTAAATGAGTGCACGTAAAGGCTCTTGCCCTGGCCGCCGAAGGCTGCGGCATCAAGAGTTTGGGCGCAGACGTCCGGATAGTTCGCGCCGAAGTTCCAATCACTCACATCGAGCGTGTGCTCCTCGTGGAAGCCGCTGGTGTACTTTACCTCAACGCGCACACTGCCTGGCGTGGAGAGATAGCCACCCGTGAGTAGCAAATGCACCCGAGATGCCTGGTAAGCGGGAAGAACCATCTCGACGCGCCCGTCTGGAGGCAGACGGACCAGGTCCGCAGGACCCGCCGCCAGAGCGAAGCGGATGCCACGCAAGGTGATCTCCGGCGGACGGAGCCAGGTGTCGAAACCGATGGTGTCGGTGAAGGCCTTCGTGTGCTCCGCGTTGGGCGTCTTGCCCAGATCCACGGTGGTGAAAGGATCGGAGGCCTGGGCGACGACCGGAAGTAGCAGGAGGAGCAAAGCAGCGAGGTCGCGGAATCGAGGGCAACGGATAGATGATAGGAATGCGGGTGGACGCGCAACGAGGTTGCCTAGCCCATTACCAGGATGTTTACTCATAATCTTTTGTTTGGTCATTGTTCGCACCTCAAGAAGGCATCGAGATTCTCTGGCGGCGTCTCCATCGCCAGGGTGCAGCCCGAACTGAGCACGAAACGGGGATGTGCGGAGGCCTTCACCGTGGCCAGCGCGTGCCGGGCGTGATCGCGCACCGCCCCCGCACTCGCCCGGGCCAAAACCGAGACGGGATCGAGATTGCCCCATAGGGTGATTTCGGGACCAACCAAGCAGCACGCCTGAGCCAGGTCCACGTGGTGATCCACCTCCAGCACGTCCGCTCCCGAACTGGCCATATCCGCCAGGATAGGCAGCGCGCGGCCGCAAATGTGGAGCGAGACGGGCTTGCGGGTGGCAGCTTTGATCTGCGCGATCAGACGGCGCTCGAAGGGTAGCGCTGTTTCCCGATAGAGCCGCGGCCCAATGAGCCCCGCGGGGGAGTCTCCGCCGCTGAGCATGTCTGCTCCGGCGTCGCTCATGGCCCTGGCATACGCCGCGCCGTATTCGACGCAACGCTCCATGATCGCGGCCACGAACGGCGGGTCCTCGATGACTTTGATCATGATCTCGTTGATCCCGACCAGGGCGGCGGCAAGAGAAAAGGGGTACTGGTCGAAGCAACCGACGACGAACACGTCTCGGCCCAACTGCTGCACCACGCGTGTCAGCGCATCCAGCATCAATGGATAGCGCCCCTGGCTGCCTGGGTCCGCCGCCGGCAGCAGGTCAATGTCGTGCGCGGATTGAATTCGGGGCGGGCCGAGCCCGCTGAAGGGCTGATCGTCCCCCATCGCGTCAACGGTCACCCCCATTGCCTGCGCGCTCACCCAGGTGTCCGCCGAGATCCAGACCACGTCGGGCTTAAAGCGTTCGTAGTACCGCAGCACGGACTCGGCCAGGAGCCGGGCCTGGAGAGTGTATTGCCGGATCGTATGCCCGGCGACCGCGGCGCAATAGTGTACCGCGAGGGCGCCAACGGGCGTGCGTGGGACGCTCTGGCCCGCCAGTGCCCCGTTTACCAATGCGCGGGAACCGGCCAGAGGCGTAGCACTGGAACACGCGCGCGTTGAGTAAGTGGCTTCGTTCATTGCGACAGCCGCGTGATGCTGTTAGTTCCTGGGTGTGCAGCTAAGTTCATACTTTGAGATCAGGCTTCCGGTGGTTCATCCGACACAATCTAAAACTCAACGAGTCGGTTGGTAGTACCAATCAAGCTTGCCGTTTGCACCGGCAGACATGGTCTTCCAACTGGTCATGGTAACGTGGCAATCCACCCATGAGTAATTGCCCCCTTTGCCATGACGGATGTATTTTAGCTGGGGCGGTTGCATCGCGACCGAGGTCGGATAAAGGTAGCCGAGTTCCCACCACGAAATATTAGGCCCGGGATCCAGGCCATCGCCATTCATGCAGGTTTCCACGGGCTTGGTCACGATGGTGATCTTCTTCCGATCGTCAGGAGTATAACCTAGATACGCATAGTTGGCCCCATACCCGCCATAGCCCTGCCAGCCAGGGACATTGGTAGGAATCGCATTGGCGATTACTGCTGTGGGGCAAGCCACCACCTTGTCTCTAGCGACCATTTGGGTGTAATTAGTTTCGCCGCCTCTGGAAATGTAGGGGCTGATCTCCTGGAACCACCGGCTCGGCGCCACCCACCCTGCGCCCTGTGAAAGGTCGGGACTGCCAGCCACCGGTAGATAGTCGGCCTGGTCGCCGGCGTACAAGAGGTAACCCAAAGCAATCTGTTTTTGATTGCTTGTGCATTTGATGAGTTTGGCCTTCTCCTTTGCCCTGGCCAGGGCGGGCAGGAGCAAGGCCGCCAGGATCGCTATGATTGCAATGACCACCAGCAATTCAATCAGCGTGAAAGCCCGCTGCGAGGCTTTTAAGTCCATTCTCCCAGCTTTGATTCTGCTCATAGTTGTGGGCTTTGATTCGTTGCGCGCCCCGGTGACATGGCTGCCGCCGCAGCCTAGTTAATCTGATTTCCAGTGCGGGAATTCTAGTATGACTATTGGCAGATCCGCAACACCGACCTCATCCTAGCATCGGCGGGCACACGGCCAGTGACAAAGTCGGGGATAAGGACTCCAATCTCAAGCTGTAGGAGACGAGCGCGAGTCGAAGAACGAGCGGTCTCCGTGAATATGCAATTGGCAATGGACATGCTATATCTGCATCTTCGCCTGATTCAGTCCGCGCTGGGTCAGAAGGTGGAAGCAGAACCGGTGGGCCGGTGCCCCCGGGAACGCAGCCAGGGCCGTGCAGCAATGCGCGGTCACGAAGTGGCCAGCTTCCCCGGCGAGATGGAGTTGCCCTTAGGCTGGAGCCTTGAACGAGTCACCTCGTTTCTGGCGAAGTTTGCCCTGTCGGCCTCTTTTGCGACAGGCCGAGACGCCGCCCATGCGGTTAGCGGCGCGCTCATCGCTCCAGTGGTGCAGGCAATTACGTCGAGCACACAGAACGCTCGTTTCACCGATGAAGTCCCACGGCGTCCCGGCCCTCAGGGTCGGGTAAGCCTCGGCTATAAGTCCTATACGAAAGGCCGGAGCCAAGCGTCGGCGGCGGGAAGGGCTTCTCCCCAGCCCCGCCTCAAGGGATGGCAGCAGCGCCAGAGTAGAGGTGTGTGCCTCAGTCGGCTCACCGACCCAAGCACATGCTCTGAAAGGCAAAACCTCAGAGTGCCGCAGGGGCCGCTCCGGTTCATGGGACCAGTTAGCCCGGCGATTAAAGCCAATCTTTGGCCCGGGGGGACCTCCTCCCCTCAACTCGCAGGTCCGCTAAGCAACAGTCCCCAACAGCCGGAACGCGCACCAGCGGCGGTTCGTTCACGTTAGGAGAATTCACCATGGCCTTGTTTCCCATCGCCACACCAAAAGCTCACTCCCTCACTGGGAGGATTACCCAGCCGTTGTTGCTCGCCTCCTTCAAGGCGGTCAAACGCAATCGCGGCGCAGCGGGCATCGACAAGGTAAGCATTAAAATGTTCGCCGCTAACCTTAAAGCTAACCTCCTCGCCCTGGAGGGCGACCTCAAGAACGGCTCTTACCAGCCGCTCCCTTTACGCCGCCATTTCCTCGCTAAGGGCGGGGGGAAATTTCGCCCGCTAGGCATCCCCGCGGTTCGCGATCGCGTGGCCCAGGAGGTGGTTCGCCGCCTCCTGACCCCCCGCTTCGAACCGCTGTTCCACCAGGCGTCCTTCGGCTTCCGTCCGAAACGCAACTGCCATCAAGCCCTGGAGCTGGCCCTGCCATACCACGCGCAAGGTTACCGCGTATTGCTCGATGCCGATATCGACGGCTTTTTCGACCATCTCCCTCAGGCCCTTATCAAGGAAGCAGTCGCGGCCCAGGTCGCCGACGGCAATATCCTTAACCTTATCGAGAAATTCCTTCGCGCGGGGGTCATGGACAAAGGTGTGTTTCAGCCCACCACCGTGGGCACACCGCAAGGCGGAGTGGTCAGTCCACTCCTGGCCAACATTGTCCTCAACCACCTGGACTGGCAACTCGACGCGCTCGGCTACCGCTTCGTGCGCTATGCCGACGACTTCGTCGTGCTCTGCCTCTCTAAAACCCAAGCTGAGGAGGCCAAGACCCAGGTCACGCACATCCTCCACCAACTCGGCCTCCGTCTGAGTGCCGAGAAAACCCGTATCACTACTTATGGAAAGGGTTACACCTTTCTGGGGTTTGTGATGTCGAGCCGGTCCCGGAGAATGCGCCCTAAGTCCATCCAGAAGTTTCAAGACAAGGTACGGGAACTCACTGTCCGTTCGCAAAACCTGGACGCGCAACTCATCGTGGAACTCAACCGAGTCATCCAAGGCACCGCTCACTACTTCGCGCCGCGCTGGTCCACCAGTCGGTGGGGGTTACGTAAGCTGGACCAATGGCTTCGGCGGCGCTTGCGCTGCATGAAATACAAACGTTTCAGCTACCACGACAACCGCCGTATGCGCCGCAAGCAGTTTGAGCGACTCGGGTTGTTGAGCCTGGAAAGCTTTTGCCAGGTATGAGAACGGCTCGGCCAAGCCATGTCAAAGAACGTGCGACGGACTCCCACCGGATGGGTTCACTCTGTCCCAAAGCGGAGCGATGGACGAAGGAAAACGTCGGTCGCGGGGGTCGCCCGGAGCCGAAAATCCGCACGCCGGTAAATATGGAGAATGGACTCCATTGCGACAACGGGGAGGGGGTGGCGGCAACGCCACTCCCTTACCCACTCGTAAGGAGTCTCTAATCAGCACGTTCTGAACAAGCCCAGGTTTGGGTAGCAGGCCAGGAGATCAGAGACTCCTTACGTCGTCTCCTACAACGACTTACGAGGACTTTGTCATTCGCCGTGCGGCGGGCACGGGCGCGTTCAGGATTCGCCACGGTATTCCGCCACTATGCCGGCGTTACGCCTAGCCGTTATCGAAAGTATGTGCCGTGGGGCAGGATGCCCACAGTCAAAACCACCAAACCACCCCACGCCTGAACGCCAACGACGTCCAATAATACGGCCCGGGCTTGGGCCGTCACGGCGTCGAGCGATGACTGGACTACCCTGGGTAGCCGGATTAGCGGAACTCAGCCCTGCTTCCCGAAGAAATCCTTAATCACCGCCACTACCCGCTGGATTTGCGCCTCGGTCATCTCGGGGTAAGTCGGCAGGCTCAGGCACTCACGCGCCGACTTTTCGGCCACGGGGAAATCGCCGGGCTTATAGCCAAGAGAGGCATAGCACTTCTGCAGGTGCAACGGCACCGGGTAATGGAGGGCGCAGCCGACCTGGTTCGCTTCGAGATGCTTCTTGAGTTCCTCGCGGCGCGGGTGGCGCACGACATAGAGATGGTAGGCACTCTCGGCGTAATCGGCTTCGCGCGGCAGTTGAAGCGGGGTGTCGGCCAGCAGTGCGTGATAGCGATGCGCCACCCGGCGGCGCTCGCCCGTCCAGGTATTCAGGTGTTTGAGCTTTACGCCCAGCACCGCGCCCTGGATGCCTTCCATGCGGTAGTTGAATCCGACTTCGTCGTGGAAGTAACGCTGCGTGGACCCGTGTTCGCGCAGGGAGCGCGCGCGCGCGGCATGCGCGGCATTATTGGTCACCAGCCCGCCGCCTTCGCCATAGGCGCCAAGGTTCTTGCCGGGGTAAAAGCTGAAGCAGGACATTACGCCGGACGTGCCGATGATCTTGCCGCGATACTTCGCCCCGTGCGCCTGCGCCGCATCTTCCACCAGCGGGAGGCCGTGCTTGCGGCAGACCGCCAGCAGCGGGTCCAGGTCGGCCGGGTGGCCGTAGAGATGGACGGGCAGGACCGCTTTAGTGCGCGGGGTGATGGCGCGTTCCACCAGCCTCGGGTCCAGGTTGAACGTCGCGTCATCAACCTCCACATAGACTGGCGTCGCGCCCACGTAGGAAATGGCCCAACTCGTCGCCACAAACGTGTAGGGAGTGGTGATGACCTCGTCGCCGGGGCCGATGTCCAGCAACTTCATCGCCACGTGCAGCGCCGAGGTGCCGCTATTGAACCCGATGCAATGCTCCGCCCCGCAATACCCGGCAAAATCCTTCTCAAACTGCACCACGTCCGGCCCAAGGCAAAACGAGCACTGGTCGAGCGTGCGCCCAATGGCGTCGTCAATGTCTTTGCGTATCGCCCGCATTTGCGCAGGGAGATCGAGGTAAGGGACCGGCTCAGGAGACTCAGTCTGGTGTTCCATCTTCAGCGGAGAATAGGCAGAGGAGGGTCAGCAGGGCAACCGACAAATCCGAACCTAATCCGGATTTGCCTTCAGCCACTGTTCCATTCCCGCCTGCCACTTGTCCCAGTCGCTTCCGTAATCCTGTTCGAGAAAGAGTTGGAGAAAGTCTTTGGCCTCGGCAGCCTTGGAATGTTGCGGATTGCGTGCCATCTCCAGCAGCACCGGCAGTTTCAGGCTGTTCGGCCGATTGAGAACGTCCCCCAGCAGGACATCCAGAACGTTCACCGGCATCGAGGCATTCGTGAGGAAGCTGCGCATCAGCCCGTAATCCTGGTCCGGCAACAGGTTCGTGAGGTGCCGTACAACCTCCTCCTGCCCCACCGCGGGCAGCGTCGGGAATATCTCGAGCAACTGCTTCGCCTTGTCCGCCTCCGGGCTAGCGGAGCCCAGAATCTCATCCACCTTGTCTTCCCAGCCGCTTATGAGATTGGTGGCGGTGCCTGAAGTCTCAATCAACCCTTCGTAGCTCAGTTTCTGGGACGCCTGCTGCCGCGCGCGTTCGGAGAGGGAAGCGGAACCGTTGGTTTCCTCGGGAGCGAGGGCGCTCGGCTCCGTGAGGGACGCCTGCACGCCGTCTGCCGGGACTTTGCCGGATCGGCCAAACCATACGATGCCGACGACCACAGCGCTGGTAATAACTGCGAATACGATCAGGAATTTGAAAGACTTGCTCAAGATACCACTATATCACTGACAAAAGGGACCTCACCAGAAATAGCCAATACTCCTCAACTCAAGAGGCTCCGGATTGCCGGGTCTTCAGGACATCCGCGATTCGAATTGCAGCTCATACAATTTATGATAAACCCCGCGCGCCTGAATGAGTTGCGCGTGGGTGCCCGTTTCCACTATCCGTCCACTGTCCAGGACCACGATCAGGTCCGCCTTTTGAATCGTGGACAGGCGGTGGGCGATGCAGATCGTCGTGCGCCCCTGCATGAGATCCTCCAGGGCCGCCTGCACCGCCCGCTCGGATTCCGTGTCCAGCGCGCTGGTCGCTTCGTCCAGGACCAGAATAGGCGCGTTCTTCAAGATGGCCCGGGCGATGGCAATCCGTTGTCGCTGACCGCCCGATAAGGCCACGCCCTTCTCCCCGATGACCGCCTCGTAGCCCAGTGGCTTTTCCATGATGAACTCGTGCGCGTGGGCATGCCGCGCGGCAACCTCGATTTCGGCCTCGGTTGCGCCTGGCCGCCCCAGGGCGATGTTGTGCCGGATCGTATCGTTGAAGAGGATGGTCTCCTGGGTCACCAGGGCGATCTGCCGCCGCAAGTCATTGATGGCGACTTGCCGAATATCAGTGCCGCCGATGCGCACCGCGCCCTGCTGTGGGTCATAAAACCGCAACAGCAGGTTAGTAAGCGTCGTTTTGCCAGACCCGCTGCTGCCGACCAGCGCTACCAGCCGCCCGGCTTTGACGGTAAGGTTGATCCCGCGCAAGACAGGCTTCTCGCCGTAATCGAAATCAATGCCATCGAAATGGATGTCCGTCTGGCTGGCCTGGAGCGGCACCGGCTTGGGGGGATCGGTGATAGTGCTGACCGTATCCAGCAACTCGAACACCCGCTGGTTGGCCGCCCGGGCTTGCTGCAATTGATTCTGCAGACGGGTCAGGTTCTTAATGGACGGGTACATCAGGAAGATGCTGCCGATGAAGGCGACAAAGGCACCTGGGCTGGCCGCGGCCTTGGATTGGTCGCCGAAAAGCACGACGTACACAAAGACCATCGCCACCCCCAGCCCGCCAAGGAACTCGGTGACCTGGCTGGGGATCTCGTTTGACCGGATCACGCGCAACATGTGGCCGACGAACTTCCGGGTGGTCTCCCGGAATTGGGCCAGGACCGTATCTTCGAGGTTATAGGCCTTGATGATGCGGTTGCCGGTAAAGCTTTCGTGCATCAGGCTGACCAATTCGGACGCGTGGCCCTGCATCGCGCGCGCAGATTTACGCACTTTCTTGCCATAGATGATGATGGGCACCAGGCACACCGGCAGCACCACAACCGAAATCAGCGTCAGCGTGGGCTCCTGCGAGATCAGCACGGCCAGCAGGCAGACTAGGGTGACCGGGTCCTTGACCACCGAGGAGAGCCAGCCGCCGATGACGTTGTGTAGAATCTGTGTGTCATTGGTGATGCGCGAGATCAGGTCGCCGGTGCGGGCATGACTGAAGAAACCCAGCGACAGGTTCTGCAAGTGATCAAACAGCTTCGTGCGCAGGTCCGCCACCGCCCGCAAGGCCGCCCAATTGGTCAAATACATGCTCAAATAGGCGAAGACGCTGCGCAGCAGCATGACGGCGGGGATGGTGGCAATGACCATCACCATGCCCAGTTTGGAGGAGGGGGATTTCAGCTCGGGCAGCCATTGCGTCAGGCTCTCCACCAGTGGGCGAGCAAAGGACGGGAGCTTATCCAGGTGCTGAGCTACAGGAATCCTGGCCGAGCCGGCGAACATCAGGTCCACCACCAGCTTGACGGCGATGATCAGCGCGCCGTTCATCAGCGCGCAAAGAATGCCGAAGACCAGGCCCAGGATCAGCCGGGCCTGGTAAGGCCGCGCGAAGGCCCAGAGTCTGCGGAAAAACGCTCTCAAATACTCATTTGGCTCCCGACTTAACGGGCGGGTGGCCCGCCGGCATCGCCGCTGGCGGTTGGGGAAGCTCTACCGCTTTTAGCTTCTCATCCAGGATTTCCACATTCGCCTCCGACTTGAGCTTGGCGACGTAGTCTGGGAATTGCTTCTGCAACTCCTGTTGCGTCAGACCCTCTTTGATGTCCGGAAGGGCCTTGTCGAACTCCACCTTCTTGGCCGGTATCTTCTCGCTCAGCTTAATGATGTGATAGCCGTACTTGGTCGTGACAATATCGCTCACCTGGTTGGTGCTCAACGAGAAGGCGGCGGCCTCGAACTCCGGCACCATTTGGCCGCGGGGGAATTTGTATTCGCCGCCTTTATCTTTCGAGCCGGGGTCTTCGGAAAACTCCTTGGCCAGTTTTCCAAAATCCTCTCCGGCGCGGGCGCGCTTCAGGAGACCCTCCATCTGCTTGTGCTTCGCCGTCTTCTGGTCTTCGCTCAATTCGCTATTGGTTTTCGGGTCGGTCGTCATCAGCAAGATATGGCTGGCTCGCACCATCTCCGGCTGCTCAAATCGGGTAGGGTTCTCGTCGTAGAACTTCTTGGCATCGGCGTCGGTGACGCTCACCTTCAGTTCTCGCTTGAGGACGGCCTCGGCGGTCGCGCTCTCAATCCACTTGGCCAGCACTTCCTCGCGCGTCGCGCCCATGAGCGTCAACTGCCGATTGAGGGCCTCCTCCGACCCAAGCCGGACCTTGGCCTCCTCGAATCTCTTCTCGGCCAGCGTCTTCCCTGCCGCTTTGTCGGCCTCAGTGGCTTTGGCCTGCAGGAGCTGAACCTGGATGAGCTGCTCCAGGACTTGCCGTTCCAATTTCGCCATTTGCTCGGGGGGAATGGTCTGGTTGTGCGCAGAGGCTTGAGCTTTGACGCGGATGACCTCGTCGTCAAATTGCCCGCGAGTGATTTCCAAGCCTTTGCCTTTGGCCAACACTTTGCCTCCGAACAGGTCGGCGGTCTTCGTCGTGGACTTTGAGTTCGCGGCGGAGTTGGTGGAGGCGGATTGGCCCGGGGCGGCGCCCCAAACTGGGAGCGCGGTCGCCACGAACAGGAGCACGAGTGACTGTATGTTCGATTTCATCAATAGTTTTCGTTATTTCTAATGCTAATCTATAGCTTGACCACCTTGACATTACTGATGTCCGGGTCCCTTTGAATCTCGTCCAACACTTCCTGCGGCGGCACGCTATCCAAATTCAAAACCGTTAAGGCCTGGCCGCCTGCAGTATCGCGACTCAGACTCATGCTGGCAATATTAACCTTGTGCCGGGCCAGCAGCGTCCCCAAGTAACCCACCATGCCCGGCCGGTCCTTGTTACTAAGCAGCAGCACCACCCCGAACGGCACAATCTCCGTCGGCTGGCTGAATACCCGCACAATGCGCGGGTTGTCCGGCGACCCGAAGAACGTGCCGCCGGCGGAAACGACCTTCTCACCATTATGGAAGGCCTGCACGTGCAGCCATTCGTTGAACGTTACCGGCTCGCTGGAGCGCTTCTCTTCTACCGTCAGCCCGAGTGTCGAGGCGATGCTGCGCACGTTGACGTTGTTCAGGTCTTTCACCGAGGCGCGCGAAAGGAACCCCAGCAGGACGGCGCGCGTAACCGGGTCAATGTTCGGCAGCTCCTGAGCCTTCCCGCCGAAGGTGATGTGCAGCCGATCCACCTGCGGCGGAGCTAGTTGGGCCAGCAAACGTCCGAGCTTCTCGCCCAAGGTGAGGTAAGGCCTCACTTGCTCATAGGTCTTCGCATCAAGATACGGCAAGTTGACGGCGTTGCGCACCTCCCCGGTGAGCAGGTAACCTGCGATGACCTGCGCCACTTCGAGTCCGCACTTCTCCTGTGCCTCCTTTGTGCTGGCGCCCAGGTGCGGCGTCAGCGTAATCGCCGGATGCTTTCGGAACGGGTGCTCGGCCGGCAGCGGCTCCGCGGCATACACGTCCAGGGCAACGGCCGAGATCTTGCCCGAGTTCAGCGCGGCCAGCAGGTCGTTCTCGACGATAATCTCCCCACGCGCGCAATTGACCAGGCAGACCTTGGGCTTCATCTTGGCGAAAGCCGCCGTGTTGAGCATGCCACGCGTCTGGTCGGTCACCGGCATGTGCACGCTGATGAAGTCCGCGTCCCGATAGACGTCGTCCAAATCGCCATGCAACTCAATGCCCAGCGCCTGGGCACGGGCTTCGGTCAGGAACGGGTCATAACCCAGCACGCGCATCCCGAAGGCCAGCGCCCGTTTAGCGACTTCACTTCCGATGCGACCCAGGCCAAGCACGCCCAGCGTCTTACCCGCCAATTCGACCCCTTGAAATTGCTTCCGGTCCCACTTGCCGGCGGTCATCGAGGCGTGGGCCTGTGGTACTTTCCGCGCCAGGCTAAGGATCATTGCGAACGACAATTCGGCAGTGGAAATGGTGTTGCCGCCGGGGGTATTCATCACCACCACGCCTCTTTGCGTAGCCGCCTCGACGTCCACATTGTCCACCCCCACCCCAGCCCGGCCGACCACCCGCAACTGCGGAGCTGCCTCAATGACTTCGCGCGTCACTTTGGTCTCCGAACGGACCACAATTGCCACGACGTCCTTGACAACCGGCAGAAGTGCCGCCTCGGGCAGCCGCTCGGGCAAAACGACGACTTCAAACTCCGGGCGCTGCTGCAATACGGCAATCCCCTTGGGTGATACAGGGTCACACACTAAGATTTTCATAAAAGAGGGCGGAGTCTAGGCCCGCTCGGGTCGAAGGTCAAACCCTCAATAGGGCCCCAAAATGGACTATTTGGACTATTCCTGCCCCATTTTAAATTGCGCTTGGTGGGTCGGGGTTTGGCACAAGGCTGGGCGAATTGGGAGGACGACTTTCCCCAGTTGACGCTGGAGTAATGGCGGGAGCCGTCCAGGCAGGAACAGCCTCCACGCCGCTTGAAGCGCGGCGTGCTCAAGCTCTACCGTCTGGCCAGCACCCGCATTGAACGCCATATTAAGGTCAAAGGGCAGGCCCAGCCCTACGGACCGCAATACACCCAATACTTCGAGCAGCGCCGGTGCTTTGCCTGGCGCGTTCGCTGACGGCAGCAGCGCTGCCCGCGATAAGCTCGCGGTTATTCGTTTCGTGGCGGGATTGCCGCCGCGCGCCCTCATCAGGCGCACCGGTTGTGAAAGGCTTGAGCCGGAATGAAGGGAAACTTTCAAGTACGGTTCTTAGAGGGGGGCGGGCAGGTAACTGCCCGCCTCCACTCGGCGTGGCTACCGGTTGGCTACCATATGGCTTCGGGGTAGCCTCGGGGTGGCCTGAAACCATTGTCGAGGTGGCCGTGAAAGAAGCCCGTAGATGGTGTTCTCCGCGCCATCCGCACCCC
>Ga0118677_10001801_pt1 | contig 44632 bp, 46 predicted proteins | sample AliMusrvi5mmetaG_FD_86154 | JGI IMG/M metagenome (GOLD analysis project Ga0118677, IMG submission 86154) | reverse complement strand
ACTCACATGTAATTACTAATTAATAATTACTGATGATTAATGGAAATTATAGGTTTCGGTCTAAATTATTAATTGTTAATCAGTAATTGGTAATTATATCAAGGCCTTATCGTCTAACGGTTAGGACATCGGCTTTTCAAGCCGGTAAACGGGTGAAGTTTGGGAAAGGGACCCAAACTGCAAGGTCGGAGCACGACGGTGCGAGACGGGGTCGAGCAAATTTTCAGCAGAAAATTATGCGTGATCGATGAACTTGGAATCGAACCCTGATTCTACATTACAATCAAATATTTGGCCTTATCGTCTAACGGTTAGGACATCGGCTTTTCAAGCCGGTAATCCGGGTTCGATTCCCGGTAGGGTCACATCACATTTAGTGCTTATTTTATATAGGTTATTTCAAGCGGAGTATAAAGGCACTATTTTAGTTGTGGGCGATTTTTTGCAGCTTCCTCCTGTTCATAAAGCCTCTGTAACTGTTGATTTTGCTTTTGAATCTGATGGATGGAAACAATCTTTGTTTGTGACTATTGAACTGACAACGAATCATAGAGTTCAAGAGAGCGAATTTATATCTTTACTCAATAACATTAGATTTGGTATTTTAGATAGTGTTAGTATGGAACTTCTAAATAGTTTTGTTACCCCTTTTGCTGAGGACTTAAAAAATTTTACACTGCTTTTTGGAAAAAATAATAGTGCATTAGCTCATAATAAAAGACAACTTTCATATATTGATAATGATTTGTATATAAAAAAATATGAGATTATAGTTCATGATAAATCTACAACGAATCTACAAATAGAACGCTATATGAATGATTCGAGAATTATTGAAGAACTTGAACTTAAAATTGGGGTCCCTATACTTTTTACAAAAAACTCTTGGAACTATTTTAATGGTGAAAGAGGTTTGGTTGTAAATATTGATGATAAACATATCTATATAAAAAAAAATGATACCAAAGTGCAATAAAAAAAGTATGAATAATTTAAGTTTTTTAAAAATAAATCTGTTGGAGCAAAATATGTGAGTAAAAAATTTACGTTTATCGTCGTTGTTGTAAAAATAGTTGGATTTGTCGCAAAACACAAAGTATAATAAAACAACTTTTTTGATGTGTCAAAAAATGAATGGATGACAGGAGAATATCGTCGCTGTAGACAAACTTGATTTTTCTTGTTGCTTGACAAACGACCCCGTTTATGTTAGTATCTATCAAGTTCGTGTACGTTTATTCGATGCTACCTATATACAAACGGAGTAACAAATGAACATAAAGACAGTAAGAGAAGAGATCAAGCCTGCTTTTAACCCAAGAAACTACAGAAATAGCCCTATAATAAGGGAATTCTACAGATTCATAGCAAAGAACAACCTTAGAGGCGAAGCGCTTAAGATGCTTGAAGGCAACACAGCTAAGAGCAAAACAAGCTACCTTTCTAAGATCACGCTTAACTAACTACAAACCTTGTTCCTGCCGGACTCTTTGGCCTTGTATAGGACCTTGTCTGCTGCTTCTATAAGGTCTTTGGAGGAATCGCCTTTTTTGCTTATTTGAGCAACGCCCGCACTTATTGTAACGGCAAGTTTGGTACCGTCGAATATATATTCATGTTTTTCTACCGCTTTACGTACTCTTTCTGCAACATCGTTACCTGTTCTAAGGGCTGCTTCGCTCATTATTACGCAGAACTCTTCACCACCATATCTACCCAAAACGTCGGATGTTCTTAGGACCTTATCCCTTAAAAGGCGAACTGTTTCTTTTAGAACATAGTCACCAGCAAGATGGCCATAAGTATCATTTACGTTTTTAAAGAGGTCCAGATCCAACATTATTAAGCAAAGAGGCAACTCCAGTTTTTGGCAACGTCTTACTTCTGTATCCAGATAATCCAAAATATATTTCCTGTTAAAACATCCTGTAAGACCATCAAGGTGAGCAAGGTTACTTAGCTCATCGTGGAAAACGGTCTCTATGCTCCCGGCAGGGATGTATTTAAATATTATGTTACCAAATCTAATAACATCACCGTGGCTAGCAGTTTTATTTTTGACCGGTAGGTCGTTTATAAAGGTTCCGTTAGTGCTGCCAAGGTCCATTACCTGTAAACTATTGCCGTCGTAAATAAGTTCGGCATGACGTCTGCTAACACTTTCTTCTTGTACAGTAATATCTAATCCTGGATCACGTCCAACAAGAGTCGAGCCATGGTTCAGAGGGTATTTTCTGCCAATAAAAGTCCCATTCATTTGTCGCAAAGAGGCTTTGTCTTTTTTTGCATTTTCTAGCTTAACGTTCAGGGTGTTGCTGCTTACAATATTTGTTTTGTCTCTGTTCTTTTTGCTGGTTGCCATTAGTAACCCCTTCTTCCCATCATTTTATAGGTATAGTTCTTGCTCAATTCTACACCAGGTTGGTCAAACGCGTCTATGCCCATTATTTCACCGGTTATAGCGACTGCAGCCTCAAAGAACATAAACAACATTCCAATGCTGGCCGCATCCAGTTTATTCAGTTCTATCCTTACAGAAGGAACGTTGTTCTCGAACAAGGCCCTTTCTGTAGAAAGCATTTCTGCTCTTAACAGTTCTTGCATATTGTGACCGGATAGATAAGAGAAAGCTTCTACTTCTACGTCGAATTTAGGTAAGATCACGTTCTTTGCAGGAGTTTCTATTCCTATGAAGGTGACAAATTTATCTTTTGGTCCTTCCATGAATAATTGCAGTTGTGAATGCTGGTCTGTTGCCCCTGTAGACGGTATTGGAGTTTGCCCCAAACCTTTTTTGCCAAGACTTTCTGCCCAAAGTTGAACATACCATGCGCTTAGGTCGAACAGTTTTGTAGAATAAGGCATCATGACACTTATGTTTTTGCCTGCTGTTGCATGGGCATATTTTATTAACGAATATTTTAGCACAGGATTTTTGTTTATATCGTCTATGCAAGCTAACTCAGAGACTTCCTTTGCTCCGTCGAACATTGCGTCTACGTCTACCCCAGCTACTGCTGCAGGCAGCATACCAACGTCGGTAAGAACACTGAACCTTCCACCAATATTTTGTGGAACTTCTAAAGATCTAAATCCCATTGAATTAACAAGTGGTCTTAACGCTCCTTTTTCTGGATCTGTTGTTAAGATTATTTTTTCCACAGCTTCTTTTTTACCAAGTTTTTTGCACAGCATGTCGTACACTACCAAGAACTGTGCCATAGTTTCTGCTGTTGAACCTGATTTTGAGATCACGTTAAAGGTTGTCCTTGAAAGGTCTAACGACTCAAGCATTTCCATAAAATATTCAGGATCAACGTTGTCCACAAAAGTTACTCTTGTGCCTTTTTTAGAGAAACTATTTGTCAGCGAGCTCATTATCGTTTTTCCACCAAGGCTTGATCCGCCTATCCCAAGAACTACTAATTGGTCGCTGTGGTCCCTAACACTTTTTGCAAGTTCTTTTGCTTTTTTTAATCCGTCTTTATTGTGTGGAGCATCCAAAAAACCGATCTTGCCGGCAGCTCTTTTTTCTAACATTTTTTTTACAGCGTCTGTATCTGTTAATTTGACATTAATTGCTTTTTCCCAGTTTATAGAGAACATAAAGACTCCTACAGTAGTGATTGTTTATATATGAAAAGTGTTGCTCCAAAATAAAAACTCCAGCCGAACAGGATACAAAGAACTATTATCCCTGTTACCATCATTATATATTTAAGCCTTATTTCCGATTCTCCACTTATCCTTAGAACATGAAAAATGAACTCCGGCTGATATATTAGTATAAAAGCCAAATTAAATAAGAGGATCTCTATTACGCTCATTACGGCAAAAGTCATATACCACCCAATTCTTCTAGTTTTGTTCTTATCTCTTCTATACCAGATTTTTTTATCACAGAAACGTAAAAAACGCCCGCTGCTAATTTTGCTATTTGTTTTTTTTGATTAAAGAGTTCGTTGCAGGAGAGCTTGTCTATTTTAGTAAAAATGAAATAAAAATGGATACCTACGCTTTTTAACCAACGGACCAGTTCTTTTTCTTCCGGTTCTATTCCCCTTCTTACATCCGCAATAATAAAAACGGTCTTTAGTGTATCCCTATTCAACAGGTAATCCTCTACAACTCCCTTCCAGGAGCGTTGGGTCTTGATGGATACTTTGGCATAGCCATACCCGGGCAGATCTGTAAGAATTATTTCTTTTTTATAATCGTAAAAGTTTATAAGAACAGTTTTTCCTGGTCTGCTGGAAGTTCTGGCGTGTTTTCCACCAATAAGTGCATTTATTAAAGAAGATTTTCCGCTATTGGAACGACCAGCGAACGCTATCTCTGGTTTTGTGGAGCTCGGCCAGTCTTCTCTTTTTATGGCGCTTGCTATTAAAGCATCTTTTCTCATAGTTTTCTCTTGATACATCCATAAATTATAGTATTTATCCTGACATCATAACAAAGCTTTGGAGAATATCTATGGAATTCCTTTTTAGCATAGTTGGGCACAGATTCACAATAGGTCTTAAGGGCGCAATAAACGCTGGCTTTAGACTTACCAGCGAAATACACAGAATACTACAGGACAACAAGAACATATCGGAAGTGGTGTTCGTTCTTAGAAAGGTAGAAAGTATAGATCAGGATGGGATAAAAGCTTGGGACAAGGAGATAAAAAAGCTGGCAGAGTCAGGCTGCTCTTTAACCTTTATAGAGTGTCCAAAAGCACTTTTGGAAGTTGGAGCCATGAAATCAGTAAGGTCTTTTGTGGTGCCTTACTATTGTGGAAGTTGTAATGAAGAATTTCCTCAGCTTATAAATACAAATTCAGTTTCTTTGTCGTTTGCAGCATACAGCAAGCCTAGTTGCCCTCAGTGTGGCAAAAGGTTGTCCCTTGACATAACTGATGATGAAATAGAAAAACTTACTAGCTTGTTGCCAATAACCGATGCGTACAGCGATAAAAGAAAATATCCCAGATTTGATGTTTCCGTCTACGGACTAAAGGCTGTATTTACCAGAAAAATCGATGGAAGGTCCATGTCCGTAGCATTGATCAATTTCAGTGAGGCCGGCTTATGTGTGGCTGGAAGGGAACATTTTGAACCTAGTGATAACGTCACTGTTGACTTTTCCCACAAAGGAACAAAGGTGAGCATTGACGGAACAGTAATATGGTTCTCTATGGAGGGTGACTCTGACTATATGATGGGTCTCTCTTTGTGGTCAAAAGATATATTTAACTTACTTATAAAAGCATAAATTTACCGGAGGCATTAAATGAGGGTGCTTGTAATTAACTGTGGGAGTTCGTCTGTAAAATTTCAATTCGTGGAAACAGTGACGCAAGAAAAATTAGCCTGGGGTCTTGCAGAAAGGATAGGAGAAAAAGAGTCGCTGTTCACCTACAAGAATAACAAAGGTTTTACTTTATCCAAACAAAAGGTCTTTATATCTGACCACGAGACCGCAATACGTTCCATAGTTCAATATTTGCAAAATCCAGATAGTGGAGTTATTAAGAACAACGAGGAAATAGAAGGGATAGGGCACAGAGTCGTTCATGGTGCAGAGGAATTCTGTTCTTCTGTTAAAATAACTGATCAGGTCATAGACGTACTAAAAAAATTCACCTTTCTGGCACCACTTCATAATCCTGCAAATATCCTCGGTATAGAAGTGTGCAGAAAATTATTCCCAAAACATGTTCAATGTGGAGTTTTTGATACGGCCTTTCATCAAAAAATGCCAAAATATGCCTTCTTATACGCTATTCCACAGGAATTCTATACGAAGCACATGATAAAGAGATATGGCTTTCACGGAACGTCCCACAGGTTCGTTTCGCAAAAGGCTGCAGAAAAGCTTGGTAAGAATATAAAGGACCTTAGAATAATTACTTGTCATCTGGGTAACGGAGCAAGCATTGCTGCTATAAAAGGTGGACTAAGCGTTGATACGTCTATGGGTTTTACACCGCTGGAAGGATTAATGATGGGAACCCGCAGTGGAGATATGGATCCAGCACTTCCGTTGTTCCTTATGGAAAATTTGAATATGTCGCTAAAGGATGTTAACACGTTGCTGAACAAAAAAAGTGGGATACTGGGTGTTTCCGGAAAATGCAACGACATGCGAGAACTTCACGAGTGTATAGAAAAAGGGGACAAGGACTGTAAACTTGCTCTAGAGATGTTCTGTTACAGACTTAAAAAATATATAGGCTCTTACGTGGCTGCCATGGGCGGAGTGGATGCCTTGGTATTTACCGGTGGGATAGGCGAGAACGATGAATTTGTGAGAGAGTACAGTACGGATGGTTTGGAGTGGATGGGGATAAAGTTGGATAAAAAGTTAAATCTAGAACTTAATAGGAATGAAGCTACGATTTCAGCTTCTGATTCCAAGGTCCCTATTTTTATAATCCCTACGAACGAAGAGCTTGTTATTGCTCTGGATACGGAAAAATTGATAAAAGGGGAGACCGTGGATTACTAATAATAGCTTGACACGAAAAGGGTATTATTATTTAACATACTCGCTTAATTATTTGTGTGGAGGAATAAAAAGATGAAAGATTTTATTTTTACTTCTGAATCAGTAACCGAAGGACATCCGGATAAAGTAGCGGATCAGATCTCGGACTCTATTCTAGAAGCAATGTTGAAGGATGACCCCAATTCAAGAGTCGCATGCGAAACTCTTGTTACTACAGGAATGGCAGTAATAGCTGGCGAAATAACAACAGAAACATATGTAGATATGCCTTCTATAGTTAGAGCAACTATTAAAAGAATTGGTTACACACACTCAGACATGGGTTACGACTGGGAAACTTGCGCTGTTATGACCTCAATAGATAAACAGTCCCCAGATATCGCTCAGGGTGTTGACGAAGGCGCTGGTCTTTTTAAAGAACAGGGTGCGGGCGACCAGGGTATGATGTTCGGGTATGCATGCAATGATACAAAAGTATTAATGCCTGCTCCTATATATTATGCTCACCTTTTGGCTCAAAAACTTGCTGAAGTAAGAAAGAGCGGAAAAGTTCTTGAACTACGTCCTGATGGAAAAACTCAGGTTACAGTTAGATATGAGAATGACAAGCCTGTTGAAATAACCACAGTAGTTGTATCAACTCAACACTCAGAGACCATTACTCACAAACAACTTGAAGAAAGAATAATAGAAGAAGTAATAAAGAAAGTTATTCCTACTAGCCTTATAAAGAATCCTAAATATTTTGTGAACCCAACAGGTAGATTTGTAGTTGGTGGACCACAAGGTGACTGCGGACTTACAGGTAGAAAAATAATAGTGGATACTTACGGCGGTTTTGCTAGACACGGTGGTGGAGCATTCTCCGGAAAGGATCCATCAAAAGTTGACCGTTCAGCAGCTTATGCCGCAAGATACATTGCCAAGAACATCGTTGCTGCAGGACTTGCAGATAAGTGTGAAATAGAACTTGCTTATGCTATCGGTATAGCTGAACCACTATCGATCTTCGTAGAAGATTTTGGTACAAGCAAAGTTGGTGGAAGAAAGTTGGAAGCTGCAGTTAGAGAATTGTTCCCAATTAAACCAGCAGATATAATCAAACAGCTTAGATTAAAAGAAGTTCCATACAGCAAAACAGCTTCTTATGGTCACTTTGGTAGAGAAGAAGAAGGCTTCTTCTGGGAATTGACAGACAAGGTAGACGCTTTAAAAGCATACTTTAAATAAGAGTTTTTTGTAGACGATAAACAGAATAAGCCTGCCTCTAACGAGGCGGGCTTGTTTTTTATCTGGTGATCTTTCCCAATCGGGTATCACGATCAATATTCTCTTTAACAGAAAAATCTATTTCTCCGCCCTTACAGGTGCCCATATAAAAGTCATGTTGCTCATCGTCGAAATAGGAACCTATTCTTATTGCACAACCATTAAGATATCTTTTGTTTAGCCTGCAGAAACACCTAAAAGTAATTAATTCTCCCAAAGGTAATTTTTGGGTATAGATATCATTCACGCTCCCAAGGTTAGACGACCCACCACTAATTATAGCTCCCATAGTGTCATTCTTATAAGCGCAATTATATATTGTGTAAGCGTCTCCAGGAATTTTGGTAAGAACAACTCCTGCTCCGAATTGTATAAATGGTGTCATCGTTGTCGCAATAGATATTCCCTTTTTCCCAGGGGATACCAGTTGCAGTACTCACATAGTCGTTTGTTGCATTGGCTGTTGCAGATAAAAAAATCGAGAGTAACAGATAAACTATTTTATTCATTTAGAGTACTCCCTAGTTAAGTTTGGGTAATATATTAAAAATAAGCCATTAAAGTCAAGTAAAAACAACAACAAATTTACAATAAATTTAAGCTAGTTATGCTAGAACTGTGCGTTAGGTAATATTGTTGTATTTAATGTGGCACCGGTTTAGAATTACATCTATGACAGGCTTAAGAATTTTACTTGAAGAGATCAAAGGAGATGACCCCGGCAGAGTCTACATTATAAGTAGAGGTACTACCCGTATTGGCAGAAAGAACTCCGATATAGAAATAAGCAATGAAAGGATCTCCAGCGTACATGCGGAAGTGCATTACAGTGGTACAAGGGTTTTTGTCATAGACAGGAACAGTACTAACGGAACTTTTGTTAACAGTAAAAAAGTAAGAAGAGTCGCCTTAAAAGACGGTGATATTATTAGCCTCGGCGGAATTTCAGAAAAAGCTTCTGCTGTTTTTAAGTTAAAAATTGAGGGAGAACTTAAGCAGGTTGTTTATGTAATAAACAAAAGCTTCGATTCAAAGTTCAAATATCTTTACTTAACATTGATAGTAATAGTGTTCCTATTTTTTGTTTGGCTCATAATACCTACGGGAGATAGAATGTCGCTGTCTGGTGGTGAAAAACCCTGGGAAAAGGCAGAAATGTTAATGTCTTATTCTATTGTAGGTAATCCAACTTCCCTTGCTCTTGGTGATTCTGTATCTTTACCCACCGACGGTATTTGGAAAACAGAGGTCCGTTACGAGCTTACAAAAGAAGACGGTACCTTTGAGCCAAGACTATATTTTATTTATATCTACAACGATGCAGCTTCTAAAGATAAAATAATAGAGTCAAGTGTGACCTTACAAAGGTTCAGATCGGATTTTAATGGTAATGTTGAAAAAGAAAAAGTTAACAATTTTCTCTGGCACGAAAAGAATTTCCTAAAGGATAATGGAATAACCAAAAAATTTGAATATTCAAAGACCAAAGTCGGTATCTGGCAGTGGGTTATCTGGCAGGATACAGAAAAATTCAATCTATATGGCACCTGCGTTACTCAGCGAGGTAGAATTATGGTGCAAGCAGCAGCCTTTGATGTTTTTTCTTTAAAAAGATTTTTTCAGTATTTGGCCGATACATATCAGGAAGGTGTGAATACCACTACCACTGGCACCACCGATTAATTCCTTCTTAATCCTTTTACTACTACTTTATTTCCTGGGAGTGTTGCATCCAGTGCGGTAGCGGTTTCGCCCTTTTCGACAAGGTCAGCGAGTACTTTTTTTATCAGGACTATCCCATTGTCGAGTTTAGTTATATCCAGGCTCATTTTTATGTTAGAACCGGAGGTGTATAGTGTTAAGATCTGCTCCTCCAGTGATATTTCTGAGATCTCTCCAAGGATCTTTAATTTATCCATTACAGAAACAACATCCATATATTTGCCGGAGCTTACATTTATTATTGGAAGATCATTTTTATATCCGACAATGAGCTTATCTATTACCGCTCCCGTGTCGTCAATGTAGTATATGGAGCCATTTACCTTGGCTAAAGCCACTACCTCTTTGGAGATTATGGTGAACTCTATCTTAGAAGGGATGGTCCTCCAGATACGGACCCTTTTTACCCACGGATCCTTTTTTATCCTGTTCTTTAGCTCACTTAGAGGGATTTCATATAGACCTACTTGCTCATTAAGACCGGATAATTTTATTATTGTCTCCTTGGAAATGTTGGCTGGGGCGTCCACTTTTATTTCTTTTATCTTAAAGGCATTCAGCCTTGTAACCAGGTGTAAGGAATATTGACAACCTTTAAAACAAAGACCAAACATGGCCAATACAAAAAGTAGCCCAACCAGTCTCTTTAGAGGCTTTTTTTTCTTCTTCCGTTTTTTTTGTATATAAAGTTCATTCATGCTTTACAAACCTTGTGGTATTGTGTTTGAAGATATAATATAATAACTTAAGTTATGAATAAAAACAATGAAATCATAATCGGGCTTGATCTTGGCACTACAAAAGTATGCGCACTCGTCGGTAAAGTTTCCAAAGATGGCGTAGAGATAATAGGCGTGGGGTCTGCTCCGTCAAGTGGCATCAAAAGTGGCGTAATAGTTGATGTTGACCTTACCTTAGAGGCTGTAAACAAAGCCATTGCACAAGCGGAACTTTTATCCGGTTATAAAATAAAGAATGTTTCTGTTGGAGTTTCCGGTAACCATATAAATTGTTCTAACGAAGAAGGACAATATCCCTTAAAGAACCAGCCTGTGACGGACAAAGATATAGAAAAAGTCGTTGAGCTTGCTAGGTCTGCTAAGGTACCAGAACCTAATAGATGTACAATACACGTGGAAAAGATGGGCTTCACTATCGACGGTACAAAAGGAATAAAAAAACCTTTGGGTATTCCCGGTAACAGGATCGAATCAAGGGTTCACATTATAACTGCTAATCAAGCTTTTGTTGATAATATCAAAAAGTGCGTAGAAGTTAATGGCATAAATGTTGATACGGCGGTGTTCGAAGCTATAGCTTCTGGCTACGCAGTTCTCTTGAAAGAAGAAAAAGATCTTGGTGTTGCTCTTGTGGACATAGGTGGTGGCACAACGGACATCACTATCTTTTACGAGGATAATATAGTTTACTCCGCTGTTATTCCTTTTGGCGGTAATATTCTTACCAAAGACCTCTCCGAATGTTTAAGGACCCCTTTCGCTACTGCGGAAGAATTAAAAGTTAATCATGGAGCTGCACTATCTAGACTTATCACAAGGGATGACGTGATAGCTGTTCCTATAGTCGGTGGTAGAGGCAATGAAAAAATATATAAACACTTAGTAGCAGAAGTAATAGAGGATAGATTAGAGCAAGCCTTTACAGTAATAGAAAGAGAACTTAAAAAGAGTGGTTATTATAATCATCTTTCTTCTGGGGTAGTTCTTACCGGGGGAACCTCGCTATTGAATGGTATAGCGGAGTCTGCACAAACGTTCCTTAAATTTCCTGTAAGGATAGGATATCCAAATATTTCTACTGGTTTAAAGAACATTACTTCCAGTCCGATCTATTCAACAGCAGTTGGGCTCATCGTTTATACGGCTAGGGCAAATAGCGACGACAAAACATTTATGTATGTTCCCAAACCTACTGGTCCTATTGGCAAGTTATACAATAAAGCAAAAGTTTGTTATGATAAATTCAGCGAAGAGTATTTTTAATCGGGGGAACTATGTTTGACTTTGAAGACGAGATACAACAACATGTAATAGGAGCGAGTATAAAGGTCCTTGGTGCCGGCGGCGGCGGCGGTAACGCTATAAATACCATGATCGCAGCTGGTTTTACCGGTGTTACTTTTATAGCGGCCAATACGGATAAGCAGGCACTTGCAAGTAATAGTGCTTCCATAAAGATACAACTTGGTAAGGAACTTACGAGCGGTCTTGGTGCAGGCGGGAACCCTGATGTTGGGAGGTCCGCTGCTTTAGAGGATGCTGAAGCAATAAGAAGTTCTCTTGATGGTTCTGATATGATCTTTATAACCGCAGGCATGGGCGGAGGAACAGGAACTGGAGCAGCTCCTGTTATAGCCGGTGTGGCAAGAGAAATGGGAATACTTACTGTAGCTGTAGTTACCACTCCTTTTTTTGTTGAGGGAGTTAAAAGGCAACGTCAGGCGGAATTTGGGATAGAAGAGCTAAGGAAATATGTTGATACACTCATTATAATACCTAATGAAAGACTACTTAATATCGTCGGTTCTGAATCTTTGGAAGATAGTTTTAAAAAAGTGGACAACGTTCTTTTACAGGCTGTAAGAGGAGTTTCTGATCTTATAAATAAAACAGGGCAAATGAACTTGGACTTTGCAGACATAAAATCAGTAATGAAGAATAGCAAGGGCGTTGCAATAGTTGGTATAGGTAGTGCTGCAGGGGACAATAGAGCTATAAAAGCTGCAAAGGCTGCAATTACGTCTCCACTGCTTGGTAATATGAAAATAGAAGGTGCAACAGGACTTATTGTTAACATAACTGCGGGTTCTAACATTGCGTTAAAAGAAATAATAGACGCTGTAACATATATAAAAGAATGTGCTGGAGGGAATGCTGACGTAAAAATGGGCGTAGTAAAAGATGAAAGCCTTGCTAATGAAGTAAGGATGACAGTTGTTGCTACGGGTATAATCCCTAATTATGACATCCTAAAAGAAGAAGCTAAGCCAATGCAAGAACCAAGAACAACCGTTGTTACTTCATCTCCCCGAGTGGAAGTTATCCCAGAACTTTTGGAAGAGGTGACTGCTCCAAGAAGGCAAAAAAGGGTAAGGGAAGAAGAACCAGCTATAGACAATTTATTTGATAACACACACAGAGCAACTAGCGATAGTAGTATCGGTGGCGACGATGATTGGGACACACCAGCCTTCTTGAAGAAAGGCAAAAAGATTACTACAGAAACAGTATAAAATACCACATATAGTACAGTTCTAAAATTTAGAAGTTTATAAGTATTATTCTGAGGCAATCTCGGAAGACTAAAAAGCGAGTAAGGAGCTTTTTAGTCTGAGAGTTAGGTGGCTTTTTATAGCGACGAGTAGACGCTATAAAAAGAACACCGTGCCGAAGAATGATACTTATAAACTTCTAATTATATTTCCATGAACGGGTATGTGAAGTCGGTAGGTTGTACCAGAGCTTCTTTGATTGTTCTTGGGCTGACCCATCTTATTAAGTTCAGGTAGCTGCCCGCTTTGTCGTTAGTACCACTAGCTCTTGCTCCACCAAAGGGTTGTTGCCCAACAACTGCACCAGTTGGCTTATCGTTGATATAGAAGTTACCTGCTGAATTTTCTAGTCGCTGTGTTAAGTGTGCCACTACAGCCTTGTCTTTTGCAAAGATCGCTCCGGTCAACGCATAGGCACTGGTAGTGTCAACAAGGTCCAACGTTTTTTCCAGCTCGTTATCGTTGTAAACGAAGATCGATAATACAGGTCCAAAGATCTCTTCTTTCATGGTCTTGAATTTTGGGTCTTTTGCCAGAATAACGGTCGGTTGGATGAAGTAACCCTTTTTATCGTCGTATTCTCCTCCGCAAATTATTTCTGCATCTGGGGACGTTTTTGCAAAATCTATGTAGCCCTTTATGTCCCTAAAGGAGTTAGCATCTATTACAGCACCCATAAAATTGCCATAGTTGGTTACATCTCCAACTTTTATTCTGCTTACCATCTCTACTATATGTTTTTTTGTTTCATTCCAGAGTGAGGCAGGTATGTAGGCCCTGCTGGCTGCGGAACATTTTTGTCCCTGATACTCGAACGAGCCTCTTACCAGCGCTATAGCAACTTCTTTTGGATTGGAATCCTTGTAAGCGAATACAAAATCCTTTCCTCCGGTTTCTCCTACTATTCTTGGGTAGGATTTGTAACGGTCTATGTTGCTAGCAACTGTTTTCCACATTGATTTGAACACGGCAGTGGAGCCTGTAAAATGGATGCCTGCGAGTTCCGGATGGTCAAGCACCACTTTTCCTATTTCTGAACCTTTTCCAGGAATAAAGTTTATAACCCCTTTTGGTAGTCCTGCAGCCTCTAATATTTTCATTATATAATAAGAACTTAGCACGGAAGTGCTTGCCGGTTTCCACAAGGCAACGTTACCCATTAATGCTGGTGCTGTTGGAAGATTTCCTCCGATAGAGGTAAAGTTAAAGGGTGTTATCGCAAAAACAAATCCTTCCAAAGGTCTGTACTGGACCTTATTGGTAGCCTCTGGGATACTGAGAGGCTGGTCGCTGTAAACCTTTTGCATATAAAAAGGGTTAAACCTCCAAAAATCTATTAACTCACAGGCGGAATCTATTTCTGCCTGATGCACTGTTTTTGACTGTCCCAACATTGTGGCTGCGTTTACTATCATTCTATATGGACCAGCCAAAAGATCCGCTGCCTTTAAAAATACCTTGGCTCTTTCTTCCCATGGTGTTGCGGCCCAGGTCTTTCGAGCTTCCAAGGCACTATTTATGGCAAGTTCAGCCTCTTTAACTCCGGCCTTGTGGTAAAAGCCTAAAACCTTAGAATGGTCGTGAGGACATCTTATTTCTTCCTTGATACTTGTCCTTATTTCTTCACCATTTATTATTATTGGTATTTCTATTTGTTGTGATAATTGCTTCTTTAATTCTGCCTCTATTAAACTCCTCTCGTTGCTTCCTTTGGAATAGAGCATTACCGGTTCGTTCTTCGGCATTGGGATCTTGTTAAAAGTGTCACTCATTTTCATTGTTTCTCCTTGGTAAATTTAAAAACGATACAAAATAAGTAATACTATTTTTGATGGATGTCCACTATCGAAAATACTACAGTGTTTGTACGGATTTGGGACTTTTTTGTACTGTCCTGAATTGGTCCTTTTTTACAATACATCATAAATCCAACTCCTTATGTATGCAGTGTTCAGACGGCACGGACTTTGCTGTTAAGGGTACATACGGAGGAATGAACATGATGAAAATACCACCTTATGTAGAAGTTTGGAGTGGAGTTAGGAAAAAAAGGTTTTACCTATTCAAGGATGAAAGACTTTGCCTTGTTGATGGAGTTTTTGCCTGCTGTGAAATAAATTGTAGAAGGCACAAGGGAATAAAATTCTGCCTTTCAGATGGAGGCATACTTGCTTCCATAGAGAATAATTCCGAAGGTTTTATGTTGCTGGCAGGCGCAAAAAGAAGAGCGGTCCTTTCTGAAAGGACTTTCTTTTTTGATCATTTGGGGAGCAGATTCTTTATTGATAATTTGGAAGTGGAGGCAGAGGAATTCTCTTGCATGGGGGTATGGGGTAGGGAACTGGATACTGCAATGTCTTATGCCAGGAACGATAAAACAGTATTTTTGATAGGCGACACAGGAACTGGTAAGGAACTGATGGCTCAGAACATACACTACAATAGTAAAAGGAGAAGTGAGTCTTTTGTAGTTGTAAGTTGTGCAAGTCTTGATTCCAAAACAGCGGAAGCGAGTTTGTTCGGTTCTGTAAAAGGTGCGTTCACAGGCTCTGATATTAAAACCAATGGGGCCTTTCAAACTGCAGATGGTGGTACCTTGCTGTTAGATGATATAGGATCGCTGCCCCTGCAGGTGCAACCGATGTTGTTAAGAGCACTTGAGCTTAATGAGATAAAACCTGTAGGCTCAGACAAAACAAGAGCGCACAACACCAGGGTTATTGTTACTTCCAACTCAACACCCAAAGACCTTCTTTATAAATGGAGGTTAAGAAAGGACCTTTATTACAGGCTAGAGGAATGCTGTGTATATTTACCTACACTTGATAAAGATTCAGAAAAAATTAAAGGACTGGCAACTTTTTTTATAGGTGATGACCTCAGGATATCTGATGCTGTTATAGAGCGTTTGTGTAAACATTGTTGGCCAGGGAACGCAAGGGAACTAAGGAATGTAATGCAAAGGGCAGCCCTTTTTTGTAATCTCGATCCTGATTCGAACAACACCATAAAGGAGGAACATATTGTCCTAAGAGATGCCTCAAAACTTTTAGAGGATGAAGTGTTTAGGGATCACAGTGTTGTTTATACTCTGCAGGATGAAGAAAGAGAATTGATAAGAAGAATCTTATATAAGAACTCTTGGGACGTTAGTGTAAGTGCGACTGAGCTCAACATTTGCAGAATAACCCTGCTAAGTAAAATAAAAGAATATGGTCTGCTGCAGCAAAGTAATTAGCGGGCTATTTTTCTTTTATCAAGGCCGTATTTTTCTACCTTAGATATAAGGTTAGCTCTGCTTATGCCCAAAGACTTCGCGAGTTTTGATTTGTTCCAGCCGTTGTTCTTTAGTCCTTCGGAGATAAGGTCTTTTTCTAGAGCTTCTATTGCGTCTTTTAGTTTGCCAGCATATTTTATACCACTGCCACCGCCAGCTATTCCACCAACGGTTGTGCTAGTCGTGGTAGTTTTATTATCGCTGTTCATCCTTATGGAAAGTTGGTCTGCCTCAATTAGAGGTTCATCCCCTGCAAGAACAATTAGCCTTTCTATTTCGTTCTCTAATTCTCTTATGTTACCAGGCCACTGGTATTCCATTAATTTTGCTAATAACTTTTTAGAAAGTTTCTTTTTTGGAAGCCCGGTTTCTTTATGATTTTTTTCTATAAAGTATTCAGCTAGTAGAGGTATGTCTTCTGTTCTTTCTCTTAGTGGAGGAACAGCGATGTTGATTACGTTTATCCTGTAATAAAGATCTTCTCTGAACTCGCCTTTTGCTATCATCTCTTTTAGATTTCTATTGGTTGCTGCTATTATTCTTACATCAACTTTTCTTGGTTCGGTTGAGCCAACAGGAATGAATGTTCCTTCCTGAAGTATTCTTAACATCTTTACCTGCATAGAAAGTGTCATATCTCCTATTTCATCCAAGAAGAATGTTCCACCATTGGCAATTTCGAATAAACCTTTTTTATCTTTTACAGCGCCGGTAAATGAGCCCTTAACGTGTCCAAAAAGTTCAGACTCCAAAAGGTTATCATTAAATGCAGAACAGTTCTGCACTACGAATATTTTATCTTTTCTTGGAGAGCTATAGTGGATAGCTTTGGCTATTAGTTCTTTTCCTGTTCCGTTCTCTCCCTGTACCAACACTGTGCTTGCGCTATGTTTTATTTTGTCCAATAAGTTATACATTTCTTGCATAATGGCACTTTTGCCTATCATGTTCTCGTAGCGATATCTTGTTCCCAGTTCCTTGTTAAGCTGGATGATCTTATTTTCTCTGGAACTGATCTCTTCGTTCAGTGTTTCTATTTCACTTGCCACGAGTTCAACTAACTCACGGAAATAGTTTAACTGCTCATTCAAAATTACCTGAGTATTAACGAGTCCGGTATCTATATCTTTTGTTGTGTAACCAAGGTCTCTTAAGGTCTTATAAAGTTTTTCTTTGTCTTTTTCTTTTGTGTCCTCTGTAAAAAAAGCAGTAGAAACTGCTGCACCAGAAAGATTGCCCTCTATATGTATTGGAGAAATATAAGTAAAAAGCCCTGCCTCATCCCACTTTAAGGTAACTTCCTTATTAGCCTTATTACTCATTATAGCGTTTCTTGTAAATTCTTGTAAAAGGTCAAAGCCCCTGGGACTCTTCATTATCATGTTGAATATTTTGTTCTTGAACACTGGCATATTGGCTCTATCTAGGTTCTTTAGATCCCCTTTGTCGTCAATAAAAACTACTTCTGCGTTCCACCAGTTGCTAATTACTGTTTTTAGTTTTTTTATTACGCGGAGGTCTTCGAACTCTTGCCAATTAAGCATAATAGGCTCCTTTAATGCATTAAACTGTCTTAATTTTAATCACTGTATAAAGTTTTGTCAACTTAAGCCAAAAAAGTGTCAAAAATTTTGTCATAAAGCTGACGAAAGAGGCTAATTCAGACGCAAAAACAGCTCAGCGTAGTCCATTCTCTTTTTGGTATTTACCTGAGTAAAGATGGCATTATAGCGATTTTTTGCAATTATGCCTTCATCAAAAGGTGTTATGGAACACTGGCTTTTGTGGCAACTAACAGCAGAAAGTTTGTTTTTGTAGTATTTGCTTATATCCATAACAACGGTGTCTTCTCCGGTAGGCAGAGCGTCCCAGGTTTCGTAGGCATATAGCGCTGACCTTAAGTTGTGTCCTTTTATGACCTCCATACTTAGTTCAGCGACGGCTCGGTGTGTTGGATGTTTGTCTTTAAAATAAGGAATATAGATTTCGTCGTATTTTTTTGTTTTGAGGATATTCTCTAATTCTCTTGTGAATAGCTCTGGTTTGCTGAATAACGTGCTGCTTTCCAGCCCTAAGAACACCTGTTCAGCTTCCGATACGTCGTCAACCAATGGGACCAGGCTTCTTTTAGCTTCGATTTTTCTTAACCTGATTAGCTCTGTTTTGGAAAGGTCCTGGTACTCTTCTGTTTTTATGCTGCCACCACCATTAGTGACGTAGATTATGTTAAAGGAGTAACCTTCTTTTGCCTTTACAGCAATAGTTCCACCCATTCCTATTACGTCGTCATCCGGATGTGGAGCTATTATAAGGATATTCTTTATACGCTTTGCCATTATGTGGCATTAAACCTTCAATTATCGTCCGTGTCAATGCTCACTCTACGCACGACGTTGTGTTGTTGTATGATGGATCAAGATATGGGGCCGTTCCACATGATGCAAATGCTGATGCATCATAACTCGTAACTGTGTTACCTGCAGGTGATGTTCCACCTAATACTTCGGTTATCCATACATCGTTTTGGACATTATTTGTTGGTTCTACTGATGAGACGGAATTGGATTGCGCATTATTGGCAATAAAAATTGCACTGTTCACGTCGTGAATAGTTGCCAGTCCAATTATAACATTATTGTTGGAACCCCGTATAGCGACCCCGTTAAAGCAATTGCTAAGGTTCAATGCACCAGTGAAAATATTGGAGTTAGAAGAAGGGTTAGAAGGGGTGTCTCCACCTATGTCTAAGCAAGCGCCCCAATTTGTATCCGCTTTATCTATATTTATCGTTCCAGCAAAAGTATTACTGCTGGAAGCATTGCCTAATGATAACGCTTCACCAACGGTGTTGGTTATTGTGATAGTTCCATCGAACTCATTTTCTGTCGAATTATTATCTAGCTCAAACCCACCTGTCGTATCAAGCGTAATGTTAGATTGGAAAACGTTGTTTGAAGTTGACTGAATATAGATACCGCTATGGTGTGTAACATTTGTTACGGTCATTGACCCTGTGAAAGTACAATTTTGAGTATTCCCTATGTCGATCCCTGGGCTATAAGAGCCTGAGGAAGTTATATCCGCGGATATTGTAGAAGAAGAGAGAGGCATTCCTTCTGCACCAAAGATTGCAGCTTCGATGTTAGTTGAGGTTAGGGTTCCAGTTATTCTATTGAAGCTTCCTGCAATAATAGCCCCATAAGGAGCGTAGTCTGTTCCCCATTCTGCACCGTATGGATTTTTAACTATTTCTATATTTTTAACTTCTGTGAATCTAGGATAACCTGGTTGAGAAAAAGACAAAACACCAACACTAATATTCAACTTGTTGATTTCAGCTGGTGGAGAAACAAATCTTCCTTCTATATAGTCAAAGTTGCCAGAGAGCATTGTTGTTATACATATAGGTTCTCCCAGCCCTGAATCAACGCAACCAGAATTGAATTGTAACTTTGCGTTCTGAAGTCCTACAATAGCTGTTTTGTCCACTGTACTACCAATTGTATTGGTCATAATAGGCGCATCGCTAGGGCCGAAAGTGTATATACCAGCGTCCGCTAAATATATTGGATCTGTTCCATCTGTGCTAACAGGTAGCACCTGTACAGTGTCGGTGAACCAAGCAGCATCTTCTGTGTATGCTATCGTTGTTCCGCTAGAATTTTTTATTGTTAAGCTATTTAATTTAAATGCACCTGGGTTTAAAAAACTTGCCAAACTTGTGCTACTTTTCATTGTTGAATTAAATACGACTATTCCACCAACGTCGGAGCAAGTCCAATCAAACAATGCCAGTGCTTCTGCTATTGCAAGGCCATCACAACTTGTAACGGCGGGAACTGTAACTCTCCATGAGCCGTTAGTTTGTAGGCAATCAGTTATATCTGTAGCGTCAGCTGCTACACAATCAGTATCTGTTGCAGCTGCTTGCACCTGATCCATAAAACCAGTCCTGCCGTAAACATTTTGTACTTCTATTTTAGATGTAGAATTATTGTTGTTACCATTGTTATTATTATTGTTGTTATTGTTGCTGTTGTGCTTGCTAACAGAGCAAGAAGCCAGCAAAACCAAACAACATAATTGCATCACAAACAAAACTTTCTTCATATAAACTCCTACCCCACAAAACCGTGAGGCCAACAATACTTAATTATACCAAATTACATAACATATGTCAATTAAAATAGCAAGTTATTTCTTTCCAATGTGTCGTATGCTTGACAGGGCGGGGCTCTGGTTTATTATGGTTAAATCTTAAGAGGTTAAATACATGGACATTAACGTTATCAGACACTCCCTTTCGCACATAATGGCTGCAGCCGTTTTGGAGATGAAACCAAAGGCAAAACTGGCCATTGGACCTTCTATCTCTACCGGTTTTTATTATGACTTCAAATTCGAGGAGCAGTTTAGCGAAACAGAATTCAAAGAAATAGAAAAAAGGATGAAAAAAATAATTGGCAGAAAGCTTCCTTTTGAAAAGTCAGAAATGAATATTGCAGATGCTATAGAGCATTATAAAAAATTGGGGAATGAATTCAAAATTGAACTTATAGAAGAGTTAGAAAAAGACGGGCACAAGACTGTTACCTTTTATAAGATGGGTGATTTTGTAGATCTGTGTGCAGGCCCTCATATAAACAACACCGGCGATATTTCTGCAGATATTTTTAAATTGGATAAAACTGCGGGTGCATATTGGAGAGGCGATGAAAAGAACGCCATGCTCACAAGAATATATGCGTTAGCGTTTGAAACAAAAGAAGCTTTGGCAGATTTTATAGCAAAAAGGGAAGAAGCCTTAAAGCGTGACCACAGAAAACTTGGTGCAGAACTTGATCTTTTCTCGTCGAGCGAAGAAGTTGGTCCCGGATTAATTTCTTGGCATCCAAAGGGTGCAAGGATCAGATACTTAATTGAAAATTTTTGGAAGAGCGAACATTATAAAAATGGTTATGACCTTGTTAACACGCCTCATATAGGACGCTCTAAACTTTGGGAAACCTCTGGTCACTTGGGCTTTTTTACAGAGAATATGTATGCTCCTATGACTATCGACGAAGAAAGCTATTATGCAAAGCCAATGAACTGTCCGTTCCACATAATGATATATAAAAATTCAAAACATTCTTATAGGAACCTTCCTCTTAGATGGGCAGAGTTGGGGACGGTTTACCGATACGAAAAATCTGGGGTGCTTCATGGACTTTTAAGAGTTAGAGGATTCACTCAGGATGATGCACATATAATTTGTGCTCAAGACCAAATAAATGATGAAATAGCAGAATGTTTAAGATTCTCGCTGAAGCTATGGAAAGATTTTGGTTTCGAGAATATTAAGGCCTACGTTGCAACAAAACCTAAAGGTGGCGGAGGCGTTGGCGACGATAAGGATTGGAGCACTGCAATAGAAGCATTAAAAAAAGCTATTGCTAAGGAAGGTTTAGAATACGAAATGGATGAAGGTGGTGGAGCTTTTTATGGCCCTAAAATAGATCTTAAAGTTAAGGATGCACTGGATAGGGAATGGCAAATGACCACCATTCAGTTTGACTTTAATGAACCAGAACGTTTCAACATGACATATACAGACAGCGACGGTACAGAAAAGAGACCTTTTATGGTGCACAGAGCATTGTTGGGGTCTTTAGAAAGATTCTTTGGAGTTCTAATAGAACACTACGCCGGAGCTTTCCCTGTTTGGTTGGCTCCTGTGCAAGTAAGATTACTTTCTGTTTCCGAAAAACATAATGACTTCGTTAACGCATTAGAAAAGAAATTCAAAGAGGATGATATAAGAGTAGAAGCTGACACAAGGAACGAATCCGTTGGTAAAAAAATAAGGGAAGGAAGAATGCAAAGAGTTCCATACCTTATAGTCATCGGTGACGAAGAAGTAGGTGCCAACTCTGTAATGGTTCGTAATCGCGAAACACAGGAACAAAAATCCTACGCTATCGACGAATTTATCAGCAAACTATTAAACGAAGAAAAAACAAGAAGCTTAAAACTGTCGATATAGCATTATTTTCTAAATACTATTCTTAGGACAACCTCGGAAGACAAAAAAGCGAGCTAGGAGTGATGAGCGCTGTAGATTGGTTCTCAAAAACAAGCTATTTTTTTGATTCTTTTATCTGATAAACAGAGGATCTTCCTCCTCCTATTTTAAAAATGATGCCAGCCTCTACGAGAGTATTTAGATCTTCAACAGCTTGAGTTCTACCAACGCCCATTATTAGTCCGTACTCGGACGCCTTTAATTTTTTATGTTTTCTGAATAGCGATACTGCCTTTTGTAATCTTGGTTCCATAAACATTGTGTCAGTATCGTTTGGTTCTATCTTTCTGCTTCTATTTAATGCTTCTTTGTAAGTTTTATGCATGCGAGTAAGCCAGTATTCAATCCAAGTGGTTATATTTATGGAGTCAGAAATATCATAAAAATTATGTGCCTGGAGTTTTTTGAGTTCAAGATAATAATTTTTTCTATCTTGCTCGTGTTGCTTCTCTATAGAGGCGTATCTCCCAACAGTGTAATTGGTTCTAAGCAGGATATAATTTGTAACCAACCTTGCAACTCTTCCGTTACCATCCATAAATGGATGTATAGTTACAAACCTATAATGGAATGTTGCTGCAACGATTAAGGTGCTTGTTTTTTCTGCAAGAGATTTTTCAGTCCATATAATCAAATCGTGCATCAAGGCTGGTACATCTTTGAATTCAGGAGGCATGTAAACTCTTTCCCCAGTTGATGCATCCTTAATTATGTTTTGTGCCTTTCTGTAATGGCCTTTCAATTTTCCTACAACAATTCCTTGCATAAGGATATCATGAACCTGTAAGATCAAATTGGAATCCAGCTTTTTGTTTTTTAACGCCGTTTCATCGAGTAATTTTCTTGCTTTCGAGTAGTTAATTATTTCCTTTAAGTCTCTGGTCGTTTTTATTTTTGATTTTCCACCCTGCAAAGCCTGCGTAACTTCTTTGATGGTGAGTTTATTCCCCTCTAACTTTGTTGAATAGTGTACAGCATCTATATTGGCCAGTGTTTGAATGCTTACGCTCTGGTTAAGAGCGTGAGGAATAGACAGAAGTTCGCCTTCCATTTTTGCGATCTCTTCTAAATAGTTTATTACACTATTGCTTAGGTTGTATAACGGGTTATATTTTGTCATAAGATCGATTATACTATTCTTTCGCTATTCTTTCACTATTCTTTTGGTAGATGTGGCAAAGCAAAATGATGCGTATAGGGGTAAATACACGTGTATAACCCTTGTCAGGGGTTAATGGATAAGGCTTTTTAAGGCAACCAGCAACTATTTTAGCAAAATCAGATAGTTAAAAGAAAAGGTAGGTAATGGCACGAGTTTTGCTTCAAATATAGGAGATAAGGGTCTAGAACTGTTTATTGGAGGATTACTTTATGAAGAAATTGATTGGAATGTTGATCGTTATGAGTATAGCTGGTTCTTCTTATGCCCAAACTTATGTAGTGAAAGAGAGAGCCAAGATTAGTGATTTGGGCCGTCCGCTATCTTCTTGTTTTCCTAAAGCACTTACTTATAGTCAGTATTCAAACGGTGATTTTTTTATTTTTGATGGTCAAAATACAATATTGGCCTCTGGAGAGGGAGACATCCGTGATGCAACGACGCTACAAATAACTAATGTCCACGATCTGGTAGCATACACCGTTGGCAAAGAAGGTCAAGCAGGTGTAGTTTTCTCTGATGTTGGGTATTGGACTTGTGATTCAACAGGACATCTTACGACGAGATACCTTGAGTCAGATACAGAAGATGAATCTGGACTTTTTAGTTCTACTTATACGTGGGCTGATGCGAAGCAAAAATGTCTGGATTCAACAGAAGGTGACTATAATGATTGGTATTTACCGACGATAGATCAATTAGGCAAGATGTATACCCTTCGTGACAGGATTGGAGGATTTGAAACTGATAGTGACGATTACCCTTGGTACTGGAGTTCTTCTGAGGTCGGCGACGTCGACGACGACGCTTGGTACCAGAGTTTCGACTTTGGCTATCAGCTCGTCGTCTATAAGTTCAGCTTCTCTCTTCGTGTTCGTTGTGTCCGGGCTATTAAAACAATTTAACCATTTATCAATTTAGCTATTTTCTTTGTGGGGGATATCAAGGGGGCGATTAAAGCCCCCTTGAAGTTTTAAGATGGCGTTATATTACGACTTAAAAGTTTTCAAGGATGTCTATTAGCTGATACTTAAAGTTAATGTGATTATACTGAGTAGTTTAGTTGATCTTTTTGTTCTTGTCTTCTTTTTTGGCGGTGCCGGTAGAATTCATCTGGATGCGTTCATCCTCTGTTGGATCCGCTATACCGTTAGTTCTATGAAGACGATCTGCGACAGAATTGGTTTTGTTTATTACTTCAGAAAGACTTATCTGTTTTTCCTCTATGCTTTCTTTACTTGAATAGAACTTTGCACCTATCACAAGTACCGCTACCATTGCAGAAACCGCTATGGCTGCGTATGGTTGGAGCAGCGTTGTTCTTATACTATCGATCATGCCGGCAAAATACCCAACGACTTCTTTTGATTCTTCTCTTGCTATTCTCTTTGAAGGTAGGGCCTCTATCATTACATCTATACTATATAGTTGCTGTTGAAAGAATTTTTCGTTTGGCATAGGGACAGAAAGTTTATGCATCTGGTGAATCAGATATTCCATTTCTATTGCTTCTTGTTTGCATTCTTTGCATTCCTTTAAATGTTTTGCCATGTTGACAGGAATTTCTTCACCGGTATAAAGGAACGAAATATATTCCTGCGCTTCCTTACATGGTATAGCTATCCTGTCGTTTATTTTCTCCGCCATTTTTTCAAAATAGTTACTTTCTGGGGCCGTTTCTACTGCTGTTGCCAATAGTTTTTGTGTTAGCAGATATTCCTTTTTGCATGAGTCACATTCGTGAACATGTGTTTTTATGAGGTCCGACTGTTCTGCACTAAGTGTTCCTTCGCAGAAATCAACAAGGCTTTGTTGTACGTTCTTGCAGAGTTCTATTTTATTGGTTATTTCTTGCTCCATGTTATTGAAGTAATGTTCGTTGGCCTCTTTTGGAAGCTCGACCTGAACTCCTTTTTTTATGGTTTTAAGCAAACGCTTTGTGTTCATCTTTTAAACCTCGCTCATTAGTTTGGCATGCTTTCTGAGGTTGGTTATTGCGTGTCTAAAGTTAGCCTTTGCTGTGTCATAAGGACATTCCATTATTTCTGCGATCTCCTTGAAAGGAAGTTCATCAAAGATCCTTAGCGTCAGCGCTAACTTTTGCTTTTCCGGCAGTTTTTCTATTTGTTCTGCCAGAACAGTTTGAAGCTGTTGCTCTTCTAAGTTCTCTCCCATTCTTGGGGTTGATTGCAGTACCACTTTGTCGACGTCTACTTTTTCTCTGAGCCCCTCTGATCTTAAAGCATTCTTTGCTGTGTTAATAGCGATGCTGTACAGCCAGCTCTTGAAACTGGATTTGCCCTCGAATGTTTCCAGATGCTTGTAGGCTTTTACAAAAGAGTCTTGAACTACGTCGTCAGTGGCGCCATGGTCCTTTAACATACTGAACACTACAGCATAAAGTCCCCGTTGATGCGTTCTAACCAATAGGTTGAAAGCAGTCTTGTTACCTATCTTGACCTGTTTAACCAGTTCAAGGTCGATAAGCCTTGGGTCTCTTGGAGTGCTCGGCGTTTCAGACATCACATTACTCCTTTACCTTCTGCTAATAAGACAAGGCGGAAAAGGCTTTCGGTTAATCCGGTCTAAAATTTTTATTTTCCGCTTGACTAAGTACATATTTTACAAGAATTTAGGGTAGTTGTCAAAGCTTACGTATAAAACTTTTATTGCTTTTTATGTTAAATGTTAGTTCTATTATTTTTGGTCCTGTGAATTCAAGGCGTTTAGGACGATCCTTGGGGGTCAATCTTATACCTTATAAGACCTGTAATCTTAATTGTGTCTATTGTGAGTGCGGTAAGACCACTAACCTTACCAGTGAAAGAAAGAACTATTTTGATCCAGACAAAGTTCTGGAAGAAATAGAAAAGGCCGTTAATAAGGACGGGCATATTGATTTTATAACTTTTGCAGGTAACGGAGAGCCTTCCTTATATAAGGATATAAAAAAGATCATTCACGGAATAAAAGTAAAATTTCCTCAGATAAAACTCGCAGTAATAACCAACGCAACGCTTTTTACAGACGAAGATATCTTTGAGGCATTTTTAGAGGCTGATATAGTACTTCCTTCTGTTGATAGTGCGTTAGAAGCAGGCTTTAAAAAAATAAATCGCCCACTTGCCTCACTTAATCTTAAAGAGATGCTTTCCGCTTTATTAAGGTTTAAAAAAGTTTATAAAGGAGAGCTTTGGGCAGAGATATTTATTTGCCATGGCATAAACGATACTGACGTTGAACTAACAGCGCTAAAAGACTATATGGAAAAATTAAGACCAGAAAGAGTGCAGATCAATTCGCTTGATAGACCAGGTACAGAAGCTTGGGTACAGCCTCTAGATAGAACAGAATCGCAAAGGATCTTGAACTATTTTAAAGGTCTTAATGCGGATATAGTTTCAAAAAAATAATTTTAATACTTATGGTACCAAGTTCGAGAACGTTGTGAAATCTGCATCTGGGCAACCTGCGACTGATGTCCCTGCTGCGAACCACACTCCAGTTGTACAGCTCCACCCGTGTCCTACAGGAGGATTCGTTGATCCGCATGTTCCTGTTCTGAAGCATGATTCTGGTCCCTGTGATCCCGTCGCTCCTGTTGCACCAATAGCTCCTGTTGCTCCATTCGCTCCATTCGCTCCTGTTGCTCCATTAGCACCATTAGTTCCGTTGCTTCCATTGGTTCCGTTAGTACCGTGCTGACCTTGTGGCCCGGTAGGTCCAGTTGCTCCATTCGCACCAGTGTGCCCTATAGTTCCAGGTGATCCAGCAGGCCCAGCAGGCCCCTGCGGTCCAGTTCCTCCCATTGCTCCGGTTGCGCCAGCAGGTCCGGTAACTCCCGTAGGTCCAGGAATACCATTGGCTACGGCGCTAATAAGTGTTTGCTGCATGCTTGCCATTTGAACTTGAAGTTGTGCCATTTGGTTCTGCAATAGCAATGTGGTCGACGATATTAATACGGAACAAACACTTCTAAGGTTACTTAGTGCATCCGTATTATTAAGGATGCTTTGCACTGATGTCCCGTCGGAATATGTTGCCACCTCTATAGCATTTATAGCCGCTTCAACCTGAGTAACATCTAGGCCAGCAGCTACGTAATTATCTTTTTTGACATAGTAACTGGAAATTATGAATTCCGCCTGACTAAAAATATCGCACGATTCTGTAACAGCAACACAGGCGCTGCCTGTGCATCCGGAGGCTGGCACGTTCAGACTATGAAGTGTAGCGAAGTCAAAAGCTTGTGCTAGACTTAGTAGTTGCTGCATGTCCAATTGAAGTGTTTCTGCTATTGAATTTGTAACGGTATTGTTGTTACCTGTGGTGGCGTTACTTTCGTCTCTACTTTTTACTGCGCAAGAGGCTGTCATAAGCATCAAGCCCGCCAACAGAATAGGGAGGACGAACTTTTTATTTACCAACATTGTGGCCCCCATTACTAACAGCCATAAGATACAAATTTCATTATAGCACTCTAAGTTTAGTATGTCAATAAAAAACACCAAAAATAAAGGTTTTTTATTTTATATACATTATTGTAATGTTTTGGGATATCTTTGCAACTAATATGAATGGAATTTTAGTAGTTATGCCTGCCGGATGGATTTATCAACAGGTTTACTACAAAGATCGCTCCTGCATGCTCAAGATATAAAAAAATATAGAGTCTACTAAAAAAGGGGGAACTTGGTCTAATGAGGCAAAACGATAAAAAACACACAAAGTTCATTTTTGTTACTGGCGGAGTTATTTCCTCGCTGGGTAAAGGGCTTGCCGCTTCTTCCATAGGAAGTTTATTGGAGGCAAGAGGCCTTAAAATAAATATCATGAAATTCGATCCGTACATCAATGTTGACCCTGGTACCATGAGCCCTTTTCAGCACGGTGAGGTCTTTGTAACTGACGATGGAGCAGAAACCGACCTTGATCTCGGTCATTATGAAAGGTTCACTACTGTTAATCTATCTAAAACCAACAATTATACTACCGGCCAGATCTATTACTCCGTTATTAGCAAAGAAAGGAAGGGAGAGTATTTAGGTAAGACGGTGCAGGTTATCCCGCACATCACAAACGAGATAAAGGATAAGATGATAGAAAAAGGAAAGGATGCTGACGTTCTTTTAGTGGAGATAGGTGGAACGGTAGGCGACATAGAATCTTTACCATTCCTAGAAGCAATAAGACAAATGCGTTACGACATGGGTGCAGAAAACGTTTGTTACGTGCACTTAACATTATTGCCTTATATAAAAACAGCGCACGAACTAAAAACAAAACCGACTCAACACAGCGTCAAAGAATTAAGAAGTATAGGGATACAGCCGGATATTTTGCTTTGCAGGAGCGAGATGGATTTTGGAGAAGATGTAAAAGCAAAAATAGGTCTGTTCTGCAACCTTCCAAAAGAGAACGTATTCCTTGCAAAGGATGCGAACTCAATTTACGAAGTTCCAGCATCCTATTATAAGGAAGGCGTCGTGGACAAGGTCCTGGAGATCCTGAACGTGTGGTCCGCAAATCCCAATATGACCCAGTGGGAAGATATAATAAAAAGAATACAGGCGCCAGAAGCAGAAGTTACTATAGCTGTGGTTGGAAAATATGTGGATCTTACGGAATCATATAAATCCCTGTCAGAGGCTCTTTGTCATGGTGGAATAGCGAACAACGCAAAAGTAAATATACGTTACGTTGACTCAGAAAAACTGGAAACAGAAGATGCTGCAAAAAATCTTAGTGGTGTTAATGGTATCCTTGTTCCCGGAGGATTTGGTAACAGGGGTGTAGAAGGAAAAATAAAAGCCATTAAATATGCAAGGGAGAACAAGATCCCTTTCTTTGGGATCTGTTTAGGAATGCAACTTGCGGTGGTTGAATTTGCAAGGGACGTTATAGGTGTAAAAAATGCCAACAGCGAAGAATTTAAGTCTAATACAGAATGTTCGCCAGTTATAGCAATGATGGAAGAGCAAAAGACTATTGCAAATCTTGGTGGGACGATGAGGCTTGGAGCGTATCCCTGTGCTCTTACCAAGGGGACCAAAGCATACGAAGCTTATGGCAAACACGACATCTCGGAGAGGCACCGTCATAGATATGAAGTTAACAATGAATATCTGGAAAAACTTATTGCAGACAAGTCCTTTATTGTTTCCGGAAAGTACACTTCTGCAAACCTTGTGGAGATGATAGAGCTTAATGATCATCCTTGGTTCGTTGGTTGCCAGTTCCATCCGGAATTCAAGTCAAAACCTTTTGCCTGTCATCCTCTGTTCAAGGCTTTTATAAAGCATGCTTTGGTGTATAAAAAGGAGGCTTAAATTTTATGTCGCTGTATAACGAGATCTGTACTTCCAAGATGTTCTTTATTGCTGGTCCATGCGTATTGGATACAGACAGTAATGCAGATAAAATAGCCCAAAAAATAGTGCAACTAAAAGAAAAATATAAGATCCCTTTTATTTTTAAGGCTTCGTTCGATAAAGCTAACAGACAAGCTGTGGATTCTTACAGAGGCATTGGCTTCGAAAAATCGGCAGAGGTCCTAAGCAGAATATCAAAAGAATATCAGCTCCCAATACTTACGGACATACATGAGTCGTGTCAGGCGGAGCTTGTTAGTTTTGCCGACGTAATACAAATACCTGCTTTTTTGTGCAGACAAACAGATCTTTTACTTGCGGCAGGAAAAACCAACAAAATAGTAAACATAAAAAAGGGGCAATTCGTTTCTGCAGAACAAATGCTTGATTCTGCCAAAAAGGTTCTGTCGACGGGAAATAAGAACGTGATGTTGACGGAAAGAGGGACTTTTTTTGGATATGGTGATCTGGTGGTGGATTTTAGGAATATAACAAAAATGAAAAAAGCAGGACTCCCTGTTATTTTTGATGCCACTCACAGCGTACAAAAGCCTGGAGCAAAGGGTAGTACTTCCGGTGGAGAAAAAGAGTTCATAAAGTCATATGCCTGTGCGGCTGTAGAGTTCGGTGCTAACGGGATCTTTATGGAAGTCCATCCAGAGCCGGAGACAGCTTTGTGTGATGGCCCTAACTCCTTAAACCTTGTTGAGTTCGAGGATGTAGTTAGTTCTGTTATAAAACGTGTTATAGGAGCATAGAGATGTATAAAATGAGCATAATAGACCAAGCAAAAACGGTCCTTAATATAGAGGCCGAGGCCATCAATAATCTAAAGAATGCGATCGACCATAATTTTGAATTAGTTGTTGAGCTTTTAGCAAAGGTAAAAGGAAGAGTGTTCTTTAGCGGAATAGGAAAGTCTGGTCTTGTAGCCAGAAAAATAGCGTCAACACTTTCTAGCACTGGAACTCCAGCGCTGTTCGTTCATTCAACGGACCTTTTACACGGCGATGCAGGGATAATATCAAAAGAGGATGTTGGTATATTGCTTTCCAATTCCGGAGAAACTGATGAACTGTTACAGATAATCCCGTTACTTAAAAGAATAGGTGTTCCTTTGATCGCAATGACCGGAAAAAAGAATTCAACTTTGGCAAAACAAAGTGATCACCTTTTGTTCGTTCCTGTAGAAAGGGAAGCCTGCCCCATGGATATAGTTCCAACAGCTTCAACGACTGCCATGATGGCAATGGGTGATGCCCTGGCCGTATCCCTTATAATAAAAAAAGGTTTTACTGCCGATGATTTTGCGATGTTGCATCCTGGAGGAACTCTTGGCAGAAGATTATTGATAAGAGTAAGGGACATTATGCACGTTACACCTAGGATCCCGTTGGTTAAGGATTCTGCGGATATGAGGGAAACCTTACTTGAAATGACCTCCAAGAGTTTAGGTATAACCGGTGTAGTAGATAAGAACGGCTATCTGGTCGGTTGCGTAACTGACGGAGACTTAAGACGTCACATGGAAAAGACCAAAACGTTCTTAGAGGACAATGTTACCGTCGTTATGAATAGAATACCAAAAATAATAGATTCAGAAGAACTGGCAGTTAATGGCTTGAACATGATGGACAAAAATAAAATTACACATCTTTTTGTTACGGACATGGAAGAATATAAAAAAACAGGCAGGATAAAAATATTGGGGCTGTTACATATTCACAACATACTCGGGGAGAAAATACTATAAATGTCTGCTCTGGATTTTTCAAAAATAAAACTTCTTATTCTGGATGCTGACGGCATCATGACGGACGGGAGTTTTTTTATTTCTGACTCCGGTGATGTTTTTAGGAGATTCAACGCTTTGGATGGTTATGGAATATGTAGTGCGATCAAAAAGGGCTTAAATGTTGCTGTAATAAGTGGAAGTAAGGGTAGTGCGTTGTTACATAGATGCAAATACCTTGGTATAACGGACCTCTTTATGGACAGGGAAGATAAACATAAGGTGTACACTAAGATCTTAAAACCAAAATTGAACGTAAAGGATGAAGAAGTGGCTTTTATGGGCGATGACGTTTATGACATAGAGCTTCTTAAGATAGTCGGGTTTCCGATAGCCGTGCCTAATGCTCACGATAAAGTTAAAGCTGTAGCCAAGTACATTACAAAACTAAGAGGGGGAGAAGGAGCTGTACGAGAGGTTATTGACCTAATACTCCCAATATGAATAAAGTAGTACGAAAAAAAATATTGTTGTCCAGCGCTATTGTTGTTGTGTGTGGTTCAATATTTTTTGGAGTATGGTACCTTACAGAGCTTGAAGTAAGGAACAACAAGGCAAGATCCAAAAAAACAATTGCATACACAGCCTCTATGACCCTAAAAGGCCTTCGACTTGAGCAAACTAACGGCGACAAAGTTGAATGGATATTGAATTCAAAAACAGCCAACATGTATGGCGCTCCAAACAATCAGATGGAGTTCGGAAATATTGATGCGTTCGTATATGGCGAAAAAGACCAGAACGAGGTCTATAAAATAAATGCCACCAGTGGTTCCTACTGGATCAAAGAGGACAAAATAGATCTTTCAGATAATGTGGTGGTAGGGACCTCCAAAGGATATTCCTTTTATACTCAAGAGGCCCTTTATGATATTGGCAAAAAAAAGATCTCAACTAAATCCAGTGTGACCGCCAAGGGTACCTCCAGCGATGGAGCTCTAGTAAATATTGCGGGCGATGGACTTAAGGGAGACGTGGCACTGGGAGACTTTTATTTAATTGATGATGTCGTTGCCACTATGGGTAAAAAACTTAATATAAAAAGTAAAAGAGCCGTGTTCAACACAAAGCAGAGTAAGATCAGTTTTGTCGGTGGTGTATCTGCTCAAAAAGAAAAAGTTTCCATAGATGGTGAAAAGATGTCCGTCGGTTACAATAAAAAGGGTGCCATGAGCGATATGGATGTGGAAGGTAAAGTGGTAATAAGGACTGGCGATAAAAAAGCCCTCTGCGATAATGCTTTAATAAAGGCTAATTCCGACGAAATAGTCCTTACGGGCAAACCGGAGTTCCATGCCGGTAAAGATATAATAGTAGGTGAAAAGATAGTCTTTTTTTCTAACAGCGAAGAAGTTTATGTTAGCAAAGTTAGAGCAGCCGTTACAGAAAAAGCAGTGAGGGAAAAAAATGAAAAGTAAGTTGCTTGCAGAAGGACTCGTAAAAGCATTTGGAAAGAGGGTCGTTGTTGATTCCGTTAGCTTTCATGTTGAGTCCGGTGAGGTGGTAGGATTGCTGGGTCCAAATGGTGCCGGCAAAACTACAAGTTTTTATATGATAATAGGTCTTATACAGAACGACAGCGGGGAGATCTTTTTGGATGGTACAGAGATCTCCAGCATGCCAATGTATAAAAGGGCCAAAGTGGGTATAAGTTATCTTCCTCAGGAACCAAGTGTTTTCAGAAAACTGACCGTAGAGGAGAATATGCTGGTGGTTCTGGAGAATATGGACCTTAGCTATAGGGATCAAAAAGAAAAGGCAGCAGAACTTTTAGAGAGACTTGGTATTGCTCATCTGGCAGCAGCAAAGGCGTACACCCTCTCTGGTGGAGAAAGAAGAAGGGTGGAAATAGCAAGAGCACTGGCCATGAACCCCAAATTCATACTTCTGGACGAGCCTTTTAGCGGTATTGACCCGTTGGCAGTTCTGGACATTCAGGGTATAATAAAGGAGCTTAAAAAAATGGGGATAGGGGTCCTTATAACAGACCACAATGTTCGTGAGACTTTGGGCATTTGCGATAGAGGATACATTTTAAGCGATGGGGTTATTCGTGTTACGGGAACTCCGCAGGAAATAGTTAATAACGAAGTTGCCAAGAAGGCGTATTTGGGCGACGATTTTAAACTCTAGGATGTATGTTAAATGGGTGATCTAAAACTTAATATAAAATTATCGCAACAACTTGTGATGACGCCTCAGTTGCAGCAGGCGATAAAACTTTTGCAGCTCTCCAGACTTGAACTCCAGCAAACAATAAACGGCGAGCTTTTGGAAAACCCTGTGCTCGAGGAAGTAATAGACAGTCCTGACCCCAATCTGGTACAGGAAGGCAAAAAAGATGGTGAAGATTGTCCAGAGGGAAGTTGGGAGGACTACGTACAAACCTACGATTCCAATTCCTCTACCCCTCCATCCATAAGAGCGCAAAGATCGTCGGAAGAGTTCTTTAACATAGAGAACATTGGTTCAAAAACAGAAACCCTTAACGATCACCTTATGTGGCAGCTCAAGATGACGGGCTTAAGCAAAAAGGAAGAAGCCTTTGGTGAAAAAATAATAGAGAATATAAATGAGGACGGCTACCTTGTTAATTTTGAGGAGCTCGCAAAAGAATCTGGTCTCAACCACGAGGAAGCAGAAGAGGTTTTGTTAAGGATACAGGAATTCGATCCAGTAGGTATAGCCTCCAGGGACCTTAAGGAATGTCTGTTACAGCAAATAAGGCAACTCAATATAAAGGACGGAAAGCTTGTTGCTTTGGTAAAGAACCATATTAATGATCTTGAGAAAAAGAATTTTCATGTGATAGCAAGAAAACTCAACATAACTGTAGAAAAGGCCATGGACCTTATAAAATTTGTCTTGTCGCTGGAACCAAAACCAGGCAGGGCTTTTTCTTTTGCGGAGACCCAATATATAGTTCCGGACATCTATGTTTTTAAGATAGGCAAGGACTATGTTATTAGTCTTAACGACGATGGTCTGCCAAAGCTAAGGGTGAGTGCCTACTACAAGAACATGGTAGAGGCAAAGACCACAAAGGTGGGTAAGCTGGACGATAAATCCAAAAATTATATTCAGGATAAACTGCGTTCCGCAGTTGCTCTTATACGTAGTATACAGCATAGGCAAAAGACCATCTATAAGGTGACAGAATCAATAGTAAAAAAGCAATTGGAGTTCCTAGAACACGGAGTTTCCAGATTAAGACCGATGATACTAAGAGAGGTTGCACAAGAGATCGGCATGCACGAATCTACGGTCAGCAGGGTCACCACCAATAAATATATACATACGCCGCAGGGTATTTTTGAGTTAAAGTTCTTTTTTAACAATCCTGTTTCATCAAGGGCTGGTAGCGAGGATGTAGCTTCTGAGTCCGTCAGGCAAAAAATAAAACAACTGGTAGAGTCAGAGAATTCAAAAGTGCCTTTGAGCGATCAACAAATAGTTGATGAGTTAAAAAAACTGCACATAGACGTTGCCAGACGTACCGTTGCAAAATACAGGGACACACTTGGGATCTTACCGTCGAGTAAAAGGAAGAAATATTCACTATAAATGGAGGTTTTTATGCAGGTTAAGGTTACATTCAGGAATACAGATGTTAAGGAAGACGTAAAGCAAAGAGCAGAAGAAAAAGCATTAAAGATAAAGAAATTCATGATGTCACCTATTCAGGTAAGCTTTATCCTGTCACAGGACAAGTTAAAACATTTTGCAGAACTTACAGTTACTGGCGACGGTGCACATTTAACCTCTTCTGTTTCTGCTAACGACTACTTTGAGGCAATAGACCAGAGCATAGACAAAGTAATAGTTCAGCTTAAAAAATATAAAGATAAAATAAAAACAAAAAAGGGTGGCAAAAAAGCTTCAGAAATAGTGAGCGAATAGACGTCGATGAAAGTTTACAACCTTCTTATAGTAAGTGGCTATTCCGGTGCTGGTAAAACTTATGCGCTTAAATATCTTGAAGCCTCCGGTTACTATTGTGTGGATAACCTTCCCATAAAACTTATTGAATCTTTTATGAAGATATACATGGAAGGCGATGTTAAAAAGTCGTCCCACAATATCGCCATCGGCGTAGACATAAGAAGTACTATCAAGTTCGATGATTGTAAGGAAATAATAGGGGAGCTTAAAAAGAAAGGCTACAAAGTTAAACTATTGTTCATGACGGCAGAAAAACAGGTCTTACTGCAAAGATTCCAGGAGACCAGATCCGTTCATCCCCTTACTATGCTTAAAGAGACCAAGATAGGGCTGGAAGATGCCATAGAAATGGAATTCTCGCTGCTTGAACCGTTGAGGAGAATTGCAGACCTTGTGGTAGATACTTCCAATACCACCGTACATGAACTGCGACAGCAGATCTTTTCGTTGTTCGGTCTGGAAGCTTTGGACAAACACAAACTTGTTATAAGGGTTGCCTCTTTTGGTTTTTCAAAAGGGATCCCTACCGATGTAGATCTTTTATTCGATGTAAGGTTCTTACCAAATCCTCATTTTGATCCCAAACTAAGGCCTCTTACCGGAATGGATAAACCTGTAATGGAATTTCTGGAAGGTAAGGCGGTGTTCGTAAAGTTCTGGGAAAAACTGACCGATCTGCTGGACCTTCTGGTGCCTGAATATACCAAGGAAGGGAAAACCTATTTAACTATTGGTGTTGGCTGCACCGGCGGCAGACACAGAAGCGTAATGATAGCTCAAAAGATAGCAGAGTATTTTGAATTAAAAGGATACAAAAGTATAGTAGAGCATAGAGATATTTACATGCCACATGTTTAAGGCTGGAGAGTTTATATATGAGTAACGTGGATCTTTATTGTTTTTCCGGCACAGGTAATACTCTTGTGATCTGCCAAAAAATGAAAAAAGTTTTTGATGCCAAGGGTTCCATAACAAGACTACTTAGAATAGAGAACGAGGACCCAAAGAACATAGTTCCGGAAAATATAATTGGATTGGCCTTTCCAGTCGCTATTTTTACCACCTATCCGATTGTCGTTAACTTCATCAAGGGCATGCCCAAGGTTGAAGGCACCAAGGTTTTTATGGTCGATACCATGGGAGGCCTTTCTTTAAGCCTTGTCAGCCATGTTAAGACCATGCTCAAGGCAAAAGGCTATAATACAATAGGCGCCAAAGAGTTCGTTATGCCAGACAACTTTACTCCGTCGCTGGAAAAGGACCTAAAGAACCTTGATATAATGGAAAAAGCTTACACAAAAGCAGAAGCCTACGCAGAGGACCTTTGGACTGGTAAAACTTCCTGGCCTTCTATTCCAGTGTTGCCAGCGTTGTTATTCTGGTTGTCACAACTTATTTTTAAGATCCCGAGTTTCAGAAAGAAAGCGGTAAAAATGGACCATGATAAATGTGTCAAATGTGGGCTTTGCGCAAAGCTTTGTCCCGTAAAGAACGTCGTGATGAGGGATTATCCTGTATTCCTGGATAAATGTGAACTGTGCATGAGATGCATAGCCTTTTGTTCTGCCCATGCCTTATATAGAAAAAAACAGGGTGAATATAGATATAGAGCAGTCAATAATGCGGACTTTTCCTAGGGGTTTATATTTATGTTTATCTCTAAAACAAAGTACCTTACCTTCAATACAAAGAACGAGCACGAGATCGTTAGAATAACCGATGAAGTGGAAAACTTCAGAAAAGAGGCTGGTCTGGTTGACGGGACTATACTTGTTTCTGCAATGCACATAACTGCAGGCGTCATAGTTAATGATTGGGAGAGTGGTTTGCATCAGGACATAATGGACTGGTTGGAAAAAGTAGCACCAAAAGGTAACTATAGGCATCACAGAACTGGAGAGACCAACGGTGATGCACATCTAAAGAACCTTACAGTGGGGCATCAAATAATTGCTCCGGTAACCAACGGGAAGTTGGACCTTGGGCCATGGCAACAGATCTTCTATATTGAGTTCGATGGGCGTAGACCAAAAAAAGTAATAATGAAAGCCTTGGGCATAGGAAATAAAGAATAGTGGCACTACGTTATATAGTTTTTATTTTTGTTCTTCTTGCCTTGTCTTTTACGATAGCACTTGGCATTAAAGCACCGTCGTTCAATTCGCTGGTTTTTGATGTTTCTAACGACCCGCTGGCAAAAATTAAAACGTCCTATGCAAAAATGATCTGGAAGGGAGCGCAAAAGGAAACTGATTACTCAAAACGTTTTGGAATGCTTAAAAGAGTGTTGGAATACGATGCAGGCTTTAAAGAGGTCTATTCTGAGTTCTGTGCCTCTAGAGCTGAGTTCTTAAAAGCGGACATAGAACTTAAGGAATACCTTAAACTGATACGTGAGGGTGCTCAAAACCTGAATGACGATACTATTACGGACTGTTACCTTAATGTGTTATTGAGCCTTTCAAGGTACGACGAGGCCATAGACTTCTTAAAACGTGAACAGATACAAACGGCAGATGAGCAGGGCAGAAAAATATATTTGGAAAAGCTTAAAAGCCTGCAGAACGAAAAGAACATCCTTGATATAACAAAAGCCGTAGAAAAATATTATCAAAAAACTAAAACCTATCCCGGTGACATCCTTGTTCTGGTGAACGAAGGTCTGTTGCAGATAATTCCCGAAGAACCATATGGTGGTCAGTATTACATAAGCAGGCAAGGTCAGGTAAAGAGTACCAGCGAGGTCGAAAAAAATGATCGCTGAACTTATTTTTACAGAAGGTGTTGAACTTACCGGTGGCATAAAGATCTCCAACGTGTCCGCCTCAGCAGGCGAGGTTCTTTGGGCAGAAACAGCAAGTCCGTTGTATAGCGACGTAGTTATTTCTATGTTGATAGGCCTGATGAAACCTGTAAAAGGTAAATATCTTTTGGCGGCAGGACGTGTCACGAATAGAAAGCAAAGGGAGTTAATCTCCTATTTTGATGCCACCTGGAATGTTGGTGTAAAGGATGTGGAGAGTTTTGTTAAGATGATAGCTCTTAACTACGACCGGCATCTATCCGCTGTTTCTTCCGAGTTCAAACGCTTGATGAATGGGTTGGGTGCAGAATATGCTCTACGTGTAAAGTTCGAGGAATTAAAACCGGCTACCAAGAGCATTGTTTCTACAGCGGCTACCTTATCGCTGCCCTTCCCGATAGTCCTGTTAAAGGAACCTTACTATGGGTTGGAAAAACATGCCGCAGAGTTTTTGACCTCTGAACTTTTAAAATTATCAAAGGACGGATCACTGATAATTATTTTTTCTGAAGCGCCACCCGCTTTATATACAAAGCAGGTACAAATAGTAGAGGAATTTTAATGGTAGGACTGCTTTTTAATTTGGCCGGTTTTTCTTCCATAACAAAGTCGGTGTGGCTGATGCCGTTGTTTATCTTTATTTTGCTGTTGGTAACAAGAATGGCTTCTTTATTCCTGCCCAACATGTATTCCTTATATTTTATTTATTATTCGTGTTTTTTTATCTCGATTATTTTAAGTGTGGCCTTTATGGCAGGTTCGCTTAAAGCACTCTTCAGGTCAGGGTATGATCTAAAAAGTCAGGTGATCTTTTATAAAAAACTTGGGGTTGGAACACTTAACCAGTATTTTATAAAACTCTTCATTGTTGTAGGCTCAACGCTGTTGGTATGGACGTTATGCAGTGTTATTATGTGGCATTTTAGCAATAGGCTTCTAATAGCCCTTGCACTGGTATATTCTATTCTTTTGATGTTTAGGACCGCCTGCGTGGTATTTAAAACCTCGCTGGTCTATTACGTTGGGGTGATCATTATAGTGCTTTCGTTCTTTTATCCTGTGTACGTACTTCCTAATCCGGCTTACGTTTTTAAGGGAGCCATTACGGATGTTGCCTCGTACTCCTTTGTATATATGTTGCTTTATGTTACCGTCGGGTATAAATTCTTTATATCCTCATGGAGGAACGAATGTATTGGTTGGATGTTCTAGTCTTTTTATTCGGTCTTTTTTGGGGTAGTTTTTTAGCCCTTCTTACTTATCGTATCCCTAAAAATATTTCCATTGCCACTCCTAGGAGCTTTTGTGACCACTGCGGTAAAAAAGTGCATTGGTATTACAATCTTCCTCTCTTAAGTTTTATCTACTTAAAGGGTAAATGTAAGGAGTGTGAACAAAAAATACCTCTGAGGTATCCTTTAATAGAACTATTGACCGGCGCGATCTTCTTATTTGCTTTCATGCACTTTGCGGAAGATTATTATTTCACCCTTATAAGGGCCTTTGTTCTAACTACGGTACTGATACCAACTATCTTTATAGATATAGATGAAAGGATAATCCCAGACAGGTTCAGTATCGGACTCATAGTTGTAGGTTTTATCCTGTCCTTTTTTGATCCTGGGATGGCTTGGCACGAATCCGCAGTTGGCATAGTGGTAGGTGGTGGGATCTTTTTTGTTATTGCAGAAGGGTATCATCTTATTACCGGTAGGGAAGGTATGGGTGGTGGGGATATAAAACTTATCGCCGGTATTGGCGCCTTTATGGGCTGGTGGCCAGTGCTGATGGTAATATTCTTAAGTTCCATACTTGGATCTATATATGGGCTCTTTGCGATACTGGTATTTAAAAAAGGGAGACTTACAGAAATACCCTTTGGCCCTTTTATAAGTATTGCAGCGTTGCTGTACTTTTTATTGTCGGAAAGCGGTATTAATATAGGTGACTTTATAAAATGAAACTTTGGATACTTGCCTTTGTTGCTGCTATGATCCTGGGCGTATATTCCGTGCCTACCTTTTATGAAGCTGGCATACAAAAACGGGTAATAAAAACCGCAAGAGCAATGACCAAGGACCTTATAGAAACAAGGTTCCTTTGTCTTAGCCAAGGTACAGAATATAAAGTTACTTTTGTTGCCGAGGGGCGTTCTGGATACAATATTTATAACAATGGCAAACTTGTAAAAACTGTTTATTTAGATCAAATAGGATCGGACGTTGTGTTCTCTTCTTTATTTAACGACGGTGATCTTGTTTTTAACCCAGTAAGGGACCCTAATGCAGCGATCCCAGATGATCATTATTCTATATTTATTAATGATAGGACCAAGGAATCCAAAAAAGATATGAGCAGTATTATACAAATATATATAAACAAGAATACTTATGAGGTAAAACTTTTTAGACTATATAGTATAAGAGATAACAGCGACTTGATCTTTAAAGAACTATAACTCCCTTATTTGGCGGACACTCTAAGTCTTCTTCCTTTAAAGATAACACTTCTTTTTTTCAGATTATTCCAAGCCATCAGGCTGGATATTGGAACACTATATTTTTGAGAGATAGTCCATAGACTTTCTCCAGGTCTTACGATGTGAACTTTGTAAGGACCAGCAGCTTTTTTAATCGGTTTTATGGAGGTGTTTAAGGCAACAGTTTCTTCTGTTGTAACATCTTCTTCATCAACTGGCGTGCAGGTTAACTTTAATCTTTGGCCAGCAAGTATTTGGTATCTTTTTACTGTTGGGTTACAGTTCTTTATACCTTCTATGGTCAAGCTATTCTTTTTAGCAATAGCCTCTAAGGTGTCGCCGTGCTTAACCCTATAAATTTTATTATTGCTATGTGGTTTAGCTGCAGCAGCTGCGTAAACCTCTTTTATTTTAGCCTCTTTTACCTTAGCCTCGTTCTTTGCGATATGAGTTTCTTTTCCTTCGCAATTTATAACAAGTTTTTGTCCTATATTGACGTTATTACCTTTTAGTCTGCTGTTACATTTTTTAATGTCAGCCATACTTACGTCGTTCCTTTTTGCGATCTTAGAAAGATTATCGCCTCTTTTAACTATGTAAGTAGTTGTTTCTGTAGAAGCAGATTCCCTAGCCTCTATAGAAGAACCACCTTTTTGTGGTCTAGAACCACGTCTATATTGATCCAAAGTAACAAGCTTGCTAACGTCTTCTGCAACTGTGGTAGCACCTTTACTTGGCCCATTGTAGGCAAAGCCGAACTTACTATAATTTTCTGCAACTATAACTGCAGCTATGAATTTAGGGACGTAGTTCATGGTTTCATCAGGAAGAGCATTCTTTGCAGCTAGCTCCCAAAAATTCCTTTCTCTATGCCTTAAGATGGCATTCCTAATCCTTCCTTCACCAGCATTATAAGACGCTATGGCCAAATACCACGAGCCATAAATGTTATATAGATCTTTTAAATAGGCGGCAGCAGCAGCGGTAGCCTTATAAGGATCGTTCCTTTCATCAGCGCCTCTTTTTACACGAAGGCCATAAAGCTTACCTGTACCAGGCATAAACTGCCAAATACCCTGGGCCTTTGCATGAGAACGCGCTTTTTGTACGAACGCACTCTCTATTAATGCAAGGTAGAACAATTCTTCTGGCACACCAGAGCTTATAAGGATGTTCTTCATGTTTGTTTCATATTGTTCAGAACGTCCAAGAGCCCTTTGGAACCATTCTCTGTTCTCTTTAGTGAAGTAATCCATCCATCTGGAGACGGACTCGTTTATTACTCTAGGTATCTTTTGCTTGCCAGTTTCGCCATCTGCAGTGCCTTCATCAAGGTCGGTCTTTTGGATGAGTTCTTCTATGCTGCCATATTCTTTTTTACTGTTGCTTTTAGTCGTTGCGCAAGAAGTAACCATTACCGCACATATTATTACTGCGAATATCTTTTTCATTATTTAACTCCATAGTTTGCAATTGATGTGACAAGTATATTAAAAAAGGCAGTTATGGCAATATATTTAGGCATAAGTGCCAAGATAATTGGGGTTGACACCCGCCCTATAAGTGAATAAAAGGGTTCACGTACCAGAACACGTGGAACGCGGGGTGGAGCAGACTGGTAGCTCGTCGGGCTCATAACCCGAAGGTCCCAAGTTCAAATCTTGGCCCCGCTACCAAACCCTTACTGATAAAGGGTTTGGGGCGGCTCTCTAAAAAATAAAAAATACTACATGGATTTGGACAGTGAATGGACAGTGGGATTAAATTCTATGACGTTGATTGGTTTGTTCAATCCATAACTTAAAACATTTGCTATTTTAACTTTGTAATTTGGAGACAGATGAGCGTACCTTTTTGTTGTCTTAATTTCTGAATGTCCGAGTATGTCTTGTAGGTCCTGAAGGCTTCCGCTGCTCATAACATATTGACTTGCGAAAGTATGTCGTAGGTCATGCAGACGTATTCTTTTTATACCCGTATGTTGTATATCCTTTTCAAAAACCCTCTCCCTGAAATTATTGTAATCAATAAAATTACCACATTGGTTTGGTAATACAAAATCAGAAGTAGATTTTTGGTTTCTTAAAGCTAACAACTCAGGGAATAACTCATCACTGATACCAATATACCTAATTTTCTTTCCTTTGGTTGTTTCTTTGATGTTTTGATTGGCAGTATCAAAAGTTCTTTTTACAGTTATTATTCTGTTGGTAAAATCTATACAGTCCCACTTTAAGGAGACCACTTCACCGATACGCATTCCCGTCTTTAGGCAAATAAGATAAAGGACATAGGGGACTCTGTCTTCTCTATATTTCTCAGACATTGCGATTAGGAATTTAATAGTTTCATCAAGGCTCCAATAATCAAATGTTTGTTCATCTATAGTCATCATAGATACAGAACTCATAGGATTGAATCTTACATACCTTCTTTTTATTCCAAAGTTAAAAACAGTTCTTATAACTTGAAGGATATTGTTAATGCTTTTCTCCGACAATCTATCTTCATCAATTAAATCCTGTTTAATTCCTTCTATGTCCTCTGCTACTACGAGGTGGACTTTTTTTTGCCCGATATAATCCTTTATATAGTCTCTATATATCTGTTTATCTCTAACAACGGAAGATGCTGCCTTGTGATTCTCTGCATGTTCCCTGAGCCATTTATCAAAAAGCTCTTCAAGAGTAGAATGCTTTATCGCATCAGGAAAGTTATCTTGGTTATCTAATTCAACCTGACGTTTTCTCTCCCATTTATTAGCCCTGTTGGATGCATCCTCGCCATGAAAAGTTGCTCGGTCTACTACTTTTCCCTTAATGAAAATTCTCACCCTGTAAGAGTAAGAACCGTCCTTGTTTCTTCTTTTATCTATTGCCATCTCTAGTTCCTCCTAGAGACAGCTCTCTTTCTACTTGTTTAAGGCTAAACCTTAAAAGCCTACCGATTTTAATACATGGTATTACACCCTCTTTAACTCTCTTATAGAGGGTTTTAACTTTCATGTTTAAGAGGTCGGATAGCTCGTTTATGGTTAATAGCCTTTCTCCACCACCTGTTATTAAACTTTCAAAGACCTCTGGAAGCTCACTTGTATTACTTCTAGAGCTATGTTTCAAGTTATTGTTATTCATTGTTGTCCTGTTCTTCTTCGGAATTATCAATTAAGTCACTGTCCTCTGATTCCTCCTCGCCCTCGTACAGCACCTCAGCTTCGAGTGAATCAACGACTTGCTTCAAAGTGTCCTTAGTTTCGAGTGAATCAACGACTCGCTCAAAAGTGTCTTGAGAAAGGTCCTTTTTTAATAGGTTATATAAATATTGGAGTGCGAACGTCTTAAAAGCAGCGCTCTTAATTGGTTGGTCGGCGAAAGCATCTTTATCTTTATATCTTGCCCAAGCATTTCCACGCTCGTCCTTATAAAGCATCAAACCATCTATTTGCTTTACGCATGCCAGAATAATATCGGTTAAGGTTAATCCTATATCAGTATCTGTATTCTCTCTAGGATGACTTGTTATGCTGTCTATTATTCCTTCGACTTCATCTATTGAAAGTGGTGGCTCACAACTTAATTTATTCTCAACGTAAAGCGCTGCCTTAATGGCTTCTGCGGACATTCCTTTTAGGTGCATAGAACGAGCCATGCGTCTTAATGTGGTGTTCCTTTCCCCCTCTAATACATGCCCTTGTTCATATAATTTTTTATTCATTTTCAAAACCTCCGTTTTTAAATTTTTGGCATGAACTTTCCCTTTGGAGACATGCCTTCTCCGTTGCTGACTTCTTTCTAAGTCAGTTTTATTTCTTATATTTTCTTTTGGCTTAAGTCGAAGGTATGGTATAAGAAGATTACTTAGGACCTATTACTCCATACTTTTCGACTTAAACATCACATCGAATCTCACAAGACATCTGCATCTGAAACGGTTAGCAACCGTTTATTGTTCCTTTCCATACGCTTATCAC
>Ga0118677_10001800_pt1 | contig 44644 bp, 29 predicted proteins | sample AliMusrvi5mmetaG_FD_86154 | JGI IMG/M metagenome (GOLD analysis project Ga0118677, IMG submission 86154) | reverse complement strand
GAAATTTCTCATGAACTAAGTGCACGATTGTAGATACGGACTTCATCGATGAGCCCATCCATAATTGAAGTTCAATCAAGTCATCCTACCATAAGATAGTAATCTGAACTAAGCACTCTTCATGAAAAGTTTACAGGAGAACCGTTTGCTACTCCATTAATATATATTTGTATTTTTGTTCCATCATAGGTGGTTGAGAGATAATACCGTTGTCCTGTGCTTATTGTCGAAGCTGAGGATATAGAGTTTGTTGCTAAACTGCTATTGGCGATTGAAAAAGTTATTTTGTTACTTGATTCTAATTGGAGTCTATATGAATATCGAGGAGCTCAACTATTTAACCTTTTGTACATAATTTGCTCAGTTCTTCAGTTGCTATTAAACTTTACTCGAGTACTTATGGTCAATCCGGACATCCCGTCTAATGATGGAGCATCATTGATTTGTATGGTATTTCGAGTAGTTGTCCCTGAAAAACCAAAAGCTCCTCCTCGTTTCCCATTCCCTGTCCATGTGGCTTCATTGTAAGCCGTTCCATTATTTCCATACTGAGAGAGGTCTTTGATGATTGAATTACTTTCTCCTAAGGCAGAAACTTTATCAAAGTTCATCATGAGTACGAGTCATGAATCATAGAGGCTATAATCGGTGCCACTTCGTGATCGTTTAAATTGAGAAAGATTATTTTCTAAAATATTAAGTTGTCCGGTGAATGAGAGGGTATTGATCCAAGCGTTATCTGATGGATTGCTTCATGTGAAGGTTATCACCGGTGCTGTTGTATCTACGATAACATTCCATCATGAACTTCGTGATCAAACATTCCCAGCGTTATCGTATGCAGCTATTCTTCGGTAATACGATCCTTCCGAGAATCCAGTCAGAGAAATTCCTGTAGTAGATACGTTTCCAGAGATTACGAAGCTTGAGAATCCTGAGTCTGTGCTGACTTGATAGAGATATCATCCTATGCCAACTCCCGTATCTGTTGCTCCACTTCGCAGTAAGATCATTGATCCATTATTTATATTTCCTGTTGCGGGACTGAGTAATGTTGGTACAGAAGGCGGTGTTGTATCCAGGGTTACTATTTTTTGGAAATGTATCGCAAAATAATTCACGGGATCGAAGAGCTGTGTGATGATGGTATCCGTAGTTGTTCACGTAGTAAGTTGAACTCCCGTCGAGGTATTGATCGCTGCTCACGAGATTATTGCGTTGACGTTTCCATAGATATTGTATTGCGTAATCGGACTGGAGCCGGACCCGGTGACAGTAATCGTGGGCATGTTATAGGTGTTTATCCCTAGGAGATCTCCTGTGATTTGCAAGAGCGCGCTACCGATATATGCATTTGTTGTATAGGTTCATGAAGCTACAAGTGTTGTTCCACTATAGAGTACGGGTTGTTGTTGGAGAAGGGTTCCGCTTCAGAAACTATAGAGCATTCACGAAGTGAAAGAGAACGTCGTATTCTGTCCTCTCAGTGATGTCATTGTCCCGGTCCATGGGAATAAATAATTCCCTGATAGATTTCTTGGATTGGTTAGATAATCTCGCGTCATTGTCGGCGTTGTGTTTATGGTTCCATTACTTCGTCCGACGAGTCCATCTGTTCCTGTGATGAAGTTAGCTGTCGTTCATCCTACGCCGGCATTAGCATTGCCGAATAGGCTGATAGTCCCATAATATTTATTATTGGTAGATGGAGCACTTGCATACACTCCATAGGCGGAGTTGTTGTATATTTGAGAATTGTTTATGACGTTGTTTGATCAGGAATTGTAATATACTCCATAGCTCGTATTGTTGTAGATATTGGTGTTGTTGATCAATCAAGAATTAGATGAGTAATCCATAAATATTCCCACAGAATTATTATTATAGATCTGGCAATTGTTAACTGCGCCATATATAGACGAATAAAAATAGATCCCATATCAACCATTACCCGCTAATTTATTGTTGTATATCTGACTGTTGTTTATTGTCGCATTTGGAGAACTGGTGATTGCGATTCCCTCATTATAATTATTGTATATTTGAGAACTGTTTATCTGTCCTCATGTAGAAGTATTGAAGCAAATACCTACTCCCGTATTGGTGTAACTTGTCCCTGTATTTATGACGACATTTGTCGAGCTGAGAACATACATTCCATAACTTGCATTATTATATGTCTGCGAATTATTTATTTGCCCGTTATTTGATGAAGATGCGAACTGTATCCCATACGTGGTATTTTTATAACTCTGAGAATTATTTATTTGGCCACCCGTTGAACTACTAAAATAAATTCCCACCCCAGCATTATTATATACTGATCCTGTATTTATCGTTATATTCGATGAGCTGGAAATATATATCCCATGGTTGTTATTGTTGTAAGATTGACTGGTATTTATCTGCCCGTTGTTCGCAGAGAGATAATATATTCCATAACTGGTATTGTTGTAACTCTGAGAATTGTTTACTTGTCCGCTACTTGCAGAAGAAAACTCTATCCCGGCATTCGCATTGCTATAGACCTGAGAGTTACTGATCAGTCAGTAATTCGAATTTGCATCAAAATTGATTCCAACATTTTTTCCACTATAGGCCGATGAGTTATTTACTTGGCAACTGTTTGAGTTATTGAAATAAATTCCTACACTCGCATTATTGTAGATTTGTGAATTATTTATTTGTCCTCATGTGGAAGCGTTGAAGTAAATTCCTATTCCTGTATTATTGTAACTTGTCCCTGTATTTACGGTGACATTTACTGAGCTGGCAATGTATATCCCGTGGCTGTTATTGCCAGAGGATTGGGTCGTATTTATCTGTCCATAGTTGGAAGATGAGAAATATATTCCATAGCCAGTGTTACTATAGCTTTGAGAATTGTTTACTTGTCCATAGTCTGAAGAAGAAAAATATATCCCATAACTATTGTTGTGACTCTGAGAATTGTTTACTTGCCCGCTGTTTGAACTATAAAAACATATCCCATATTGCGTGTTGTTGTATGCTTGCGAATTATTTACTGTCCCGTAATTTGATCAGTTATAAAAATATATCCCATTGTTTGTATTACCAGAACTTTGGCTATTATTTATTGTCCCGTAATTTGATGCACTGAAATATATCCCATACCCAGTGTTATTATATATTTGGCTTCCACTAATTTGTATTCCCGTTGCAGAGGCGATAGATATCCCATAAGTCGTGTTATTATAACTTTGGCATCCATTAATTTGTATCCCCGTTGAGGAGCCGACATATATCCCGTTGTTCGTATTACCAGAACTTTGGCTGTTATTTATCGTCCCGGAACTTGATAAATTAAACTCTATCCCATACCCTGTGTTACTATAGCTTTTACTTCCACTAATTTGTCCTCCCGTTGAGGAAAGGAAATATATTGCAGCGCTGCCAGAATTATTATAACTTTGGCTGTTATTTATTGTACCGTAATCTGATGTAGAGAAATATATTCCATTATTTACATTATTATAACTTTGACTATTATTTATTGCCCCGTAATTTGATAAATTGAACGATATTCCATAGCTAGAATTATTATAACTTTGGCTATTATTTATGGTTCCAGAGTTTGATGAATTGAAATAAATTCCACAACTTGCATTCCCATAGCTTTTTCCTGAGTTTATCGTAATGTTATTTGAATTATTTACATAGAAGCCATAATTGCTTCCGCTAGAGACTGAAGTATTGTTGATTTGGATACCGGTGGAAGATTCTACATTGATTCCATAATAAGGATTTTTGTACACTAGACTATCAGTGATGAGAGAATTTTGTGTGAACGAAATATATAATCCTCTCGCTGTCCCTTCATGGAATCTACTATTGCTGATATTGATATACTTTGCATTGTTGAATGTATACAGTCCATTGTATCCACTATAGGTGTCTATGTTGTTGATAGTTGCTCCGGTAGTTGCTCAGATGAGAACACAATCGATATTTCATCCCGTATTCGTGCCACGATATCTATTGAGATTGAGATTATCTAATAGTATATCGCTTCCGTAGGTACTTTGTAGCAATCTATTGTCGGTCGCATCAGTATCTCTGATCTCTACGGTTCATTTCCCTACTATAGCTGTACAGTTTCCCATATCTCTTCTCGCTGTGATGATATAGAGTCAAGATTCCAGTACGTAGACGGTGTTGTTGGCCAATGTTGTCGGTAGGACATTGGTCCCGGGAACTCTTCCGGTTACGGTCATGCTTGCGATATTACAGGTCACATTTGGCCGATTTTGAGTATAAGCCGTCATATCTGTTCATCCGCTTCCATCACCCAAGAGGGCACAGAGAATTTTATCATTGCTTGGATTGCTATCTCGAAATGATCAGGTAAGGAATTGATCGTTATTTCGATTGCCACATAACTGTATCGTAAAACTTCGTGCTGAGCTTCGAGAAGAGCTGTTCCCCGCTCCGTCATAGGAAGCTATCCTTCGATAGTAGGTCTTGCTCGTGAATCCGGTCAGATTAATACCTGTAGCAGAAGTATTCCCAGAATAAACAATAGCCGAAAACCCAGAGTCGGTGCTGACTTGATAGAGATATCCACTCATCCCTGCCCCCGTATCTGTAGAGACATTTCGTACAAGCATGCCTGTAGATGCTCAGAAATTTCCACTATTGCTAGGGCTGATTAAGGTCGGAATAGATGGGCTGGTTGCATCAATGGTCGTGATCTTTTGAAAATGCATTGCGAGAAAATTTCCTGGGGTATAGAATTGGGTAATAAGTGTCGCTGTGGTCCCAGGTGATAACTGTATTCCCGTAGCAGTGTTGATGGCTGCACCTGAGATGGTATTTACGATATTTCCATAGACATTATAATTGGTGACTGCTCCTGCGGATGATCAGGTGACGGTGCATGCGAGTGTGTTGTACGCGTTTATTCACAGCAGATCTCCCGTAACTTTTGTCATAGAGCCTCCGATATACATTGTGCCAGTGAAGGTTCACGATGAGATAAGGGTCGTTCAACTATAGAGTACTGGCTGTTTTTGTAGAAGTGTTCAGCTTCAGAAACTATAGAGCATTCACGAAGTGAAAGAGAACGTCGTGTTTATGCCTCTGAGTGATGCCATCGTTCCTGTCCGTGGGAAGAGGTCGTTGCCTAATATATTTCTCGGATTGGTAATGTAATCTCGTGTTACGGTCGGTGTTGTATTTATCGTCCCATTGCTTCGTCCGACAAGTCCATCTGTGCCGGTGAGGAGGTTGGTTGTCGTGCATCATATTCCATTCGCATTACCGAAGACATTTATCGTTCCATAATATTTATTATTATTTGATGTCGCCGAACAATAGATTCCATAGCTTCCATTGTTGTACGCACTGACATTATTTATGCTTCCACTGGATCCGTCTACATAATAGATTCACTGAGCAGTGTTATTATATACTTGAGTATTGTTGATAGATCAGAAGTTAGACGTGCTACCAAATACTATTCCATAATAATTATTATATACCTGAGAATTGTTTACCGTATCATAGATCGAAGAACCATAAAAATATATTCCAAATCAGGATGATCTTGTGTTGTATATCTGGGAATTATTTATGGAGATGTATGATGAAGCAGAAGTAAATATTCCATAGTTGGTGTTGCCATAGATTTGAGAGTTATTCACTTGTCCGCCATTTGAAGAACTGTAGGATATCCCCACATCCTTGTTGTTGTAGATCTGACAACTATTTATTTGTCAGCTATTTGCAGCAGGATAATAGTAGACTCCATAGCTTGTATTGCCGTAGCTCTGAGAATTGTTTAGTTGCTCATTATTGGAATTGGCAAAATAGACGCCGACTCCGGTGTTGGTATAAAATGAACTCCCACTGATCACTCCGTTCGCTGAATAAGAAAATAATATTCCGTGACTATTATTGTTATAACTCTGACTGTTGGAGATTGTCCCGTTTACTGAATAACTATAATAAATTCCAGCGTTTCTATTGCTATAACTTTGGGAATTATTTATTTGTCCTCCTGTGGAATAACTATAGAATATTCCATAACCCCCATTGCTATAACTCTGGGAATTATTTATCTGTCCCGAATTTGAGCTCCACACTATTCAATAACTGGTATTATTGTGTACTGAAGATCAGTTGACTTGGCTGTTTGGACATAAGGTAACAAAGTAAATTCCAGCTCCTGTATTGTTGTAGCTTTGTCCAGTATTTATTATTATCCCTGCTGAACTAGTAAAATTCATTCCGTCACTCGCATTCCCACTTGATTGACTGTTGTTGATTTGTCCGTTATTGGAAGAAGAATATTCTATCCCATAACTGGTATTACTATAACTTTGCGAATTATTTACTTGCCCACCTGTGGAAGCACTGAAATATATTCCTATCCCTGTATTATTATATACAGATCCTGAATTTATTATTATCCCTGAAGAATTTATAATTTCTATTCCATCATTATTGTTACGATAACTTTGTGAATTGATGATTGTCCCAGAATGAGATGAAGAAGAAAAATATATCCCATAACTGGTATTGTTGTAACTCTGAGAATTATTGATAACACCATTTATTGAAGATGAATAAGCTATTCCATAATTGATATTACCAGAGCTTTGTGAATTATTTACTTGTCCACCCGTGGAAGCACTGAAATATATTCCATAACTTGCATTGCTATAACTTTGAGAATAATTGATAGTTCAGTTATCTGAAGATGAATAAGCTATTCCATAACTGGTATTGTTGTAGCTCAGAGTATTGTTTATTTGTCCACTTATAGCATTACTAAAATAGATCCCGATACCAGTATTATTGTAACTTTGGCTGTTATTTACTGCCCCGTAATTTGATCAGTTATAAAAATATATCCCTTGGGTGTTATTGTAGGATTGAGAATTGAATACTTGTCCGTATTGCGATACGCTAAAATCTATTCCAGCACTGGTGTTATTGTGAACTTGGCATCCTGTTACCGTACCTGAATCCGATGAAGAAGAAAAATAAATACCATAACTTGAGTTGTTATAGCTTTGAGTGTTGCTCACGAGTCCGCTGATAGAAGCATTAAAATCAATTCCTACATTTGCGTTCCAGTCAACGATGCTGTTGAGAATTTGTCCCCCTGTGCCTCCACCGTTGAAATAAATTCACATCCCCGTATTGTTATAGATGGCTCATGAATTGACGACCACATTTGATGAGTTTGAGACGACTACAGCATGCGTGATATTATGATGTACTTGAGTATTGTATATCACCCCACTATCTGCAGAGATATAAAAATATATTCCATAGCTGATATTCCCATAGACTTGAGAGCCGGAAATCAATCCGTTGGTTGATGAGGAGTAAAAATATATCCCATAGCCAGTGTTGCCATAGACTTGGCAATTATTCACTATCCCATAATTTGAATTGGTATCGAAATCTATTCCGTTGGTCTTGCCACTATATACCGATGAACTATTTACTTGGATATTATTTGATTTATAAATCTCTATCCCGACATCGCCGTTACTATACACTTGAGAATTATTTACTTGTCCTCCTGATACAACCGTATTGAAATAAATTCACATTCCCGTATTGTTATAGACCACTCCTGAATTTACTATCAGATTAGATCCTCCCACTTCATATATCCCATAACTAAGATTATGGTGTGATTGGCTATTGTTTACCTGTATATTGTCAGAAGAATTCCCATTTATTCATACTCCAAGATTGCTATAGCTTTGAGAATTATTTACCTGTCCACTTGTTACCGTGGCAAACTTTATCCCATCTCATGAATTGCTATAGCTCTGAGAATTATTTATTACTGTGTAGTTGGATTTATATACATTTATACCCATATCTCCATTATTATTGATTTGCGAATTATTTATTTGTGTCCCCGTAGCTACATTGAGGTAGAGCCCAATACCGGTGTTATTATAACTCTTAGAATTATTTATTTGTCATGTGGATGACGAGGCAACATAAATGCCATAGCCAACATTTCCATAGATTTGAGACCCACTGAGGATTGCATAATGTGATCCATTTTGAAAATCGATTCCGATAGATGCATTTCCATAAGATTTACTATTGTTGACGGTCATATAGGAACTTCCATCGTCAAATATCCCTAGATATCCACTATATGTCTCTATGGAATTTATAGTCGTTCAGGTAGTGGTCTGGATCATAAGGACATCAGCAGTTGTTCATGTATTCGTTCAGCGATTTCTATTGAGTTTGAGATTGTCGAGGATCTCATCGGTTTTGGCGGAACTCACGAGAAGTCTGGTATTCGTTGCATAATTGGCTTTGATCTCTACTGTTCATTTTCAGAGTATTGCTGTACAGTTCCCCATGTTTCTGGTCGCTGTCGTGATATAGGTCCCGGATTCGAGGACATAGATTGTGTTATCGGTTAATGTTACGGGTAATGTATCTGTCCCGGGAGAGACGCCCGTTACGGTCATGCTTGAAATATTGCAGGCTACACTTGGCCGATTTTGAGTATAGGAGGTTCTATTGCTTCCTCCGTTTCCATCGCCAAGAAGGGCACAGATGATATTATCGTTACTCGGACTGGTATTTCGAAATGATCAAGTGAGAAACTGGCTATTGTCTCGTCCTCCACATAAGGGTCCTCATGAGGCGAACGTTCATGAATGTCCGATGATTCCAAAGACTCCTGCAAGCACGATCAATGCTTTGACTGTGAAGAATCCTCCTCCTGATAGTGCCGTTCCCCATAGGTATTTCTTGTGATGTTTTTTAATATGATTTTTCGCGTTAATCAGATGATGCTGAAGTTTATCTTTATGGAAAAAATATAAAATGCTGGATTTTATCGCGGTAGAACTCCATTTGGAGAGTGTCTTGAGGATGTCGCGGAGATTCGTTTTCGGCATAGATACTCTTGAGATAAAGAAGTTTGTTTCCTCTGATATCAATTATACTCAGAAGCGCTTTTTTGGTCAAAAAAATGACCTCAAAAAGAGCATTAAGGGTTGACATTCTTTTTTGTGTCTATAAGATATGTTTTGTCGCTTTCTTTAGCCAAAAAACACGTTATCGATCTGTCAGATTATTCAAAGTTTGAAATATAGTAGGAAATTACTATAGTCTCCACTACATTAGACGATAGGCGATAGCACTGATTCAATTTATATGATATTAGAGCATTTTATGATAAAGACATTAGCGATAGAAACTAGTTGTGACGATACTTCCGTGTGAATCGTTAGTTTTGACTGAGAAAAATTTAGTACTGATGCGCTTTTGGCATATTCGCAGATTGATGATCATCAGAAGTATTGAGGCGTAGTGCCAGAGATAGCTTCCAGACTCCATTCTGATAAGATTATCGAAGTAATAAAAAACATATGACTAGAAAAAATCAAGGAGGTGGACTTTATCAGTGTCACTGTCCATCCTTGATTGCCTGGTTCACTTGTTGTAGGAAAATCAGTTGCTTCCTTACTTTCCAACTATTTCGCTAAGCCATTGATTCAGGTAAACCATATTTACTGACATCTTTTTTCGATTTTACTTGAAAGAAAACTTTCTGACCTTCAATTTCCGCTTGTCGTGCTGACTGCGAGCGGAGGACATAATGATATATATATAGTGCAGAGTGTAGAGTGTAGAGTACAGAGTAAAAACCAACCCTGAACCCTTAACTCTGAACTCATACCTCAATGAAATGAAATTGAACGAAGAGAGTTTGGTGGTTATAAAATCGCTAGAGTAGGGTATACGTTAGATGATGCAGCGGGGGAGTGTTTTGATAAGGTAGCGAGGATGTTATGAGGACCGTATCCGTGATGACAGCGAATTGGTGAAAAAGCTTTAAAGAGTAGTAAGTATCAAGACATAAGTAGTAAGACTAATAATGAATTATGTGACCCCGATTTCTCGGAGGAACAAATAACAAATAACGTGACCCCGACTTCTCGGGGGAACAAATTACAACGTGATGATAAAGAGGGTATATTACATACAGAAGATATAAAATTCAAACGTATATTTTTATCGAAGCAGGGTTTTGAATTCAGTTTTTCGTGAATGAAAAGTCAGGTATCATTTCTACTTAAACAACTTACTGAAAATTGAAAATTGAACATTGAACATTGAAAATTGGAAATCCCAGAGGGATTGATCTGTGATATCGCGTATGAGTTTCAGGAAGCAGTCGTTGAAGTGATGGTCAAAAAGCTTATCAGAGCTGGGATTTCTTTCGATGCGAAAACGGTAGCCATCGCTTGAGGTGTCTCGTGTAATGATAGATTACGAGAATACTTAAATAACGAATTACAAATTACAAATTACAAATTACAAATTAAGGAGACCAAACAAAACATTCTAGAATCTGAAAAATCTGCTCCAATGGTCTGCTTGAAGCCAGTTAAAAAAGTGTATTCGACGGATAATGCGGCGATGATCGGGTTGGCCGGGATATTGGAGTATACGAATACATAGTTTTTTTAAATAAATAGTTTCATCTTTATTTTTTGTTACAAAGTAATTTACCCTACCCCATCCCTGCCTACCGCAGGCAGGCCTCTCCATGGTATGGAGATGGACTAGACCCCTCTCACACGAAGTGGAGAGGGGGTAGGGGGTGAGGTAACCACAAAACAATAATAAAAAAAGAGGCGGAAATATCCGACTCCATAGATTATTGCTTGAATAGGTAATTAAGCAGATTTTTTACAGTTTCTGTTTAGCCAATCGATAACCTCTGTATTGAGATATCCACCGGTATTGTTTATTGTTTTTATTTGGTCGTCTTTATGATGACCTGTTCCTTCATACGATATTGCATAATCGTTTATATGTATTGATAAACGAGCATTTCCATTGTGAAAATTGATATCGATCGTGCCATTTGAGCAAGCAGTGATTTCACAATTTTTAATATCATAATCAATGGTATCCATAATTTTAAGCATATATTCCATTGCTTTGATATAGGCTGTTTTATTAACTGGTGAGGCGCCTTTCTTGTCCCAGTTTTTTTTCAGATCAAGTAAATCAAATGATTGTTGGATTGCTTTAACCAGATTGTTCATATATTTTTTGTTAAATTTTTTATAAAATGTATATATCTATTTGTTATAAAAAGTCAATAAAAAAAAGAGGCGGAAATATCCAACCTCTTGCAATGATTACTTATTTATAGATGAATTCACCATGTTCGCTTTTGATGGTGAGTCTTTTTCCATTTGTAGCTTCAACGTGGCCAATTATCTGTGCCTCTACATTGAATTTTTTTGCAGCAATGATGATTTGATTTGCTGTCATTTCTGATGATGTATAAAGTTCCATGCGGTGCCCCATATTAAATACCTTATACATTTCCAGCCAAGGCGTCTCTGATTCTCTTTGGATCATCTGAAAGAGTGGTGGTGTGTCAAACAAATTATCTTTTATTACATGAACATCATTGTTGATAAAATTCATGACTTTTGTTTGTCCGCCCCCGGAGCAGTGAATGATTCCATGAAGTGTATCCCTATGAATAGAATAATTCAGTATCTCTTTTATTACGGGTGCATAGGTGCGAGTTGGTGATAATACCAATTTACCTATACATTTTGGTTTTTCATAGCCAAGATTAAAGGCGTTCCAATATTTACTTGGTACTTTACTCACTGTCAGATATTTACCACAATAAATCAATGCTGGATTGGTATTCGGATCGAAAGTTTCCGGATATTCTTTCATGTAGAATTTTCCGAATACATCATGCCGTGCAGAGGTCAGTCCATTGCTTCCCATGCCACCGTTGTAGGCGTCTTCGTAGGTTGCTTGTCCAAACGAGGAAAGTCCGACGATCAAATCTCCTGGCTGAATGTTCGGTCTGATAACATCAAATCGTTGCATCCTGCAACTGAGTGTATTATCGATGGTAATCGTTCGTACGAGATCGCCCAAGTCAGCAGTCTCTCCGCCGGTGCTGTAGATTTCTATTCCGAGACTTCTCATTTTCTCCAGGAATTCTTCCGTACCGTTGATGATAGCCGAAATCACTTCACTAGGAATCAGATGTTTGTTTCGTCCGATAGCTCCTGAAAGAAGCAAGGGGACATTCACTGCCCCTACGCAGATCAGATCATCCAGATTCATAACGATTGAATCTTGTACAACACCCTTCCATACTGATATATCTCCAGTCTCTTTCCAATAGAGATAGGCTAATGATGTTTTGGTCCCAGCACCGTCTGCATGGACTATGTTGCAAAACATTTCATTACCTCCGAAATAATCGGGAAGGATTTTGCAAAATGCATTTGGAAATATCCCTTTATCAACGTCTTTGATTGCTGAGTGTACATCTTCTTTGTCTGCAGAGACGCCTCGTTTTTCGTAATTGTCTTTTTCTTTTTTGTTCATAAAATTTTAGTTTTAGTTTACTTAGTATATGAGTTTTTATTTATCTGAAAAAAAATAAAATAATAGGATATTTTTTTGTTTTTTTATGTGATTTTTCTTCTCTATATCTTTTATTTTTTCTGGATTTTTTTGACGGTAATATCGAAGATCAATGTCTTGCCTGCTAATTCCGGGTTGGCATCGAGTGTCACGTCTTTGCTGTCGATAGCGTAAATCGTGAATGTCTGTCCGTTGGATGACATCAGTTTCATGCCTTTTTCCAATGTGCCACTGCTAGGGATCTGTGTGCGAGGAACTTTGATGAGATTTTTTTCGCTCCGTTCTCCATAGGCATCTTTTGGTGCTAGAGTTATCGTTTTGGTTGCTCCTACTTTCATACCTACTACACCTTTATCAAATCCTGGGATCATCTGTCCTGCACCTACGGTGAATGATAATCCTTCACTATAATTTCTGCCGGTCATATATTTCCCATTAGCTTTGGCAACGCTTTCTATGCTGGTGTCAAATACCGTTCCATCTTGCAATTTCCCTACGTAGTCTACCGTGACGGTTTCTCACGAAACTACAACTTTTTTACTTGAACATCCCATGAGTCATAACATACTTAATGATAAAATGGAGAGTAGTATAATTTTTTTCATTTTTTTTTATACAAAATAAAAGTTGCCTTACTGTAGGTATTTCGTTCCTATTTTCAAATGGTAATTTCTTCTCATTTTTTTTTGCAAATACAGTAAAAATCACTATAACAAATATATATGCCGTACTTTCGGAATTTTTTCGGTTTAGTACCTGTCGAATTTAGCCCTTATATCTCTTCATGAAATCATTATTTTCTAAATCTGTTTCCAAATTTTTTTTGATGATTATAGCACTTTGTGCATTCTTCTATATTGGAAAGATTAATGCCACTGTTCCCAATGATTATATTGCTAATTATGAAATACAAACCGATTATAATAAAATCCTCTGAATTTTTGTCGAAATCGATGCTGCGACCAAAATCTGAAATCAACTTCCTCAGAGTAAATTTTCTGAACTCAATACAAGCTTCCAAACTGTATTTCCAAAGTTTCCTCAAGATTATGCTTTCCAGGTTACCTATCAGCAATGTCTGACGACTTCTCAATGATTGACTACGTATACGAGTACTGACTATCAGACCAAGTTGTGATCGTTTATGACTAATTGCTATAAGCCGTTCAGTGATATTATCAAACAAGTGAATTCAAAATATACGGTTGTTGCTGCTGCAAAAGTTTCTCCGTGATTATGACCTGCTCCTTTGACCGTGACTTTTGATGCGAGAGGAAGCATTGATCCTTCCAATGACACTATCCCTTCCAAAGATTATTTCCGATATTATAGAGATACGGATGGTAATGATACTACTATCGGTGTATGACCAGTTGTAAATGCTACGTTCGCTGCTCCGGGAAATTATCAGATACATCTGACGGTTAGAAGTTCTAATAAAGCTACTGACGGAATTTTCGATGGAGAAAAAACCATCTCTATTGATGTATTACCAAAAACTGCAAATATCGTCGTCTATGCAAATGGTCAAAAGCTAGTCAAAGACTGAAAAATTAAGATAGGAATCCAAGAAGCTCAAAAAGGAGTAGTTTTTGATGGATCGGCTACTTTGCCGATGTGAGGCAGACAGATTCTTTCTCATAATCGAACCGTTACTTCCAAAGACGGCTTCAGCTTCACTCAAGATGGTGATGGAAAACCATCAATCATAAGACTCGTTTTACCAGGACAATGAGAATATAAATTAGCACTGACTACTACAGACAATGAAGGAAATAAACTTACAGAAAATTATTATATCCTGGTCTCCGATCCCGTTGCGATCATCAAACAATTGCCTGATCAAGGGAATACTTCGATTACCTTCTCTTTTGATTCCAGTCCTTCCTATTCTATAGTTTCTAGCCTCAAGTTATTCACTCGGGAAATCTTTGATGAGAACGGAAATAAAATAGAGACCTATCAAGGTAAATCAATCAAACAACAATTCAAAAAACCATGAACGTATACCGTCAAGCTGACGGTTGAAGATGAGCTTGGTCAGACTAATACGGATTCAATTTCCGTCTATACAGAATCTACCGATCCTATCCCACAATATACTATCACGCCAAGCAACAGCCGGACCAATCCATCTGAATTCATTTTAGATGCTTCGGTAAGTTCGGATATTGATCAGACAAACGGCTATGATGCTTTGACGTATGAGCGATTATTTTCTGATCCTACAAAGACCACTATTGTAAACACCGAAAATAATAATGAGAAAATAAAGGTTCAATTTGATACGGTGGGAAAACATACGGTTAAGCTTACGGTGAGAGATCAGTATGGAAAACAAGCAGATATATCAAAAGATATAGACGTCAAATCTATTCTCAGACCTGAGATATTTGTCGTTCCTATCGCTACTCCACGAGGTAATCCGATGAATTTTGTCGTCAAATCCAATCAACCAATCATCAATTATCAATGGAATTTTGGTGATCAAGATACAAGAACCGTCCAGACGGATAAGATTGCACATAGCTATCAAAAAGCTGGTGTTTATACTGTTGATCTCAAAGTGAGTTGAGCGGATGGCATGACGAATGAAGTGAGCAAAAATGTGTTTGTCGGAGAAAAAGATTATCCAGTCGCTTGATTCACGGTTGTTGATGCAAAAACAAATATCCAGACACAAAATGATGAATGTCCGGACATTCAATGATGAAGCGGTATGCTCCCTGCCTATAGAGTAGATAGATACCAAGAAATTACTGTGGATCCATCATTATCGGTAAATACCAAGGGACAAAAAGATTGACTCCAATTTTTCTTTCAACCGAAGAATGATGAGATATTCAAACAAACTACCTTCAAATACAAGTTCAATGAATTGGGATGTTCTTATATCGATCTTACCTCAGAAGATACAACAATCTCCAAGAGTGATAAAGTCAGAATATATTTTAATGTGGTCAATGCATTACCGAAACTTGATAATCTTATCCTCGCATTTCCTCAATATGGAAATGAAGTTGGTGTCGGATTCACTGAAAATAATGTAAAAGATATCTTCAATGATACCTTTGATCCATTGATTGTTAAAGTAAGCGCTACTAATCCTATAGATCCGGATGGCTTCATTTCTTATTTCAAATGGTATTATTATTACAAGGATGATCCGAGCAGAGCTCTGGAAACCAAGATCACTCCAGGGAATATTCCATATGTCTTTTTTTCACTTCCAAGAGTGCCCGGTGAATTTATGTTTGGGGTGACCATGTATGACAATGATGAAGGACAGCAAAGCAATGATGATATCATCGGAAATTGACCAGAAGTTTTCTTTCCTCCTGATGTAAGCAGACCGGATATTCCTCTTGTTACCTTGAAATCCGATGTCGCTAATGCTGAAATCGGTGATGAAGTTACCTTTGATGTAATCTCAAAAATAATTTCTGATAGGCCTGACTTTGTCGCCGAAAGGACGATTCAATATGATTTTGATGGTGATGGAACATGGGACTTGACTACAAAATCTGATCATGTCACTCATGTATATACGTTGCCAAATGAATTGTGATATAGACCAAGAGCTGCAGTTTTGTATAGGGGATATAAATGAATAGGTGTGTGAGGCACGGTGGTCATCAAAAATTGACTCAAACCGATGCTTCTCTCTGATACCTTTTGAACACTTGCTATTTTCAGGGATGTGAGTCTTGGCAGCATTACTTCCAAAAATATTTGTCTGGATTTTAAAACGTGCAAGACTGATCCATCATTTACTATCACTACAGGCGACGCATTCGCTTTCACCTATCCTGATTATGGCAAATATATCATCTCTATGGATGTGACAGATATCTATGCAAATATGGCCAATAAAAAGCGAGCATTGAACTTAATGACTGGCGAAACTAATAATGCGGGTGATTTTCATATCCTTTCTATCCCAAAGGTTTCTATTACTAGCGGTGCAATAGATTTCTTTGTCGGAAAAAATCTCAATAATAGTCTCTTGCTGTATATCAAGTACGATGATTCCAGAGGGACATGCTATGTGGATACAGATATAGCGTTTGATAGTGATGGCGATGGCATCAAAGATAATGATAAGGACTTTTTATGTAATACCCTGTATCTCAAAACCTACGAACCAAAATATGAGTCCGTCATAGGAAGAATCTATTATACGAAACCGGATGCTACATTGATATCCAAAGATATTACGGTTTCATTTTTGGATTTTCAAGCAAATCTAGATCCGCAAATGACTATTGTTTACAAGGAAGTTAATGATTTTATCAATACTATGGAAGATACAAATACAACAGGTACCATGAGCGATTTTAGGACACTTATGGTAGAGCTCAGAGATTGATTGATAGATCAAAATAATACCAAGTCAAATATCGTTGCGGTAAAAGATTATTATGATACTAATGCTCTTCAACTGAGCGGCGATCAAAAAACATTGCTGGAAGATATTTTTACTAAACTTACAGATAAGGCCGTTTCTGCTGCTGATTGAGGTACTATATATCAACAATCAAAGGCGGAAATACTTTCCATATTACCATCAAATCTTGCTGTAGATGTCGAATGACTCTTCAAAGAATTTGAATCCGTTGTCTCTGACACTACTCAAGCAAACTCCTCACAACAGGATAAAAGGAAGGCTGTACTTCAAGATATCATCAATCTCATAACCAAAAATCTTGCTGCAGAGTGAGCGCAAGTAGAAGCTAATCAGATCGATCCTTTGGATATGAAAAATATCATCATGCCAAATATGTGCAAGATTCTCAATTTCTATACTATTATCAGTGATGCATGTCCAAACGATAATGTCAAAATAGTCACTAATGCCAGCACCATCAAGACAGCTAATGCTACATGATGATCCACTCGATGGAAAGTAATCCTTATTATCCTCTGAATCCTTGTAGGTATCTTTGTCATCTTAGTAATCGTTTTTGCTGTCAGAGCAAGGATGAATCAAAACGAAGAAAATTGAGAGACTCCACCAGAATGATGAACAACCACTTAATATCATAAAACACTATGTACTGGATTTCTATTTATGGGAAAAAATCCGCTTTAGCGGATTTTTTGGCATACTGAAAAAGTATATCTTATTGGTTTTTAGGTTTGAAACTCTCCGTTACTCATGTTTCACTTCGCCTTAATGTTCCATCATTATTAGGATCACAAGCTTGTTTACTGCTCGGATTATCTCATAATAGTTTTGAACACTTTACAAGAAATGGTTTATAGGTTATTGTCATAGCTACGGGATCTATGATTCATCATGTTCATGAATAAGAATAATATCACATACCTATCGTGTAATCCTCTATGCTATAATTTGGAAAGTGACTGATGTCTCAATCCCAGTCCATAGTAATGAGATAATCCCCTTGAATGTTTATAAGCTGGATATTATATGGTTCTGATGTCTGTCCACCATTTATTTTATGTATCTGGAATGTTGGAAGATCAATCATAAATCGGAACGCATTCCGTTTGAGATTTGAATGGCTTGTGTTGTTTTCATTATAATATATAAACAATCTATTACCAGATTCGTCTAGAATGTAATTCAATCCTATGAAGTCAGAATTTGTTTTTTTAAGAATTTGAAGATATCCGCTCAGATTCTTGCTAGCAGATTCTACGATGATTTGTTTGGATCCTCTTGCAACGCAGGTAATATTCTTTGATTGCATATAACATACCTCGCTTTTATCAGGGGAGAGATAGAGCACTCATTCAGTATGCTTCTGAGGTATCGAGGGGTACGTGTCATACATCTCTCACGTGAGGTAGAGATCAGAAGAAGAGTTCTTTATGTATGTAAAATTTCTACTTCCACCAGATATCTTTTTGCATCAGCATAGTATCACTAACATACAGAGCAATCAAAAAAATAATGATTTTCTCATGGCATATCTTTTTATGATAAAAAAGTTATTGTCTTTCATATTGTTCTATCGTTTCATCAAAATAGCTGAGTTCTAATCCTGCTTCTTTAAACATTGCTTCTGATTCTGCTCCAGCATGATATTTTTTTTCTGCCACAACTTTTTTGATTCCGCAGCTGATGATCAACATTGCGCACGTTCTGCATGGTGTCATTTTGCAATATAATGTTGCTCAATCTATAGAAACTCCTAATTTCGCCGCTTGACAGATAGCATTCTGTTCTGCATGGACGGTTCTTACACAATGATTAGTGACTTTTCCGTCTTCATGCGTAGTCTGTTTGAATTGGTGACCGATTTCATCACAATGCGATAATCCTGGAGGCGATCCTACATATCATGTACACAATATCTGTTTGTTTTTTGCTATGACACATCCGCTTCTTCCTCTATCACAGGTAGCTCTCTTGGCTACAGTTCTTGCTACTCCCATGAAATATTCATCTCGTGTAGGACGGATATACTTTTCTTCAGCCATGATTTAAAATTTAAAATTTAAAATTTAGAATTTTTAAATTAAAAATTGAAAAATAAAGTATATTAGTATATACTTATAATATATTCAATGTCAAGTTTGTTCTTTTGATATAATTTTTGATATCAAAAAAAAAGAGCCCGAAAAAATCAGGCTCTTGCTGGTAAATATCATTCTATTCCATCTCTGTCGTTGCCGGTGGTTTAGGTGTACTATCAAACCAAACCCGTACAATTTCAGGATGTTTAGTAACTGTTTCAATAATCTCAAAAGCGATTTCTTCAGAGAAATATATCCCTTTCAATGTCATGAAATCAACGGTTTTGACTGCACGGACCACAATAGATGGTTTGTATACTCGGTCATCCCCCTTGATACCAACAGTCATAGTCCCCATCAATGCAACAATTAGTTGAGATATATCAGTATATATGCCATGTTTTTTTAGTATCTCAGTCACCTGATGATCAGCCCAACGGACGATTGCAAGATGTTTAGGAGTAGAAGGCACTCCTACGATTCTTACAAATAATCCTGGACCCGGAAATGGCTGTCTTTGTGCTATAGCTTCAGGTAAACCAATTTCTTTGGCCAATGCTCTTACTTCATATTTAAACAAATTCTGAAAAGGTTTTACTTCAGGAACTGACCATTCAAGCCCGACATTGTGATGGGATTTTATCAATTTGGCTTTGCCGGTAGCACCGGATTCGATGATGTCTGTAGCCAATGTCCCTTGCGCAATGAAGTCTGCCCCAAATAAGGTGATCTCGTTTTCAAAAACCTGTTTATATGCTTTTTTGAAGCGTTTTCTCTTTTCTTCAGCATCAGTACAATCACCGATTTCTTTTTGGAATACGTCTTTGGCGTCCACTATTTTGAAATTAACTCCGATAGTATTTGCAGTCTCTGTAATCTCTGCAAGTTCGTTTTCGCGAAATGATCCTGTATCGATACAGACAGCCAATAAATTATTGCCAAATGTCGGTGCCAGTATAGCTGCAAGGGTTGTAGAATCGACTCCGCCACTCAGTCCTGTGATGACTTTTCCATCTCCTACCTTAGCGGCTGTCTCTTTACGAATTTCTTCGATAATATCTCTTGCTTGAAAATCTTTTTCACAGTTAGCGATATCAAAAATAAAATTGCTTAAGAGTTGTTTCCCATGGTTTGTTTGGGTTACTTCAGGATGAAACTGGATCCCCCAGATTCTCTTTGTCCTGTGAGCGATTGCTTCGATAGTGCCAGTATCAGATGTCGCAATGATACTGAATCCTTCTGGTGCCGTTTCTACGCTGTCGCCATGAGATGCCCATACGTTCTGAGGAGAAGCAATGTCTTTGAATAAGGTATTCTCTTCTTTGAGAAATATTTGGGCAGGACCATATTCTTTGTCAGCCATAAAGCTTACCAATTGTCCGCCGAAATAATCAGCAATCAAATGTAGCCCATAACAGATGCCCAGAATAGGAACCTTTTTTTTCAGGATTTCTACAGGAAATTGTGGTGCATTGTCATCAGTTACGCTGTGATTGCTGCCCGACAGGATAATAGCTTTTGGAGTAGTATTCTCCAAATAATCCTTTACCTTGTCAGGCGCTATGATTGCTGAAAGCACCCCTAGTTCGCCTACGGTTCTCCCGATAACCTTGGTGTACTGAGACCCAAAGTCAATAATCAAAATTTGTTTTTCTTTTTGCATGATTTTTTGATTTTGTTTTTTTATATGTATTTAATTTATATTTTTTTAGAGTCTTATGTATTTCACAAAGAATGTCAAACAAAAAGCTTGGAATAAAAAAAAGAGCCCGAAAAAAATCAGGCTCCTGCAATATTGCATATAATGATATGTTTATCGTATAATAATATCTTTTCTGTTGGAACCGGTACCAATCATCACTATCGGAACACCTACTTGTTCTTCGATAAAATCAACATATTTTTTAAGGTTTTTATCCATGTTATCTTCGGCATCTGTACAACTTGGCCAACTGTCAAAAGTCGCGTATATTGGTTCTGCATTTTCCATGTCATCAGGAGAACATATATCAATTTTTTTGCCATTGAGCATATAGTGAGTACATACCTTTAACTCTTTAAATCCATTCAGAACATCGCCTTTCCCCATGAATAGTTTTGTTACACCATTAATAAGTACTGAATACTTTAATGCCGGTATATCCAACCATCCACAACGACGTGGACGCCCTGTGGTAGAGCCATATTCATTTCCATTCTTTTGGAGTAATGCGCCTATTTTATCGAATAATTCTGTGGGGAATGGTCCTGATCCTACCCGTGTACAATATGCTTTGAAAACGCCAAATATATCGTTTATTTTGGTAGGAGGGATTCCCAATCCTGTGCATATGCCACCAGCAATACTGTTGGAAGATGTAACAAATGGCCATGATCCGAAATCGATATCAAGAAACGTGCCTTGAGCACCTTCCGCCAATACGGGTTCACCATTGTTAATAGCCTGATTTAAGAATATTTCGGTATCAATCAACTGTAATTGCTTGATTGTTTCTATCGCTTCGAAAAATTTTTGTTCTTCTTCTGCGAATGTTTTGCCTTTCTTGTCAAATCTTACATCGTCTAATTCATATCCATGTGATTTGACAATGTGTGCATGTTGGGCTTTCAATACTTCATACATTTGTCTGAAATTGGGAGAAAGGATATCTCTTATTCTCAGTCCTCTACGACCATATTTATCTCCATAGGTGGGGGATATCCCTTTCAGTGTGGACCCTATTTTTCCCGCTCCTTTCATCTCTTCTGAAATGGCATCTAACCTTATGCCAGAAGGAAGTATGAGATGCGCCTTTTTGGAAATAAATAATTTCTCTTGTATTTCTTCAAAAGTTAAAATTCCTTTTGAAACCAGCTCACCTATTTCTTTAAAAACCAGGATTGCAGGGTCTATAACTACTCCATTTCCGATCACATTTTTTGTATTTGCATGTCCAATCCCTGATGGGATTGTGTGTAGTACGATTTTGAATTCGTCGAATTCCAGTGTATGACCAGCATTTGGTCCACCTTGGGGCCTTGCTATTATCTTGTAATGTGGCGCCAGAGTATCGACTGCTTTACCCTTACTTTCGTCTCCCCATTGGAGGCCTAATAATATATCTACTTGCATATGTATTGTTTTTAGTTTTAGTTTTTTATTGAATAGTTAGGTGCTTCTTTCGTGATGATCACCCCGTGAGGATGACTCTCTTTCATACCGGCAGCAGTGATTTGGATGAATGGCGGAGTTTCTGGAAATGATGCAATATCTTTTATTCCGCAATATCCCATACCTGCTCGTATGCCACCGATTAGTTGATGAACAACTTCGTGCAGTGTCCCTTTGTATGCTACCATTCCAGAAATTCCTTCAGGTACCAGTTTATTTGCATCGAATTCATCTTCCTGGAAATATCGATCTTTCGATCCCTTTTGCATTGCTTCTAATGAGCCCATTCCTCGGTAGGATTTGAATTTTCTGCCCTCATGGATGATTGTTTCCCCAGGAGCTTCTTCTGTGCCTGCTAAGAGCGAACCTATCATGACACAACTAGCGCCTGCTGCAAGAGCCTTTACAATATCACCTGAGTATTTAATCCCGCCATCGGCGATTACCGGAATATTGTATTTTTTTGCGACCTCAGACACTTTCATGATAGCATAGAGTTGTGGTACGCCCACACCGGCAATGATTCTTGTAGTACAGATAGAACCTGGTCCTATGCCGACTTTCACTGCATTTGCTCCTGCATGTATGAGTGCTTCAGCGGCTGGGCCAGTAGCGATATTTCCTGCAATGATTTCAATGGTCGGATTTTCACTTCTGAGCCACTTGACCATGTTAATCACTCCTGCAGAATGACCGTGAGCCGTATCTATGACGATTGCATCTGCTCCAGCTTTTATAAGCGCTTTTGCGCGTTCCTCGTTTGATGCGCCGGTACTGATGGCAGCAGCTACACGATATCGTCCTTTGTTGTCGAGATTAGCATTGGGAACTTCCTTACGATTTTTTACGTCTTTGGAGGTGATAATGCCGATCAAATGTTTCTGATTATCTACAAGCATGATCAGTTTCGTCTGATTGTGTATGAATAATTCCTTGGTCTTCTCTGTGTTGATATCATCTCCTTTGACGATTTCTTCGATAGGAATACAGACCGGGTTTTTCACCATGAATTCTTTTGCTTGTTTTTGCATATCTTCCTGGAATTGTACACTGCCGGTGGTTATGAGTCCTACAGCAATATTTTCTTCAGTTATCACGGGTATCGCAATATTGGCATGTATTTGCCGTAATTCGAGGATTTCTTTCAGTGTATCGGTATCATATGCAATGATAGGATTGTAAATAATCGTACTCTGTGCTCGTTTTACCTTGGTCACTTCAGCGACCTGTTCTTCGATGGTCATGTTTTTGTGGATCACTGAGATACCACCTTCGCGTGCTAAGGCAATTGCCGTAGCAGCTTCAGAGACTGTATCCATGGCAGCAGAAACAATAGGGATGTTTATTTCTATGTTCTGGCTGAATTTAGTCATTATCTCGACTTTTCGAGGTAATACTTCTGAGTATTGTGGGATGAGTAAGACATCATCAAACGTCAATCCCAATGGAAAAATTTTTGTCATTTTTGTTTGTTTTGGTGGATATTTATTTTTTATTTATACTAATAAAAAAGTCCAAATCGTTTGGCTTTTTATTTTGGTTTATGATTTTTATTTGTTGATAATATCATACTTTTTTGCTTATGATATGTCAAATGGTTTTTGTAAAATCTCTTTGATAAGTTCTATCGCTCTTTTTTGATCTATAAAATACGGTGATGTAGCTATCGTTACGAGTTTAGCTTTCTTTATGAGCGTTCTGATGATCTGTATGTGCTCTGGAGTGATTTCTTTGTCTACCCGGAAGTCGATATCTATATCAACGATTAACGAATTAACGGATTGCGAATTTCGGATTGCGAATTCTCTTAATGCGTAATCTGTTCTTACTTGAATGACTTCGTCGATGATTCAGTTGTTGAGTGTTGCGGTTATGAAGTTGCCGACGTTGGTTTTCTCGTTGACGAAAATTTCTAAATCATCTAACTCTGCACCCTGCATTCTGAACTCTGAATTGTTTTCTTTAGTATCTGCGTGTTGATCAATATGGACAACAACTAAACGCTCAAGCGTTCAAACGCTTAAACGATGCTGTGCCCAAAAAGTGATGGCGTGATTATGATTGTCGACTATATATATGGGGACTCATTCATAATCTGTTTCTATGAAATGTTTAAGTCAGGTGCAGCTAACTATTTTTCCATTCACAACTTCTTCAAAAACTATCTCTGATCCTTCTTCGAGATTTGCTAGACTTCACTTAACTAAACTCGGCACGAATATCTTGCCTGCTGATCAAAGAGCGATTCTTTCATTATATGAAAACTCGTTATTGCCGGCAGGGCTTGTTATATATGTTCAGGAAGTATACATTGTTAGATAATTCTCTACTAAAAATATATATAATAAATTGTTTTAGCAAACCCCCTCATTCGTTGTATAGTTACCTCACCCCTAACCCCTCTCCACTCCGTAGAGAGGGGAACAAAAATTACTGCTCCCTCTCCATGTAATGGGGAGGGTTGGGGTGGGGTAAATTACCATGGAACGAAGAATTGGGAGTGGGTTTGCTGTTTTTTAATTATTTAATAGTCCATACAGGAGGAGGTGTTCGTAGTTTACATTTGTTTTCATGAGTCTTTTGGTTTTCAATCGTCTTTGTCATTTTTCCTGCATATCGTTGTTGACGCAGTAGGCGATTCGACCGTCGATAAAGGCTTCAAGGATTCAATATTTGTAGAGTTTTTTGAGGGCATCGTGGGTAAAGAAACGTTTTGTCCCTGTAGATAAGTTGTGAATAAGGTCAGTAAATATTTTTTCCAATGTCTTGTCTTCTTGGGTGAACTCATAGATACGTTGTGCTATTCATGGCTTCCCCATTGCCATATTCATGACGAGGTGTTTGAGTTCATCGTTGTCGGTAAACATGGAATTTTGATTCATCCATACTAATAATTCTGTATCTGACAGTGCATTGAATTTTATCGTGAGTGCTCTAGAAAGGATAGTCTCCAAGAGCTGTGTGGGATTAGAGGTCGTTGCGATGATCAATCTTTTTGGGAGCGGTTCTTCGCAGGTTTTGAGGAAGGCGTTGGAAGCATCAGTGATCATCCTTTCAATGTTTTCCAAGAGAATAATCTTGTTTTTCCCGATGGCAGACTGCTGAAGTCGTGCGTTGATATCTCTGATTCCGATGTCTTGATAGTTGTGATCTTTGATGAGTATCTTGAATGTTTCCGAAGTTGGTACGGTCTTTAGTTTCAAATTATGCTTCTTGTCTAGCTGTTCAGAAAAATCTTTGATCTGCATCAAATCAGTCACAAAATAATTCCCCATCCTTTCTTTGAGTAGTTCCCTTACAATGCTGGATTTGCCGATATGCTGCGGTCCTGCGACAATCAAAAAATGAGGTGCTTTCACGTCTCACGCAAAGAACATATCGATATATCTGGTAAGGGTCTGGATGCTTTCTTGGTTGCCGATGAACATACTAAACGACTAAATGATTAAATGCTGAAATGATATATGTGTTGAGCATAGAAATATCGTTGGTAAAAACAACTATTTTTTAACTTGTTTTTTTTGTTAACAAGACTACAAGCAATTCGTATTTTTATTTTTTTCATATTTTTTTTATGGTCCCAAAAAAAGTATTTTTTACCAAAGGTGTCGGTGTACACAAAGACAAATTAGCTAGTTTCGAATTAGCATTGAGAAAGGCGTGAATAGAAAAGTGCAATCTCGTTTATGTATCAAGCATTTGTCCGCCAACGTGTAAAGTCATCTCTAGAGAAGAATGAGAACAATTACTTTTTCCTGGTCAGATAACCTTTTGTGTGATGGCGAAAAATGAAACTAATGAACCGAATAGACTGATTGCTGCATCGATAGGATTAGCACTTCCTGCAGATAATGAAAATTACGGATATCTTTCTGAACATCATGGATGCGGAGAAACTGAAGAGAAAAGCTGAGATTATGCTGAAGATTTGGCTGCTACTATGCTTGCTACGACATTAGGTATAGAATTTGATGCCGACAAAAATCGGGATGAGAGGAAACAGGAATATATCGCCAGTGGAAAAATATTCAAAACCAGAAACATTTCTCAGTCTGCTCAAGGAAATAAAGATTGATTACGGACTACCGTGGTTTCTGCAGCAGTATTTATTCTAGAATAATGTATGCAAAAAATTCTCTCACAGACATTTTTCGATAGAGATCCTGTTACGGTATGCCGTGAATTACTTGGGAAGTTTTTGGTGATCAAGAAAAAATGAGTGATGCAAAAATACATCATTACCGAGGTAGAAGCTTATAATGGTGAGGAGGATGAAGCTTGTCATGCGAGGCATGGTTTAACCAAACGTAACGCACCAATGTATTCTACACCCGGGTGCCGATATGTGTATTTGGTTTATGGTATGTACTATATGCTCAATATTGTTACTGGACCAGGGAATCATCCTTCGGCGATACTTATTAGATGAGTCAGGGACGAGGGATTTGGGACGAGGTGAAAGGGGCTAAATGGGCCGGGGAAGGTGACCAAGGAGTTATGAATCGATAAACAGTTCAATGGTAAAAGAGCTGATGAAAAGACGGGTTTGCGAGTAGAGGAGAGTGGAATAAAAGTCTCAAAGATTCAAACAGCTCCTCGTATCGGCATTGATTATGCTTCTGATAAGCGGAGAAATAAACATTGGAGATTTTTTATTTGACTTGACAGTTATACTGATATGTTTATAAGTAGGAAACCAAAAAAATATAAAATCTAAAAATAAAAACTTATGTCAAAAAAAATAGAAAAACAATTGTCTCTTTCTTCTGCTGTTTCTGTGGATAAAAATGCTATCATTGCCACTGTTGAAGCCGCTGCAATATCCCCTTATATTGTTGAAATCAGGCAAAAATGGGCAAAAGTAAAAAGCAAAAGGCGAGTCACTCTGATAATGCTTGGTTTTGCATTGTTTGTGAGTGTCGTCATATCATTTCTCTTTAATGCACATGACCTCCATTGCCCTTGGCTCTTTTTCCTTCCAATCGGCATTGCTCTGTTTATCGCTTGGTACTATCTTTCCGGTAATAGTCCTTATCATTGTAGCCCCTTTGGCTATTCGTGGTTTCAGACTTTTGTTCAGCAGGTTACCGATGAAGTAAAAAAAGAATGTAATGCAAAGATTATTCAGATATACGCTGATGCTTTGCATGCTCTGTTCCCAAGTGTCGCATATGACTGGAGTACGTGTTTTGCAAATGAAGAATTAGTGACGATTGTCCAGAATTATGCTGCGTTTAAGTCTTTGGTTACTACCACTTCTCACAAACAGCTGTTTAGTTATTATTATGATAGGTGGGAGTGGGACGCTGAAGATGAGGGTGAAGCTAAAACTGAAACAAAAACCTTTTTTCCTTTTGAGCAGTATCCAGATATCTCTATCAGAGCTATTATTCTGGATGAAGAACATATTGATATTTTTCTTGTCGGCGATACTGTTTATTTACAGACGGTTCCGTATGATTCTTCTAAGGTTTTCGACATGGTTTATTGTATATCTAAGGAGGAGTCCTTCAATGTTGCTATAAGGATTGATTCTCCGTATAACTTCGGGCATATGGGGCTCATTGATACCGTAAGCCATCTATTTGAGGCTATGCCGAACTAAGCAATTATTAACCATTATTTCAAATATCCAAAAAGCCGGTGAAGATAGAGCCGGCTTTTTTTTTATTGTTGAAGATATTATAATTTTATCGTTCTAAACTGAATATCTTGTCGGTTGTAATAAAGATAAGACATATGATCTATCTGATGTTGTTGTTAAGAGTTCCGTTCTAAATCAGCTATCGGATAAAAGTTTAGTAAAGCTTCGTTCATTAAATTTTGTTGACCTTCATACTAGTATTTGCTCATCCTTTTCTAATATAAAATTATATTTTCAGATTTTAACATTCTGATTTTTATTAATAATTATTCTTGCTTCGATTTGGTTGTCCTTATCGTTCCATGTGGCAATAAAATTTGTATCTTCTTTGATAATATTTATCTGATTGGGTATAAAATAATGAAATCTTTCAATAAGGTCTCATTGATAGTGCTGAATGACTTTATTTATTTTCGAAAAGTTAGTCATTTCAACTCCAATCAAAAGAAAGTCATCAATTCACATTGAATCTCTCATGTTGCTCAAAACACGATTTTTATCTCAAAAATTTCAAACAGTACTTCACATGAAACATAAAAGATTTGAATATCCTCATATCTTTAGATCGTATGTTGTTTCTGAAAAATTTCATAATTCAAAATCGAAAAGTATTTTCTTGATTTCACAGTCATATCTTGATTGTATATTCTTTTCTGCTATATCTAAAAGCTCCTGGCTAATATCTAGTGGGACATATCTAAATTTCACGCCGTTTTTGTTGAGTTCATCTAGAATAGGTAATATCGGTAGTCCATCTCAACATCATACATCGAAGACATTTATTTTTTCTTTGTTTTCGAAAGATTTTAAAAAATCATTGATTCTTTTTGAAAGAAGGACTTTTTCGGTAAGATTGATTCATCATCATGATCTTTTTTTCGCAATATTCTCCCGATTTTTTGATCCTTCTCATAAATATGCGAATTTCAACGGTATTTCTCCTCTTCATTGAAGTGATGTTATAAGCTCTGCTTCCTGTCTCTTTGTAAACATGTGTGTGGATCCAAAACGAATAAATGCTTTCGCTAAATAAACGAGTGAGAAAATTATTGCAGTGCTTTGATGACCTCCATAACGAATTCATCTAGTGGAATTGCGAGGTATTTTTCGCAGTTGAGCACTTCTTCTCTATCTACGCCTGCAGCGAATTTTTTATCTTTCAATTTTTTCTTGACGGAGCTGTAGTCCATTCATTCCAATCAGGTCGGTCTCATGAGGCTTACCGCGCGGATAAATCCTGTCAATTCATCTACGGAGATCAGATGTCTTCTGAGGAGAGAACTTACCGCAACTGATGTTTTCGTGGTATAATGCGATTTGATATCATCAACTAAACATTTTGGGAGATGGATCTCTCCGACAATCTTTTCAAATTCTTCTCACAGATGTTTGCTTGGATTTTTGCCGATATGGTCTCGATCGATGTCGTGAAGAAGTCATGCGATATACCATATCTCTTCGTTTTTATTCAATTTCTTTGCAAAATATTTCATTACGTTCGCGACATCAAGACAATGATTGTAAGTCTCCTTCAAATATTTTTTTGCTAATTGCTCTACTTCTTCAAGCGGTGGTAATGTACCGTAATCACCTTCGATTTCTTCGATAGTTATTTCGCATTTTTCTAGCTCTTGCTGTTTCGCTTCTGCTTTCATGAGAGGAAACATCACTACATCTCTGATATTATCTTGTTGCATAATGGTTGCGAAAAGCCTCTCGAGCCCTATACCAAACCCTGATTGTGGTGGCATCCCATATTCCATAGCTATGACGAAATCATCATCACCGGCAGTCGCTTCTTCATCTCCTTGTGCTGCAGCAGTAGCTTGTTTGTCAAAATTTTCCTGTTGAAAAATTGGATCTACAAGTTCAGAATATGCTTTACATATCTCTCGACCATTTATTAATAATTGGAACTGTTCGACAATGTTTGCATCACTATCTGCTGTCCTTGCAAGCGGTTGCATGATGACGGGATAATTGTAAATGAAAGCTGGACCTACTATTTTTGGCCTCAAGACTTTTTTGTATAGATAGTCTATCAAGGTTGTCGTCCCCATATTCTCCATCCTTTCAAATTCTATTTTTTTTGCTCTGATATCTGCTCTGAGTTTGTCTGCTTCATCCATGCCATATTTCGTAATGTCTATCCCACTAGCGTCTTGGATTCCTTTGGTGAAATCTATTCTTTCTCGTGGTGTAGTGAAGTCTACTTCTTTGATGTTTCCTTCTTTGTCTTTGACATTCAGTTTTTTGGATAATGCAAGTTTTTCAAAAAGATAGTCGAACATTTTTTCTGTAAATTTCATATTGTCTTCATAGTTTCGATACACTGCGTAATGTTCTATCTGTGTGAATTCTTGTATATGAGCTGGATCTGATCCTTCGTTTCTAAAGTCTTGTCCGAGTTCGAAAACTTTTTCAAACCTTCCTACTGTCGCTTTTTTGAGTGCTGTCTCGAAAGATATTCTCAAAAATACATCTGTGTCATAATCGTTATGGTGTGTTACGAATGGTCTTGCCGCTGCTCCTGAAGCTGCATTTCACAATATATTGGTCTGTATTTCTATAAATCATTCTTTGGTGTAAAATTCTCTGAGTGTCTGATACATTTTGGATTTCAATAAAAATCTTTTGTAGGTCTCGGGGTTCATTGTTAGGTCTAGATACCTCTTTCTATATAATTCTTCTTGGTCTTGCAAACCATGAAATTTTTCTGGCAATGGCCTGATTGCTTTGGATAAAAATTTAAATTCTGATACAAATATCGTAAGTTCTCCTTTGTGTGTTTTGAATACCTCTCCATGAACACCTATGAAGTCTCACATATCAACCATTTTTTCCATAAATTTATAAGCACTCAGCGGCTCAGTGTTTCACTGCTCAATTGTTTCAATGACTTTTTCTCCTACAATGATTTTACAGTTGTCGCGATGGAACATGAGTTGGATTTCTTCAGTGCTATCGAGCAATTTTGCAAATGCAAGTTTTCCGTGAGAACGATACAGCATCATTCTTCCTGCAGTTTGTGTCTGTATTTCAGGGTTGAGGATAATGTCGTTGATGTCACGATGTGTCTTGTCTTCGTAGTCCTTTATGATATCGGAAATCAGATTCTTTTTGTCAAAAGATTGAGCATACGGATGGACTCCCATCTCTTTCATTTTTTGTGCTTTTGCTATACGAACCTCACGTTCGCCTTGATGATCAATTGCTTTTTCTTCCATAATTAAATAACTAATAATTAAAATTAAGATATTAAGATATTAAGACATCTAATGTCGCTTTTATCTTTTCTTGTTTTGTCTTCAAGCTAAACAGCTATTTTGTATAAAAGTTTTTGGTATCAAATGTTGTTTGTAAGCTGATTTGGAAGGTATCGATATTTGGTATACCGAGTCTTTTTTCTCGAATTCCTCCGTAGAGTTTGCTTGTGATGTTTATGGTGAAGTAAGGATTTATTTGAAAATTATCTTCTGCTAGTGCGTATTGCGGATTTTTTGTCGGCGAGATAATAAGGTTTCGGTCTGATATAGTGATGTTTTTCTGGAATAAGTTGACTCGACCGTCGTTAACATCATGAGGAAGTTTGTATCCAGAGTAGAGAAGTGGTGAAATTCCTGTTCCTTGACAGATGAATCCTTGTGCGTAATCACAGGCTCGTGTGTCGATCTGTCCATCGTAGACTCCTGAGGAATCATTTACATCAAAGTCGTGTTTGTCTCCTGCATCGAAACCTCTTAGTTTAAGTATTTGTAAGGTGTACCGCTTTTCACTATCCCCACTTCAGATAGCTCAATCGTTGTTGAAGTCTCAGCTTTCTATAAGTTTTCTCCTGATGAGTATCCTGGATTTTCCATCTTGAGAGATAAGGTAGAGTTCTTGAACATCATTAGCATCATCTATAGCACTTGGTCATTTCAAAATATTTTCATCATCATCGTCATTCACTGCTCCTGGTACTGAATCTACATCGCTCTTTACGTCTCGGAATTGTCGGCGATATTGGCCGAAGGACTGTTGTCCTGTGTTTACACATCATGAGCCATTTTGTACATCAGGATCTTTGATGACTCTTTGCGGAGTTGTTTCGTTAGTTGTCGAACTGCAGAAATAAATTTTGCGCTCAGATGATGGAATCTGATCAATATCATTATTATTTCCATATGCCGTGAAAAGATCGCAATGTCCGTTTTCTCCTACATCCCAAACGAAGTTGCTTTGGTAACTATCACATCAGACATTTTTCCTGTTGAAATATTCTTCGTAATCGATGGTATAATCCTTCAAAAGCAGGTTGATTTTTTCGATAGCGAAGTATGAATCTTGAGTGACGTTTGTCCTTGCTTGGATATTGTATTTGAGCCTAATCATCTTCGTATAGATATTAATAATCGCTGCTAACAGCAAAAAAAAGCATGTTATAGCTATAATCACTTCTAGGAGTGTAAACCCTCTTTTTTTCATAAAAAACGATGAAACTAGTAAACGATGAAATCAGATAGTAGTCATTTGGTTTGATGTTTCAATAAAAAAAAGTGGATACGAGATCCACTTTTATAATTAATAAATTACGAATTAACGAATGCTGATGGTGTATCTGTACCAATCTAACCATGCATTGTAGAAATCATTAAAATTGTTGTATGTTTTGTTGGTATTGTTGTCTATGATTTCTTGCATAGCTATCCTAAGATTGTTCGACATATTTTGTCGGGTAGTGTTATTTCTGAGACTGGAATATATACTTCTTAAACTAGAGATCATTGCATCTCGAGCAGAATAAATAGATTCTACCGTGTTGATTTGAGTAGAAGTAAATCCATTTATGTTGTTTGTAGATGTTGTCCCTACATCAAAAGTTTTATATCCTTGTATGCTTTCATCATTTTCATCATAGACGAGCACTTTATATGAATAATTGTTCCTATTGAATTTGATAAGATTGCTGAATACCTTTTGTCCATTGTTTGATGAAGTAAAGGTATATCCATCTGCATAACTAGAATTCATGGTATAGTACGTAGAAGAGGTAGTCAATGTCCATAGAGAAGAATTGGACGCTTGGTAATATACTTCAAATTGAACTGTCCCTCTATATGTGGTGTCTGTACTGGTATTATCTCTTGCTTTGACCGTAAGATCAACATACTGGGAGGTAGTAGGTGTGGAATCATCTGTAGTTATATAAAGATTATTACCATTTGAATTATTGTTATTATTATTGTTGTTGTTATTATTTCCATTCACATAGAAGATAATGTCTTTATAAATTGAAGAATCATTCACATCATAAACTCTTACTTTATAATCATAGTTGATATTTTTGAATTCAATGAAGTTAGAAATCGTGGCATATCCATCATCGGAAGAAGAGAAATCATATCCGTACGAGTTGTAATCGGAAGCCATAGCATAATAGCTAGACGAAGTAGTTAACGTCCAAGACGATGTATCTGCATTACCATAATAGACTTTGAATTTCACGGTATCAGAGAAATCGGTGAGCGTGCTATTACTGCTATCACGAGCCTTGATATTGAGATCTACGTATTGATAGCTAGAAGGAGAAGAATCGTCTGTAGTGAGGACAAAGTTATTTAAATCACCATTTGAAGTTGAATTTGTTACATTATCATCAGTCCGCTGTTCATTATTAAAGTCATATACCCATTGAGGATACGTTCGTTCACTATTGCTACTTGGTTTATCTTCTCGATCAGTAGGAGCTACTTCGTTGTATCTCATCCAAAGTTTTATTCTTCCTGCTTTTGATCAATTATAATTAAAATTTCCGTTGCATGACGAAATGCTTCTGAGTATGGAATCTGGTGTCATGATATCGCATCTTAGGTTTGAAGTTGATCATCAGTTTAATTCCGTGACCAGTGATCGTCTGTTTGTTCATGCATTTTCTATGCTTACACAGGCGGTTATCCCATTTGCAAATTCTACTTCTTTGCAGCTATTGTTGTTCGCAGAAGCGAATGCGGCAAATCATCAGAAAACTCCGATAATACCTAGGCTTAATAAAAGTTTTTTCATAAATGTATGGTAAATGAGTAAAAGTGCTTAATGATATTATCTCTATATATAGTTTTTTTGTTGATTTTGTCAAACCAAAACAAAGAAATTTCTAATTCTCAATTTCTAATTTATAAACTCTGAACCATTAACTCTGAATTCTAAACTCTGAATTCTAAACTCTGAATTCTAAACTCTAGTAAATAGTTCTTTGGTCTTGTAGTAAAGATAATGTTGATAGTGGTCTGATAATCTATATATTTTTATATATTTATATCTTATAGCGTATTCTCATGCATTTTCTTGGTAAGGTTATCAAACGTCTTTTACGATCTATTTTTTCTATCATCATTTTTCTTCTTCTCATATGATGGGCGAAAATGAATCGAAATCTGAATGCCTACATTGATTTCCTCAATAGTAACGATCGATCTGCATTTCATCGATCTCAGCCTGCTACTTGGGTAGATCCTTTTTGGCAGAGCAAGGAACTTTCTGGTGATATTGCTGATCAACTTACATGAGATGGTACGAATCCTTCCTCTTCTGGTGTAGATGCTTCTGATTTTACCCTTGATGAAGAACTTAGTGCTTTTTCTGATTCAGGAATTTCTGATACGACTGGAGAAGCTTTTTGATTTACTTCTGGTGGACAAACAACTTCTAATGATCAATCTTCATCTGGATCCGATGCAAAATCACAACTACTCAACTTGATTAAGAATAAATTGACTAAATAACTAAACAGCTAACAACTAACAGCTAACAACTAACAGCTAACAGCTAACAACTAACAACTAAACAGCTAACAACTAACAACTAAACAGCTAACAACTAACAACTAAACAGCTAACAACTAACAACTAAACAGCTAACAACTAAACAGCTAACAACTAAACAGCTAACAACTAAACAGCTAACAACTAAACAGCTAACAACTAAACAACTAACAACTAACAACTAACAGTGAATAACAACGATGGAATCTTTTTATTTTTGTTTTTGCGATTTTATTTATTTCTCGCAATAACTCTTGTTAATTTCGTCTATGAAGGCTTTGCAGATAAATAATTTTGAGCCGCTATCTGTTGCACAAGCAAAATCATTGGAGATTGTCGATGTTTTTTCTGTATCGTGAAAAAAAATCATTGAACTTGAGTCGCATAGCTTATTAACGTATCTTATTGTCTGTGTAGGTGATGATATAGATATTCAAATTACCACGGCATGACCATATTGCTCTTGCCTGGTATTCGGTCTCTTTGCTTCTGATGCGAAGCATCCAGTTACTGGTTCATTCAAAGTTATACTCAATCATTCGAATACTTCAGCAAATGTAGAACTCATCTCATTTCTCTATGACTGAGCCAAGGTCGCTATTGATGGCTCTATCGATATATGAATGCATCTCAATCAGGTTCATGGTCGTTTGCTTGAACAAAATATTGTTTTGTGAAAAGACATTTCACTCAAGACATTACCAAGATTACACGTAGCTTCTCATGATGTCCATGCTTCGCATGGTGCGAATATCGATGTCCTCGATCAGCAAAAGCTTTTTTATATGATGAGCAGAGGACTGTCACAACAACAGTCACAAAAATTGCTTGTTGATTGATATATCGAGTATGTACTAGGGCACTTTACGCAGATCAGCGATACGGATAAACAGAATGTTTTAAACACATTAAAACATTAAAATATTAAAAAATTGCTGATTAGTCCTTCTAATATTTTAATCTTATTAATCTTTTAATTCTAATAATCTTCCATTTTGTCTTTTCGTTTTTTTGCTCTTATAAAATTGTTCTTACTTATCATCGCGCTTGGTTTAGCGATTTTTTTAGCGTTTGGAGAGAGGACGAAGCAAGTGGCTCCTGATCAAAGGGTTGTCTTTGTTTTGGATATCAATAGGACAATGAATGTCAGAGATGTTTTTTCTGGTAATAAGCAAATTTCTAGACTTGATGCCGCTAAATATCTTATCAAACAAACACTTCTTTCTGATCCTCAATTCTCGTATGGAATCATTCTTTTTAATGCTAGTTCCGACTATATTATCCCTCCTACCTTCGATACATGAATATTTCTTTTATATTTAAGCTGAATTACCACGAATTTATTGCCAGATTGATCCAAAGATTTTGCACAACTCAGTTGATTGCTCAATGATACTACTACTTCATATCTCATCATTTCTGACTTCGACGCAAAAAAACAGAATAGTAGTAAATTTCCTCGTTGAACCTCATTGCTCGGAGTATGATCACTTGCTGGTGATAAGGTCAGAAATAGCAATGGTATACTTTATTATCACGATGGAACATCTGTTTCTAGTATTCGCAATGACCAATTTGCTCGTTCGTTATCTGCTCATTATACTGCTCTCTCTCAGGTTGATTCTCTCTCAATTCCGCATCTTGTTACTCATGGATTCATATTACCATTATCACAACGTATTATACTTTATGGGTTGCTTGGTGTACTGGTTATCTTAATTATTATGTTATAATAATTGACTAAACGGTGAAATATTTAAATGAATAAGCGATATATCATCGTTTGAACGTTTAATCTCCGTAGCAAGTACGGGGCAGGCTATTTGAGTGTTTTATCTTATTTTGAAATATGTCTAATATTTCGTTCTTAGCAGTCCCCAACATCGAAGGTATGCGTCTATGATGGTATATCCAGTTATTTGGTATTGTCATTGTATTTGGAATCTGTTTGTTTTTTGTTATCTATTTTTGGATTAGGTATCATAGATGAAAAGTTATTCTTCATCAATTAATAACCTTTGATCAGCAGACTCAGCATCTTGCAAAAAATCTGCTTGTTGAAAAAATTCGCAAATCATCTGGCAAGGTCAAACTTATATTATTCATTGAATATTTGGAAAGATTTCTTACAAGTAAGAAGTATTCTACTATAGGAGAGCTTTTGATCTCTCATGGCTTTACGAGTGAAGAGGCTGAAGAGCTAACTGAAGTCATGTATAGCGATAAATTACTATCTGAAGATTTGGAGACTAAAATTACTGAAATGCTAAATGTTAAATGCTAAATGAAAGATTTCATCTTGTTATGGCTATCGTTACTTAGTGAATAACAGTAGTTCATGTGAATAATTCATTCATTATTAATTATCAATTTTTAATTATTCATTAGTTTCATAGTATGTTAATCGATATGATAGAACAATATGATACAGAAAAAGTGGCTTTTTTCCGCGGTATTTGGGAGAGTACGCTTTTGCATCTTGCGCAGCAGCAGGATCAGAAAAAGATTCTTTCGTTTTTGTGTAAAGTCGGGATCATCGATATAGATGAGCAAGATAAAATTGTTGTTTTTGGTGTCCCCAATGAATTTGTCCTTACCCAGGCTAAGAAATTTTTTGCTAAACCACTCAAAGAATCTATAAATGCTGTCTATAATCCGCATTTTTCGGTTAAATTTGTCATCTATTCAAAGTTCTCCGGAAATAGTGATCTGCTTATTGATCTTAAGAAGCTCTTACATATTAAGGAAACCAAACATTCCGAACTTACCGTAGAAAAGAAAACCATCAAGAGGGAGTTGTCTGAATTTTTCGGTATCTTGTTTGATCCAAAATTTACGCTTGATACCTTTGTTGTATGAGCTACGAATAATATCGCATTTTCAGCTGCAAAAGCGATTACTGCTCAGCCTGGTCAAGCATATAATCCGCTCTTTCTCTATGGAAGTGTAGGACTTGGAAAAACGCATTTGATGCAAGCTATCGGTAATGAGATCATGAAGAAATTTCCTGAAAAGGTTGTTGTGTATTTGCCTACAAGTAAGTTGATCGACGAGATTGTAACTGCGATCAAAGCTAATAAATTAACGAATGTATTGAAAAAATTCGATGACGTAGATGTCTTGCTTATCGATGATGTCCAGTTTCTCGCTGACAAAGATAAAACGCAAGAAATATTCCATAATATTTTCAATGATTTCCAACTTAAACAAAAGCAGATAATTCTTTCATCTGACCGTCCTCCAAAGGAGCTTGTCCATATCGAGCCTAGATTGAAATCACGTTTCGCCTTATGACTTGTCGCTGATATCAAATCGCCTGATTTTGAGACGAGAATCGCCATCCTTCAATCCAAACTCATGAATAAAGGAGAAGATCTCGATTTTAACCTTCTAGAAATCATTGCAAAATATATCAAAGACAACGTCAGAGAGCTTGAATGAGCCTTGAATATCTTATTAAGTAGAAAAGCTATTTTGCATAAAGAGGTCGGTGAAGAAGATGTTTATGAGTGTCTGAAAACTTTGTGATATCAGGTAGAACATAGCGCTGATGCTACCAAAGCAGCAGTTGCATCCAATACCAAGTGAACCAAAAATTATGATCTTCTCGTAGATATGGTAGCGCAGTATTATAGCATTTCCGTCCAAGAATTGAAATCCGAAGCGAGAAGAAAAGAGATCACCAATGCACGTCAGATTTTGATGTTATTGGCCAAGAAATATTTTCAACGGACATTGGAGAGAATAGGTGAGTACTTTGGTGGCAAGGGACACGCTGCAGTTATCTATGCGATAAATAATACTGAGAAAAAATTAAAAAAAGACCAAGATATAGCTCACGATTATGAGGTTTTTGTAGACTGGTTGGGGAAATAGAACGATGGGTTAGAGAACGATAGAACGGTGGAAAAATTGAGAGTTGAGAGTGCAGAGTTAAGAGTGCAGAGTTGAAAATTGAGAATAAACCGACAGATGGTTGTGGGTGCTTGTTTTAAATCTTTTTATCTAGCATGAGCAATCTCTTTATCTATATAAAGACGCCACCCGTCTGATATTCAAATATCTGTGCACATCTTGTGGAGCATTGTGTTTTGTATAGAGGAAATCTCTCGGCAAAAGATTTTTATGATGTCTGCGATATCAAGGGAGAAAGCTATTTCGGATATACGAGGTATGATATCCACAAAAGCATCAATCCCCAAAAATTTATCCAAATGCTGTGCAAACCTTTGGATAAAAAGGTGTTTGCAAAAGAGATGTTGGCACTCAAACAGGAAACAGCAGAAGAGATATTTCCTGATATTTTGAGAAAAAAAGTAGAGAATATGCTATATGGTACCTCTAGTAAATGAACCGTACTATATCCTACGTGGGCTGAAGTGATTGCTTATCATACAACATATTATAAGAAAAATATTCTACTGATCTGTGATTCAGGCTATACCATACTAGAAAACAATCTGGCTATTTCATCGGCAGGAAAACGATCATTGACTGTCAAAAAACAGGATATCGTCTCTATTAATGGAGAAAAAAATAAAGTGACTATTCTGCCCTATACACATCGGAAATCTCATGTGCTTTTATATTTCATAGAGTTCTTATATGATACCTATATGGAGTACACCCAAAGACATATGAAATGAATATATGATTCTCCGGCATCGTGTATGCTGGAATTGGCAGAATATGTCTGCATAGCTATCCCTCAGCGTGTGAAATATCAGATTTCCTCAGCTTTTTTGGAGGAAGCAAAAAAACATTTCTGCAGTGTTTCGCTCCATGAATATGCGAGGAAAATTGAAGTGATAAATTTATTATATATCTGACAGTTACCTAGTGATAAAGACGTGAAGGCGTTTATCCAATCTATCGATAGCGCAATGGTTAAAAAAGTCCTTGGATAACTATAGAACGATAGGTTAGAGAACGATGGAACGATGGAAAAATTAAAAATTGAGAATTGAAAATTGAGAATAAACCGATAGGAAGTGGTTTCGTCGTTTTTTTTTAGTGATGCATACATTTTGTAAAAAACGTCTCTGGGGAGATTATGAATGTGATGCGATGTCCTATCTTATGCTCAAAAATACGTTTTGCTATCAAAAAGAAATCCTTTGGGCTTTTGTACAGTTTTTTTATGATTTCTTCGTTGGTGTTTTTGTTTTCAAGCCACATAACGATATTTCCATAATCGAGAAGATTCTGTTGTTCCCAAGTATTGGGATCATTATAATCATTATACGTTGTATGGATTGCTGATTGTATGATTCCAATGTCGTCTGCAGATATGTTTTTATTAATCATGTACTTTTGTATTTCTGTTGTTGCGAACTCCTTGTTTTTGGCTTGGATTGCAAGATAATATGCTATATCTGGGACAGCAAACTTGGATGAAATTCATCCGAACGCACAAGAAAGTAGCCATGGATTGTTTTTATCAAAATCTAGGTTTTTGAGATCTGGGTTGAGTTGAGATATTTCGTCTCGTAGACGTAGGTATGATGTCGGTGTTTTTGATATACCTTTGGTTGTATCTCGTTTGCTCCATGAACGTGATATGGTCCACAGAATGTGTTCGTTTAATCATCCAGGATATTGATACTCCTTATGTATTTTAGTGTCGATTTTGTTGGAAAGTGTCTCAGATGAAGAATTCGAAAAACTTTCAACCATAGCACTCGTTATTGATGCTTTGGTGTTTTTTTGTGTTTGGTTCTCTGATTGTTTTGTGCCATATTTTTTTAGCACATTATGATTGATCATCATACTAGCTAAGAATAAATTTTTGGTACTACTATCGACTAAAGACTATGAAGTTGTTCGTAGTCAAGCTGCTCAATCGATGATATTGTCTGCAGAGTCTTTTTCTTTGGTTTCCGTATAGCCAGTAAGCAATTTATCGTAATTGTCTGATTTGCCTTTTAGATTTTTAGTCGTACCGTTTTCATTTTGTAATTCAGTGACGATACTTCCAAAGAAGCTGAGATCTATGACATCGTTTTTGATGGTGCCTGGCTGATTGTAGGTGATCCCTTTGATGAATTTGTACATATTGGGTCATTCTGCCGTAGTATAGTTTCCTTCAGCGTCTTTTCTTGCAGTTTCTTCACTGAACATGTCTTTGAGCATGTCGTCGTTGAATCCTGCTTTTTTATCCTGTATTTTCGTTGCAAATGTTTTGAGTGATGCTCTTCGTGTTGTTATCTCTTGTGTAGTATATCGATTCATACTGGTGTCTATGATCTTGTAGAGGTTATATTCTTGCTGCTCTTTGTCATATGCGTAAGTGTCTCTTGTTGGCATGTATGTTTCTAAAATGTCTTGCATATCTTGTACTGCCATATTTTTTGCCATGGCATGCTCTATCACGATATCCGCGATATCGCTCTTTTGGTCTATGGTTACTGGTGTCTTATTGAGCTGGTCTTCATAACTATGTTCCGTATCTCGAAGATCATCTGTCTTTTCTAATGTATCTGACATCTCTGCAGTGATTTCTGTTTTGCTTGTTTCTAGTGCTGTGGCAAACGTTGGCATTTTGAGTCATGATAATTCTTCACGACCCGCAGCAAATGTCTTGCTCGTCTCATCGTAACGAGCGGGAGTGTCGATTGCCACTTTCCCCAAGTTCATATCATAATAAAACGACATCTCTTTGCCCTCCATAGTCCCTGTAAGCTTCAACTCCTTTTCGTTGAACGTTACTCCCGATTCCAGATCTACGGTAAAATCTTCTGCTAAATCATCTATATGGAAATATTGTCCTACGTTTTGTATAAGTGCTGCAATCGCCTTGGTCTTGATGACTTTGTTGGTGTCTTCTAGTATTTTTTCCTGTGCTTTTGTCGTATAGGTATCGATGACTTTGGTGCTGATCTTTTCTAATTTTTCCTTATCTTTTTCTGGTATATCTTTGCTATCGATGACTTTGCCGTCTTTGTCGAAATTCGCTGTATATTGCTCTAATTTATTTTTTTTCAATAATATCTGGACGCTAGACGCTATATCGGCTTCATACCACGTCCCGACTTTTTCTTGGATGATATCATTCACGTCCTTGTTGTCTTCTATCTCCTTGGTATTGACGGTATCTGTCTTGGTATCTAAGACGAAATTTTCTATATCGGTGTTGTTTTCTACGAGTTCTGCTCAGAGATTCTCATTGCTTACGATATCTGCTATCGTATGTTCTGTGGTGGTTTCTTCTTTAGGTTTTTCTGCTACTATTTTTTTTTCGATACTTGGTATACCTACTTCAATACCATCAAGCTTGATTGGACTAATGACCCCCAAATTGGTATTTAATTCATTGAATTGTATGATAAAATCATAATCTGCTTGAGAGATAAACTTTTTTTCTGTCGTCTGTTTCTTTGCATCTTCTACAATCTTTTGCCCTGCAAAGAGATAACTTACATAAAGATTTTGCTTGTCTGGAGGAAATTTATCTACATTTGGATCCTTAGCTTTCAATGCTAAAAATTCTGGAGATGTCGTATCTATCTTACGCCCAATATCCATCTCAGCGTATTTTGTTGCTAAGCCTTCTCGAAGCTTTTGGTTTAATATTTCTTCTGCTGTTTTCTCCTTTTCTGCTACTATCTTGCTATCTTCTGCTTTAATTTTAGTATCTTCTGCTACTATTTTGCTATCTTCTGCTACTATTTTGCTATCTTCTGCTTTAATTTTAGTATCTTCTGCTATTATCTTAGTATCTTCTGCTTTTATTTTATTCTCTTCTTCTTTAGCTTTTGTTTCTTCATCTGTTTTTTTTTGAAAACTTGTTCTAAACAAAAAGATATTTTTTGAATCTATTTCTTTTTGATTTACATCTATTTCATATAAGGGATCTGAAAGGATAGTTTCAAAAACCGTTTTTAGATTTTTTTCTAAATCTTCCAAAGAAATTATTTTTTCTTTGAGTAAATCATCTATGGTCTGAGAAATATTGTTCTTGATGTCTGTATTTTTTGGATTAGTAAGTAATTCTTCTTTCTGTTTTTGGATGTTATCAATGATAGCTGTTTTATCCTTATTTTCTGGTATTTTTTTTAATTGATCAAAAATATTCTCTGCTATAGGATTTGTTGTTTTCGCTTTATCTTCTTTGATTTCTCTTTCTCCTCCCATATATTGTTATATATATAAAACTTTATTTGCTATTTTTAAATCCGTTTAGTAATTGTTGTAATATCTGGTTTTGTAAACGCAATTTATTTGTTTGTATATTTAATTGGTCTGTTTGTGTGTTTAATTGATCTGTTTGTGTGTTTAATTGATCTGTTTGTGTGTTTAATTGATCTGTTTGTGTGTTTAATTGATCTGTTTGTATATTTAATTGATCTGTTTGTGTATTTAATTGATCTGTTTGTTCTTTTATTTTTTCTGTTTGTTCTTTTAAATCCAATAACTCTAAATAATCCTTATATGCTGAATAGTAATTTCTTCTTTCCGCATATTTAACATCGGTTCCATATTTTTTATTCCCTGCGAGTCGTAAGGTATACTTGCTTCATGGCATCTTTGTTAGTCTATCGAAGTATGCTAGTGCTAGGATATGTCTTTGATCCTCAGTTAATGACGTGTCTTGTAATATCGCATATATCACCGCTTTGCACTTGAGCTGCTCGATGCTGTCCTTGGTCTCTATATGTTTTTGGAGCTGATTGAAATAGCTGGTATCTGCTGTATCTACATATGCTTTGATCTGATCGTAAGGGTCGAGATTGTCATTGCCTCCCACGATATTGATAGTTTTCTTCCCGGTATCTTGCTGTATTTCCTTGATAGTCCACTCATGAGCTGGATTTTTTTTGTCGTTGGTGAAAGTGTTTTTGATCTCGGTGTTGGTCGCTTCTGCGCTGAAGCCGGATTTGGAGATAAGTAAGAGTATTTTGGTCAGGAGAAGTGCCGAGCCGAAAATAGTCCTCGCAGTGCCGCGTGGTTTGGATCAGGTTGTTTTGATTGTCTGGTCTGGTGTTTTTTTCATCCTTGGAAGAGGAGGGATAAAAATCAGTTTTTTATTCTCTATATACTAAACATCTATTGAAACCTGCATACTGCAGGCAGATTTGTGTTTAGTATATCCTAAGCGTCATTAGATATTCCCCTCATTAACTACATTTCAAGGCTGAATACTATGTGTGTACTATTTATATTTGCCTAGTAGACGCTTAGTATATTATAAGTAAATATGTAATAAAGTCAAATAATCTAGACTTGACTTTTTCTTTTAAATTCTTAAAATTTATTTTAACTAAAACAAAAAATTATGAAAACAAATCTTTTAAGTGTAATATTTATTATTTTTGGAGGAATACTCGGTTGGATTCAATTTGTTATTAAGTTGGTTCCTGGTTCTTTTGTTATTATGGAGGGACCTTCATTAGTAACTTATAACCTGATGTTCTGTATTGCTATATCGTTAGTATATGCGATGTGTTATCTTTTCCCATGGGTTCATAGATCACAAGGAAAAATGAAGAAGTTTTTTCTGGCAGGAGCATCTTTCTTATCTGTAATACTATTAATGTGCTCGGCAGTATTAATCACGTTCATCTTTGATATAGAAAAAGTTGTGCAAAAAATTCAGTTTTTATTTTCTTCGACTTCTATTGTCATCAATATCCCTTGGTTGGATTTTTTCTTACGAATAATTACTGCCTTGATTATATTCGGTTTGATGATCCTAGGTATTTGGTTACTGGATTATCAACGGAAGCAGTGCGGGAAAAGGATATTAATCTTTTATGAATAAAATTATCTCTGTACTACTACATTCCTGGAATTTATTTCCAGGTTTTTTTTGCCATATAGGAATTTCAAACAATTCCTATAGATATAGATTAACAACCAAATAATTTTGAAACAAATTGAGAAATTATTGTGTTGTTAACTACATAATCTTCAATCAAAAATAGAAAATATTTTTGAAGGAGATTATGAAAACGACGTTGCAATCTTTTTTTGGATTGCTGGCGTCTTATTTTATCTTATTTTAGAATTTTCCACCCGGGTGGAAGTATTAATCATAAAATACTAGGTACTACCTAGCTTTTCCTTTTATATAAAAAAGTCTAAAAATCACTTGCATTTTGTTATCAAATATGTATATTATAG
>Ga0118677_10001798_pt1 | contig 44654 bp, 35 predicted proteins | sample AliMusrvi5mmetaG_FD_86154 | JGI IMG/M metagenome (GOLD analysis project Ga0118677, IMG submission 86154) | reverse complement strand
GTGATATGCGACAACCTTGGCAGCCACAAAGTCAGCGGTGTGGCCCAGGCCATAGCGGCGCGGGGCGCACGCCTGATTTATCTGCCTGCCTACAGCCCGGATCTCAATCCGATCGAAATGGTGTTCTCCAAGCTCAAGGCCCACATGCGCCAGGCCGCACAGCGAAGTTTCGAAGGCTTGCATAAAGCCGTCGTTGACGCATTGGACAGCTTCTCAGCCGCCCAATGCGCGAACTATTTTCGTCATGCTAATTATGCGACAAATTAAATAGAAAATGCTCTAGGGGCTTGGTTTCCGCCATCACTCATGCCGCACTGCCTTGTGAAAGCAGGATGATTTAGGGCTTCTTCATCACCTCGCGGATGGGCTTCTTCATCACTTCTTCGGAGCCCGGTGGCACCCAGGCCCAGTCATGCAGGTTGGTGTCGCGCTCCTGCCATGCTCGTTCCACCGGGATGTAGCCGGGGCCGCATTCTCCGTAGCCCATGACCATGACAAAACTGTCGGGCCGCAGCCCCTCGGCGTAGAGCTGGAATTCGACATAAGCCTCCGCCGGCAGAAGCAGGAGCTGGGCAGGACCGAAGTCGATGAGCGGCAGGTCAACCTGGTGACCGGCCTTGACTCGCTCATACCACGCGAGGCCCATGGCCGGCTCGGCACGTCCAAACGGCCGGGCTTCGTGGGTGAGGCGGTAGCGCAGTTCGTTCTCGGTGTGGCCCAGGGTGTTGCGCGCTCCCAAGGCGATCTTGGCCAGGCGGAAACCGAGGCTTGTGATCGGCTGCTTCTGGGTGGTGCTCAGTGCTTCGGCCATGGCGTCGTGCATCTTCTGGGTCAGCTCCGCGCGGCTCGCGGCATCACCCCGGTTGAACTTCCCGGCGGTGACATTGCCGGAGCAGCCGGAGGCATACATTTGAAACACGGCAGGCATCTCCTTTTGCAGAAGCTCGCGTGCAAGCCCCACGAAGTCGATGCTGATATCGCCGGTGCCATAGTAGCTCATCGGATGCACGGCATAGCTGTGCAGGGCGCACACGGGCTCGTCGCCGTTCCAGAAGCTCAGCGTGCGCAGCCACGGGTCGATGAGCCCCTCGTCCGCGGCCTGAATCAGCGGATCGACGGTGCGGCTCATGCGGTTGTAATGCACCTTGCCGTCCGGGCTTACATAGCGGCGGTTGCTTGCCACCCCCTTGACTTTCGCCTTGCCGGTGCCGAAGTGGGTGATGGTGCGCTTGTGGGTCATCGCCTGGCTGAGGGCCGCCTGGGCGCGCTGGACGCAGAGGCGGTTGAAATCGGGCCAGCACACGCTGGCGAGTTGGATGCGGTCCTTGGGATCGGGGGCGGGCAGGGATTTCCACGCACCGGATTTCTGGGCATCATGCAGCAGGAATTCGGCCTCCGGATCCATCACCGGTGCATCATGCACGTGGCTGCTGGTGATCATGACGCGCTCCGGATCGGTGCCTGCGGTCCCGGCCAGAGCGTTGCGCCAGTCGTCATAAGCGCTGCCGCGAATCTCGCACCAGTCAAAGGTCAGAACGACAAACGGCTTCTCACCTCCGAACAGCGCAAAACCCTTGGCATGCAACGGCTCCAAGATTTTTTGTGCCGGTGCGATGCCGCCGCCCATGCACGGGTGCCCCAGCGGGATCGTGACATCGATCTCGAAGGTGGCGATCTGGAATCCGGCGGCATACAAGGGGGCGGAGACGAGGGAGAGGAGACAGAGCAGCGCACGCATAGGAGCCATACGGCGGGCGTGGGGCGGATCTCGCGAGGCACGGGTCAGGCCCGCATGGGACCGCGATTTTGAGACTTGTGCATCGGCCCGCTCGGCAGTCACAATAAAGTCGTGAATTCTGACTGTCTCGTCATTCAAAACGCCACGGCCATTTTGCCGGACAAGCTGCTGCCCGATGCCCGCCTCATCATCCGGGGCGGGCGGATCGAGAAAGTGGGCAGGGCCACGGCGCGGCTGCCCAAGGGGGCCGCCGTTATCGATGCCCAGGGCGGCTATGTGTCGCCCGGTTTCATCGACATCCATGTGCATGGCGGTGCCGGGGCGGACTTCATGGACGGGACGGTGCAGGCCGTGCGCACCACCTGCCGGGCGCACGCCCGGCACGGCACCACCACCATCTTCCCCACCACCACGACCGGAGCACCGGAGGAAATTCACGCCATGATCGCGGCCTGCCGGGCTGTGCGGCAGGAGACGCTGCCTGATGGTGCGCGCATCGAAGGCATCCACTTGTACGGCCCTTTCTTCGCGCCTGACAAGGTGGGCTGCCATGCGCAGGAGGGGCGGCGTGATCCTGCGCCGGAGGAGTTCGCGCGCTACTTCGACACCGGCCTGATCCGGGTCGCCACCTGCGCTGCGGAATTGCCCGGCGCCGCCGCTTTCTACCGCATGGCGAAGCGCAAGGGCTGCCTCATCACCTGCGGCCATTCCAACGCTTCGTGGGCTGAGATGGACAAGGCCTTCCGCTCCGGCATGCGCCATGTGGACCACTTTTGGTGCGCAATGAGCAATGTGCCCTCAGTGCGTGCCCGGCTGGGCACACCCATGCAGGGCAGCATGGAGCAGTATGTGCTCATGAATCGCGGCATGAGCACCGAAGTCATTGCCGATGGCGAGCACCTGGCCCCTGAACTCCTGGAGTTCGCCCACCGCATGATCGGCCCCGAACGGCTGCTGCTCGTTACCGATGCCAACCGCGGTCTCGACATGGCGCCGGGCCGCTACAAGTTCGGTCATCAGAAGACCGGCACCGATTTTGATCACGACGGCAAGGTGGGGCGCGCACTGAATGGCGGGCTCGCCAGCTCCTCGATGGGCATGGACCACATGGTGCGTGTGATGAAATCGGGCACCAGCGCCCCATTGTGGGACGTGGTGCGCATGGCCAGCCTGACCCCTGCGCAACGCACCGGCATTGCCCATGAGACCGGCAGTCTGGAGGCTGGCAAGCGTGCGGACGTGCTTATCCTGAGCGCAAAGCTCAAGGTGCGGCGGGTCCTGGTGGGCGGAGAATGCCTGGGGCCTGAATGAGGCGGGCGGCCTCCGCTCTCACCGCCCAGCAGGCACCGGGCAAACAAAGCAAGTCCCGGCCTTGACGAATCATCGGCACGATTGCAAAGTCCCGGCCCCTTTCCCCCTGACTTTTTTTATGGCCGACGAAACCTCACTCCTTCTGCTCAAGCCCGACTGCATCGCCAAAAACCTTGCCGGCGAAGTCCTGCAACGCCTGCTGTCCCATGGCTTCCGCATTCGTGGCATCAAGATGCTGCAGCTCACCGATGAACTGCTCAAGGAGCACTACGCACACATCGCCGACCGCCCGTTCTTCCCTGAAGTCGCAACCTTCATGAAGAGCCAGCCGGTGATTGCCGTCGCCCTTGCCGGTGATGACGTGATCACGAAGGTGCGCGATCTGCTGGGCCCCACGAATTCCAAGGCTGCGGCAAAGGGCACCATTCGCGGTGACTTCGGTGACGACATGATGACCAACGTGGTCCACGCCTCCGATTCCCCTGAAGCCGCCGCAGTCGAGCTGAAGCGCTTCTTCAAGGACGGCGAGCTGTTCGACCTGTAAGCACGCAATCCAGAGTCTTTCCTTCCAGCTTCCCAAAGCCGGGCCTTAGGGTCCGGCTTTCTTTTGACCGCCGCTTGACGACTATGCGCATTCCCCTGGCTGCCATGATGCTGGTCCTGTTATCCGTCGCGCAGGTTCGGTCCGAGGATGCCCGGTCATTCGCGAAGCGCTTCTACCATGCCCATCGCGAATGGGGTATTCGAGGTGTTCCGTCCTCATCGGACATGCAACGCGTCTCGCCCTATCTTGATGATGGAATTCTGTCGTGTTTCCGGCAGGTGAATGTTCAGCGCGTGAAGTGGTTTCGCGAGTTCAATCGCAAGCGCATCGACTACCCGCAGGCCTGAGCGCCAGAGGGGGACGTCTTCTGCAGCACCTATGAAGGCATCACTTGTTTCTCAATCGGCAAAGTGGAGGAGATTGAGGGAGGGCGCATTGTTGAGGCGAACCTAGAGTGCATTCGCGGACGGCATCGCAGCGCCTGGACTGATCGGCTGGTGTTGGTTCGCCCCGGCGATAGCTGGAAAATTGCCGACATCGTGTACGACGGTCTGCACAAGACTACCCTATTGAGCTCCATCAAGGCAGGCCTTTCCCACGTCGCCGAGATGATCAAGAAGCACCAGCAGTACCGATGAACAAGAGGGGAGATTTCCTCCAGATCTTGATGATACGGATTCCGTTGTGCATCTGAAGAAAGATATGGTCAGGGCGGCGGCAACAGGAAGCTGGTAAGCCAGCTTTTGGGGTGAGGATGAACGGGCGAGCCGAATAGGTCGTATGAGTCCCATACGTCCTATGGGACCTATTCGAGAGGGCCGATCAGGGGAATGGGGCTCCGAATATTTCACGGAGCTCCCACCACCCTCGCCTTCACTTCTGCCCAAAGTCCTCCAAATACTGCTCCACGATTTCTTCCAAGGCGGGCGGTTGTGGCAGGCCCAGTGCCACGGCGCGAGCTCCATCCACATTGGTCGGCCAGTTGTCCACGATGCCCTGGATGCGGGCGTCAAAGGCATCGACGATGGGACCCAGCGTGATGCCCCGGCGGGCGGCCACCTGCTTGATCACGGATTCGGCCAGCAGCGGTGTCACGCGGTGGGCGGGCAGGCCGTAGCCGCGATCGCTGCCGAGCCGGGCCGCAGGCACTTCATGCAGGGCGATCAGGGAATCGATCACGGTGCGGTAGCCGGTCATCGGGTGGCTTTGGTCGCGATGGATGGGCAGCTCGCAGGCGACGCCGCTGAGCGGCTCGCGGAACATGCCGCTGGCCCAGCTTGAGGCGGCGGCGTTGGGCTTGCCGGGGCGGACGATCACGGTGGGCAGCCGCGCGGAGCGGCCATCGAAGTGGCCTTTGCGCGTGTGGTCATTGACGAGCATTTCGCAGATGGCCTTGGTCATTCCATAGGTGGTCTGCGGCAGTTGCTTGGTCGTGTCCGTCATCGTCTGCTTCATGTCCATGCCGCCGAAACAGGCGATGCTGCTGGCGAAGACCACGCGCGGCAGGCCGGCGGCGGCGCGGGCGGCTTCGAACACGTGGCGGCCACCGTCAAGGTTCACGCGCAGCGCGTCATCAAACCGCAGTTCACATTCGCCGCTGACCATTGAGGCAAGGTGGAAGATGGCCGTGGCGGCCTCCTGGCCCACGGCGCTAAACACCGTGTCGCGGTCACTGATGTCACCCACGACCTGCCGCACCCGAGGGTCGCTGGCGGGTTGATGGAAGAAGGCGTCCAGCAGTACGATGGACTCGATGGGCTCAGGGCTGCCGGAGGGACCAGTGAGCTCACCGCGCGTGAGCAGTTTCTGTGCAAGTTGGGAGCCGAGGAAACCGCCGCCGCCGGTGATGACTATTTTCATGGGTGTTTTTAGGATTGGGAGATTGCATTCCGCAGGACACGGATGTCAAAGTTCACGAACATGGACAAAGCCTTATCAGGACACAAGATCGGATTCATCGGACTCGGCAACATGGGCGCCCCCATGGCACGCCATCTCAATGCGGCGGGTGCGGAGGTGGTGGTCTGGAATCGCAGCGATGCGGCGGCGCAGGCCGCCGTGGCGCTGGGCATGAAACGCGCCGCCACCTTGCCGGACCTGGCACGCGAGATTGGCGATGGCGTGATCTGCCTGAATCTGACGAACACGGAGGTGGTGGAAGCCGTGGTGTTTGGCGCGGGCGGCCTCATTGAAGGATTGTCCACCGGTGCGCTCATCATTGATTTTGGCACCACGGGCGTGCCTGCGACGCGCGGTTTCGGCGAGCGGCTCAACTGGGTGGATGCGCCGGTCTCCGGCGGCCAGGTGGGCGCTGAGGCGGCAAACCTCACCATCATGGCGGGCGGCACCGAGGCGAACTTCAAGCGCGCGCTGCCCGTTCTTGAAACCGTGGGGAAACGCATCACCCATCTCGGCGCCGTGGGATCGGGGCAGGTGACGAAGCTGGCCAACCAGTTGATAGTGGCGCAGACGATTGATGCGGTGGCGCAGGCATTGCGGCTGGCGGAACTCGCCGGTGTGGATTCCGGGCTGGTGCGCAAGGCCCTCCTCGGTGGCTTCGCGGAAAGCCGCATTCTCGATCTGCACGGCGACCGCATGGTGCGCCGCGACTTCGCTCCCGGCGGGAGATCGGTGCTGCAGCTCAAGGATGTGCGCCTCATCTGCGACCTGGCGGAGTCGGTTGGTTTCAAATCGCCCACGCTGCAAAACTCACGCGCCCAGTGGGAGCGCTTTGTGCATGAAGAAGGCTTCGGCGAACTGGATCACAGCGGCTTGTTCCGGCTCTACGAGAAGGAGTGATCAAGAGTGCATCACCTGGCCGCCGTCAATATTGAGGGTCTGCCCGGTGATGTTCCTGCCATTCTCGGAAGCCAGGAAGGCTGCCATCGCGGCATATTCGCCCGGCTGCTGCCAGCGGCCCAGCGGCGAGACCTTGCGGATCTTTTCGTCCGCCCACGCCTCATAGGTCTGGCGCGCGGCCTCTGGCTGCCGGGCCTGGCTCGCCGCCCACACCGAATGGTTGAGATCGGTCTGCACCATTCCCGGGGACAGCGCATTGGCACGCACGCCAAAGGGTGCCAGATCTTTGGCGGCACACTGCACGAAGGTGATCAGTCCGGCCTTGGCCGCGCTGTAGGGTGGGTCGGTCTGGGACCCTGTTTGACCGGCGACCGAAACGAGAAACAGCATTGAGCCGCCGCCGCGCTTGATCAGTTTCGGCGCGAACGCATGGGCCGCATTCACCGCCCCGATCAGATTGATTTCCAGCACGCGCGCCCAGTCCCCAGGCTCCAGGTTCCAAAATGGAAAGCCCGCCTTGCCCGAGCCGGCACCCACCGAAAAGACCACGTGATCCACCTCGCCCATGGCCTCGGCAAACGCCTGCACCTGAGCATAATCCGTGACATCGCCCTCCACCACGTCGCCCGGCTCCTGCAAAGGTTGGGGGTTGGCTTCCCGATCAAAACCGCGCACATGGCAGCCCTCCGCGAGAAAGCCTTCCGCAATGGCCCGCCCGATGCCCTTTGCCGCGCCCAAGACCGCCACTCTCTGCCCTTCAAGATTCAACTGCATCGGCTACTTAAAGACACAAGACTGGAAGACACAAGGCCCAAGACATCGAGGGGCTGCGGCACTCCTGACGAGGGCAGGTCATGGAGGTGCTATGGTTCAATGCCGCCGTTGGGGCTGCTACCAGCAGATTGACCCGCCCGCACTGAAAGCCCGCACCGGCGGGCGGCGTTGAGGTCTTCACATGATGACCGCCCTTGTGAAACTCACGCGCCGTGCGCTCGCCCTTGCCTGCCTTGTACTTGGCACGAACCTGTGGGCCGAAGCCCCCGCCACCACGGCGCTGCTGCAACACCCGATCATCGGACCTGCACTCTCGCTGGCAGAGTTGCAGGCTTATGCGGAATCGCAGGTGCCTCTGATGCCCAAGGTCACGACTGTGGCCGAATGGGAGCACCTTGCGGGGCAGATGCGGCGCGAGGTGCTGGACAAGATCGTGTTTCGTGGGGCGGCGGCGAAGCAGTGGCGGGAGGCCAAGACTCAGGTGGATTGGCAGGACACCATCGAAGGTGGTCCCGGCTACCACATCAAGAAGCTGCGCTACGAAGTGCTGCCGGGCTTGTGGATGCCTGCCCTGCTCTATCAGCCCGACAAACCCGCCGCGAAGATGCCGGTGCATCTCGCCGTCATCGGTCATGAGCCCGTTGGCAAGGCAGCCCCCTACCAGCAGCTTCGCTGCATCCATCTCGCCAAACAGGGCGTGGCCTCGCTGAGCATCGACTGGTTCGGCATGGGCCAGCTTCGGACCGAGGGCTTCTCCCATTATCGGATGAACCAGCTCGACCTGTGCGGGGTGAGCGGTCTGGCCCCCTATTATCTCAACATGTCCCGCGGGCTGGACATCCTGCTGGCCCTGCCTTCCGCTGATGCCCGGCGCGTGGCCGTGAGCGGCGTCTCCGGCGGCGGCTGGCAGACCATCTTCATCAGCTCGCTCGATCCGCGCGTGACCTTGTGCAATCCGGTGGCAGGCTACTCCAGCTTCCGCACCCGCGCCCGCTTTCCCACGGACCTTGGCGATTCGGAACAGACCCCGAACGACCTCGCCACGATTGCGGACTACACGCATCTCACCGGCATGATGGCGGGCCGCGCGGCCTTGCTCACTTTCAACTCCAAGGACAACTGCTGCTTCGCCACCGATCACGCCTTGCAGCCCCTGCTTGATGCCGCCGGGCCGGTCTTCAAGCTTTATGGCCAGGCCGGGCGGCTGAGCAGTCATGACAACTTCGATCCCGGCACGCACAACTACGACCTCGACAATCGCCAGGCTTTTTACAGCGTGGTGGGCGAGGAGTTCTTTCCGGGTGACAAGCACTTTGCGGCGACCGAACCACCCATGGAAACGGAGGTCAAGAAGCCCGAGCAACTGGCCGTGGTCCTGCCGGCTGCCAATACGGATTTCCATCAGCTCGCCCTGGCCTTGAGCAAGCCGCTGCCGGGGCCGGCGATCAAGTCCCCCAAAGCCGCGCGCGGCAAGCTGGCGGCGATTGTCAAATTCACCACGCACGCCGTGGCGGCCAGCCAGGCGGGTGAGGAGACGCGCGGCGACGTGCATGCCACCTACTGGAAGCTGCGCATCGGCGACATCTGGACCGTGCCGGTGGTGGAACTGGTCAAGGGCGAGCCCAAGGGCACGACGCTCCTGGTTGCGGACAAGGGCAGGGGAAGCGCCACGGCAGAGGTGGATGCCCTGCTTGCCGGTGGCCAGCGCGTGCTGGCCCTCGATCCTTTTTACTTTGGCGAGTCGAAGATCGTAGCCCGCGACTTCCTGCATTCGCTGCTTGTCACCGCCGTGGGCGACCGGCCCCTGGGCATCCAGGCTAGCGAAGTCGCCGCCGTGGCGCGTTGGGCGGCGGGGCAGTTCAAGACGGGTTCGGTGGATGTCTCGGCCGTCGGCCCGCGCAGCAGCACCTTCGCGCTGGTCGCCGCAGCCCTGGACCGCCACCCCATCGGACATCTGACGCTGACGAACCCGATGGCGAGTCTGCATGAGGTCATCGATGGCGACTTGTCCGTCAGCGACAAACCCGAGCTGTTCTGCTTTGGGCTGCTTGAATCTTTCGATCTGCCGCAGTTGAAGCAGATGGCCGGGCCGGAGCGGGTGAGTGAGCTGCACTCCACGGTCGCGACGGCGGAATCCGGCGGGCCGGTGAAAAGCAAAAAATAAAATGGGGAGGGCATGATCCCAATTGAAGAGGCGCCGCAGCCCTGAAGTGTGCCCGCCACGGGTCCTGTATATTCGGTTTCAAGACCATGCCGTGCTTCCGTGGGCGCTGGTGTTCGTACCAGGGTTTCGCTTTGGGTAAAGGTCACGGAAAGAACACTTGCCGCCCCCTCGTCTCTGGTTTCCCCTCCACTCATTACGCTCCGTTCTCTTCCGCCCTCACGCCTGTCCCTCCCACCATGTCTGATCAAGCCGCCGCCACCGCCCTTGTCGAAGGATTCAGCAAACTCAAAGTTGCGCTCTCCAGGCGCATCGTCGGGCAGGAGGAGGTGATTGAACAGGTGTTCATCGCCATGGTTGCCGGCGGCCACAGCCTGCTCGAAGGCGTGCCCGGCCTGGCCAAGACGCTGCTGGTGAAATCGCTGGCGGATGCCATGCACCTGACCTTCCGGCGCGTGCAGTTCACCCCGGACCTCATGCCGGCGGACATCACCGGCACTGAGATCATCCAGGAAGACCGCGAGACCGGCCGGCGCAACTTCGTGTTCCAGGAGGGGCCGATCTTCACCCAGATCCTGCTTGCGGATGAAATCAACCGTACGCCACCGAAGACCCAGGCGGCGCTGCTTGAGGCCATGCAGGAAAAGAGTGTCACTGTGGGGCAGCAGACCTTCAAGCTGCCGTCGCCTTTCTTCGTGCTGGCCACGCAGAACCCGATCGAACAGGAAGGCACCTACCCATTGCCGGAAGCGCAGAAGGACCGCTTTCTGTTCCTCATCAAGATTGATTACCCGACACGCGATGCCGAGCGTGAAATCGTCACCCGCACCACCGGTACTGAAGGCGCGCCCATCGAGCCTGTGCTCACCGCCGAAGATTTGCATGCCGCACAGGCCCTGGCCCGGCGCGTGCCGGTGCCGGATCACGTGCTGGATTTTGTTCTCGACCTCGTCCGCTCCACGCGCCCGGCCGAAGCCGGATCCAGCGATTTTGTGAAGCAGATGATCGGCTGGGGAGCCGGGCCGCGCGCGAGCCAGCAGATGGTGCTCGCCAGCAAGGTGCGCGCCCTGCTGCATGGCCGCACCCACGTGACCATTGATGACGTCGAAGCGCTCGCGATGCCCGTGCTGCGCCACCGCATCGTGCCCACCTTCCACGCGGAGGCGGAGGGCATGACGGTGGACAAGATTGTGGCGGAGCTGATTGGGTTGGTGAAGAGCAAGAAGTAAGAAGTGCTGAGTGCGAAGTGCCCAGTTTGAATTCCACCCTATCTCCTTTTCTTTCAGAACTGAGCACCAGGCACTAAGCACTCCGCACTTTCCCCTCCGCCTCGAATCCTCCGCCACCCCATGGCCACCCTTTCCGACATCCTCAACGCCGAAGACATCGCGCCGCTGCAGCATCTGCAGTTGTTTGCGCGCACGGTGGTGGAGGGTTTCACGACCGGGTTGCACGCCTCGCCTCATAAGGGCTTCAGCGTCGAGTTTCGCCAGCACCGGCCCTACGTTCAGGGGGACGAGATCCGCCGTCTGGACTGGAAGATCTTTGGCCGCAGCGACCGTTTCTATATCCGCGAGTACGATGAGGAGACCAACCTGCGTGCCACCATCCTGCTCGATGCCAGCGGCAGCATGGGGTATCGTGGTCAGGGCGGGGTGGAGAAGTTTGATTACGCGCGCAAGCTCGCCGCGTCTCTGGCCTACCTGCTCATGAGCCAGCAGGATGCCGTGGGGCTGGTCACCTTTGACAACAAGGTGCGCGACATGATCCCCAACCGCACGCGCATCACCCACCTGCATCAGATGCTGGAGTGCATGGTCAAAACACAGCCAGGCGCTGAGACCAGCCTGGCTGGCGTGCTGGAATCACTGGCGGCGCGCTTGAAGCGACGCGGCCTGCTTATCTTGATTTCTGATTTCTTTGACGATGTGCCCGCGCTCATGCGTGCCGTCGGCATCCTGCGCCGCAAGGGCCACGAACTGCTCGTGTTCCAGCTTTGGGATCGCGATGAGCTGGAGTTTCCGTTCTCCAAGTGGTCGCGCTTTGAGAACCTGGAAAACCTGGAGGACAACCTGATGCTCGACCCCGCCGTGATCCGGCAAAGCTACCTCAAGGTGCTGGCCGAGTTTCGCCAGAACCTCAGGGACGGCCTGCTCAAGCACGAGGTGGATGTGGTGGAAATGCAGACCGATCAGCCGCACGCGCTGGCGTTGAAGGAGTACCTTACGCTGAGGATGAGAAGATGAAGCGATGACTTTTCTGAACGGCATCCTCCTGGCGGGCGCGGCGGCGTTCCTTATCCCGCTCATCATTCACCTCCTCAATCGCAGGAAGGTGAGCGTGGTGAAGTGGGGTGCCATGCATCTGCTCCAGGAGGTCATCAAGCAGAAGAAGCGCCGGGTGGTGATCGAGCAATGGCTGCTGCTGGCCGTGCGCATCGCCCTGCCCATCGTGCTCGCCCTCTGCCTGGCGCGGCCGGTGCTCTCGGCGCTCAGTTCGCTGCCCGGATTCGGCAAGACCTCCCTGGTGGTGCTGCTGGACGACTCATTTTCGATGCGCGCCCCCAGCACGGGCGGATCGCCCATGGAACAGGCGAAGCAGGCGATCCAGCGCATGACGGATGAACTGCCGCGCGGTTCGGATGTGCAGGTGGTGCTGGCCGGCGGAACCCCGCGGCCGATGCTGGATCAATCGACCACCTCGCTTGATCTGCTGCCCAAGTCCTTGGCTGGAACCGCCTCGCTCTCGGGGCCTCTCTCGGCGAACGACGCCTTCCAGGCGGCTGCGGCGGCGCTCAACAAAGTCCGCAACGGCGCGCGTGAAGTGGTGCTGATGAGTGACTTCCAGCAGTCCGACTGGAAAGCCTATGCGGCAGGCGCTTCCCTGCCCGCGCTGGAGTCCATGCTGAAGCAGGAGCCCAAGCCCATGCTCACCTTTTACCGGTTGAACAACGACATCACCGAGAACCTCGGCATCGCCTCGCTGGAACTGTCCGCCCTGGTCGCGGCGGAAGGCCAGCCGGTGGGAGCCCGCGTGCGGGTGAAGAATCATGGCAAGCGCCTGTGGCAGGACATCGCCCTGCATCTGGAGGCCGACGGCACGCGGCTGCGCACCACGCGCATCACGGTGCCTGCGGAAGGGGAGGTCACGATGTCGTTCACCCATGCGTTCGACAAGGTCGGCGATCATTCGCTCGGCGTGCGGCTGGAAGGCGACTCGCTGACCGAGGACAACGCGGCGCAAGCCATCGTGCATGTGCGCCATCAGATCAATGCGCTGCTCGTAGACGGCCATCCCGGCAATGAACCACTCTCCGGGGCTGCGGATTTCCTGGAGCTCGCCCTGTCGCCCAATCTTGCCGCCGCCGCCAGTTCCAAGGACCTCATCATCACCACCAAGGTGGATGAGAAGCGCCTGCGCAAAGATGACCTCAAGGGCAAGGAAGTCGTCATCTTCGCGGATGCAGGCCGCTTGCAGGGCAATCGCGCCGTCGATCTCGACAAGTTCGTCAAGGAGGGCGGCGGCCTGCTGATCTTCGCCGGTCCGACCTGTGACATCACTTCGTACAACCGCGACTCCTATCGCAATGGCGACGGCCTGTATCCTGCGCGGATCAAGGGCTACGGCAGCATCAATCCCGGTGAGAACCCCGCGCGCATTCTCATGCAGCGTTTCACGCATCCGGCCACCACCTACTTCAATGATGCGCGCGGCGGCCGCCTGCAGGACGCGGAGTTCCGCAATTGGTTCCAGTTTGAACTCAAGGGCGACGACGTGAAACCCATTCTCACCCTGGATCGCGGCGTACCCCTGTTCATCGAGAAGGCCTATGGGCGCGGCAAGGTCATTGCCGCCGCAACCTCGGCCAATCCAGAGTGGACGAACCTGCCGTTGCAGACGGTCTTCGTGCCACTGCTGCAACGAATGGTCAGCCACCTTGCCACCCAAGGCGGTGCGGCCAGCGCCCAGCTTGTCGGCCAGCCCGTGCGCTTTGGCCTCAAGGAAGGCAGTGGCGACGAACTCTATGAGATCACTGATCCGGCCGGCAAAACCAGTGAAGTCAAAGCCCACAAAGAGAGCAACGGCGTCGTGGTTGAGTCGCCGCCCACCCGCGAACCCGGCATCTATGACGTGAAGGCCAAGGATGGTACCGAGGTTCAGCACTTTGCTTTCAACGTCAACCCGGCCGAATCCGATCTCAGGCCGCTGCCCGCCAGCGATGTGAAAAAAATCGCCGACCGCCATGAGGCCGCCGTGGTGGAAAATTTTGATGCTTATCAGCGCGTGGACCGTTCGCGTCGTCACGGCATGGAGTTGTGGCAGCCCTTCCTGTTGGCGTTGCTGGCGCTGCTGTTCATTGAGGTGCTGTTGCAGCAGAGGATCGCGAGGCCATGACCCCCACCACCGAAACCACCCTCCGCTTCGCGGGCGACTGGCCCTTGCTGCCCGTCGTTGCGGCGGCGCTGGTGCTGTCACTGCTGATGCTGTGGCTGTATCGCCGCGAGGTGCGCCACCATTCGGAACGGCTGGCCTGGCTGCCCGCCGTCCTGCGCTCGCTGGCCGTCTTTATCATCGTGCTGGCCTTGTCGGGGCCTGTGGTGCGGCATGTCACCACCATGCGCCAGCTTGGCCGCGTGGTCATTGCCTTGGATGCCTCCGCCAGCATGAAGCTTACCGATGAGGTGGCGCGTCCGGCCTCAAGCCTTCAGCCTCCCGCTTCGCGCTGGAACCGCGTCCAGGATATCCTGTTCAAAGGCAACCAGCCCTTGCTCGCGAAGCTTGCCGAAGCTTCGGATGTCGAGCTGGTCGCCCTGCGCGGAACGACGGTGCAGCGGCTTTGGTGGCGTCGGCAGAAGGGCAAGGACATGTCCGGCGAGATGCCCACCCGTCTGGACTTGCAGCCGGACGCGACAATCACTGATCTGGATCAGGCACTGCGTGAGGCACTAGGGCCGGCCGCCGCTGGCAGCGCCTTGGTGGTGCTCACCGATGGACAGCACAATGCTCCCGGCTCGCCGGAGGAGTTCTCCGCCTCACTCAAAGAAAGCGCGGTGCCGCTTTTCACCGTGGGTTTCGGCACGGAGATCCCGCCGCCGGATTTGTCGGTTGTTGATGTCTCGGCACCCGAAGCGGTGTTCACCGCAGAGCGCGTCGAAGGCATCATCACCACGCGCGATTCGATGCCTGCCGGCCTGCCGGGCACCCTGCGCATTGAAAGCCAGGGCAAGAAGCTATGGGAGCAGCCCTTCACCACCGATGGCAAGGGCGAGCGGCGGGTCAGCTACAGCTTCCTCATGAAGGACATGCCGGCGGCTCTGGCCAATCAGGCCGACAAAAACTTGCGTCTGTTTACCGTCATCATTGCTGTGAGCGGCGACCAGGCCTCGCTGGAGAAGACGCGCGCCAACAACACCCGCGAGGTCGCCCTGCACCTGCTGCAAAAGAAGCGTAAGCTGCTCATGCTCGATGGCCGCGCACGCTGGGAGACGCGCTACGCGCACAATCACTTCGAACGCGATGAACGCTGGAGCGTGGTCACCGCCTTTGATGATTATGGCAACGGCATTGGCAACTCACTGGCCAATGCCTTCCCCAAAACGAAGGACGACCTGCTGACTTATGACCTGGTGGTGGTGGGCGACTTTGCGCCCTCGCGGTTGAAACCGGAGCAGATCGAGTGGATCGAGGAATTCGTCGAGAAACGCGGCGGCGGACTCATCTTGATCGATGGAGCGCGCGGCCATCTGCGCGAGTGGTCCAAGTCGAAGATTGCCGGGCTCATTCCGGTGCAGTGGAAGGGCGACGCCCAAGGCGTGCCTGGCCCGCTCACCTGGCATCTCACCGCCCAGGCCGATCGCACCCAGGCGCTGCGGCTGAGTGATTCATCCAGCGCCAATGCCAGCCTCTGGCCCACTCTGCCCCCTGCCATGTGGTGCGCGAAGGTCACAGCTTTGCCTGCAACCGAAACGCTGGCCACTCTCGATACGCCGGCGAAGCAGTCCACCCCCGCCTTTGTGTTCCGCAGCGCCGGGGCTGGCGCCGTGCTCTATCTCGCCAGCGATGAACTGTGGCGCTGGCGCTATCAGGTGGCGGATCTGTACCATCAGCGCCTGTGGGTGCAGCTGGCCGCCTGGATCGCCGCACCGCCCTTCCAGGCCGAAACCAAGCGGCTCGCCGTGGGCACGGACCACCTTCGCTACGCTGCTGGTGAGCAGGGTGAGATCCGCGTGCGCCTGCGCAACGCGGCCGGGGAGATCTTGGCTGATGCGCATCCCCGCGCCTTCCTCATCCATGAAGGCGTGGATGCCGCCACGCTCGAACTTGAGGCCGATCCCACCCATGCGGGCGTGTACCGCGCGCGGACACCGCCGTTGAAGGCCGGTGAATGGCAAATCGCCGTCGCCGAGAGCGCCAGTGCGGTGCGCAGCGACTTGCGATTGACCCTGCGCGTGGCGGATACCGGCAACCAGGAGCTTTCCTCGTTGACGATGAACCGCCCGTTGCTCGAAACCATGGCGCGCAACGCCAATGGCCGGTTCCTGCGCGAAGAGCAGGCGGGCGACCTGCCGAACCTGCTGCAGGCTTTGGATCGCAAACAGACCGTGACCCGCGAAACCATCCTGTGGTCGAGCTGGTGGTGGCTCGGGGCGGTCATCGCGCTGCTCACGGCCGAGTGGATCCTGCGCAGGCGGCTGCGCATGGTTTAGAGAGGTTGCGTGCGATAAAGCAGGCGCGGCAAGTCAGACCGCTCCAACAATTCCTTGAAGCCCCACGAAAGCTTGCAGCCCTTCCCGCCGTCTCACAGTCTCGCATGAAAACTCTCGCCCTCACCTGCCTCGCCGCGCTCATTGCCTTCAATTTCGGCGTTGCCGCCGATACCAAGCCAGCGCCCAAGGCGCGCCGCGCTCCCGATCCCGCGATGGCGAAGATCGAGGATGTGCCCGGCCTGCCGCGCGTGCTGCTCATTGGCGATTCCATCTCGATTGGCTATACCCTGCCGGTGCGCGAACTGCTCAAGGGCAAGGCCAACGTGCATCGCATTCCCACCAATGGCGGGCCGACGACGAACGGGCTGGCCAATCTGAAGACCTGGCTGGGCGAGGGCAAATGGGACGTGATTCACTTCAACTGGGGCCTGCACGATTTGAAATTCATTGGCGCTGATCCCAAGGTGCTGGCTGATCCCAAGGCTGCGGGCAGTCATCCGCAGGTGGCGCTGGCCGATTACGAAAAGAATCTCGCCACGCTGGTTGGGCAATTGAAGGCCACGGGTGCGAAGCTCATCTGGTGCACCACCACCCCCGTGCCGGAAGGCTCCACCGGTCGTGTCGCTGGTGATGAAGTGAAGTACAACGAGGCCGCCGCACGGGTCATGAGCGCCGCCGGTGTGCCCACCGACGATCTTTGCGCCCATGCGAATGCGAAGCTCAAGGAAGTGCAACTGCCGGCCAACGTTCATTACACTCCTGCCGGTTACAAGTACCTCGCGGAAAAGGTGACAGCGGAGATTGAGAAGGCGCTGCCGAAGAAGTAACATCGGCCCATGCCGAATGCTTCCATTGACGACAAGCCCCGCTGCCCCTGGTGTCTGGGCAGCGACATCTACATCCGCTACCATGATGAGGACTGGGGCGTGCCCGAGCGCGATGACCAGCGCCTGTTTGCCAAGCTCATTCTTGATGGCGCACAGGCCGGTCTGAGCTGGATCACCATTCTCAAAAAGCGCGACAATTACTATCGCGCCTTTGACGGTTTCGACCCCAAGAAAATAGCCCGGTACACCGACAAGAAGGTCGCCGCGCTGCTGGCTGATCCCGGCATCGTGCGCAACCGTCTCAAGGTGGCCGCCGCCATCACCAACGCCCAGGCCTATCTGAAGCTGCGCGAGGAGGAAGGCAGCTTTTCTGACTTTCTCTGGCAGTTCGTGGGTGGCAAAACCCTGCGCAATCCCTGGACCGAGCCCGACATCCGCGCCAGCAGCCCCGAGTCCGATGCGATGAGCAAGGCCTTGCGCCAGCGCGGCTTCAAGTTCGTCGGCAGCACCATCTGCTATGCCTTCATGCAGGCGGTCGGAATGGTCAATGACCATCGCGCGGACTGCTTCCGGTACCGCGAGCTGCGGTGAATTTTGACTGGGGCCAGTGTCATCGAGGTGCCTTGCCTGCGGCGGGGGCTTGTTCCATGATGCCCGCCTATGATCCGGTTTTCGCTGCTTGCCTCTGCCGTCCTGCTGTCAGCCGCCGCGGTTGCCGAGGTGCCGGCCAGCCTTGTCGCCGATGGCATTCCTGAGCACCCTGCCGCCGTGCGTGCGGAGGTGGGCAGATACCTCCAGTCGCGCAGCGCCAAGTTTCAAGGATGGCATCCCACGCGGCGTGAGCTCCTGATTACCACCCGTTTTGCCGAGGTGCCCCAGGTGCATCTGGTGAAGATGCCTGGCGGTGCGCGCACGCAGATCACTTTTGGCGAGGAGCCAGTGGCGGATGCGAGCTTCCAGCCCGGCTCCGGGAACTGCATGGTGTTCCAGCAGGACATCGGCGGTAGCGAGTTCTTCCAGTTGTACCGCCTGGATCCGAAGGACGGGCGGGTGACGATGCTCACCGATGGCAAGTCCCGCCACAGCGCAGCGCATTGGTCGCACGACGGCAGGTGGATCGCCTATACCTCCACCCAGCGCACAGGCAGTTGCAGCGATGTGCATGTGATGGATCCCGCGGACCCGAAATCGGACCGGCTTGCGGCGAAGATCGACGCTCCTGGTTGGGCGCTACTTGACTGGTCGTCCGATGGCACGCGTCTGCTGCTGCTGCAGGAGATCTCCAGCAACGAAAGCTACTTGTACATCGCTGATGTGCAGACTGGCGAAGTGACTGCTGTGGTGAAAAGGGGCAAGGACAAGGTGGCTTACGGCGGCGGCACCTTTGCACGGGATGGCAAATCCTTGTTCGTGACCAGCGATCGTGACGCCGAATTCCTGGGCCTGGCTCGGTTGGATCTGGCCTCGGGCAAGGAAACCCCTCTGGTCATAGACATGCCCTGGGATATCGAACAGCTGCAGCTTTCGCCGGATGGCAGGACGCTGGCGTTCGTGGCCAATGAGGATGGCTTCAGCGTCCTGCGCCTGCTGGACACGGCGACAGGGAAGATCTCGCCGGTTTCATCCATGCCCAAGGGCGTCATTGCAGGGATGGATTTTCATGCCAACAGCCGCGACCTCGGCTTCACCCTGGCTTCAGCGCGCTCAGCGGCGGACGTGTACTCGCTGGATGTCACCACAGGCAAAGTCGATCGCTGGACGGAAAGCGAGACTGGCGGCCTGAATGCGGCCACTTTTGCCGAACCGGAACTCGTCAGGCTCAAAGGCTTCGACGGCCTGGGCTTCTCCGCCTATGTCTACCACCCCGACGCCACGAAATTCCCTGGGCCCAGACCGGTCCTGATCGAGATTCATGGCGGACCGGAAAGTCAGGCGCGGCCGATTTTTATGGGGCGCATGAACTATCTCATCAACGAGCTGGGCATGGCTCTGGTGGTGCCCAATGTGCGTGGTTCAGCGGGCTACGGGAAATCCTTCCTTCTGGCGGACAACGGCTTCAAACGCGAGGATTCGGTGCGCGACATCGGATCGCTCATAGACTGGATCAAGGGCACGCCTGGATTTGATGCGGTCCGCATCGCGGTGGAAGGCGGCAGTTACGGCGGCTACATGGTGCTGGCCAGCCTGACACACTTCAGCGACAAGCTGCGCTGCGGCACCGATGTGGTGGGCATTTCCAACTTCGTCAGCTTCCTGAAGAACACCCAGGCATACCGGCGTGACCTGCGCCGCGCGGAGTATGGCGATGAACGCGATCCGGTGATGCACGCCTTCCTGCAAAAGATATCGCCCCTGACCAATGTGGACAAAATCACCCGGCCGCTGTTTGTCGTTCAAGGAGCGAACGACCCGCGCGTGCCGCTGTCTGAAGCCACGCAGATGGTCAAGGCGATGCGCGATGGCGGCCATGTGGTCTGGTACCTGATGGCCAAGGATGAAGGCCACGGCTTCCGCAAAAAGAAGAACGTGGATTATCAGTTTGTCAGCACGGTCCTATTCTGGCGGGAGCACCTGCTGGGCGGCAAGTGACCAGTGTTCATTGGCGGCCTAAACCAACTGGCCGAAGCTGATGTCATAGCCGTCCGCGTCTTGGATGCCAAACTCGCGGCAGCCATAGGGCTGGTCGCACGGGCCGTAGTCCATGGTCGCGCCGCGCCCGACGAACTCGCGGTGGAGCGCATCGGCGTCGCTAACCCAGAAGTACACGTTGCAGGTCTTGTCGCGAACGGTCCAGTGAGGGATCACATGCTTCGCTTCGGCTTGCGCCAGCATCAGTTCGCAGCCGTCCCGGTGGACAATGCAGAAGCTGGGCGGGTCGCCGAAGATATTGTCGCAGGCAAAGCCAAGTTTTTCCTGATAATAACGGGCGGAGGCGGCGACATCTTTGACGAGCAGCACGGCGGCCGTGGAGGTAAGCTTGGCGGGAGCCTGCATGGCGATGGTTAGGTTGGGCGGGTGCCGGTCGTGAGGAGGGCGGTCATTGACATTGTTTGCTCGCCCGCGCCGAATTGCTCGACGAGACGGGCAAGCAACAGGTCTTCGGTCCCGTGCCAGCGGTCGCCGGCGCGATGGGCAAGAGCGGCCACCACCGCGTTGCTGCGGGCGAAGGAAGCGACCAGGTCTGACATGGAAGGCATGAGGAAGGAGGCGGAGTGCTCGATTACCTCCACATTGGTAAAGCCTGCGGCGGTCATCTCACTGCGGCAGGCAACGGCGTCGCTCAAGACTGGCGGCAGGGGCTTTGCGGGCATCAGTTCGGGCAGATGTTCGCCGAGGAAACTGAAGGTGGCGAGCATGAGGGGCACGCGCGTCATCGGCACCCAGCTCGACACCACGGCCTTGGCGCCAGGCGCGAGGACGCGCAGCAGTTCGCTGAAGCCCCTGGCCCGGTCCGGGAAGAACATGAGTCCGAACATGGAGAACCCGGCGTCGAAGGAAGCGTCGTCAAAAGGCAGTGCCATGCCGTCGCCAACGGTGGCGGAGACGTTGGCGAGATTCTCTTCGTGGATGCGGCGCTCAAGTCGGGCGACCATTGCCTCGGAGAAATCAATGGCGGAGACGCTGGCTCCTGCCTTCGCGGCAATAGCGGCCAGGGTGCCGGGGCCCGCCGCCACATCCACCACCTTCATTCCGGCCTCTACGCCCGCGAGGCGCAAGGCCTCGTTGGCATAGTCCTCAAACACGGGCGCGATGTCGGTCTCATAGCCTGCCGCGACCCGATCCCAGGCGGTGGGGGCGGTCAAGGGCGATGCGGGTGGCTTGTCGTTGGTACTCATGCTTTGCGGCCCTCGGCCACGTCGATGTAGTGGCCCATGGTTGTGATGTCGTCGCGATCGGCCAGGCCGCTTTCGGTCTTCCACTTCGTGAGCAGCCGCGAGGCACGATCTTCCTGGCCAATCTTGGCGGTGAACTGTCGCCAGACTTGCTTGTCCGTATCATTGAGCGGCCGGCCATGTCGCTCGCACCATTGAAGGATCTCGTCATCGGAACCGCCTTCCAGGACGCGTGCCTTCAGATCCTCATAGCTCAGGTGCAGGAAGCCGCAGCACCACAGGTCCATGCCTTTTCCAAGGTTGGCATGCAAATCCTCCCAGAGCTTTGCTTGAGCGTGCAGCCGGATCTTCGCCAGCATGCGCGGAAAATAGGCAAGGCCGCCCACTTCGTCGGCGGGGCTGCATGGCAGGGTCGCGGGGTCAGCTGGAGAGGCCATGGCGATCTTGCGTGTATGTATTCAAGGCAGCCGGCCTTCATCCACGTCGATGTAATGCGGCATCGTGATGATGTCATCGCGATGCGCCAGGCCGCTCTCAGCTTTGCGTGAGGCAAGCCGCGGGGTGAGCTCGTCGTTCCAGGCCATCTTCTTGTAGAAGTTGTTCCAAACATGCTTGTCCATGTCGTTGAGCACGCGTCCGTGCTCCTGGCACCATTGAAAAATCTCCTCATCAGAGCCGCCTTCAAGGACCCGGGCGGTCAAGTCGGCGTGCGACACATGCAGGAAGCCGCAGCAGGTGGCGTCGTTGGCGGTGCCTAGATTGGCGATCAGATCCTCCCATAGCTTGCCTTGGGCGTGGAGCCGGATCTTGGCCACCATGCGCGGGAAGTAAACGAGGCCGCATGCCTCGTTGAGGGGACTGCAAGGCAGCGTCGACGGATCAATGGGTGCAGGCATGGCAGATGCCTTGCCGTGGTGATGGGACTTGTCAACTGCGTCGCGAGACGATCACGGACTCTCCATCATCCCGGGCTTCATCTTCACGAACGACTGCAGCGCCGCCTGCCAGAGGAAATCTGCCCTGCCGCTCCTGCCTGCTTTGGCACGTTCGTCATAGTCTTGCGGCGTGAAGCCGTCATAGTGCCAGAGCCATCCGCAGGCCGAGGTGCGGGATTCACGCAGAAATTCCTCCAGTTCCCTGACGGAGCAACTCAGGGGAAACGTCTCCTCGATGACCACGGGTTTGCCATGTCCTGTGCATTCGCTCAGCGCCGTGCGCACCTCGTCCGCCTTCGCGGTGTCGGGATAAAGATGGATGCTGAGGAAGTCTACATGCGTGGCGACGTCCTTGGGAACAAAGCCAAACAGGTGGCCCCAGCCGCCCACCCAGGGCAGCATGCCCACCGTGATCATGTGCTGCCGGTCTTTCTCATGGATCGCGGTGCTGAGGGTGTCGATCCACGCGGCGGCCAGGTCACTGCGCTTGCGGCCCGCGAGATCGCGCGAGATGCTTTGCAGAAAGTCGTAGCTGCCGAGGAGCTTGCCGGAATACCATTTCCCGTCCGGGCCGGAGGGCACCATGGGTTCGTTCATGAGGTCGTAGCAGAATATCGCGGGGCTGTGGTGGCAGGTCCCGGCGATGGCGCGCCAGAACACGCACTGGGCGGCCCACCGGGCCTTCTCATCCATCGCGTCGTACCACTCCGGCACGTCCGCTGTGCGGTAGCAGGCCAGGCCGGTGAGGTCGAGGTAAAGGCCGGTGGCTTCCGCCAGCGCGACGAGCCTCCCCCGTTTCTCCAGCGCGGCGGCGTCGAGCCTGTCGGAGCTCTGCATGAATTTGTTAAATTGCAGGTGCACCCGCACCACGTTGGCGCCCAGGCCGGCAATCTTGCGGAAATCAGCGGCCACGGTGTCCCACTCCTTGTCCCAATAGTCCTCCATCAGGCGGCCACCGTTGCCATAGTTCACGCCCCAGGGGTGGAAGGCGCGGCCGGAGGATACCTCAACGAAGCCGCTGCCATCGGTCGAAACGGCGATTCTCTCAAGCATGGGCGGCCCGGCATGGGCGATGCCTGTGGCAAGGAGTGCGAAGATCAGCCGGCAGGTTTGCATGAGGGTGGATCGTGACTGAAGCCTGAACGAAGCACAAGTGCGGTGAATGGGCCGCCAGCTATACGTCGTCCGTGAGAAGTCTAGCTGATCCGGCGTTCTCGTTGGACACCATGAAGTCAATCCTCATCACCCTGCTGGCCTTCACCTCGCTGCTTCAGGCGGCGCAGCGGCCGAACATCCTGTTTCTGTTCAGCGACGACCAGCGTGCCGACACCTTCAGTGCGCTCGGGAATGCGCACATCCACACCCCCACGCTGGACCGGCTGGTGCATGGCGGCACTACCTTTACTCGCGCCTACTGCATGGGATCGCAGCAGCCGGCGGTGTGCATGCCGTCGCGGGCCATGCTGATGAGCGGGCGCGCCCTGTTTCACATGGACCAGACCCTCAAAGGCCAGGGCACCTGGCCGGAGACCCTGGGCAAGGCGGGCTACACCACCTTCATGACCGGCAAGTGGCACAATGGCCCGGAGTCCGTGCTGCGCTCCTTCCAGGAGGGCCGGAACGTGTTCATGGGCGGCATGGGCAATCCTTACAAGCTGCCAGTTCAAGACATCTCCGCCGACCACAAGCTGGTGAACAAGCACCTGAGCGGCGAACATTCCGTGAAGCTGTTCGCCGATGCGGCAGTGGATTTTATGCAAAAGCAAAAGGGTGCCAGCCCGTTTCTTTGTTACGTGGCCTTCAACTGCCCGCACGATCCGCGTATCGCTCCCAAGTCCTACCGCGACAAGTTCATTGGCCACGAGCCTCCCGCACCGCCGAACTTCCTGCCGCAGCATCCCTTTAACAACGGGGAGATGGTCATCCGCGACGAAGAGCTCGCCCCATGGCCGCGCACGCCGGAGATCGTGCGGCAGAACCTGGCGGACTACTATTCCTACATCGAATTCATGGACGACCAGATCGCCCGAATTCTGGAGGCCCTGAAGGCCTCCGGGCAGCTGGACAACACCTTCATTGTCTTCTCCAGCGACCACGGGCTGGCCATCGGCAGCCACGGGTTGTTCGGCAAACAGAACCTGTACGATCATTCGATGCACGCGCCGCTCATCATCGCCGGCCCCGGCGTGCCCAAGGGCAGGACCAGCGATGCCATGTGCTACCTGTTCGACATCTTCCCCACGCTCGGGGAACTGGTGAACGTGAAAGGTCCGGAAGGCAGTGAGGGTCAGAGCCTCGTGCCGGTGATCATGGGCCGCTCCACCACCCATCGCCCCGCCATCTTTACGGCCTACCGGGCGGTGCAGCGCGCGGTGCGCGATGATCGCTGGAAGCTCATTGTGTACCCCCAGATCAACAAGACCCAGCTTTTTGATTTGCTGGCCGACCCCATCGAGATGCACGATCTCGCCGCCGATCCCGCGCATGCGGCCGAGTTGAAGCGCATGACGGTGCTGCTCAAGGACATGCAAGGCAATGCCGGTGACACCCAGGAATTGAGCACCAGCAATCCGCAGCCGGCGGACTTTGACTTCAGCGTCGTGAAGCGCGATCCGAAGGCCACCGGCATCGAGTAGCCGATGCCTTTCGCCGTTGCGCACGCGGTCCGGGTGGACCATGATTGAAACAGCTTTTACAGGGCCACCTACGAAAGTCCTCGTAAAAGCCAACCCCAAAAATTATACTGCGACATGAGATGGCTTACCGGAGACTGGCACCTGCTGCTTGGCACGCCTTGGGCGGAGATCATGCTGACTTTCGTGGCTGTCTTTTGCGGTGCCCTCATTGGAGTTGAGCGTGAGCGCAAGGACAAGCCCACGGGGACACGGACTTTGACGCTTGTCTGCCTGGGATCGGCCGTCTTTACGATGGTGTCGGGCATGGTTTCAGATGGCAAGATCGCCGCGCAGATCGTTTCCGGCATAGGCTTCCTTGGGGCGGGCGCGGTGATTCATGGGCGGTTCGGTGTCAGCGGGCTGACCAGTGCCGCGACCATTTGGGCCGTTGCCGCCATCGGCATGCTCGTCGGCGTGGGTTATGCAGGCGGCAGCCTGGCGCTCTGCTTTCTCATTCTCGCGGTGCTGACGGTGATATCAGCGGTTGAACAGCGGCTTCTCGGACCCTGCCGGCATGCGACGGCCACCGTCACGGTGCAGAGCAACGGTGGCAAGACGATGGTCAAAGTGGCGGACTTGCTCGATGGATTTCACCTGCCCCCGTCGGACTGCTCGCTGCTGGATGCCACGGAGGCAAACACCCAGATTTTGGTCCGGTATTGCACCACGCACGCCCATCATCGAGCCTTTCTCGCGCAACTGGCGGAGATGCCTGAAGTCACCGCCATCCACCGCGATGGCAACGAATCCCCGCTGCATCGGCCTGGGAAGTAGCGGGTAAATAGGATGGGGAATTGAAGATTGGGCCGTCCGCCGTCGTTCTTCACCCTCCATGAAGCTCCTCACCTGCCTCGTTTGCATCCCTCTGGCCGTGCTTGGCGCCGCGGCCCCCAAGGCCGATCACACCGTGCCAGGGGCCAATGTGGCGAACTCGCCGCTGCCGGACCGGGCCAAAGGCCCTGGCGTCCGCTTCGTGGATCTCAATGGCGACGGATACGATGACCTCATCGTCTCCAATGCGCAGGGCTACGGCATCTACCTCTACAACCCGGTCGAGAAGAAGAACGTCCAGTGGAACCAGGGCTGGACCAACGTTCTGCGCGAAGGGGTGGCCGGCGATGCCAACAGCATCCCGCTGATAGCGCGCGCGGATGGCCGCGACAATGACGTGTCATTCAAGGACGGCGAGATGAGGGTGCGCACCGAGGACTGGGTTCGCATCATTCCCTTTTCCGAGCTCTTGAAAGTCCCCGGTCCCGCGCCCAAGAGCCCTAAAGAATCCCTGGCCGCGCTGCACTTGAAGCCCGGCTTCAGCGCCACGCTCGTGGCCTCCGAGCCGCTGGTGCAGGACCCGGTGTTTGTCGATTGGGATTCAAAGGGCCGCATGTGGGTGGTGGAGATGGGCGACTATCCGTTTGCTCCCGGCGAGACCACCAAGGACGGCAAAGTGGGCCAGGGCAAGGTGAGCAAGCTCCAGACCGGCCGCATCAAGATCCTCGAAGACACCAACGGCGACGGCATTTACGACAAGGCCACGCTGTTCCTCGACGGCCTGACCCATCCCACCAGCCTCGCCTTCTGGAAGGGCGGCGTCATCGTCGCCAGCATCCCGGACATCTTTTATGCCGAAGACACCCATGGCGACGGCAAGTGCGACAAGAAGGAAGTGTGGTTCACCGGCTTCACCGCCGGCAATCCTCAGCATCTGGTCAATGGCTTCCAATGGGGCCTGGACGGCTGGTTCTACGGTTCGAATGGCGAGAGCGGCGGCGACATCACCTGCGTGAAGACCAGCAAGAAGGTCGCGCTGGGTGCCAATGACTTCCGCTTCAATCCGCAGACGCTGGACTTTGAAATCGACGCCGGTCGCAGCCAGTACGGCAAGTGGCGCGACGACTGGGGCAACCTGTTTGGCAACAACAACAGTGTGATGGGCTGGCACTACTACCTGCCGCTGCACGACCTCGCCCGCAATCCTAACCTGGCGGTGAAGTCCGTGCGCGATGTCATCAACAACGAGAAGGCGGTCTTCCCGGTGAGCCCGCCCATGCGCCGCTTCAACTGGGCCGAGGCGACGAACACGCTGACCAGTGGCTGCAGCCCCATTCCCTATCGCGATGAGCTGTTTGGCGACGACGGCAAGAACGTGATGTTCATCTGCGAGCCAGCCAACAACCTGGTGCATCGTGAACTGCTGAACTACGACGGCATCGCCGTCACCAGCACCCGCCATCCCGGCGACCAGGGCAGCGAATTCATCGCCAGCGAAGACAACTGGTTCCGCCCCACCATCGCGCGCGCCGGACCTGACGGGGCGCTGTACGTGGTGGACATGTACCGCCTGGTGCTGGAGCACCCGGAATGGATTCCAGCGGAGATCACCAAGGGCCTGGACCTGCGCGCAGGCGAGGACAAGGGGCGCATCTATCGCATCGCGAAAAACGAAACGAAGTGGTCGGCCTGGCCTGATCTCTCCTCCCCGGTTCAAGCCCTGCAATCCGCGAATGGCTGGGTGCGTGATACGTCGATGCGCAGGGTCATCGAGACCCAGGACAAGTCTGTCGTGGGTCCATTGAAGGCCGTTCTCGCGGCGGGTGCGAAGCCTGCCGTGCAGATCCAGGCCTTGTGGACCCTGACGCTGCTCAAGGCGCTCGACGCCGGCACCCTGGAAGCGGCGCTGGCCAGCCCGGACAAGTTCGTGCGCGTCAACGCCCTGAAGTGTGCCGATGCAGCGGCACTCCAGCCCTCCAATCTTGACAAGCTCATTCATGATCCTGCACCGCAGGTCCGCTTCGCCTTGGCGCTGGCGGCCGGTGAATTGCCCAAGGCCGAACGCGTCCGTGTGATCGCCGCGCTCGCCAAGGCCGATGGCGACGATGTGCGCATGCTCACCGCCATCCGCTCCTCGATGGCGGGCATTGAATCCGATCTGACGGAAGACACGCGCAAGCTCATTGCCAGCAAGGCAAAACAGTCCGGCAAGCCCGCGGCGAACGCCCCCGCGATCCCGGTCATTATCAACAACAACCCCGACCGCCAGAAGGTGGTGAAGAAGTATTCCGTGGCCGCCACCCTGACGGGCGATCCGAAACGCGGCCACCAGTTCTACACCCTGATCTGCGCGGTGTGCCACAAGCTCAAGGGCGAAGGCAACGAGATAGGCCCCGACCTGGGCACGATCGCGGCGAAGCCCTTGGACCAGCTCATCGAATCCATCATGGACCCCAGCCGTGCGGTGGAGCAGCGCTACACCGTGCAGACTGTGACCACCAAGGATGGCAAGGACCATATCGGCCTCATCATTGAGGAGAACGGCAACAACATCACCCTGCGCTCGGGCACCGCCACGGAACTCATTTTGGTCAAGGACATCAGCAAACGCGTCAGCACCAATAAATCTCTGATGCCGGATGGCCTGGAGAACCTGCTCAAGCCTCAGGACGTGGCGGATGTGATTGCACACATTCGCGCCGCGAAGTGAGGGCCGGACAGGACTGATTGGACCAATGATATCCACTGGCAGCCTGCCCTGCGCTATGGCATGAGAACCGGATGAAGGCCCTCCAGCTCACCACCCCGCGGCAATTCACGCCCATCGAACTTCCTGAAGCTCCGGCACCCGCAGCGGGCGAGGTGCTGGTGGCAGTGCATGCCATCGGCATCTGCGGCACCGATGTGAGCGGCTACCTTGGGAAGATGCCCTTCATGGAGTACCCGCTCATCCTGGGCCATGAGCTGGGGGTGCAGGTGCTTGCGGTGGGCGAGGGGGTGACGAATGTGAAGCCGGGCGACCGGTGCAGCGTGGAGCCTTACTTGAACTGCGGCAGTTGCCATTCCTGCCGGCAGGGCTGCACCAATTGCTGCGAGTCGCTGCAGGTGCTGGGTGTGCATTGCGATGGTGGAATGCGCGAGCGCCTGGTGCTGCCGGCAGCCAAGCTGCACCCGCGCAACACCTTGAGCTATGAGCAGCTGGCGCTGGTGGAGATGCTGGGCATCGGCTGCCACGCGGTGAACCGCGCCAGGGTGGGCGAAGGTGACGACGTACTGATCATCGGTGCGGGGCCCATTGGCCTCACCGTACTGGAGTTTGCCCGCCTGGCCGGGGCCCGCGTGAGCGTGTTTGAGCTTAATGAAACGCGGCGCGACTTCGTGCGGCGCACCTACGAGGGCGTGGCTGTGCTCGATGAGCCGCCGCCGGAAAAGAGCGCGCAGGTGGTGTTCGATGCCACGGGGCATCCCGGCTCGATGGCGGGCGCGTTTCGTTATGCCCGCTTCACCGGGCGTGTGGTGTATGTGGGCATCACCAAGGAGCCGGTGCTGCTGGATGATCCGCTGTTCCATCGTCGGGAGCTGACTCTGCTGGCCTCGCGCAATGCCGTGGCCGGTGATTTCCTGCGGATTTTGGAACTGATCGAGGCCGGGCGCATCAACACTCAGGCCTGGATCAGCCACCGTGCGCCGTTTGATGATCTGCCCGCCGCGATGGCCGAATGGGTGCAGCCTGCCACCGGGGTGGTGAAGGCGGTGGTGAACCTGTCGTGACGAAGTGGCAGGGAGGCCCCTCCCACTTTCCTCCGCCCACCGAATCCTACCTCTTGCTCAACCGGTAGAACAGCGTGCCACCGATCATCATGAACACGACGTTGGGCAGCCACATCAATAGGTGCGGGTGCATGGAGGGCTTGCTGTTCTGCGTGTCGGCAAAAAAGATGAAGACGATGTATACCACCGCAGTGATCAGGCTGAGCACAAAGCCCACCGTCGTTTCGCGCCGCTGCGCGGTGATCCCCAGGGGAATGCCCACCAGCGCCAGCGTCAGGCACGCAAGCGAGAAGCTGTAGCGTTTGTTCAGTTCGGTGAGCGAGATGGAACGCTGTTTCCGGTCCATGGGCAGGTTGGTGGCGCTGTCCACGCGTGTTTTGACCTCCTGCCACAGGGCGCTGGTGTCCTTCATGCTGGCGTTCACGCGCTCGGTTTTGCCTTTGAGCTCGGAAAGCGGGAAGGTGATGGCCGTGTCGCCCAATTGCGGGCTGTTGACTTTTTGGAACGTTCCGTCGGGGCCGGCAATGACCTGTTCGAAGGTGGCGTCGTGCAGTTCCAGATCGAAATCGAGCTTGCCGGGTGTGCGGACGAGTTTTGCAGTTTTGGCCCGGATGTACTGCTTCTCAGTGTCGCCCTCGAGCTGGATGATCTGCAAGTTTTCCAGTTCATCGTCACCCTTGCGCCTGCCGGTGTAGATGCGGAAGCCCGGCATCTTGTCCAGGACGCGGCCCGCCTGGAACAGGCTGATGGGATTGTCCGTGGCCACATCGTAGAAAAGGTGCTTCATCTGGTTCTTCGAACTGGGGGCCAGGTCCACGTTCACGTAGAAGCACAGGCCGCTGAGCATCACGGCCATGACAAAAATCGGGGTGCAGATCCGCCACATGGGCATGCCGGTCATGCGGATGGACACCATTTCGTTGTCCGCGGACATGCGCCCATACACCAAGAGGATGGCGGTGAGGAACGCCCACGGGATGGTGAACACCAGCGAGTAGGGGATGATCAGGCCGATAAACTTGATGACGAAGGTGGCGGGCAGCTTGGTGTCGCCCAGAAGCTGTTCCATCTTCTTGTACACATTGCCCAGCACCATCACCCCGCTGAGCACGAGCACGCCGGTGAACATGCCGGACCAGACCTGTCCCCAGATGTACCGGTCAAAGATGCGCAACCGGCTGACCAGCCAGCGCACCAGCAGCACGCCGGTGAGGGCCAGCACGACTGTGACCATGGCAGACCAGAGGCGGCTTACAATGGAGGGTGCGTCGGCAGGAGAAGTCATGGAACTCTTGAGGCTAGCAAGGATGCGCTCCTTGTCCATTTGGATGACGGCGAAGCCAAACTTCCGCGTTGATAGCCATGGCCGCCACCCCTAGCTTGCGGGCTCGCAACCGAAACCTTTGCCATCTCACCATGAAACCTCCGTTCCTGCCCACCCGTCTCGTTGTTGCCGGTCTGGTCATGGGATGTCTTGCCACCGTCATGTCCGCACCCTCAAAGAGCGTTACCTCCGAGCCCTGGGGCCATACCAAGGATGGCCAGTCCGTGGAGCTGTTCACCCTTCGCAATGCCGCGGGCATGGAAGTGAAGATCGCCTCCTACGGCTGCACCATCGTTTCCCTGACGGCCCCTGACCGCACCGGTGTTTTTGCTGATGTGGTGCTGGGCAAGGATTCGCTGGCGGCCTACGAGGCCGGGCACCCCTTCTTTGGCTGCATCGCCGGCCGCTTTGCCAACCGCATCAACCTCGGCAAATTCACGCTGGATGGCAAGGAACATCAGCTTGGCCTCAAACCTGGCACCCCCCACCACCTGCACGGCGGCGTTTCGGGTTTTGACAAAAAGGTGTGGGCCGGCTCCAAGGTGGAAAGCCCGCACGGCGTAGGGGTGAAGCTGCACTATGTGAGCCCGGACGGCGAGGAAGGCTACCCTGGCACGCTCGACACCACCGTGACCTGCATGCTGACTGACGGCAACGAATTGCAGCTGGCCTACGAGGCCACCACGGACAAGCCGACCGTCGTCAATCTCACCAACCACAGCTATTTCAACCTGGCGGGTGAAGGCAGCGGCACGGCGCTGGACCATGAGTTGACGATCTTTGCCTGCTCCTTCACCGCCACCGATGCGGACCTGATCCCCACGGGCAAGATTGAAAGCGTGGCCGGCACACCGCTGGATTTTCTGCAACCGCACAAGATTGGCGAGCGCATCGAGGCGGACTTCGGCCCCTTGAAACAGGGCCTGGGCTATGACCACAATTACGTGCTCGGGCTGGGCAACCACTTCGTCACCCGGGCCGCACTGGTGCATGAACCCAAAAGCGGACGCACCATGGAGGTGCTGACCGACCAGCCCGGTGTGCAGCTCTACACGGCGAATCACCTCATCAGCGAAACCGGCAAGCACGGCCACATCTATCACAAGCGCGACGCCCTGTGCCTGGAGACCCAGCACTTTCCGGACAGCCCGAACCACCCCAGTTTCCCCAGCGTCACGCTTCGCCCCGGTGAAGTCTTCAGCAGCCAGACCGTCTTCCGATTCTCCGCCCAATAACATGGCTCAAACTGCAAAGTCCGAAACAGTTTCCATTCCGTTGCCCTTTCCTCCGGCGGCGGCTTTTGTCCAGGAGCAGGATTTTGCCGCCCGCCAGTACCGCGGGCGCCGGGACCACCAGGAGGATTATCATGCCTTCGCGGATGCCACCGATTCCGATCAGGAGCCGCTGGGCCGCCTGCTGTTTGTGGTCGGCGACGGGCTGGGTGCGCACTCGGGTGGCAATGTGGCCAGCTATCTGGCTGTGGGTTCCTTCATCAAGAGCTTCCATGACAACGAGCTGTCCGTCTCCTGGCGCCTGCGCGTGGCCCTCGAGGCGGCAAACGAGACGCTGGGCATCATGTCCAGCCGCATGCCTGCCGTAGCCCAGACCATGGGCACAACCCTGGTGGCCGCGCTGGTGACCCACAACTCCATGCACTGGATCAGCGTGGGCGACTCGCCGCTGTTCCTGTTCCGGGGGGGCAAGCTCAAGCGAGTCAATGCCGACCACTCGCTCACCCCGATCATCGAAGAACGCGTGCGCAACGGCGAGATCACCGAAGAAGAAGGTGCCAATCATCCCGAACGCCACATCCTGCAATCCGCCCTGCTCGGCCATCCGCTCACTCTCGTCGATGGCATGGCGGAGCCGCTGCCGCTGCAAAAGGGTGACATCATCATCTGCGCCTCCGACGGCCTTCTGACGCTCACTGAGAAGCAGCTCGAAGAGCTCCTCGGCTTTGGCCGCCACACCACTGCCGACAAGATCGCTGACGCCATTATTTTTGCCATCCGGCGTGTCAACGCGGAGCGCCAGGACAACGTGACGGTGGGCGTGATCAAGATTGCGTGAAGCCCGGACTGCCCGCAGCTCAGCGTCCGCCAAAAATCGCGGTGCCCACCCGAACGATGGTGGCGCCCTCCTCGATGGCGACTTCGAAATCGTGGCTCATTCCCATGCTCAGGCGGGGCAGGGGAGCGCCCCCCAGTTTCTCCAGTTCATCGCGCAGGTTGCGCAGAAGGACGAAGTAGCGGCGGCTGTCCTCGGCCGCGGCGCTAAAGGGCGGGATGCACATGAGGCCCTGAATTTCGAGGCGGTCCAAGCCATAAAGTGCCTCCAGTTGATCGCGCACGGCCTGCGGGTTGAAGCCGAATTTGGAGGATTCGGCGGCGACGTTGATCTCCAAATACACCTTGGGGAAGAGGCCCAGTTCGGCGGCCACTCGGTTGATGTCTTTGGCGAGATCGAGCGAGTCCACGCCCTGAATGGCCTCCACGATGGGCAGGATCTTGCGCACCTTGTTGGATTGCAGATGGCCGATGAGGTGCCAGCGCAGGCGCGAGGGCAGCGCCGGCTGCTTGGCCAGCAGTTCTTGGACCTTGTTCTCGCCGAACAGCGTCTGGCCGGCCTCCACGGCCTCCTGAATCACTTCCACGGGGAAGGTCTTCGAGACGGCGAGCAGTTCGATGTCGGAGGCCTTGCGACCAGCGCGTTCAGCGGCCTGGGCAAGGCGCTCGCGAATGGCGGCGAGATGGTCGGCGACAGTGGCCATCACTTTGCTCCCGTGAGGGGGGTGAACTTGACGTTCCTGATCGCGGCGGTGGTCTGGTAGGTCGTGAACGACAGCGGCGCATAGCTCTCAATCGGGCCGGGGCGCAGGCCCAGCTTCTTACCTTCGATGTCGGTGTTGATCACTTCCTTGCCATCGACCCAAACATGGATCTCCTTGGGCGTCACGCGCAGCTTCACCTTGTACCACTGGTTGTCCTTGTAGCGCTGGTAGCTGGAGGTGTTGTTCTCGCTCGCATCCATGCCGTCGATGCTGCTGATGCCGGTGACGCTGCCGCCCCAGCCGCCGAGGACAAGGGTGAGGCAGGTTTTGACATCGCCCACAGGGAAGGTCAGGCCGCAAAAGAAGTCCGCGCCCTCGATGCGCATGGTTTCGGCGGTGATTTCATAGTTGGTCAACGGCAGGCCCTTGGCCTTCTTGTAAACGGCGCCGCTCAGGCTCTCGCCTTGGTGGATGATCATCTCGCCGTCCTGCAGTTCCACGGCACCGCTGCCACCGTTGTCCACGCTTTCCCAGTCGGTCAGAGATTTGCCATCGAACAGCGCGACAGGCTTCGGAGCATCGGCGGAATAAGCCACCGAGGTGGCGGCAGCGATCAGGGCAAAGAGGGCGCGACGTTTCATGGTGGCCGCCACGATGCAGGCAGCGCTTCCCGTGGCAACGGGATTCTATTGGCAGCGGCGTCAGGAGCGGAAAGCCCCCACGGCCCCGACTACCCCAGCATGGCAAGGGCCCTGTCAATCCGGGCGACGCTTTTGTCCTTGCCCAGCAGGTCAAGAATCGTCGTGACACCGGGTCCGCGCGACTGGCCGCTCAGGGCAAAACGCAGCAGTGGCATGAGCGCCCCGGGCTTGACGCCCAGCTTTGCAGCGGTGGCTTCCACGCTGCTGTGCAGGGAGGGTTCATCCCACTGCGTGAGGGCCGCAAAGTCGGCGCGCAAGCCGGCGAGCAGCTTGGGGTTTTCGGGCTTGGCGCGCAGCTTGGCCACGACCTCGTCTTCAAACGGATAGTCTTCGCGGAAGAAGTAATGCACCCAGGCGGGCAGCTCGGCGAGCAGGCTGACCTTTTCTTTGACGCTCTGCAAGGCGCGTTCGGCAAGGGATGGATCCGCAATCACCAGGCCGGCCTTTTCAAGGAAGGGCAGAGCGGCCTTGAACAGCGCTCCGGGAGCGAGCTCGCGCAGATACTGGGCGTTGAACCAGGTGCACTTCGCCATGTCGAAGCGTGCATTGGAACTGTGGATGTGGATGGGGTCGAACAGCGAGATCAGGGTGGCGCGGTCCAGCTTTTCGTCCGCGCTCTTCGGGGTCCAGCCGAGCAGGCAGAGGTAGTTGAACACGGCATCGGCAAGGAAGCCCGCATCCATGTAGCTCTGGATCGATGAGCCTTCATCGCGTTTGCTCATCTTGGTGCCCGCAGGATTGAGAATCAGGGGGATGTGGGCGTAGCGCGGCGGGTGCTTGCCCAGCGCATGAAACAGATCAATATGCTTCCAGGTGTTCGAGAGATGGTCCTCACCGCGAATGACGTGGGTGATGCCCATTTCAATGTCGTCCACCACATTGACGAAATGGAAGATGTAGCTGCCATCGGGGCGGCGCACGGTCATGTCCGGCTCTTCAGTGGCGGCGAAATGGACGTCGCCGCACACCATGTCCGCGATGATGAAGGGCTCACGGCTGAACTTGAAGCGCACGGCGCCGCCTTCTTCGGTGTAAACACGGCCGGCGGCTTCGAGCTTTGCCAGATGGGCATCATAAATCGCCTTGCGCTGGCTCTGGAAATAGGGGCCGCGATCACCGCCTACTTCGGGGCCTTCATCCCAATCCATGCCCAGCCAGTTCATGCCGTCAAAGATCGCCTGGCGCGCCGCCTCGGTATTGCGTGCTTCATCCGTGTCCTCGATGCGCAGGATGAACTTGCCGCCACGGTGGCGGGCATAGAGCCAGTTGAACAACGCGGTGCGGGCCCCTCCGACATGGAGGAAGCCGGTGGGCGACGGGGCGAAGCGGACGCGAATGGTGTCAGGCATGGGGGAAGGGTTAAGTGGGAAGTGTGAAGTGGTAAATGCGGAAGTGCCGGGGACTCGCTTTTGGTGTTTCCCTCTCAGCGCTTCCAACCTAGCACTTTCCACTTCACACTTCATCCTCCTTCATTCCGATATGCGCGCGCCAGCAGGGTTACCGGCTGGGTCACGGTCTGGCAGGACGGAGAATCCTTGCCGCGCAGCCCAAACTGAAGCTGCAAATGGCAGCCGGGATTTGAAGTGGCCACGGCGGGGGCCTTGCTTTTCTCCAGGTTCGCCAGCTTGCGCTCGAGCAGTTTCGCGGACTGCTCGGGCTGGGTGATATTGTAGATGCCGGCGCTGCCGCAGCACCAGTTGGATTCTGGCAGGTCGATCACCTTCAGCCCGGGGATGGCATTGAGGATGGCGCGCGGCTGGTTGACCACCTTCTGACCGTGGCACAGGTGGCAGCTCTCGTGGTAGGTGGTGCTGTCGAGACCGCAGCCAGCGGTGGGCTTGCGGAAGCCCGCCGAGACCAGCCACTCGTGGATGTCCTTGACCTTGGCATCCCATTGCGTGGCGCGTGCGGCATACAGGGGGTCATCGTGCAGCAGATGACTGTATTTCTTCAAGTGCGAGCCACAGCCGCCTGCGTTGGTGATGATGGCATCGAGGTTGTCCAGGTCGAAGCTGTCGATCTGTTTTCGGGCGAGTATTTGGGCAAGGTCCACAGCGCCGTTGTGGGCGTGCAGCGAGCCGCAGCAATGCTGGTTACGCGGGGTGATGACTTCACAGCCGTTGGCCAGCAGCACATCGGCGGTGTCGCGATTGATCCCGGAAAACACCAGGTCCTGGACGCAGCCTGTGAGCAGTCCCACCCGGTGCTTCGGGGCGGCAGGGCGCTCCACCCGGGCGATGAGTTCATCAGAGAATTGATCGGCGATCACCGGCGTCTGCGGCTCCAGCTGGCGCAGGTGTGCAGGCATCAGATGGAAGAACTCGTGCTGCCGCAGGAAGCGCTCCAACCAGGTGCCCTGGTAGAGCCACATGGCACGGCCCACGAAGCGCAGCAGCACCGGGTGCATGAACAGCACCTTGAGCGTGAGCCAGCGCCAGAACTTGCGTTCCGTGCCCCGGGCGGCGCCGGTGCGCTCGATTTCGGCCCGCGCGGTTTCAAACAGGTCCGCATACTGGACTCCCGCCGGGCAGGCGGTTTCGCAGGCCAGGCAGCCCAGGCAGTAGTACATCTCATCGGCGAACTCGCGCGAGACGGTCAGGTCGCCATCCGCGATGGAGCGCATGAGAGCGATGCGGCCCCGCGGGCTGTTGCGCTCGCGTTTGGTCTCCATGTAAGTAGGGCAGGTGGGCAGGCACATGCCGCAGTGCATGCACTGCTGGACCACGGAGTAGTCCATTGTTTTGAGAAGGTTTACAGCGGAGGGCATGCGGAATGTCGGCTATAGGATTGAGCAGGGAAGTGGAAGCAAAGCTCGCCGGGGCGGGCTTCTTTCATTGCTCCTTGGCGGGCGGTAGAGCAAGGACATGAGTCCGCTGCCCCGCACAGCGTTAAAGCACGGCCTAGATGTCCTTCCTCAGCTCGGGCTCGCTGAGGTCCATCTCGAAATCATCCAGGCGCACCTCGTTGCCCACGATTTTTTTCTTGGACATGGCCACGGAGATCCAGCGGAACTCCTCGCTCGTGTCCATGAGCACTTTGCAGATCATGGTGAGCGGCACGGCGAGGAACATGCCGATGGGCCCCCAGAGCCAGCCCCAGAAGATCACGGAGAGCACGATCACCAGGGAGGAAATGCCAAAGCGGCGCCCCAGCAAGGCGGGCTGCACGAAGTAGTCGCACGAGAAATTGATCATCACATAGATGATTGCCAGAGTCAGCGCGCTGCCCCAGCCATGGCGCCCCAGCGCTTCGATGACGGCGGGAATGCCGGCTGCTGTGGAGCCCACCGCAGGGATGAAGTGGAACACAAAAGCCAGGATGGCCCAGAGCAGCGGGTACTTCAGGCCGAAGGCCAGGCAGGCGCTGCCCGCCAGCACGCCGGTCAGCGCACTGATGAAGGTCTTGATACCCAGGTACTTCTGGATGTCGCTAAACGACTGGATGAGGTGCATCAAATCCGGGCCGCCGGCAAGCTTGATGGCCTTGACGCGGCTGAGCGTGCCGCGAGCCTCAAGCAGGGTGAAAATCATGAGCACAAAGACGATCACTGCGCCCACGAACACCGAGGCCACGGTGCCAAATGTGGTGCGCAGGGCCGAGCCCAGGTAGTGCATCACGTCCTCCTGCGTGGCATAGGTGATCATCGTCTTCGAATCGAAGAGGTTGTCCAGCGCGCGGTGGGCGCCTTCAAATCCGTGCTTTTCAAGCCATCCGGCGAGACCATTGACCTGCTCCTGCAGCGCATTCACGTACTGCGGCAGCTCCCCCTGGAAGCGCGCCAGCAGGCTGATCGCCGCGATGAGGAGACCTGCCACCACCCCTACAATGGTCAGCACCGTGAGCCCCAGCGAGAGGCTGAACGGGATCTTGTGCCGGACCAGCCAGCCCATGATCGGATAGCTCAGGACGCTGAGAATGCCGGCAAAGGCCACCGGCACCAAAAAGCCCGCCGCAGCCCGCATGCCCGCGAGCACAATGATGACGCAGGCCAGTGATAGCAGGGTACGCAGGCCCTTCTGGCTCCAGTTCTGATCGTTTGAGTCGTGATTCAAGGGGATCATGTCGTTGACTTTGAACAACCTCGTAGTCGGATCGCTGGGACACAACTGAATTCCCGATGATCATCAGGGAGAATGATGGATCGCGCCTGGGCGGGCGAAGTGGCGGTGCGAGGAGCTAGGGCCGGAGGAAGAAGAGAGCAGGAGGACGAGCAGAGGGGCAAGGATGCCCCTCCCACTTTCTAACGCAGCCACGGCAGCAGGGCCTGCACCAGTTCCGTGGTCTGGGCGACGCTGAATTCGTGGCCGGCCGCGAGGCGCACGAGCGGTTCTCCCCGGCGCTGCACCTCAAATTGCACCGGCACTTCGCCCGGATGGCGCGAGAGAATGGCCTTGATGCTTTCCAGGTCTTCCGTGGTGTGCCGGGCGGAATCGAGCCTGAGCACCAGCACCTGCTCGGTGGCAGGCGGCAGTTCGTTGGCTGAGTGATTGTCGGCAGGCTCGTCCGGCGGGCGCACCGCGCGCGCCTTGCGTGGTTTCATGGGGCTGATGTCGCGCGCGGTGAGGCGGTTCATCTCGGTGCGGGAGTCCTTCTCGCAGTGGGCGCGCATTTCGACCACCGTGCCGTCCTTGATGAACTCCTTGCACTTCTCGTAGGTGTCGTTCCAGCACATCGCCTCGATGGTGCCGGTGAAGTCTTCGATCTTCATGGTGGCAAAGGGGCGGTTGTCCTTTTTGGAGTAGCGTATTTCCACCGCGCTGAGCATGCCGCCCACCGTCACGATCTGGCGCTCGGTGATCTCCGCAATGTCGCTGATCTTCATCAGCCTGGGCGACTCAAAGTTGCCCTTGTAAGTATCCAGCGGGTGGCCGCTGACATAAAAGCCGAGCAGTTCCTTCTCGAAGCCGATGAGCTCCATGACGGTCCATTCGTTGGTCGGCTCCGGCTCGGCGTTTTTTTTCCCCTTCTTTACTGGCTCGGCCGGCGCCACCGGCTTCGGCGGAGCCATGTCGAAGTCGCCGAACAAGCTGGCCTGGCCGCTCTTGCGGTCCTTCTGCGCGGCGGAGGCGCTGGCGATGACCACATCCAGGCGCTCAAACATGGTGCGCCGGGTTTCACCGGTGAAATCGAATGCGCCCACCTTGACCAGGGCTTCGAGCATCTTCTTGTTCACCGCCTTGCTGTCCAGGCGCGAGGCAAAGTCTTCCAGGCTCTTGTAGTCACCCGCCTTCTCCCGTTCTTCGATGGCAGCCAGCATCGCGCCTTCGCCGACGTTTTTGATGGCGCTCAAGCCGTAGCGGATCGCATCGGGGGCTTCGCTTTTGGGATTGCTGCGCTCGGGCGCGAACTTGAGTGAGCTCTTGTTGATGTCCGGCGGCTGGATCACGATCTCCATCCGCTGGCACTCGGCCACGAAGGTGGTGATCTTTTCCGTGTTGCTGATTTCCAGGCTGAGCACACCGGACATGAATTCCACCGGGAAGTTCGCCTTCAGGTAGGCGGTGAAGTAGGTCACCACTCCGTAGGCTGCGGAGTGCGACTTGTTGAAGCCGTACTGGGCGAATTTTTCCAGAAGGTCGAACACCGCGTTGCCCTGCTTTTCCGGGATCGCGTTGGTCTTGATGCAGCCTTCCACGAACACGAGGCGCTGCTTCACCATCTCCGCCAGGTCCTTCTTGCCCATGGCGCGGCGCAGCAAGTCCGCCTGGCCCAGCGAGAAGCCCGCGAGCAGGTTGGCGGCCTGCATGACCTGCTCCTGGTAAACGAGAATGCCGTAGGTCTCCTTGGCGATCTTTTCCAGCAGCGGGTGCGGGTACACCACTTCCTCTTCGCCCTTCTTGCGCCGGATGTAATCGGGAATGAACTGCATGGGCCCCGGACGGTACAGGGCCAGGATGGCGATGATTTCTTCGATCGTGTCCGGCCCCAGCTGACGGCAGGTATTGACCATGCCGCCGGATTCCATCTGGAACACCGCGACCGTTTCGCCGCGCTTGATCAGTTCAAAGGTTTTGACGTCGTCCAGCGGCACGTCGGACGTCTTGAATCCGGGGATGCGCTTCTTCACCCACTGCTCGGCTTCGTGAATGACGGTGAGGGTCTTGAGCCCCAGGAAGTCCATCTTCAGCATGCCCAGCTCGGTGAGCGGCTTCATGGCATACTGTGCGACGATTTCCTGGTCGTTGCCGCGGGTCAGCGCGATGAAGTCATCCAGTGGCCGGTCGCCGATGACGATGCCCGCCGCGTGAATGCCCACGCCTCGCGTGATGCCTTCAAGGAAGGTGGCATGCCGCCACAGCTCCTGGGTCTGACCATCGGTCTCGATGAGCTGCTTGAGCTCCGGATTCTTCTTCACCGACTCCTCCAGGTCGATGTTCAGCTCCGTGGGGATCATCTTCGCCAGCCGGTCGGAGTCCGCGTAGCTCCAGCTCAGCACCCGGGCCACGTCGCGGATCACGCTCTTCGCACCCATGGTGCCATAGGTGATGATGTGGCTCACGCTGCGTTCGCCGTACTTGCGCCGCACATAGTCGATGACCTCGCCGCGGCGGGTCTGGCAGAAGTCGATGTCGAAGTCCGGCGGGCTCACGCGCTCGGGGTTGAGGAACCGCTCGAACACGAGCTGGAAGCGCAGCGGATCGATGTCGGTGATGCCCAGGCAGTACGCCACCAGCGAGCCCGCGCCCGAACCACGGCCCGGCCCCACCGGGATGTCGTGCTCGCGCGACCAGTTGATGAAGTCCCAGACGATGAGGAAGTAGGAGGTGAAGTTCTTGTCCTTCAGGAGCGCCAGCTCCAGGTCCACGCGGTCGCGGATCACCTGGTCGTTGAGCGCGCGGTCGCGCCCATAGCGGCGGATCGCGCCTTCGTCAGTGAGGTTGCGCAGGTAGACGTTGCGGTCACTGCCGTCGGGCGTGATGAACGTCGGGTAGCGCTCGATGCTGGTGGAATCGAGCTTGATCTTGATCTCGCATTTCTCGGCGATTTCCAGGGTGGCATCGCAGGCCTCAGGCACCTCGGCGAAGAGAGCGCGCATCTCCTGCGCGGTCTTGAAATAGACTTCAGGGGAGTAGGTGATGCGATTCTGGTCCAGCACCTTCGCCCCGGAGCCCACGCAGATGAAAATGTCGTGGCTCTCGTGGTGGTCGCGCTTGAGGAAGTGGACGTCATTGGTGGCCACCGTCTTCAGCCCGAACTCCTTCGCCCAGGCGATGAGCTGGCGGTTGCAGCGCCGCTGCTGCTCCATGCCGTGGTCCTGCAGTTCCAGGTAGAAGTTTTCTGGCCCGAAGATCTGCTTGAAGTCGTCGATGCTCTGGCGCGCCGCATCCAGCTGATCGGCCAGGATCAGTTCGTTGATTTCGCCATTGATGTCGCCGCTCAGGCAGATCAGCCCGCCGGCGAACTCGCGCAGGTCTTCCTTGTCGATCCGTGGCAAGGCCACTCCCACGCCCACGACACCGTCCAGGTGCGCGCGGGTGACCAGCTTTTGCAGGTTCGCGAAACCCGCGTTGGACTGCGACAGGAGCGTCAGGTGCGACTGGCGTTTGCGTCCAGGAGGGTCCTTGATTTCCGTTCGCCCGGCCGGTGACACGTAGACCTCGCAACCCAGGATGGATTTCATCCCGGATTTCTTCGCCGCCATGTACAGGTCGATCGCCCCGTAGATGTTGCCATGGTCCGTCATCGCCACCGCCGGCATGTCGAGCTCCTTGGCGCGCTTGATCAGTTCCGGAATGCGGACTGCGCCGTCGAGGAGAGAATACTCGGTGTGAACGTGGAGATGGACAAAGGAATCAGGCATGAGTGGGGCGGCTCAGAGTAGGCGGGAGCGGAGGGGGTGCAAGAGGTGGGGTGGAAGGATGTGCGAACCGAGGGCGGCGTGAACTGGTTTTTTTGGTCTGATTGGGTTTGATCAGGTTTGATTGGGTCGGATTTTCCCTGAACGGGCCGCCTTCGAATTGCTCGTGAGGTGGTGACGTTGGGCTGGCATCGAACGCATGGCATCTGGGGTATGCGAATTAAACGAATGATTGTCCAGGACAAGTTGGGGAGGAGGGCGGGGGAGTGCGGACTTGTAGTCCGCTGGGAGCTCTGGCGTCCCGCCGGCGAAGGGAGAGTGAACTGCGGATTTCGCGGATGTGGGCAGAATGGCTAGGGCTCCGGGGGGGCTTCGCTCTGGCTCTCGCCTGCCTACCCGATTTAGGGCGGAGCGGTTGGAGGGTTGCAAGTTGAGCCTTACGTTGGGGCGTTTGACGCATCAGCGGCCTGGGTTTCCCTGAACGCTGGCAAGTATCCCCATGCTAGTGTGGTGATTGATTAATTCGTTCACAAATGGTTTGAACCTTGCCGAGGATCAAATCGGCCGTTGCCGTCCAGATGAAGGTTTGGGATTGCGGTTGGGATGCAGCCCCTGTGGGGCAGGGAACGGGGGCGTTTGGTGAGTAATAAAAACTGGATTTATTGCTCATAACATGGCACGTTTGTGAGGTATAAATAGAGGAGATTCGCATCATGCCCCATAAAACCGCCTGGAATTGGCAACACGACGACTGGTCCAGATTCCGCTATGACAGCACCAAGCTGGAGTCCCTTGAGGCTGAGTTTCTGAGGAAATCCGGCGTTTTCACTGGCACCACCAGGCATGTGGGGGGTGACGACATGCAGCAACTGACGATCGAGCTGATCAGCGATGAGGCGTTCAATACCTCCGAGATCGAGGGCGAAATCCTCAATCGAGAGAGCTTGCAGTCCTCTATTCGACGCAATTTTGGACTGGCCACCGACAACCGCAAGGTTCCTGCAGCGGAGCAGGGAATCGCACAGATGATGGTCGAACTCTATCGCCAGTTTGACGCTCCTCTGTCCCATGACCTCCTGTTTCACTGGCATCAGATGCTCATGAACGGCAGGCGGGATCTCAAGGACATTGGACGCTATCGAACACACGAAAGCGCCATGCAGGTTGTGTCCGGTCCACTGCATGCCCCCGAGGTTCACTTTGAAGCCCCTCCTTCTAACTCTGTCCCCCAGGAGATGAAGCGCTTCACTGAGTGGTTCGCGAGTACCCACCCGGCGGGCAAGACACCGCTTCCCGTCCTCACCCGCGCCGGCATCGCCCATCTGTACTTTGTTTGTATTCACCCGTTCGAGGACGGGAACGGACGAATCGGACGTGCCGTCGCTGAAAAAGTCGTGTCCGAGGGCTTGGGACAACCCACGCTGATTGCTCTTTCTCAGACCATCAACCGCGCCCGCAAGCGGTACTACGAGATGCTTGAGCACAGCAACAAGCACAACGTGATCACTGATTGGCTTGTCTATTTCGCACAAACAATCATCGAGGCACAGGCGAAAGCGCAGGGCATGGTCGATTTCATCATCGCCAAAACGAAGTTCTACGACCGACTCCGAGGCAAGCTCAACGAACGCCAAGAGAAGGGTATTGCCCGCATGGTACGCGAAGGACCGGAAGGCTTTGAAGGCGGTCTCAGTGCCGAAAAATACATCCGCATCACCGGCACTTCACGAGCGACGGCAACCCGCGATCTTCAAGAATTGGTAGAGTTGCACGCGCTTGTGCGCACCGGTTCCCTGAAGAGTACGCGCTACCATCTCAATATTCAGACCCTTTCCTAGCAATGGTTCGCGTCAACACAGTCCGGGTTCCCTCGGGCCTGCTTCACCCATCTCACTCGCCCTTGATGAGCATGGGCTCGGCCCAGATGGCGTAGTTGCTTTTGGCATCGAGGCCGCGCGAGGTGGCGGTGAGCTGGAGCTGGGTTACGCCGCTGATGTCGCAGTCGAATTCGTGCGCGGGGTCGGTGCCGTTGACGATGGCGGAGGCGAGGGGCTTGCCGTCGCCGAGCAGGGCGAATTCGACGCGGCCTTTGGCCCCTAGGTCGGGGTGCAGGCCGGCGAGGGCGGTGAAGCGGTGATACACGCCTTTGGGCAGCAGGAAGGTGAGGGGCTTGCCCATGCCGACGCTGATGCCGTTGCTGAAATTCTCGGTGAGGGAGCCGCTCTTCTCTTCCACTCGCAGCTTGAGGGGCACGGCTTTCTTGCCGTCCTCCAGCGTCACGCCGCTGCGGGCGTGGCCCCAGTAGGGGGCACTGAAGAATTGAGCTTGCGGGTAGTAGAGGTTCACGGCTTCGAGCGGGAAGAAGGCGCCGATGGCGACGCTTTTGAGCGGCACCTGATCGCCGACTTCAATCTTCTGTGTGCCAAGGCATAGGATGGTGTGAAACGCATCGGCCACCACCTGGGCATCGAAGGTGGCGGCCTTCAATTGATGGGTGACGACGGCGTCTTTGTCCCCGGCATAGAGGGCCTGGATGATGGGGATGGTGGTGCTGCGCGCGTTGATGATCTCGTCGTTCACGCGATGGAGCAGATGCCAGGCGGCTTCGTCCACCGTGGTGCCGAGCAGGCACGGCTTATAGGCTTTGACGTTGACGATGATCTCACCGCTTTCGACCGGGCTGTGCAGCAACTGGTCCTTCATCGCTTCGGGCGGCGGCAGGAACTGCTGGAGCAGGGTGAACATGTTGTCGCCCGGGAGAGCGTGCGAGGGGCTGCCGAAGTCTTCGATGGTGTGGGCGATGGTGCCCATGTAGCGGGCCGCGTCGCCGATGTTGCCGGCGCGCAGCGCGTCCACGGCCTTGCCGATGAAGTAACGAAAAGTTTCCAGGTTCTCCGGTTGCTGCTCAGGGAGGTGCAATTTCTTCAAATAGACCTCTCCCGGCGAGCTGTCCATCATGGCAAACTTGCGGTTCTCCTTGTCGCTGTACACATGATCCGGGATCAGGCAGAAGTTGCCGGCGAGCGGCTCGCGTTCCTTGCCCAGGAGTGCTTGCTGCCACGCGGGCAGCACCTCCAGCGCCGCTTTGGTGATGGCCAGGTGCGGCTCACTCCACGCCCAGGCGGGAACCAGCGGAAGCAGGACGGCAAGGGCGACGAGGAGGGGGAGGCGAAGCAGAGCATTCATGGGGCGGGGGGAGGCATCGTCGGGAGCGG
>Ga0118677_10000547_pt1 | contig 44658 bp, 31 predicted proteins | sample AliMusrvi5mmetaG_FD_86154 | JGI IMG/M metagenome (GOLD analysis project Ga0118677, IMG submission 86154) | reverse complement strand
GTAGTATCAGTCGATCCGATACGCACCCTTGTGTAGATTGACCACCCGTCGTTCGCGCACCACCTGCGTCACCTGCGGCTTATGATGCGCAGCGCCATCGAGCATAGCGGCCCGCAACACGCCAAGATAGTATTCCCCGCCCGTCGCGTGTACCCACTCATCAATGAACCATTCGACCGGGAGATAGCCCGTGCCCTGGTGCTGGGGGTCGATGATGACATAAAAGCCGTGACTCGGCGAAAAGACCCAGCCGCGCTTGTGTAAGCGAAGAAGTGCCTTTGCGGTCGCCTCCCCGCCGGTGGTCGCCTGGTCGATATCAGCGCGGGTAAAGGTATAATACCCTCGCTGCAATCGCTCCAGAACAAATTGTCGTGCTGATAGCATTTCCATTCACAAAAAACGCCAGATAATGTCCGTTTACAGACATGATATTGCCATGCGGAGAGAAACCTGTCAATAGCACAGCAAAATTATTTAATGGGGACAGACGTTCTTTATCCAAAGTGTTACCATCAATACGAAAGCTTATTTATTGGGGATTGTGCCTGTCGCTACTTTGTTGTCTACTCCAACCCGACCAACGGCGACGCCACTCCCTCTTCGTAGGGGAAGAAATGGCCGAGGAGGCTCCAGCCCCAGAAGGGATCGAGGCCGCGACCCTGGCCGGTTTCCGCGCAGTAGTATTCGCGGTCGCCGGCGGTGGTCATCAGTTGGTGGGTCTCCCGCGCGACGAGGGAGGCGAAGTCGCGATAGCCGTACCAGCGCAAACCGTGGTAGACCATGTAGTTGGTGGGAATCCACACGGTGGCTCGCCAGTTGCAGCCCAGGTCGCCGGGGAAGGCGATGGGTGAGTACCAACGCTCACTTTTCGCCAGCGCGGCGAAGGGGCGCGGGGTATAAAATTCACGCGGGTTGAACAGGTGCTCGAAGACCAGCCGTTGCGCCTGCTCCGGTGTGGCCACCCGCGCCCACAAGGCGGCGAAGGCAGCAATGGATTTCACCTTGATGCGCGGGCCGTTGCTCTCTCGCGACCAACTCAAATTCACGCCGTAGCCGATGTGGCGGCAAAACTCCTGCCCGTTGCGCGCGTTGCGGTCGTAGAAAAAGCCGTCCTCGTCGTCCCACAGCAGGGCGCGGATCGTCGCGGTGCGGGTGTCGGCCACGCGGCGGTACTCCGTCACCAGCGCCGTATCGCCCAGCACCTCCGCCAGCGCGGCGAAGGCGCGCGCCTCGCGCACCAGGTAGCAGTTCAAATCCACCCCGGCGGAGACGCGGTCGTTCCAGTAGCCGGCGCGCTCGTGCTGGTTGTCCATGCCGGTGTGCGGGCTGCTCATCCACTCGCTCAGCCCATCGCCGTCACCGTCCATGTCGTACAGCCAGTAGTCCAGGAAGCGTCGCAGGCGGGTAAAGAGCTCCCCGCGCAGCCAGTCGATCTCCCCATATGCCTGCCATACCAGCCAGGCGATCTGCGCCAGGAAGGGTTTAGTGTGCTCTACCGCATGGTAGCCGTCCACCGGCACGCTGCGCGGAATAAAGCCGTCCTCCCGTTGCGCGCGCAGAAACAGCTCCACCCCGTTGCGCATGTACGTCGACGGCCATCCCATGTAAATCTGCACGATGGCCTCGAAAAACTGGTCCCAATCGTAGAGCATATTGTAGGAATAACCGGTGAAGTACGGCAGCCCAGTGGCCTCGTGCGTCATGATCCCGTTGCGCATCAACACATCCACGTGCGCCAACTCCGCGCGCAGGGCGAGTAAGGCCGGATCAGCTAAACGGGAAAGCATGCGTGACTCCTTACGTTAATGGGGACAGACGTGGTTTTATCCCTCTTCATGATGGAAGAATACTACAGAAATTGACCCGGCATAGCAATAGTCGCGCACTGGTCATTGATCGTGCTGTCTTGGATCTATTAAAGATCGGTGACGACACGCCGCTAGCAGCCCGCCTTATTCATTAACGCATGAATAAAGCGGGCTTGAGATCACCATGGATGGGACACGATTGATTATAAACCCCGTGCCGGAAGAAGATCGACGCACGGGCTGACGCATGGATCTGACATTGCTGACGCGGGATGATCTCCTCCACAAGGGGTAAACAACACGTCATTCCCGCGACCAATCCACCTTTTCATACGCCGGGTAGACGGCCTGCGTGCCGTTCGGGAAATGCCAGATGACGTCGTCCCAGCGCCAGGGGCGGACGGTGAAGGTGTAGGGGTTGGCGTCATCCGCGGGTTTCAGGTTGCCGGCGACCGGCGAGTAGGAGCCGGTCAGCGTGATGGTCACCGGGTCTGTTTGACGCAGGTTGGTGAATTCGATCCACTCGGGCGCCGGATGCTCGCGATAGAACTTCTGCGCAAAGCGGCGCACCTGATCATTGCCGGTATCGCTGCGGTTCGTGTTGTAGAGTTGGAAGGCCCGGTGCACCTCCGCGGGGTTTTTCATGAAGCGTCCGTCGATGATCCAACCCATCTGGAACATCCACAGGAAGTACTCGTCGCCCGGGCGACCGGCAATGGTGTTGCCGCCTTTCCACCCCACCGTGCATTCGCCATAGAGCTTGATGCCGACGGATTCCATGTCGCGGAATACGCGCCACCAATACGGTTGGCACGGGACGGCGCCGGTGGCGTTTCCAGCGAGCAGCGGCGCGTAATCCACACCCTGCAGGCCGCCGAACCCGCCGTCGATGAGCACACGCTCGAACCCCAGGCGCGAACTCATGGAGAGCGCGGGCCACATCACCTGATCCCACCAGCCGCTGGCCAGACTCATCGGAATCCATTGGTACGGCGTGTTGGCGGGCCATGCACCGTCGCGCTGCCGGCGAATCCACTCCGGATGGTCGCGAATCGTCGGCAGGCAATGCGCGGCGAGTGCGACCGCCCCTTCCGGATAGTGCATCCATTCCACGCTGTGGTAGTATGATTCGTAGGGCTCGATATTGGAACTCAAGGCGGTGACGATGCTCGTTTTGCAGAACTCGGGACGGAACCAGAATCCCGGATGCACCCCCGCCGCCTTGAAGCTCGCGTTCATGGCCGCGATAGCGGGATTACAGTCGTACCCGGCATCGAAGCGATAAGCGGGTGCGACCACGTCGGGATTCGCCTGCCAGGTATCGTGATAGATGGCCAGCACGTCTACCCCATGTGTCACGCAGGCATCGCGCGTCTTTGCGGCATACGCCAGCGGCCCGCCGGATGGTTTGACCTCCCCCATGGTGGCGTTCACGGCCACCGCGCCCAGCGTGTTCTGTACGCCCATGCGGCGCGAAACATCGCCATACGCCTCGAAGCGCGCGTTGACGAAGCGCTGCGGCAACGGCTGAGTCATGTCCGCGGTATACAGGTATTCCACGGTATCCACCGGTGTCCGCGCGCCGACGGCCGCCAGGTCCCAGGCCAGGTTGGGCCATACGCCATCAGCGCCCTGTTCGATGTAGCTGGAGGAGTTGTTCGCACAGTGGTAATACAGGCTGCGCGCGGCGATCGTCAGGCTGCCGGCGCCCCAGTCGTAAAACAGTAGCGGACTGGCCTGCAGGCTGTTGCCGTTCGGATGATACCCGTATCCGGCGCGCACCGGTCGAAAGGACTGAAAGAAGACCTGGCGGTTCTCCGTCGCGGAGAAATCGACGATTTCATGCGCCGGTTCGCGGAATCCCGTGCTGTAGCTGACCACGCCCATACGCGATCCACCGGGACCAAAGCCGTTGTTGAGCATCACCTGGTAGCCATATTTCAACGGATCGGGCATGGAGACGGCCACCTGGCGCGCCAGACCGTGATAGACGCACCCGTGCCGGTCGCGTTCGAGCGGCCACCAGGTTTCCCACACCTCCACGTTCGTCCAGGCGTGGAACCCCAGGGCGGAGAGCGGCAGCAGGTAGTGGAAGGTCACCCGGTTGCCGTCTACCGTGGGCTCCAACCAGCGCGGACGCGCATCGTTGACATATTTTTCCGCTGGTATGGTCATGGGATCGGTGATATACGGGTGCCGGTAGCCGAATTGCACATCGTGGTATTCCGGGTTGTACTGATCTTTCGGCGCATGCCCCTCATCCTTCACCGGTATCGGATTGTGCTTCATGCCGTCCGGGGGAATGATCATCGGCAGTCCGCGGGCGTCGAATTGCCCCAGGTCTACGCCGTTCCCAAAGGCTTTCGGATAGAGCAGGTGCTGGCCGTCGCGTGTCTTCCAGTCAACAGGCCGAAAGCCGTCATACGCCAGCTCCTGCCCGTCGGGGAAGAATACGCGCACGGCGTTCTCACTCGGGAGCAAATCTTTGAATTCGCCGACGGTCATCTTCTCCCGTTGCGCGACGACTTTGGCGACTCCGACATCCCGCGGCGTGACGGTCACGGTGTTGCTGGTGGGGGTGAGGGAACCGTCGCGCAGGACGCCAACCACGGCGAAAGTGCAGGCTGTGCCGTTGGACAACCCACGCACAAGATACGCGGTGTCCGTCAAGCGTCCCGGCGTCAAGGTCGTCCGTCGCGGCGCAAGCTCCAGTACCCGCCAGCCGATCACTCGCGCATCCTCGATCTGCGGATTCCAGCAGAGGTAAGCGCGGCCATCCCCGGCGTCGGCGGTCAGCGCTGTTGGGGAGAGCACGGGCAACGGGGGGGCTTCAGGCGCTGAAGATTTACGGGCCGACCATCCGGGCACGGTGGAAAGCAGTGCCAGCAGCAGACACACGATAGATGCACGGTTCATGGGTGGTCTCCTTATTTAGCCCGCATTATTCATGAACGCATGAATAATGCTACAGCTAACCGAAGCTTTATTCGTTGTGCGAATAAAGCGGGTTAGCGTCAGCCCCAAAAATCTGCGCGAGATGAAACATCCCGGGTTTTGGACATGCTCTATCAGAACTTGCGCTTCCGCTTGCTCCCCTCTCCTCGGGGAGAGGGGTTGGGGGCATAGGCGTTAAGATAAGAAAATATTTAAAATATTTTCTTATACCCACTCCGGAAGCGTCTGTATTCTGCGTTCCCGTGGCGCTTCGTGGAGGCGCGCACGATTCTCGGGCGTGCGAATACATTCCACCGCCCACGGGCCAAGCACCATCGTCCGCAGTGCCCACAACGTCATACGAAACCGTGACCACGCACTCGGTTGGGGCTGTGCCCGCTCACTCCCAGAGCGGATACCCCCAGGGGGAAAAGGCCCCGGCGGGGTGCACCAAGTGTTGCGCGAGGGCCGCCGCTAATAAGCGCCCTAATATCCAACTCCGGGCGGTGGGGCCTTGCCGGGAGGGCAAGGCATCAAAATTCAACAAGGATTTCAGCCGTTTAAACACCAGTTCGACTTGCCAGCGCGTCCGATATAAGGCCAAGCATTGCTTCATGGTGGCCTCCGTCTCCGGCAACGTCGTGATCACCCAGATCACTTCGCCCGAGCGCGCGCGAATGCCCCCAATCCGAGCCGGCACCCATTGGCTCGCTTTCGACAACGCCCAAGTGTGGGCTCGGGTGGGCCGATCTGGAGGAATTGGGATCAGAATATCCCATGCCCATTCCCCGGTCACAGGGATCGCCTCGGCCTTCTCCAACACCGAAAAGATGGTGCGATCTGGCCGACACAGGCGAATGGCCTGGGGGTTGGCGCGCACCACCACCTGCCCGTGCCGATTGACGACGCTCGCAATGCCGCGCGCATGCGCATACCCGCGATCACCCAGCACAATCTCGTCCCGCTGAATCGGATACCGGCTGAACGTCTCGCCTCCCGACGCATCGGTCAACTCGACGGCGCAAAAGCGGCCGGTACGCGGCTCCACCATCGTATGCACACGCCATTCGGTGCCGGTCGCCCCCGGCCCGGTCAAGACCGTAGCATCCACCAGGCGCACCTGCCGCTGGGCCGGTAAGGAGACACACACTTCCCGGGTCAGCACCTCGGCGAGCAACACGGACAACCAACTTTCCGCATCACGAATCCGATAGAACAGCGCGGGACCGCTGATCTCCGCGATGTGCCCCGCGGAGGCCCAAGCCGCGACATCCTTCAATGAGAGATCGGTGAGCGCATAGGCCAAAATTAGCCGCAACAACGCTGCAGCATTCGGCACTTTCCGGCACCGTTGAAGGGCGTGATGCTGGTCAGCCAACTCTTCATAGGTGGGCGGAAGGAAAGCTAACAGATAGGGCCAGAACGGATCACTGAACACTTGTTGAGTATCCATTCCCTTAGTATACCATACTTTGCCCCAGCGTCAATTCTTATCTTAACGCCTATGCCCCCAACCCCTCTCCCCGAAGAGAGGGAACAAGTGGCAGCGAAGTCCTGTTAAGTTGCGTTGTGTCGGGAAGACTCGGAACCTGCATCAGAATACCCGCCGTCACGCTGCCGGCAAACCCGATTGGTGCGTCTTCCGTGCGGGGTGGAAGATCTGCGACTCCAGCAGGGGTTCGCACACCGGCAAGCGAACTTGGTACCGAGTAACCCGAAATGAACGTCTTATGACTCGTCGAACCGTGATGCGCGATGCAAATATAACGGACTCATGCGGGTTGGCATTATTATTATACTTGCTGAGGGACGGGTAGTCACTACATGGTGTGCGATATGCGAACGATCGATGCCGAGACGATCACCCGGACGGTGGCCACATTGTGCCGCACGGCGAACCTGATGATTCCACCGGACGTAGAACAAGCGATGACGACAGCGGTCACCCAGGAAGCGTCACCCATTGGACGCGAAGTGCTGGAATTGCTCCTGGAGAATTATGCCGTCGCCGAGAAAACCGGCCTGCCCATCTGTCAGGATACCGGCCTGACCGTCGTCCTGGTGGAGTTGGGGCAGGATGTCCATCTCACTGGTGACCTGACTACCGCGATCAACGACGGAGTGCGAAGTGGCTATCGTGAAGGCTATTTACGCACGTCTATCGTGGCCGACCCGTTACGCCGCGTCAATACCGGCGACAATACTCCGGCGGTAATCCACCTGTCGCTCGTGCCCGGCGACCGCCTCAAACTCACCGTCCTGCCCAAAGGTGGCGGCAGTGAAAATGCCAGCGCACTCACGATGTTAAAACCGTCGGATGGCGAACGCGGGATAATCGACTTCGTCACGGCGCGGGTTTCCGCTGAGGGAGTCAACGCCTGCCCCCCGCTGCTCATCGGCGTGGGAATCGGCAGCAATTTCGAAGGTTGTGCGCTGTTGGCGAAACACGCCTTGCTGCGTCCCACCGGGCAACCCCACCCCGACCCGACCTACGCCCGCCTGGAAATCGAATTGCTCCAGCGCATTAACGCGCTGGGTATTGGCCCGGCGGGTTACGGCGGCACCGTCACCGCACTGGCGGTACATGTGGAGGCCGCACCCTGTCATATTGCCAGCCTCCCCTGCGCGGTGAATATCGCCTGTAATGCCCACCGTAAAGCGGAAGCCGTGGTTTGACAGCCCGCGGCGGGGCTATGGTATAATGCCGTGGCGTGAACAAGGGCACGCGATCTGCTATGGAAGATGCGCTGTTAATAGAGCTTCAACGATTGTTTCAACTTGCCCACACCCATGGCGTGCGCGAGTTGTCGATCTCCCAGCCGGAGTTTTCGGTAAAGATTGTGACCACGGCGGTGGGTCAGGCGGTCATCGCGCCCAGCGGTATGACGACACCGGCGCCTATTACCATCACGCCGGCCGCGCATGAACCGGCGCCGACCGGCTACGCGATCCTGTCACCGTTGGTGGGCATCTTTTACCGTTCCTCCTCTCCGGATACCCCGCCGTTTGTCGAAGTCGGCGACCGGGTCGAGGTCGGGCAGACCATTGGTATTGTCGAAGCGATGAAAGTCTTCAACGAGATCACCGCGGACCGCGCGGGCACCGTGAGCGCAATTACGGCGGACAACGGTAAGCTGGTGCAGGTAGACCAGCCCCTGGTGCTCCTTGAACCACGGTAAACGTGAAAGAATTGGGTGAACAGGTATCGGGGCAGGCGGGTGGTCTGCCCCGTTGCATTGGCCCGGATTATTCATGAACGAATTGATTGCCGGGCTGACTGAGGCATTATTCGAAATGTTATGAATTATGCAGGTTAGACCACTGAACCGCATAATTCATGCATACATGGATCATCCGGATCAGCTAAGACAAAGGCGGAGAACTATGGCACAAGCACAAATCAATGTCGGGGTCATCGGGTTTGGAACCGTCGGGGTTGGCGCGGTTGCCTTGCTGGAGACAAACGCGGACTGGATTGCCAAACGCGTTGGTTCTCGCGTGGTGGTCAAGCGCGTGGCGGACCTGGATTGGACGCGGCAACGCGAATATGCCATTAGCGCGGCCCAACAGACGACCAATGTCGCTGATGTACTGGATGACCCGGAAATTGAAATTGTCATCGAGGCCATGGGCGGCGTCAAACCGGCGAAGCAGTTTGTCGCCGACGCGCTGGCACGGGGGAAGTCGGTAGTGACCCCGAATAAGGAACTGATCGCCAAACATGGCGCCGAATTGTTGAATATCGCCGCGGAGGCACATGTCGACCTGATGTTCGAAGGCGCGGTAGGTGGCGGTATCCCGATCATCCGACCGATGAAAGAGAGTCTGGCGGGCGATCGCATCCAGCGCATTATGGGCATCGTTAACGGCACCACCAATTATATTTTGACCGCCATGTCGCAAGAGGGACGCGACTTTGGCGAAGTGTTGAAGGACGCCCAGGCACACGGTTATGCCGAGGCCGACCCCACCGCGGATGTGGAAGGCTTAGACGCCATGTATAAGCTGGCGATTATGGCCTCCATTGCCTACGGCAGCCATATCGATCTCAGCCAAATTTACCATGAAGGCATCACGCGTATCTCGGCGGCGGACATTCGCTATGCCAAACAGTTAGGGTATGAAATCAAATTACTCGCCATCGGCGCCAAAAACGGCGAAGCGTTGGATCTGCGCGTGCATCCCGCTTTTGTCCCCCTCGATCATCCACTCGCCGGGGTGCATGGCGTCTTCAACGCCATCTTCCTGCATGGCGATCCGGTAGGAGATTTGATGTTCTACGGGCGCGGCGCCGGCTCCGGTCCCACAGGCAGCGCGGTGGTGGGCGATGTGATCGATTGCGCGCGCAACATCAATAGCGGCTCCAGCGGACGCGTCCCTTGCCGCTGCTACCAGCACCTGCCGGTGCAACCGATCAGCGAAGTGGAATCGCGGTATTATATTCGCACGAATGTGGTGGATAAGCCCGGCGTCATCGGCAAGATGGCCACGGTCCTCGGCGACCACGGGGTCAGCCTGACCTCGGTGTTCCAACCCCAACACGAGAACGGAGAAACCGGCGGAGCGGAAATCGTCTGGATCACCCACCTGGTCCGGGAAGCGAAAGTTCAGGCGGCTCTGCAAGCGCTACGCGAGTTAGACGTCGTGCAGGAAATCGCCAACGTCATCCGCGTGGAAGCCTGACCTGCATTATTCATAACAGTTCGAATAGTGCCTCAGCCAGCCCGGCAATCAATTCGTTCATAAATAATCCGGGCTGAAGATAGCGGCAGGCGGGCTGCTAGAGTCAGGAACGACCTTGATGAGCGTCTGAAAGGGGAAGAAAAATTCTCCGCTCGATACAGCAAAACAAATCCCTTATAATTGTACAAACGCGTTAAAAATGTGGAATAAACACAGAGAATTCATGGGCCTACGGCGCCTGGACATCTGTCGACAACCCGAAAATGCCTCCGGGTCGATCCCCGAACTTTTCGAAAAAATGAGCGGTTTAACCGCTTTCCTTCGTCGGGTATACCAGCGGTATAAGAGTCGGGAAGATGGGAGCGCCCTGACCCAGCGAGTTTTCGTTTTTCACCTTCTTCCCACGCAGCAGCTAGACCTGTCATGGTCAGAATGATGATCAATCCGCCTTCGGATGTGATCACACGGCGGTTTCCTAACACCGTGGTGGGTGATGATGACAGGGCACGGTAAACACCGTCGGTGGCGGTTGTGTGGGAAGGTTTTACATAGAGCGTACTGCCGGATGCCGGTTTTCCCGGCAATTTTCGCCCGGTAGAGGGCGCGGAAAGGAGGTTCATCATGGCCGGAATTCCGCGAACGTTCGATATTGATCAGTTGCTGCTCGATCAATGGGTGGGGCAGCCCAACCCGCCGGCGACACTGCTGGAGGAACGCGTACTCGAACTGGAATACATCGGGGTTGCCGATGAAGAAGAACTCCCCGGTATCCCGAGTTGCGCACGACAATTCGCGATCTCATCCCTGCAACATCATAAGCCGTTATATTTCGTGACCTTCGATGACCAAATGATTCTGTTGCGCGATGTCATCGAGTCCCGTTATGGAGTAAAAATCTTATCCGTCTCTGAAGCTATTCTTTTGTTACGTGATACGCATGGTCCAACCAACTGATCGTTATCATCATTTTGTTCCTGACACCATTGCCGCCGTCTCCACCCCACCTGGAGAGGGCGGCATTGGCATTATTCGCCTCTCAGGTCCGGACGCCATCACCATCGCGCTGCACCTGTACCGGCGAAGAACCGGGGAAGTGCTCACCGCGCCGGAACCCTTCCATCAATACTATGGCCATGTAGTCGATCCCACCGATGGCCGGTTGGTCGATGAAGTGCTCCTCAGCACCATGCCCGCCCCACACAGCTATACGCGTGAGAACGTGGCGGAGATCAGCGCGCACGGCGGGCCGGCGCCGGTACGCGCCATCCTCGCGCTGGCCTGCGCCCAGGGCGCGCGGCTGGCCGCGCCGGGCGAGTTCACCGAGCGCGCTTTTCTACACGGACGTCTTGATCTCACCCAGGCGGAAGCGGTACTCGACGTCATCCGCGCGCAGACCGATGCCGGCCTGCGCGCCGCCCAGCGTGTGCTAACGGGTGACCTGGGCCGGCAGGTACACGCGTTGCGCACGCGGCTCATTGCGTTGTTGGCGGCGCTGGAAGCCGCCATCGACTATGCTGAGGATGACCTGACGTTCCTCACCCCGGCCGAGATCGCCGTGGAGTTGGCGGCGTTGGCGGAGGACGTCGCCGCGCTGGTCGCCTCCCACGACCGCGGTCGTCTGCTGCGCGAAGGCGCCAGCACGGTGATCGTGGGCCGACCGAATACCGGCAAGTCCAGCTTGCTCAATGCCTTGCTTGGAGAAGCGCGGGCTATCGTCACCCCGGTGCCGGGCACCACGCGCGATGTGATCGAGGAATGTCTCGACATAGGCGGCGTACCGGTGCGCCTGCTGGACACCGCGGGGATCCGTCACACTACGGAGTTAGTAGAGCAACTGGGTGTGGCGCGCAGCCGCACTTCGCTGGCCCAGGCGGACCTGGTATTACTCGTCCTTGACCGTGCCCAACCATTGCATGACGAAGACTGCGCGCTGCTCAACGAACTGGTCGCGCGCCCGGTGATCGTTATCCTCAATAAAGCCGACCTGCCCGGTGTACTGACGCGCGACGCGATCACTCGCCTGTTGCCGACAGCGCGCATCGTCGAACTCTCCGCCCTCACCCATGCCGGCGTACCTGAATTGGAAGCCGCACTGCGCGACCTGGTGTTGGGGCCGGTCATCACCGTGGAATCACCCATGCTGGCCAACCTGCGTCAACGCGACGCTGCCGGACGCGCGGCCCGTGCCCTGGCGCAGGCACAGACGACCCTCGCCGCCAACGGCAGCGAAGAACTCCTCGCCGTTGACGTGATGGAGGCCGCTGCCGCCCTGGGCGATCTCACCGGCGATACGCTCCGCGACGATGTCATCCACACGCTGTTCGATCGCTTCTGCGTGGGAAAGTAAGAACATCGGCGCGCGAAATAGCGCCCATCCCTGTTACCCCGTATTATTCATAAACGCATGAATAATGCGGGGTAACCAGAGCTTTATTCGCTTCGCAAATAAAGCGGGTTATCGATTCCCCATTGCAATCGCCCCGGTCGGGCACGCACCCTCGCACAGACCACAGCCGTAACAGTGATCGCGATCAATCGTCAGGGTTTCCTCGAGTGTGCGGGCCCCAAATCGACAGGTGGGGACACACAGACCGCAGTCCGTGCACAGGTCTTCCCGCGTGGACTCGATCAACGCTCCTTTATCGCAGGCTTCGCGGGGGGTGTCATGGAAGTAACTGCAGCAACACGCGCAGCACAGACAGATGCCGGCAACGTCTGTGCGCTGTTGAAAGTCGCGGAAGGGACGAATGACCAATCCCTCATCACTGGCGGCCTGCAGCAATGACGTCGCCGCGTCGGCGGAAATCCGTTCGGAAAAGGCGTAATCCTCCAGGTAATTCGTGCTGAACCACAGGCAACGGTTATTATCCTCATGGTTGCCGGCGTGCCGGGCGCGACAACCGCAAGTGCGCAAATAGAACTCCTGTTGCTGTGCCAGCAATGCGGCGCCTTCCGCAAGGGTGCAGACATAGTGAATGGCAGTAGCGTCGTTGTCGCTCATCAATATGCTCCTCTTCTGCTGGGATGCGATCCCGTCGAATTTAAAAGATCAGGACATTTCGCTTGCGAGCGAATTGCCCTCACCCCCAACCCCTCTCCCCGAGTAGAGGGGAGTCAGCGGAAGCGACAGTCCTGATAACTTTTCGAATAAGACCTCAGTTATTGTACCTGGCGTCCCGGCCCGCGCGCAAGGCAGGAGGACCGGGGCAACGCCATGGCGAATCTATGCGCCATACCACGGGGTCCACTACCCCCGGACAGGAGCGCACCCATGAAAGCCGATGCTTCCCATATTCGTCAGATTAAAGTGGTCTCCAACACCCATTGGGACCGGGAGTTCCGCTGGTCATTCGAGAAAACGCGACGCCGCTTGCTCACCATGATGGACATCACACTGGACATCCTGGAGCACGATCCGGCGTATCATTCCTTCACCATGGATGGGCATTCGATCATGATTGACGATTACCTGGAAATGCGTCCGGAGCGCCGGGAACAAATTGAACGGTTGGTCGGCGCGGGCCGCTTGATTATCGGACCGTATTACACGCTCTCCGAACAGTTCAGCATCGGGCAAGAACCGCTGCTGCGCAACCTGCTGTGGGGACGAAAAACCGTCGAGAAGTATGGCGGGAAAACGGGGACCGTGGCCTATACCCCCGCCTCCTGGGGACAGACGGGCCAACTCCCGCAATTGCTGGCGGACTTCGGCCTGAATAAGATGATGTTTTACCGCGGGATCTCGCACCACGAAGCAGATGCCGAATGGGTCTGGGAAGGCGCCGATGGCACGCAAATGCTCGCCAGTCGCTTTGCGATCTATGCCCGCTACAACTGGTACTACCAGGTGCATCGTCCGGTTACCACCGGACGCACCTTTGCCAAAGATTATCCCTGGGGCGAACGCGATGAAATGCCCTTCCGCTACGCGGACGGCATGGCGGGCGAAGACCTGGCCTTTCTGCTCCTCGATCCAGCGTTGCACTACGATAAAACGCTCCTCGCGCCGGCGATTGAGGCCATGGTGCAGCGGGAAGGCGCGCATTTCACCACGGAAATCTTTCTCGCCATGCACGGGCACGATATCTCCGTGGGCCATCCACTGGAATCGCAAATCATCGCCGACGCCCGCGAATTACTCGGCGACAAATATGCCATCGAGCATACGGATTTAGAGTCCTACTGGCGAGAAATGGAAGGGCATCTCGATCGCACGGCGTTGCCGGTGTTGGCCGGAGAACGCCGCGCGTATCTCAAGCAGGGGATGTGGACCTTCCTGATGCCGGCCACCATCAGTTCACGCACCTATCTCAAGCAGCAGGATTTTGACGCCACCATCCGGCTGGTGGGCTATGCCGAACCGCTGGCCGCGCTGGCCACGGCATTCGGCGCCCCCTACCCGACCGCCTACCTCAATCGCGGGTGGCAGGCGCTTCTCGGCAACCATACGCACGACGCGAATGGCGGGTGCGCACCGGACCATGTCTGCCAGGATATGCAATATCGGTATCGGCAGGCTACGGACTGCGCGGACATCGTCAGCGAAGATGCCATGGCTTACCTCACCAAAAACCTGTCGCCCGCGGGGTTAGCGCCGGAGGCGATGCAACTGGTAATCTTCAACCCCCTCCCCTTCTCTCGCACGGCTACGGTGATGGTAGACCTGGAAGTGCCCACCGTGTTCACCGCCAAATCGGTGGCGCTGCACGCCGCGACGGACTCACAGATTGCGACGCAGCCGATCTCGTTGGAAAAATCCGGCTCTTTCGTCGACGGGGTCTGGGATGTGCCGACGATCGTAGATTCGACGCGCATCAAGCTCTACGCCCAACTCACCGGGTTGCCGGCACTCGGGTACCGCGCCTATCAAATCCTTCCGCAACCGGCGGAGCAGCGCGGCGTAGGCACGCTGGTCACGGGCCCGAACTCCATGGAGAATGCCTTCCTGCGCGTGCAGGTCAATGGCAATGGCGCCATCGATCTGCTGGACAAGGAAACCGGGGCGTGCTACACGGGGATCAATTACCTGCTGGATCAGGGAGAAAGCGGCAACGCCTGGAATCACAAAACACCGCGCTTCGACCGCGTGTACAACAGCCTGGGGGTCAGCGCAAATGTCGCGGTGACGACCAGTGGACCGCTGGTGAGCATCATCACCGCCGACTACACTTTCCCGGTGCCGGTGTCCTACCTGGATGTCGACACGCGCAGCGACACGCTGGTGGGGTTGCCGGTGCGCGTGGAGTATCGCCTGGAGCGCGATGCACGCCTCGTGACGGTGACGATGACGATCGACAATCGGGCGTCGGATCACTGGTTGCGCGTGGCCTTTCCCACGGGAATCACCACGAACGTGAGCTGGGCTGACAGTCACTTCGATGTGGTCTCCCGCGCCATTCCGCTGCCCGATTGTACCGGTTGGGTGGAACAGGCGTGGGGCACGCACCCCTTGCGCACCTTCGTGGACCTTACGGACGGTAGGCGCGGATTTGCGCTGTTACCCAAAGGGTTGTTTGAGTACGAGGTGTTCGAGGACGATCAGCACACGCTGGCGCTCACCCTGATCCGCGGCTGCCGCATCAAATTGGCGGTGAGCGAAGAGAAACAGGCCGAATTGCCGGACCCGGGCGTGCAATGCCCCGGCGTACATACCTTCGCGTATGCCCTCTGCCCGCATGCCGGCGACTGGACCGCCGCCGGTTTGCCGACCGTCGCCGCGTCCTACGACACCCCCGTGCGCGCGGTAATGACCGGGCGCGGTAAAGGCGCCCTACCGCTGGAGGCCGGCCTGTTTACCCTCGACACCACCGCGCTGCACGTGACCGCGGTAAAACAGGCGGAAGACGGAGACGGCCTGATTGTCCGGCTGGTCAATCTCCAGTCCACAACACAATCCGCCACCTTGACCTTCACCCACGCCCTCGCCAGCGCGGACGAATGCCGAAACGATGAAACGCCGATCACGGCGCTCTCCCCGCAGGGCGCCAGGCTGCCGATCAGCATGGGCGCGAAGAAAATCCGCTCGTTTCGCCTGCGCTGGTAACAGACCGAGTAGGATTGAAAAAGCACGACTGCGGGGTGGTCTCCCGCAGCCGTGACATTTTGAGAGTACCAGTAGACCCGACAATCAATAACTTTATGAATAATACGGGATAATTTTTCTGAATTAGATTGGATTGGATGAAATAATGTAGAAAGAACGCTTGACACGTGGGGGGGGGGGAGTATTATCATGAGAGTTGATGATGAACTCATCGTACTGAGGTGATGTTCACCGTATACTTACGTGAAATGTATTGCTATTGTAGCCCGGATTATTCATGAAGAAATTGACTACCGGGCTAACTGTGGCATTATTCGAAATGTTATGAATATTGCAGGGTAGTGGAAAGGAAACCGTTATGTATCGTCTATTTTGCGGATTAGTTACACTCCTCGTCTTTTATTGCCTCGTCGCAACCCCCGCCTTTGCCCAGACGCCACCCGATGCGGAAGCTATCACGACAGCGCGTGAAACACTAGGAGCGTCGAAGTGCAAGGAGGCGATTACGCAGCTCGAAAACTTCCGGCAGAAATACCCCGACAGTCGATACATCTCGGAAGGAACTGTCTTGCTCTTTCAAGCGTACCTTATGACCGGTGATCTGGCGAAGGCGCAACCTTTATGGACCGAGGTGATGACAAAATGGCCGAAGTCAGAGGCGGTGTGGATGGTGGTTGAGGCGAATTGTGAGACAAAAGCCAAAACGTCTCCAGGAGAAGCACTAAAGAAGCTAACCCAGGTTACCGAACAGGATGTATTGTCACCTGTAGGACAGACGAAAGCTATGGGTCTGCGTTTTAAATATCTCGGAAAGCTTGATCCGCCCAAATCGATCACTGAAGGATTAGCGTATACCAAAGATTTGTCGGGAGTCACTACGAAGGATGAGTTACTCGTATACGGTGATCTTATCCGCACACTATATCTGCCACTCGTACAGGCAAACCGGATCGACGACGCCCGCGCGTTGACGAAGCGGTTCCAAGAAAAGGCCGCCATGATGGGGAATCCGGATAGCTCCATCGAGTTCGATTATAGCGCTTGGATCAATGCTTTATCTCAGGGGAACGCAGAAATTTTTCGTATTGAAGCTAAGAAAGCGATCAATGCGGCACAGTGGATCGAGAGCGCGAACGAAGCACAAGCACCACTCTATGCCGCCAGGCAGCTTTACATATACTACACCGCTAAAGGTTTGTTTGACGACGCCAAAGCATGTCACGAAATGTTGCAAAAGGGGTTAATTGCGGCGAAACTCACCGACCTGGCGCATGGCGATGACCAGGAGTATATCAACACGCGCCTTCAGGCTATGCAAACGACTAACCCGAAAGCCTATGCGGCGGAAGCGATGGAATTCCTTGCGCAGATCAAGACACTCCAGAGTGCGGGGGAGTTGATGTATCCCATCACGATTGCGCGTAATGGGGTGATCCAGGGACTCGTGAAAGCGGGGAGGACTACAGAAGCTCGACAACTATGTCTGGATATTCAGGAGGCCATCACTCGTGTGAAAGGGAATCTACTGTGGATGAACGATGTTTGGGATGGCTATTTCCAGACGTTGTATAATGCGAACCTTAAACAATTCTCCACAGAGGCGATGGACGCTGTTGCTGCCGCGCAAACGGCAAAATCCGGTGCCGATATGTTCCTACCGCTTATGGTGGCGCCCCGCCTGTATAATGTGCTGTTTTCAGATGGACGATGCGTAGACGCCAGGTCGGTGCATACGCATATCCAAGACGGAGTGGCCCGCGTTGGAAATCACCCGGAATGGGCGGCGGAGGATAGCACGGCATATTACACTGCAATGCAACAGGCGCAGCCGAAACTGTTCCTTACCGAGGTGATACCGCTGCTTAGCGCGATACCGGCCACCCCGACCGAGGGGCTGACCCAAGTTGCGCTGGCACGGTTGGCATACGCCCCGCTGGCAACCGCTGGACGGATGCTTGAGGCTAAAGGTATTCATGAACGCGTGAAGGCATTCCTTGGAAAACAGCCTGATTCCATCGAGCAGATCATTGCTGATGACGATGCCTACCGCAACTGTTTACCGCAAGTTTCGGTAGATGGCTTTTATGCGATGTTCAAGAAAGCGTTGGCAGAGAACGATCCTACTGAGGCAAAGAAATGGCTGGATAAAATGAACGAAGTTTCGCCAGAGGACCCCAAATCAATACAGGCGCGGAAGATGTACCAGCAGGCGACGAAGAAGGATTAGACTTGTGGCATCTTACATTCTGAAAGTATGGATAGGTGCATGCGTCATCGGGTTCTGCTTAACAGGTCAACCTGGGATCGCTTCGACAACGCCAGAACCGAATAAACAAGTAGAAATTATCCCGACTGATGGGTGCAACATGAAGATTGTGGATCAGCTTGATTCACATTTCATTATTACGCAAGTTGACCCTCCAGTGCATAATTGGTTTGCAGGTCGATTCACCAATTTGCCAATTGACAAGGAAGTGACTATCAGCCTTCGGCTAGAAAATGCAGTTGGCGCAGTAAATGTCGCGGATGTGACCAAATGGCGAGGACTCAAGCCAGTAATGACATATGCCAATCCAAATAAATATGATAGTTATGAATGGTTCAGAAAAGATGAAAATGGACGATGGATATCCGGCGATCCGTTCAAATCTGGAGAAGTCAAATATGCCGGAACAGGGAAGGTGCCTATCCAGTCTGTAATTCCTGTTCAGGTCGCAGAGGAGTTTCTTTCAACTGATGGCAAATACTGGCAACCGTGGCGCGAGATTTCTTCCGTTGAGGCCATCCCAGCCACAAATACAATGCGGATTAAACATCACTTTGAACTTTCCGAAGCAACAATAGCAATGCGTATACCTTATACATATACCTACCAACAATCGATGATGGAAAAAATTAAAGCTGCCAAGTTTCCAGGAGTCTGCATCGATACTATAGGAATTACGCAAGAAGGTCGGGATATCCAAATAATACGTATTGATGATCCAAAAAATCCTTTGCGCCTATCTGTGCAGCGTGTAATAACAGGACCGCCATATATTTCATTTAACAATTTTATTGTAACACCACCTGGCAGAATAAATTCGTCAGATAGAAGAGTAATAGTTATGACTGCTCGTGAACATGCAACAGAACAAGCGTCGAGTTGGGTGCTAATCGGAGCGTTGAACAATCTGATACATTCAAATACACAAGAAATTTCAGAGGAACGATATAAAACATATTGGCTTTTCATACCAATGATTGATTTTGATGGGAGTGTTCATTCGAAGTTTGATTCATTAACCGACCGTTATAAATATAGTACTTCTATCCCTGTAGAATGTGCAATATATATGCGATATTTACGATCGTATATTGAAGCAGGATACCCAATTGTTCTCACATCATCATGGCATAATATTGAATGTGCTGAAGGTCCTAATATTTCCAGTCCATATGCTTTAAGGCAAGATGAAGAATTGACGACTACATTCAACAAGTTATTTTTTAATAGTTTGAAAGATTTACTTGTAGTACCAACGACGTATTCAGCACAGGAATCTGGAAACATTTTTAGTAGATTATATTCATGTTGCGCAAAGAATTATTCATCTTTTGCTCTTTCTTTCGAAATTAACGATAGATATCCACCTCGGACACTTTCTTTGGAACAAATTCAGCATGTCGGTGCAGAATTCGTTCCTTCTATATATGGGTTTGTTTCTCAAAACAGCGACATGAATATGAAAATCGCAAATATTGAGATGCTCTTGAGAAAGAGGATCGATTGCGAGAAAGTGTATTATTCAAGTCAACACCATTCTGGCACGATTGATAATCCATCGTTGCTAGAATTATTTATTGGTCTGTAGCTGGAACTTTCGTTACCACCAATTACAAAGGAGGAAGGTCATGTCTTACATCAGTCGGTTGTTCGTTCTATGTTGTGTCACTGCTTTTTCAGTAGTGAAGGCTATCGCTTTTACTCCTCAAGCTCAAAACTTTCCTGATGGAACACTTACCTTGGGATATATGGGGCATGAATTTACCGATAACGTGATAATCTACACAGGCAAACTCATTGATTTTAAATTCGTATTAACATCAGGAGCCATCAAACCTAATGAACCGGGAAAAGCTGTGTTAATGAGGGGTTACAATTCCTCTACACAAAAAGCGGTTCGAGAATGTGAGTTTACCGAATACTTTCCTCAAATCAATTTTTCGTTTGTAAGTTCTTATCAAATTCCGGCTCCTGGTAATTATGTGTATTTTGCCGCTTTGCCAACTGGAGATGTAACATTCTATTCGAATACAATACACGTTCAAGTTTTACCACCAGCACAATTTACTGAACAACATAATGCTACATGGCATATGGGAGCAACCCCACCTAATGATTTTCCAAACGACGGTATCATAAAGACTGATGTAACTGCACAATTCCCTATTAGTGTATATACTGAGAATCCACCAATTTTCCGAGAATACCAAGGAATGCAAACTATAACAATTTTTTCAAAATCAGGCACAGAACTCACTAATTCGACGCCTCCAACTATAACTTGGCGTGGCTGCCACCAAGTAGGCTCTAGATATATGTATCAAACCACGGAAGCAATGAATAATGATCCACAAAGGATGAATGCCGTCTCTATTGTTTATGACGATTACAATACATACAACGAAATTCCGTTAGATTTTAAAGCCTATTATGGCGATATTACTGACTTTCTGGCGCAGACTCATATTGCTGTTGTTACCCCGTAATTAATCACTGCTGCCCGATATTTATTTATCTTCGCAGAACAAATATATCACATACCTTACTTTTTTCGTCTCGCGAACAAAATAAGGTAAGGAGCGAGTCGCATGCATTGCTCGTTATTCAAGCTTGGGATGATCCCGTTGGGTGTTTTATTAGTCACCTGCATCCAGGGTCCAGTTTTCGGAAGCCACCTTAGTGGTTCCGTAACCGAGAAAATTGCGCTAATTCAAAACATCGGATTGTCGCAAGAGCGTGTATCTATCCCAATGCTTCTCGATTCGCTTGATGATGAATCTTATCAAGTCCGCGCTTGCGCGGCGTGGGCGTTGGGTGAACTGAAGTACACAAAGGCAGCAGATACACTATTGCAACTGTTAAACGATACTGCTTTCGATGTTCGGATGAACGCGGCTATATCATTAGGAGAGTTTGGCGACACACGAGCTGTAAATGCGTTGATAAAGGTATTAAAAACTACAATTGCTGAAAGTGATCGAAAGATGCTTATAGATAAAAGCTCGGATTACAACTCTATGAAAAATTATCCACCATCAGTAGTTGAGCGAATCATCGATATTCTACCTTTTCTAGGTAAACCAGCAATTAGCGCACTTGCAGAGCAGACTACTGATCAAAATATGCTTGTACGCTTGGCATGTTCGATTGCATTGGGCAAATTTGCACTATACCGTTTGCAGGCCTCAACTGCATTATTGCCGTTACTTTCAGACCATGATGCTAGTATCCAACTTGCAACAATTGTTAGTTTAGGCAGATTAGGTAATTCACAAGCAACACCAGCACTTATCGTGTTTCTATCAAATGACAATAAATCTACTCGTGTCGCAGCAATTAATGCGCTGGGTAATATACGCGATCATCGCGCCGTTGCTCCGTTGTTGAATCTACTGTTGCATAGTAGCACAGACGAATTGTCCAGTATTTATTCTGCCACAATTAATGTAACTACGAGTGCTGATGTTCCATTATTGATTTCAGAGTATAACAAAGCTACAGATAGGCAAAAAACTCGTTTGCTAAATCTACTCATCCTTCTTCCACAGGACGATAGAATATCAAATCTATTGTTACCGGCTTTTCAAAACAATAACATCATGATTAAATGTTTAGCTATTGAAGGATTTCGTAAATATCCTACAGAAAAATTTTTATCATTATTAAGAGAAACATATAATAATGTAAATATTACAAATTTAGAAAAGTATAGTCTATTTGAAGCTCTAGAAATATATGAAGACCAAAACTTGATAAATAGCCAACTAAAATATTTGAATTACGAAGCTACTATTTCTCGAGCCAATAGCACCATCGATGATATTGATGAACTACAAGTATTGGGAAGAATTGGGTATTCGGCTGTTCCCATTTTAGGCGATATGCTCAACTCTCCTACTTTGCCTTACAAACGTGGAATTTGCCATGTATTTCAAAACTTACATGATTCTCGTGCAATCCCATACCTGAGCCGCCTATTGACAACAGAAAACACCGAAGATATTCGCATCGCAGGAATTAGAGCTATTGGAGCTATTCACGACTCATCAGCATTGCAATTTTTACGACCCTTGCTCACAGATACCAATCAGAATGTTCGTATGGCAGCTATTGATAATATCTATAAACTTGGAGATATCTCAATGATAATGGATCAGATTTCAACATGGGATCACCAAAGTTTAATGACAAAATTATCAGTTATTTCTTCACTTCGATTTCATCCAGATTCCCACTCATGCAATTATTTGTATTCATTATACGATCGATCAGATTCATTACTTCAAAAAGACATTCTTCAAGGAATGGCAGAGAATGCTAATGACGAAGTATTAGAACTTCTATCAAGATTAATACCCGAAACGGATTTGCCACAAGCAATAGATTTAATTACCGCTTTACAATATAATCATAATACAAAAACCGTCGATTTGCTGATTCCGTACGTTAATTGTTCCTCTCCATATTTGCGCAATGCATCAATCTATACATTGATCAAAATGCGAAATTCAATTCGTTCTCCAGAACAAAAAATTGAAACCGTATTACTCAGTGCACTTGAACATGAGGATTCAAATGAAAATGATCTTTTACTAATAGAAGCATTAGGCTATTACGGCGACAGTAAAGCAATCCAGTATCTACATAATCGCTTAAAATCATCGTCCGTTGAACAAAAATCGGTGATTATGAGCCTTGCTTCACTAAAAGACTCCTCGGTATTGCCTATTCTGCTATCTGGTCTACAGCAACATGATAATCCATCAATCATTGATGCTTTACGTTTATTACGCAAATTTGGAGGACGACAAGAAACAAATGCTGTGTTAGAACTTCTGGATAATGGTACTTGTTCTTTACAAGTTGAAGCATTAACGACGTTAGCAATTATCGGATCACCAGATATCCTACCGCGTATACATAAATATACAAAGAGTCCATTCCATGCTGTTCGCGAAAACGCTGCACTGACTATCGGGGAATTGGGAAAAATTGCCGACCTACCTGTTATCGCTCCATTAACCAATGATCCCTGGCCGACCGTTCGACTTGCCGCCGCGGAAGCATTGGGAAAATTAAAAGGGGAAGCCTCTGTTAAGGTATTATTAGCTGCTATCGAACATGAAACGGATCGAAGGATTAAGGTGATGATCGCATCTTCGCTCGAAAAACAAAATAGCCGGATTGCAATTCCAGAATTGATCTCATTATTAGATGATAGTAACGATGACGTTAGACGCCAAGCAGTCACCGCATTACAAAAAATCACCAGGCAGAAAATCGGTGACGATTATACCAAATGGCAAGAATGGAGGAAAACGTATCACAAATAGCACAACACGTATTAACTGTCCCATCCATTTACCAAGCGCCCCCTTTTTGCTTTAACGGAATAGAGACAGGCACGCATATTCAGATCACTATCCTATTTTCCAGACACTTTTGTCTGAAAAATGCGAGCCAGTCCCCATTATTCCCGCATTATTCATGAACATTTCGAATAATGCCACAGTTAGCCCGGCAGTCAATTACTTCACGAATAATAGGGGACAGTCACCTATTTTCATTATCCTTCCCCACCTCTTCTATGATTTTCTTAGGTCTGCCTACGGGACGAGGAGTGAAATCTTTGCCAAAGCGCACTGACAAATGCGCGAGAAACGCAGTATCCCCAAGGGGATGCCCCGTGTGGGTCGTGGTGCGTAACCGGCATAACGCTGCGTCGTCTTCCACCGCGCGTAACCGCTGACGCCACTCACCCGGCGTGATCATTGCCGCCCAATGCGCGAGATCCAACAACGGGGTGCGATCATCACCGCCACAGTGCGCCGCCGCACTGGACCAGCGATACTCGTCAGCGACATCGCACAGGCCGACGCGGACCGGATTGCGTTCCACATAACATAACGCGGTCCAAAAGTTCTCCTCATCCAGCGCGCAGGAGAAGAAACGATTTTGCCACAGATGGCCACTCCGGTGGTAGGTGGTATTCAGATATTGCGTATACCGGTAGTGCGTCTTCCCGATAGCACACGCCAACGAGGTGGCGTGAAGCGGGGTACCCACGAGATGGATATGATTGGTCATCAGGCAATAGCCATCAATCCGCAGGGCGTAGGTCACCGCATATTGCGCGAGCAAAGTCAGGTACACCCGCCGATCATCCGGGGTAAAAAAGACCTCCTGCCGATTATTCCCCCGCTGGGTAATATGATGCGGTATTCCCGGAATGACCAAACGTGCAATACGTGGCATAGGAGAAGCATAGCAGAGCGCACTCAGTTTGGCAAGTAATAGGTGACTGTCCCCTATTCGTGGCCCTGGTAGCGGGAGCTCGTTAAACGTATAATTGTCAACACAACCTGTCGCCACGAGGTCGAAATGCGACGCCAGGCCAGATTTGCATTTGCCTCCCTCGTGATTGGTTGATGTCAGCCATTTCTTATCAATACTGCAGGAAAACGCGCTATGTACCAGTTGACCGATACCCATTGCCATTTGAATAGCCCGCTCTTCGCCGGGCGCCTTGACGCGGTTATCACGCGGGCACGCCGGGCGGGGGTCGGGACGCTGGTGACGCCGGCGTGGGATCGCACGAGCGCCGGCGAGGCGCTGGCGCTTGCCGCGGTGCATCCGGCGATTCGTCCGGCGGTGGGACTGCACCCCTGGTTTGCGGCGCGCGACGCGGATCTCACCTGGTTGCCCACGCTGCTCGAGGATCCGCGGGTAGTCGCCATCGGTGAAATCGGGCTCGACGGCGCCATTGATGATGACGACCCCACGGTACAGGAACGCGTCTTCCGCACGCAACTCGAGATGGCGTTGACCTACCACCTGCCCGTGTTGCTGCACTGCCGGCGGCGCTGGGATCGCTTATTGACCTGCCTGCGCGACTATCCCGGCATCCGCGGCGTCCTGCACGCGTTCAGCGGTAGTGTCGAAACACTGCGGGAAGGTCTGTCGCTGGGGTTGTTCGTGTCCTGCGCGGGTTCGGTCACACGCGTGAACTCCCGCCGGGCGCGCGCCGCCGCCGCCGGCGTGCCTCTTGACCACCTGCTGCTGGAAACCGACGCCCCCTACCTGGCGCTGGACGGCGTACCGGCCGTAGAGGTGGAACCGGCCCATCTCCCGTGGATTCTCGCCGCCGTTGCTGGCCTGCGTGATGAGATGGAGGCGACCCTCGCCGGCCACCTTGCCGCCAATGTGACCCGTCTGTTCACGCGATGATCTCTGTTTGGCTTGTTGAATTGACCACTTTTGTGCGAAAATAGCGCAACGTCTTTGCCGCAATGAATGTGGCAACGCTTTGTGTTTCACAGCGTCGGACGAGCCCTAAGGAGAGAACCACTTTGACCATCTATCACCGCCGTACCATTTCTGCTGGTTTGCTGTGTCTGGGGTTGTTGATCCTGGGCGCCCTGGCGCTCACTCCGGGTATGAGTCAGCAAGCAGTACTTCCGACGACCAAAACGCCGGAAGGTACGTTTGCCAATGACCCCTACTGGCAACATGCACGACAAGAAGTCTATAAAAGCGTGCTGGAACTGTTGAGCCAGCATCAGGCCGAACTGTTGCGCGGCGTACGGTACCATAAATTCCTGCGCGGCGATCCACGGCTGAAACAGATTGCGCTCACTTTTGACGACGGCCCACATCCGACGACACCGGCACTGCTGGCCGTGCTGAAGAAAGAAGAGGTGAAAGCGACCTTTTTCGTCGTCGGGGAGATGGCGGAAAAATACCCGGAGTTGATCCGCGCCGAACTGGCCGACGGCCATTGCGTGGGCAACCACACCTATCACCATGTCAACCTGACGAAGATCCTGGAGGCGGATGTCGCGACGGAGCTCAAAGCCTGCGGTGAAGCGCTGCTGCGCATCACCGGCAAAGCGCCGCACCTCTTCCGCCCACCCGGCGGCGACTACGATACCGGCGTCGCGGAAGTCGCGGAAGCGTTAGGCTACACCACCGTGTTGTGGACCGACGATCCGGGTGATTACGCCAGCCCCGGCGCCCAACTCATTCTGCAACGCACGGTGAAGAACGCCAGCAATGGCGGCATTATTTTGATCCATGACGGCATTCAGGAAACAATCGACATCCTGCCGAAACTCATTCAGACGCTGAAAAAGCAAGGATATACCTTTGTCACTATTGATGAATTAATGCAACCAGCCCGGTCGATCTCGGCGTCGCCCCTGGTGCATATCCCGAAGAAAGCGCGAACGACGCCGTAGCCCGGCAACAGGAAGGACAGTATGACCAGGGTAATTCATGTGGCAGCGGTTGACCTGGGGGCGGAGAGCGGGCGCGTGAGCCTGGGACGCTTCAACGGGACGCGCCTGGAAATTGAGGTGGTGCATCGTTTTGCCAACCGCTCGGTACGCCTGGCGGGAACCTTGTCGTGGGACACGGTGCGCATCTACGATGAAATTCTGCACGGGTTGCGCAAAGCGGGCCAACAAGCCGGGGGGGCGATTGCCTCGGTGGGCATCGATACCTGGGGGTGCGATTTCGGGTTGCTGGATGCCCAGGGAAACCTGCTGGGCGTGCCGGTACATTACCGGGACAAGCGCACGGATGGCTTGATCGATGAGGTGACGACCATCCGCTCGCGCCAGCGCATCTTCGACGCCACGGGCATTGCGTTCTGGCCCTTCAACACGCTCTATCAGTTGCGCGCCATGGCCCGGGCGCGCTCCCCGCTGTTGCGCGAGGCGCAGACCTTGCTCTTCACCCCGGACTTGCTGCACTACTGGCTCTGCGGGGCGAAAGTGAGCGAGCGCTCGGTGGCCAGCACTTCGCAGTGCCAGGCCGTCGACAGCGACACGTGGCTCACGGAGATGCTTGAGGGGTTGGAAATCCCCGCGCGCATGTTGCCGGAGATTGTCCCGTCCGGCACGAAACTCGGGGCAGTTACGGCAGATGTCGCCGCTGACACCGGCCTGACCGGTATGCAGGTTATCACCCCCGCGTCGCATGACACTGCCTCGGCGGTAGCGGCCACCCCACTCTCCAGCGAGCAGGCCGCCTACTTGAGCAGCGGGACCTGGTCATTGCTTGGTGTGGAAACCGACGACTATACGACCTCAGCACAGGCGCTGGACGCCGGATTCACCAATGAAAAAGGCGTGGGACAAACCTACCGTTTCCTGTGCAACATCATGGGGCTGTGGCTGGTGCAGCAATCGCGCGCGGCCTGGATGCGCGAAGGGCAGGAATACGACTATCCGACGCTGGCGACCATGGCGCAGGATGCCCCGGCCTTCCGTGCCTGGGTGAACCCCAACGATTTGCGCTTTTATGCACCGGACAATATGGTCGCGGAGGTGCGTCACGCGTGCGTCGACAGCGGCTATGCGGCGCCCTCATCCATCCCCGAGATGACGCGCGTGTTGCTGGAGAGTCTGGCCTTCACTTACCGCGCGACCATCGACCAGTTGGAACAGATCAAGGGGATCCGGGTGCCCGCGCTGCACATCATCGGCGGGGGTTCGCAAAATGTCGTCCTCTCGCAATGGACTGCCAACGCGCTGGGTCGCCCGGTGATCACCGGACCGGTAGAAGGCACCACCATGGGCAACCTGCTGGTGCAATTGCAGGCGCTGGGCGAGGTGGCCAACCTGGCGGAAATTCGGCAAGTCGTGCGCAACTCCGCCGAATTGCACACCTACGATCCGCAAGACGCCAGTGCATGGGCGGAAGCGTATGTGCGATTCCAGGGACAGACGCGTTCGCCGGAATGATCGAGATAAATAGAGCCTGTCCCAAAGTCCGGCATGTTTCCTCGCGGCATCTTTTTGTGCCAGACTTTGTCGCGATTTTCTCGTGTGTCTCTTCTCGATACAGTCGAAAATCGCTTCGCGCCTGACCCAAAAATCTGTTCACGATGATACATCCCGCACTTTGGGACAGGCTCTAAATAGAAACGATGATGGCGGCGGTACGCGTACCGCCGCCATCATCGTATCCGGTGCATCCCGCTACATCGTCCCCACCCGTTATACCTTCAGCAGCGGCTCTCCCGGACGCCAGTTCAGCGGACACAGGCCACCGCTTTGAATGCCTTGCAGCACACGCAGGGTTTCCGCAACATTGCGTCCGACGCTAAGGTTATGCACGACTTCGTACTGCACCACCCCATCCGGATCGATGATGAATAACGCGCGGAGGGCGGAGCCGGTCGCCGGATCGTAGACGCCGTACGCGACGCTCATTGCATGGGTGACGTCCGCCGCAAGTGGAAACAGCAGGTCGCCTACACCGCCGTCAGCCACCGGTGTGCGGATCCAGGCATCATGAGTGTAGACGCTGTCGGTGCTTACCGCCAGTACATCCGTGTTCAGTTCCAAAAACTCCGACAGGCGTGCGGAAAACCCGATGATCTCCGTGGGACACACGAAGGTAAAGTCGTGCGGGTAAAAGAGCAGCACCAGCCAGCGACCATGGTAATGGTGCGAATCCACATGTTGACCACCACTGGCCTCCAGCGTAAATTCCGGCGCCGCGCGCCCGACCAGGGAACGAGGGAGAGCTGAAGTTTCAGGCATGATCGTCTCCTTCCGACGACTCGGCGTCCTTGCCACATTCCGCACAGACTCCTTCCACGGATATCTGGACCGTACGGGGGGTAAACCCTGCCGGCAATCGCAGCGGATCAGGCACCGACAGTACCGAAAGATCGGCCATGGCGCCGCAATTCACACAACGGGCATGCCCGTGTGATGGTTGCGCCACTTCATAACGCGCGACACCGTCGCCCGGCAGTTTGGTGACCAGCCCACAGGCGGACAGTGCTTCCAGTGTATTGTAAATGGTCGCCAGGCTGATGCCCGGCTTTCTGGCGCGCACCAGGAAGAACAATTCTTCTGCGGTCGGGTGCGTCGTCACGGTTTCCAACACCGCATATATGGCTTCCCGCTGTGTGGTCACCCGCTGCCCAGCAGCTCGTAATGTATCATGCAACGCTGTCATCATTGCCTCCTGTTTGCGCGATGCGCAAACATTTATTTATTCTAAATTAGTTATCCCCGTCTGACAGCAGAGTAAACCCACTCCCGATATTTATCGGAGAAAGCGCGGGAACCAGGAGGAATGGGGGGTTCCCCTTCTCCTGGTTCCGGTCGTTTCGGTGCTGCTATACAACCTCACACCGGCGACATCGCTGTCTCGTCGACCAAGATCTCGCCTTCGATGCCGATGACGGCATGGTGAACGGGAAGCGGAACACCGGCGATCTGCAACGCGGCCTCCACCAGCCGCTCCAGGCCGCGGCAGCAAGGTACTTGCATCATCACGATGGTGATGCTGCGGATGCCGCCGTCGGTGATCATCAGCGCCAGCTTCTCGGCATAGCCATCGGCATCGTCGAGTTTCGGGCAGGCAATGACCAGCGTGTGGTCCGTGATGAATCGCCGATGGAAGTCGCCACAGGCAAAGGCGGCACAGTCCGCCGCCAACAGCAAGTCGGCATCGCGGAAGTAGGGCGCGGTGGGTGAGACCAGACGCAACTGAACGGGCCACTGGCGCAATGCACTGGGCGCGGCCACCCCTGGCGTCGCCTCCACCGCTGGTGCGGCGAATTGTCGCATCATCGACCCCGGGCATCCCCCGCCCGCCTGATGGGTGTGCCGAGTTGGATGCTCCGGCGTCGCACGACGTCCCTGGTTTGCCTGGTGACGTGCCACCGCCTGCTCGTCGAACGCCGCGGCTTCGCGCTCAATGACGGCGATGGCCCCCTGCGGACATTCGCCCAGGCACGCCCCCAGGCCGTCGCAATAATCATCCTTCACCAGCCGCGCCTTGCCGTCAATAAGCCCTATCGCCCCTTCGGCACAGGACGCGATGCACAGTCCGCATCCGTTACATTTCTCCGCATCGATTTCCACGATCTTCCGCTTTGCCATGATCCACACTCCCTCTGAACACCATGAGCATACCGCAAGAGGAAGCGGGAGGCTATGATATACGTCATAGGCAGACTGGAGTTTAGCCCTTTTGACACCGGTTATTTATCAGAAACACGGATCGGTTGCCGTTTTCACCTTGGCGCGCGAGGGTCTCCCGAGCACGCGCGAAAGCACTGTGCGTACTGATAGCGTCACCCAGTTCCGTGAGACAGAGCGCAACGACCTGTTTCCACGCAGCACTGTGTTGTTGAATCTACAGCCGGCAGACACGTATGTGCTCGCGGGACGCTCGCGCGCCAAATGCGTGCTATTGATCGTCTGTCACAGCATGATAGAAAAGGGCTGAACTTCAGGGGCTAGACTTTATTCACGGGTTGCTAACCGTCCAACTCTTTAGCAAACGCGGCAATCGTGGTGCGCAATCCATCCTCAAGTGAAATCGTGGGTTCCCAGTGCAGGAGGGTGCGGGCACGGGTGATATCCGGACAGCGCACTTTCGGGTCGTTTTCCATCAGCGGACGGTAAACGATGGGGCTGGTCGCGCCGATGGCCGCTAGAATGCGCTGCGCGAGTTCGAGGATGGTATATTCGTCCGGGTTGCCGATATTGACCGGATCGGCAATGTCGCTTTCCGTCAATCGAATAATGCCTTCAATGAGATCGCTGACATAGCAGAAACTGCGCGTCATCGACCCATCGCCATATATCGTGATCGGGACGCCGGTGAGCGCCTGGTAGACGAAATTCGGAATGGCGCGCCCATCGTTCAACCGCATGCGCGGGCCGTAGGTGTTGAAGATGCGCACGATGCCGGTATCCACATCGCGATAGCGGCGATAAGCCATGGTCAGACTTTCCGCATAGCGTTTGGCCTCGTCATAGGCTGAGCGCGGCCCGATGGTATTGACGTTGCCATAATAACTTTCCGTTTGCGGGTGCTCGTTCGGGTCGCCATAGATTTCCGAGGTCGACGCCAGGAGAAAGCGCGCCTGATGGGTGAGCGCTAACTCCAGCATGCGGTGGGTGCCATAGGAGCCGGCAAAGAGCGTGACGAAGGGGTGGCGCAAGTATTCCACCGGGCTGGCCGGACTGGCGAAGTGGAGCACATAGCGTACCGGGAGGTCAAGGGTGACCGGGTCAGCGCAGTCCTGTTGCAGCAGTATGACGCGCGGATCGTCCCGCAGATGCGCCAAATTCTGCAATGTGCCGGTGATCAGGCTGTCGATGATCACCACCCCGTACCCACGCGCCAACCACGCATCAACCAGATGCGACCCGAGGAATCCCGCCCCGCCGGAGATGACAACGTAGTGCATATGACCACACCTTTCGAACATGCGTGGGTGGGTGCGGAATACCTCCCACACTCACCCATCTATTCTACCACTTCCGCAATGATGCATTTCAAGTATTTCGTTTCCGGCACCCCGAGCAGGACCGGATGATCGCGCGCTTGTAGGCGTTGTTCGATGATGCGCACGTGGCGCCCAGCGTCGCCCGCGGCCTCCGCCAGCATCTGCAGAAAGAGTGTCTCATTCATATGGAACGAGCAACTGCAGGTGACCAGGATGCCGCCGGCCGTGAGCATGCGCAAGGCGCGCAAATTGATCTCCTTGTACCCGCGCAAGGCGCCCTCGATGGTGGTTTTGTTCTTGGTGAAGGCCGGTGGATCAAGGATGATGGTCTCAAAGCGCTCCCCGGCGCGTTCAAGCTCGCGCAGCAGGTCGAACGCGTTTGCGCAGCGCACTTCCACATTGTCCGCCTGATTGCGTGCGGCATTCTGGCGCGCCAGCGCGCAGGCGTCTTCAGAGACATCGACGGCCAGCACGTGCGGAACATGCGGCGCCAGATGCAGCGCGAAGCCGCCGGCAAAGGTAAAGGCGTCCAGGGTGCGTCCGTGGGCATAGCGTGCCGCCGCGGCATAATTCTCGCGCTGATCGAGAAATGCACCGGTCTTCTGCCCGCCGAGAATCTCAATACCGAAGGTCACGCCATTCATCCGCACCAGCACCTCCGGCGGCAACTCGCCGACCAGCACCCCTTTTTGTAGCTCCAAATGTTCATGCTGGCGCACCGGAGAATCGTTGCGCTCACTGATGGACGCCGGCGCGAAGAGTTCGCGCAGAATATCCACCCACAGCGCTTTGAGTCGATCCGTGCCCTGCGAGAGTGTCTGCAAGACGAAATGATCCTGGTACCGATCGATAATGAGCGAAGAGAGCAAGTCGCCTTCGCTGAAAATCAGGCGGTACGCCTCCGTCTCCCGCGCCACTTGTTGGCGATAGGTGATGGCCTGCCGGAAGCGCCCCAACCAGAAGGTGCGGTCGGGCGGTGGTCCAGGCGGCGCGCACCAGCGCAGGGCGATTTCGGACGCATCGCTGTAAAACGCATGCCCGAGACTCTGCCCGCGCTCATCGGCGATCTGAACAATATCGCCCCCGGTGGCGTGATGCCCGCGTTGCACGTCCGAAGCATAAATCCAGAGATGACCCGCGCGCAACCGCCGCGCGCCGCGCGGAGTGATCGTGATGGTAGCCATAGGCTCCTATCATCCCAAATCTCGACGCTGCTGTCGAGAGGACGTACAACGGGGGTCTCGCAAAGTTCTCGAGTAACAGCGCAGGTATTGGTACGCCAGTTAGTGCGAACACCCCGGCGCCATCATCCGTGCGAAACACGCCTTAATAGAATCCTCCGAAAAGAGCATACCATAATTGTGGCTAAATAGATAACCTGTCCCCGTATTGTTCGCAACATTGACGAGGTTCGGGAGGAAATGCTACCATTCAGATAGGATTCGCTCATGGCGGTAAGAGAAGTTGGACTTCATGACGCCGCTGGAAGCCCGACAATGCTATGAAAATAAGCTCTCACGACATACAGCGGCATAAGCTTAAGTGGTGTCCAAATAATCGGGGCGGCACATTGGTTTAAAATGCAAAGGAGATGAAAATGAAGAAATTTCTTGTCGCGTTGACACTCATCACTTTTTTATTCGTGTTGATCATTCCTGCCCTGGCAGGCGAGAACATGATTGGACGGCAGAGCCAGAATGAAGGTATTAAAGTCCTGCCTGCCAAGGGCAAGGTTGCTATTGATGGCAATCTGAAGGATTGGGATTTCTCTGGCCGCATCTGGGCATTCGCTGACAGCAACGTGCGCAATCGGTTCTCGGTTGAGGCAGCGGCCATGTGGGATAAAGATAATTTGTACCTGGCGGCGAAATGGAAAGACCCGACTCCCATGTTCAGCACAGTCAACCCGGCGTTTAATCCACAGGAAGGCTGGAAATCAGACTCGTGGCAATTGCGGGTGTTAACTGACCAGATAAGCCACATCACCACCTGGTATTTTACCGAAAAGAATATGCCTGCTTTGCATGATACCCATGCCCCCAGTGGAAGCGGCGACCCGCAATTTTTGGCATACAAAGAAAACGGCACTGATTTGGGACAAGGTATTGAAATGGCGTACCAGATGGATGCCGACAAAAAAGGATATGTGCAGGAGATAAAAATTCCGTGGTCGGTTTTATATGTTAAAGTGCCGGAGATTAAAGCTGGATTGATATTCAAGCTGGGCAATGAGTTCCTCTGGGGTGACCCCACCGGCAAAACCTGGCCGATTCACCGTTATGCCGATAATATGCAGACGGGAATTACTTCCCGCGAGTTTTATTGGACTAATACCAGGGCCTGGGGAAATGCTGAATTGATGGCAGCCGGCAATGTTCCGGTACGGCAGTATGTCAGCAATGATGAGAAAATGCAGGGAACAGTTCCAATCAGGATAACGATTCCGACAAAGGCAGCGCGATTTACCATTGCTATCGATGCTGAAGACGGACGCCGGGTGCGCAATCTCGCCGGTGATTTTGTGCCCGAAGATTATACCGTTTCGGTTAAAAAAGATCAGCGAGTGGTAGAGGTTAAGTGGGATTGTCTGGACGACCAGGGAAAGCCGGTTCCGGTTGGCATGTATAAAGCAGTCGGATTATCTCAAGACGGATTAGGTGCGGAATATGACATGTCTTTTTACAACCCGGGTACCCCGCCGTGGCAGACTATCAGTGGAAATGGCGCCTGGGGTGCTGACCATGCCAGTCCGACATCAGTGGCGACATCCGGCGACTGGATGATATTGGCATGTCCAGGAGCTGAAGGTGGTTCCGGTATTTGGGGCATCGCGCCTGACGGCAAGAAAAAATGGGGTGAAAAACGCGGTGCACAGGTAATCGCCGCCGATACAAACTATGTTTACGCCATCACTAATTCATGGTATTCCAGTGGCGCTTTCTGTCGATTTGACAAGTCCACGGGTGCAAACAGACCATTTGTTTTAGATGGCAAAGCACGTCCATTTGAATTGACATTTAAAGATATATTAGGAGAGGATATTAAATCAATCGTAACAAGTATTGCTGTAAATGCCGGGAATATTGTTATGGTGCTTAATGACGGCTCTATTGCCATGCTTGATATTGATACTGCCGCGGTAAAAAAACGTTTAAAAGTGAAAGATGCCGGCGTTACCGCATTAGCATTCAATAATGACGGCAAATTATTTGCTGTGCAGTCCGGGAAAATTGCCGGTGTAAATATTGAAACCGGCGAATTAACAGTTATCGCCATGCCGGGTTTAGGGTTTGCTGTCGGTTTGGCAATAGACGGCAGCGGGAATTTGGTGACGGCTGACAATGGTTCGGATTGCCAGGTGAAGGCATTCACCCCTGCCGGTGCATTGGCTTACACCTGTGGTAAAAAAGGCGGCCGTCCAATACGCGGCATTTGGGACCCGGGAACCATGCGCCAGATGAGTGCGGTAGCGGTTGACAGCAAAGGCAGCATCTGGGTTACTGAACAATGCGAAACACCACGTCGGGTATCAGTGTGGGGCAAGGATGGCAAGTTAGTGCGCGATTACATTGGCAATAGCGGTTATGCCGGCACCGACTGCTTCATTCATGATGAAGACCCAACGCTGGCGTATGCTGGTCCTGTTGAAATGAAACTTGACCGTGTAAACAACTCATGGAAAGTGACTCAGGTACTCTGGGTGCCTGACTATACCGAGAATGAAAGATTTATGGCGTCGCCCCGCAGTGGCGCCGACTGGGGGCAGTCCTCAATTATAACCTCTTCTGCCAGTGGTAAAAAAATATCTTACCTATACGCTTACAAAGGGCCATCGGTAGTATTCATGAAACGCGGCGCATCGTGGCAACCGGTTGCCGCTATCGGTTCGGTAGAACAGCTTCGAGTAAATGAACCTTCTGTACCCGATCCGTTTGTCGGACTTGCTCCCAAGGACGGTATTTACTGGAATGATACCAATAAGGACGGCAAAGTTACCATTGACGAATGCATAGTTGTTAAAGCCGGTCTGCAGTTTGGTGCGTTCTGGTCAGGATTTCTGGGTGCTGATATGAGCATTTACGGTCAGGGTCTGGTGCGCTACCAGCCGATTCGCTTCACTGATGATGGCGCACCGGTATATGGTCCTGCCGGGATGATTAACCTGGGCGGCGACTACAACGGCAGCCTGGCACCCGCTGGAAATACCGATTTGCTGTTCTGCTTGACTTATAATAATTATCCATCAGCAACCCCGGGTATGTTGGGAGTTGATACAAAAACCGGCAAAGTTCGCTGGACATACCCGAATCCTTATCCGGGGGTACATGGTTCACATGGCGCCACCATGCCCAAGCCGGGGTTGATGATTGGCGCGCAGAAGATTTGCGGTGCCGTTAAGGTAAATGACAAAATCGGTTATGTCGCCCTGGTACGCGGCAATTTGGGGCAGGATTTCCTGTTTACAGAAGATGGTTTGTACGTCGGTTCGCTGTTCCAGGATGGCCGGTTGCCAGCAGATGGTCTGCCGGAAAAAGAATCTGCCTTGCGCGGCATGCCAATGGAAGGATTCAGCGAAGGCGGCGAACCTTTCAATGGCTGTTTTGTAAAACAATCCGATGACAAAATCAGACTTACCACCGGAATGGCACGTGAAGCGGCAATGATATTGGAAATTAAAGGTTTGGAAACGATAAATCGAATAAAACCAGTTGCTGTTAATATCGATATCAAAAGTTTAGTAAAAGCAGATGCTGAAAACACCGCGCGCGTGAAAGTCGCCGCTGCCCCCAAGGTTTATAACCTGGCGCGTATAGACAAATCACCGATCATAGATGCCAATCCGCAGGAATGGAAAGATATTGAAGCAATGCCGATTTCCCGTCAGGGACAACCGGATAAAGGCAGTGTGAAACTGACCTATGATAATACAAATCTCTACGCATTGTTTGAAGTATCCGACTCAACCCCTTGGATGAATGAAGGTAAAGATTATACCCGATTATTCAAAACCGGCGACGCCGTTGATTTGCAACTCAGCACCATTGCTGGCGGTAAATCTCAGAATGACCCGAAAACTGGCGACTTGCGGGTGGTATTCGCACAATATCAGGGTAAACCGGCGGCAGTATTAATGATACCGGTAGACCCGACCGCACCGAAAACATTGGCGAAAAATTATACTACGGGTTGGACAAAACATTTTGACCGCGTAGAACTTCTTACCGATGCAAAAGTTGTTGTGAAAATTGACGGCAGTCATTACTGGGTGGAGGCATCTGTACCGCTGGCAAACCTTAACCTGACGTTGAAACCAGGCACATCAATCCGCGGAGACGCCGGTTTCATTTCATCCAACGCACTGGGCATCATCAACACCGCGCGCACCTACTGGTCAAACCAGGCGACAAACCTGGTGAATGACGAACCTCTGGAAGCCTGGCTGTATCCAAATAGCTGGGGTGAAATAGTAATTACTACCACGGCAGTGGTAGAGTTGCATCAGTAATAATCACTTCATACCTGGGGCAGTTATTCATTTAGAGGGTTATCATATCAATAAATCTCGATATATGTTAGCTGACCCTATATTCCCCGGGGGTCTCGCAAAGGTTCGGGAGTGACATTGCTTGAATTGGTACATCGGGGGGCCGGGCTCCCGCCCCTTTCCATACAGTGACTATGGAAGAGGGGTGGTGCTTGATGCCGGAATAGCCTGGAGGATACAGTCACTGTTTGGAAAGGGAAAGGGGCGAGAGCCCGGCGATAGAGGGATGCCGACAAATATGGAGACACAAATACAGGGACGAGGTTATACATTTACCACAATATTCTACTCGTTCCAAAGGATTCTATCATAGCATGTTTCGCACCATCTGACGCGCCAGGGCTGGCCTCTCGGATAATTCAGCACCTATTGCCACTCCCCGGTCGCGCACTTGACCCCCGGCAGGTCGCTGGGTATACTCATGCGGCCGGTTGCGGCGGTCGTCGCGACGCGCATCTTGCCGGCTCTCCCGGAGGCCATGTTGTGACCCCAGGACTTGCGATTATCTTTGCCATACTCTCCGGCGTCGCCTTTGCCGTGATGGGCTTGGGGTACAAACTGGCGGAACGCTGGCATAGCCGGACGCTCCCGTTTGCCATCGTCTTTATGAGCGCCGCCGGGGTGATCTCACTGGGCATCGCGCTGCTGCAGCCCACGGCGTGGCACGATTGGCGTTTGTGGGCCATGGGCAGCGCCACGGGGTTGCTGGTGCTCCCCTGCATCATGCTGGTGGTGCGCACCTTTCGCCTGGGGTCGGCCGCTATCGCCTGGACCGTGCTGAATCTCTCGCTGCTCATTCCGATCCTGATGGCCTCCTTTCTGCTGAAGCAACCGTTGTTGCCCATTGACGCCGTCTCGTTACTCGCCTTCGCGCTGATGCTGCTGGCTTTCGCGCGCGGCATGTCGGCGGAGGAAGACCGGCAACCCTCGGGGAATCTACCGAAATATCTAACGCTGCTGACCATCCTCTACGTCGGCAACGGCCTGGTGCAGTGCCTGCAACAACTGGAAGGTACGCTGCTGGGTGGGGGAAGTTCCGGCGGCTATTCGGTGATCTTCTTTGGCACCGGCGCGCTGCTGGGGAGCCTCCTGCTCTGGCGCACGGAAGGCCGCCTGACCTTCGCCGCCGGGGAAATCAAAGCCGGTCTGCTCGCCGGCGCCTGCAGCGCCACCGGCGTGGTCTGTTTTCTCTGCGCGCTTGGCCGCCTGCCGAGTATCGTGGCCTTTCCGATTTCTCAAGGCATCTCGCTCCTCGGCGGCGTTGTGCTCACCGCGGGTCTATTTCGGGAGCGTCTGAATCTGTTAAAAGTCTTCGGGCTGGCGCTGGGGGTCGTGGTGCTGTGTGTGGCCACCCGGCGTGAGGACTTGAACCGCCGCCTCGTGCCGGCGACAAGCACCGGGAGTGCTTATCATGGGCAAATTTCACCCGCGCAATCTGCTGAACGACCTGGACGGCACGGCGTGGATTAAATTCACCCGCACCTGGTTCGTCTGCGATTCACCGCGCTACCACCGCAACAAGAATACCGAACTGCATCCCGCGCGCTATCCGGAAGAGATGGTGGCGGAATTCCTGCGTTTCTTCACCAAGCGCGGCGGCTGGGTGCTCGATCCCTTCGCCGGCTCCGGGGCGACACTGATGGCCTGCGCGGAGGAGGGGCGGCGCGGCGTGGGGGTGGAACTGTCGGCGCGTTATATCGAGGTGATGAAGCTGCGCTTCGGGCTGGAGAGCCCCCCGCAATATCCCCTGCAGGGCGACGCGCGGGAGGTGACGGACCCCGCTTTCTGGGATGAGACGGCGGCGGCGCTGGCTGCCGAGGGCTTGCCCTTCACCGCCGGGCTGCCGCAATTCGACTTCTCCATCAGTTCGCCCCCCTATGGGGCGATGCTGCACACCAGCCGCGGCGGGGTCTATTCCAAGCAGCAGGAGCGCGGCGACCAGGGATTGGATACCGTCTATTCCGCCGAGGACCCGCATGATCTGGGCAACCTGCCGGACCATGAGAGTTTCGTCGCGGCATTGGGGGCGGTCTACCGCGGGGTCGCGCGCCTGCTGAAACCGAACGGGTATCTGGTGGTAGTGATCCAGAATTATCGCAGCCCGGACGGCGTGGTCATCCCCCTGGCGTGGGACCTGGCGCGTGATCTCGCGCGCGACTTGCGCTTCCAGGGGGAGCGCATCTGGTGCCAGAACACCAAACGCCTGGGCATCTGGGGGTATCCCACAGTCTTTGTGCCGAACTATCATCATCATTATTGTTTGATTTTTCGCAATCACCCCTGACCTGCATTATTCATAACATTTCGAATAATGCCTCAGTCAGCCCGGCAGTCAATTCGTTCATGAACAATCCGGGCTGAGACCGAGTGGTGCGCGACGGGCCAGTGCGGTATAATCTGCCGGTGAAGACTGCAATTCAAGCGCACATTATCGGCGTCCTGCCTGGGAGCATCGCGGAGCAATTGGCGATTCAGCCGGGCGACCTGCTGGTGGGGGTGAACGGGGCGCCCGTCACGGACCACATCAGCTATCGCTTCGCCATGGCCGAAGAAGAAGTCACCCTCGAGATCATGCGCGGCGACGCCTGCTGGGAATTCGAGATCGAGAAGGACGTCGACGAGGATCTGGGACTGATCTTCGGCGCCGACGTTTTTGACGGCCTGCGGCGCTGTCGCAACAAGTGCGTCTTCTGTTTCGAAGATCAAATGCCGGCGGGGATGCGTCCCGCGCTCGCCGCGCGCGATGACGATTACCGCCTCTCCTTCCTGCATGGCAACTTCATCACCCTGACCAATCTGCGCGCCGGCGATCTGGCGCGCATCCGCCGCGACCATCTCTCCCCCCTGTTCGTCTCTATCCACGCCACGGACCCCGCGGTGCGCCGACGCCTGCTGGGCAATTCGCGCGCGCCGGACATCATACGGCAATTGCGCCGGCTGGGCACGGACGGTATCCAGGTGCATGCGCAAATCGTGCTCTGTCCGGGCTGGAACGACGGCGCGGTACTGGCGCAGACGCTGGACGAGCTGGCCGCGCTGTACCCCACGGTACAGTCCATCGGCATAGTGCCGGTGGGGCTGACCGCGCACCGCCCCGCCGGCCCCGAGGTGCGTGCGGTCACGCCCACCGATGCCGCCGCGGTGCTCAAATGCGTCGCGGCGCAGCAACGCGCGTCGCGACAGGCGCACGGCACGCGACTGGTCTTCGCCGCCGATGAATTCTATCTCCTGGCCGATCACCCGTTCCCTTCCACCGCGGCCTATGAGGGATTCCCGCAACGCGAAAACGGCATCGGGTTGGCCCGCCTCTTCCTGGATGAACTCGCGGCAGCGGCGCCGCCCACCGTCGCGACCGGCGGAACGATCACCCTGGCCACCGGCACACTGGCTGCACCGTTAGTGGAACAACTCGCCTTGCGCTTGCGCGCCACCGGGCTGAACGTGGAAGTGGCGGTCGTCCCCAATCGCTTCTATGGCGGGGGAGTCTCGGTCGCCGGGTTGCTCACCGGACGCGACCTCCAGGCAGCCCTCGCCGACCGCAAGCTGGGCGCGGCCGTCTTTCTCCCCGCCGCCACGCTGAATGCCGATGGTGTGTTCCTCGATGACCTGACCCCGGCAGCTCTGGAACACGCCCTCGGTGTCCCGCTACATTTTTGCCGGGGAACGCGGGAGGTTTTTGACGTGTTGCATGGGATAGACCTTGCCCCGGCGTGTTGCCCGGGATAGCAAGACGCTGGATACCTCTGGTACGCTGTCCGGCAGGTAAGTCAACCTGTTTCACGAATATATAGTTCCAGATCTATAACGGCATCGACAGGTAATACAACCATGACTACCCTTCCCACCGGCTGTATCACCTTCCTCTTCACCGACATCGAAGGCAGCACCGTGCTCTGGGAGCAGTGGCCGACAGCGATGCGCGCGGCGCTGGCGCGGCATGACGCCCTGCTGGAAGAAACGATGACGGCGCACGGGGGGGTGGTCTTCAAACGGATGGGCGACGCCTTTTGCGTGGCCTTCGCCGACCCGGCGGCCGCCGTCGCCGCCGCCGCCGCGGCGCAGCAGGCGCTGCACGCCGCCCCCTGGCCCGAGTTGCCGGCGCCGTTGCGCGTGCGCATGGCCCTGCACCGCGGCGACGCGGACCAGCGCGACGGCGATTACTTCGGCGGGGTCTTGAACCGCGTGGCGCGCCTGCTGGCGGTGGGGCATGGCGGGCAGGTGCTCTGCTCCGCGCGGGTGGTGGAAGCGCTGGACGGCAATCTCCCGGCGGGGGCCCACCTGCGCGACCTGGGCCAGCACCGCTTGAAAGATCTGCAACAGCCGGAAGCGCTGGCGCAACTCGAACTCCCCGACCTGCCACTCACCTTTCCGCCGTTGCGCTCCCTCGACCACTTGCCGAATAACCTGCCCGCTGCGTTGAGCAGTTTCGTCGGCCGCACGCACGAGCTGGCGGAGATGCGCCACCTGCTCGCCGGCGCGCGCTTGCTGACCTTGGTCGGGATAGGCGGCGCGGGAAAGACGCGGGTAGCGCTGCGCCTGGCAGCGGACCTGCTCGATCGCTACCCGGACGGAGTGTGGCTGGTGGAACTGGCCCCCATCACCACGCCGGAAGGGGTGGCGCCGGCCATCGCCGAGGCGCTCTCGCTGTCGCTGACCTCGGCGCACCCACTCGCTGAACTGACCACCCACCTCGCCGCCAAACACCTGCTGCTGGTCCTCGACAACTGCGAGCACCTCATCACCCCGGCAGCCACCGTGGCCGAGACGCTGCTGCGCGGCTGCGCGCACCTGCGCGTGCTGGCCACGAGCCGCGAACCGCTGCGCGTGGGCGGCGAGGCCACCTTCCGCCTGCCCACGCTGGCCTGCCCCGACCCGGCGGGCGCCGCGCTGCCCCCGGAGGCCCTCGCCCAGTTTGCGGCGGTGCGCCTCTTCCTCGAGCGCGCGCAGGCCGTGCAGCCGGCCTTCCGTATCACCACCGCCACCGCCCCGGCGATCACAGTGATCTGCTGCCAACTCGACGGCATCCCGCTGGCGCTGGAACTCGCCGCCGCCCGCCTGCGCGCGCTGTCGGTGGACGCCGTGGCTGCACACCTCAGCGACCGCTTCCGCCTGCTCACCGGCGGCAGCCGTACCGCGCTGCCGCGCCAGCAGACGCTGCGCGCGGCCATCGAATGGAGCTACACGCTGCTGAGTGCCGAGGAACAACTGGTGCTGCGCCGTCTGGCGCTGCTGCCCAACGGCACCGAACTGCCGATGTTGGAGGCGATCTGCGGCGACCGGTTGGATGCGTGGGACGTGCTGGACATCCTGGCCCAGTTGGTGGATAAGTCGCTGGTCCTCACTCAGGAGCTACCCCGTAGCGCCACCACCCGCTACCGGATGCTGGAGACCATCCGCCACTATGCCCTGGAGCACCTATGCGCGGCAGGCGAAGAAGACCTGGTCTATACACGGTACGTGGCGGAACGCGTCGTATATCACACTCAGTTTTTCCAGCATCGATCTGAGTCAATGCCCTACTATTACGATGGGGCAAATGAAGGGAAAAATTCTCCGCAGGTGCTGACCTATTTGCTCGCCCACGAAGAGCGCGAACCGGTGATGATCTTCTATGCGCATGAATCAGAGCGGTTGGAGCAATTCAGTACCACGATAGAACGCTGGTTGCTCGCGGAAGAGGCGCGGCCGACACAAGCCGCGGTCTGGGCACTCCGGCGCCTTGCGCAACATCTGCACCAGACGCATCCAGCGCACGAGTCGCGAGCGGCGATGGAGCGTGCGCTGCAGTGGGCGGAATCCATCGGCGACTGGGAGTCTGTATGCTGGGTGTTATGCGAACTCGGTGCTTTGCACCAAGAACTCGGGGATTGGGCCAGCGCGGCGGAATATCTGGCGCGCGCGGAAAGCGCCGCGCTGCGACTGGACAGTGAGGATCTGCTCTGGAAGGTACGAGTTGCGCACGCGGACAGCGCACTGTTGCGGGGCGATCTCGCAGCGGCGTTGCAGGTCCGTCAGGCGGAGAGCTGCTGGTTGCGCGAACAGCGAAAGACCAATTACCAGGGATATGGTTATGCGCTGGCCATTTCGCTGATCACGATCGGGCAAATCCACTCCTATACCGGAGACTTCGGCGCGGCGCGGGTCGCACTGGACGAGGGTTGCCGTCTATTTCAGGAAGTGACAGATGAAACCTGTTATTATGGCTTGCGTTTTCTGGCGGAGGTGGCCAGTGCGGAAGGCCATTATACCGAAGCACGACAAATCATCGACACTATTCGGACCACCTCGATCTTTCTCGCACCGCGAGCTGCGGCCTACCTGCAGGAGGATCTCGCGGCACTGGCGCGCAGGGAAGGACGCCACACGACAGCCGCCGCGCTGCTGAGCGCCAGCGATACACAGCACGGACTGGTGGGTGCGGTCCGCGCGCCCATCGAACAGCAGGCGTATGACCGGCTGGCGACCGCCTTGCGCGCCGAATTAGGGGACGAGGCTTACCAGCGCGCCTATGCCGAAGGGCAGGGGTGGGATATCGCCACCTCCTATGCGCGCGGGTTGGCGGAGGACTGAAGGGGCGTCAGCCTCTGAAGTTTTACCCTTTTGTATCTCGTCTCAATGCTGTCCAATATAATTATGCCCCAAACAGATACACGAGTACGCGTGGCAAATTGGCGGGGAGGGCGAGTGCGGAGTCATGAGCCCGTCGAATGGTCCTCACGAGCCGCGCGCGGGTGCGTCGTGATCGACGACCATGGCCGGTGTGCGCGTGAACACACGCAGCATTGTTCTTCGGGTTTCACCCCCCTAAGCTCACGCTCGCAGCTCGTGGGGACCATTCGACGGGCTCATGACTCCGCACTCGCCCTCCCGCCGGGATACGAACAGCAAGACCGCGCACGATCGTCGTTCATGAATCATGCTAATTGGAAGTAAACGCAGAATCTCATCGTGTAAAAATACGCCGGTATAACAAGGAAACGCTTGTTATCTTGTTGAATGGTTGCATATTCTACGCAGACGCCAGCGAACGCGCATTTGTTCGTGAGATGAAGCTTGTGCGGACATTCGTATTCCCCGAACGAGGAATTATGGATAAGGCGTGCGGAGTTCCCATTTTATCGTTCCGGGAACGGACACAGCCAAACAGATGCCGATGATCACACTGCGAACCTGGATGATAGTCCTGGCCGGTTGGGTGGCGACCGGCGTGGTGACGACCCTGGCCTATGTCGGCGTCGTCAACCCTGGTTTGCGCCTGTGGGAGGGGGAGAAGACCCACGGCAACCCGGCAGTGCGCACGGTGGCGCTCACCTTTGACGACGGGCCGCATCCGTTGTGGGCGCCCTTGCTGGCGGATTCGCTGGAACGGCACGGGGCGCGCGGCACCTTTATGCTGGTGGGGAAAGAAGCCGTCTTATACCCGGAACTGGTAGCGCGACTGGCGCGCGGTGGACACCAGATTGCCAGCCATAGCATGACGCATCCGTATCCGAACCTGACGACGCTGCCGGCGGCGCGCGTGGACCGCGAAGTGGTGGAATCGACTGCCGTCCTCCAACAGTTGTCGCACCAACAGATCATCGATTTTCGCCCACCGGGCGGCGGTGTGAACGACGCGGTGCTCCAAGCAGTTCGCCGGCATGGCCTGCGCATTGCCTGGTGGAGTTACAGCATGGCGGATGCCGAAGGCCCAACGCCGACGGCGATCCTGGGACGCCTGGTGTCCGGCATGCGTCCCGGCTCAGTCGCCTTGCTCCACGAACGCGCGAACACGGTGCCGGCAGTGGAAACCCTGCTGGCTTCTCCGGAAGCCGGGCGATTTCGCTATGTCACCTTTGATGAGTTGATCCCGCACTGATTATGGCTAAACAATCACCAGATCCCATTACGACCGGTTCCTGGCCGAGCATCTATGTGCCCTGGGCGGTTCTCGTGCTGCTGCTGACCGGCATGGTGCTGATCTATCTGTATTTTCTGCGCCCGGCTGATCGTCTGCTGGGCCCGCGAATTGCGCCGAACCAATATCAACATTTCCTGACCACCCCCGTCTCGCCGGCCATTCATCCGGTCGGCACTCCGGCGTCGGAGAGCGCACCCGAGAAGGAAACGACTTTT
>Ga0118677_10001797_pt1 | contig 44661 bp, 47 predicted proteins | sample AliMusrvi5mmetaG_FD_86154 | JGI IMG/M metagenome (GOLD analysis project Ga0118677, IMG submission 86154) | reverse complement strand
AAGTAGGCGATATTAAAATTGTTGAAACTGAATTCGGATTCCATATTATTAAAATTACAGGCAAGAAGAAACTGTTCAATAAAGTGCAACTGGCTATCATTACCAAAAAAACCGAAGCTATAAAGTGATGTGTTTTTCTGTAAAAAAGAACCATCATAAAACACACTGCTATCAATGCCATGGTCAGAACTAAACTGAAAGCATGCAAATTCAACCCTTTAAAAACCAAAACAAGAACACATGAAAAAGTACTCTCTTTTTGATTCCGATGATCCTTGGATTGTATTTCATGATCACTGCTTACGGTGGAGATCCGAACGCAGATTATCCAGGGGGCGCACCCTCTGGTTATACAGGATCACCGTTTGACGGAAAAAATTGCACAAATTGCCATGGCGGGTCAGCCTCCACTGTGGCTGGAATGATCACATCCAACATTCCTGCTGCCGGATATACTCCTGGCGCATCTTATACTATTACTGTAACCGTCAGTGGTTCTGGCAATAAAGGCTTTGAAGTTTCTCCCCAGAATGCAGCAGGCACCCTCCTGGGCACCTTGACCGCTGGTTCCGGGAACAAACTGGTCGGAAGCGGTAAATATGTGACACAATCCAGTTCCCTTACTGGAACAGCCACCTGGTCCTTCGGCTGGACAGCCCCGGCTGCCGGAACCGGTTCGGTTACCTTTTACGGAGCATTTACGGCAAGCAAACCAGTTACGAAACTTTCAACACTTGTTGTAAGCGAAAATTCGGTTATTCCATTATCGGTTGTTGCAACAGCAAATCCAACATCAATCATTTCAGGACAGACCTCCCAGCTGAACATGACAGCCTCCGGCGGTACAGGAAGTTACTCTTATTCATGGACATCCAACCCGGCAGGATTCACCTCCACACTCCAGAATCCAACAGTAAACCCTACTGTCACAACACAATATACCGGCCATGTCAGCGACGGAACCAGCAGTGCCAGCAGCAACACGACCGTGACTGTAACGGTTCCCCCGCCTTTATCCGTAAATGCTTCAGCTTTCCCTTCCTCCATTAACGTAGGGGGTACCTCCCAGCTGAATGCCACAGTTACCGGAGGGTCAGGTTCCTATACATTTTCCTGGACATCAACACCGGCAGGTTTTACTTCCACCCAGCAAAACCCGATGGTCTCTCCGATAGTAACTACACAATATAACGTTTCTGTTTTCGATGGTTCTTCGACCCAGAGCTCCAATACCTCCGTTACGGTCACAGCCAATCCACTGACTGCCAGTGCCACAGCAACTCCTTCGCTGGTTTGCGCCGGACAGAATGTCCAGCTGAATGCAGTACCCGGTGGCGGATCCGGAACATATACCTATTCATGGACTTCTGTACCTGCTGGTTTTACTTCCACGCTTCAGAACCCTGTTGCCAACCCGACGGTGAGCACTGCTTATCACGTAAGTGTTTCCGATGGTACAGGAACAGTTGAGGCCGGCACTAACGTCACAGTGAATCCTGCCGCAACAACCAACGCAGGTATTGACACAACCTATTGCGTGACAGTTATTTCCTTGCCGAATACAGGGACAGCATCCAATGCCGCTTCAATCTTGTGGTCAACCTCCGGCGATGGCACTTTCTCCAATGCCAGTACACTTATCAACACCTATACCCCGGGGAGCGGCGATAAAACAACCGGATCAGTAACACTTACCCTCACGGCTTATCCTGTTTTCCCCTGTACCGGAACCGTTACAGATACCCGCCACATCCTGTTTGATCCATGCAACGGAATTCCATCAATGGATGCAAGCCAGCTTTCAGTAAGAACATGGCCAAACCCAACTCAGGGTATTTTCACCCTTGAGGTCCGGAACCTTGATAACCAGGAGGCCCGGTTGACAATCTCCGATATCCAGGGAAAACAAATCTCCATGGAGACCATATCAGGGACACCCGGCTTCTCAAAAAGCATGGATATGAGTTCTTATCCGAAGGGCATTTATACCCTGAAAATCCAAACACTCCGGAAGTTCCTCGTCCAGAAGATCGTCATGCAGTAAGGATGTTATACCAAAAAAAAAGCCGTTCTTTCAAGGGACGGCTTTTTTTTATTCCTCATCAGGTACATATGATCATAAAGTTCCGGAAACTTCAGCTTTTTCAGGGCATCCGGACGGACTGAAAAATTATCGGGTGGCTGTTGCTCATATGAATATTTCTTTATATTTGCATATACCAAAAATCAAAAACTGAAATCAGCTATGGAAGAAGGTCCCGGTAAGGAAATCCCCAACGAATCGGAAAATGAAAATAAAAGCTCCCGCCGCAAGTTCATGAAGAATCTGGGGTTGGCAGGTATTGGTGCGATCGGCGGAGCTGCGGCACTTTATTCAGGCCATATTTTTGAAGAGAAAAAAGCAAAAAGCGGACAGAAAAAAGTGCTGCTGACTCAGGATAACAAGCTGGTTGAAGTCGACTCGCTTGAAATGAAATATCTTGAAAAGTCTCCTGAAACAGCGAATACGGAAAAAGGGCGGGAAGGCATTCCCGGCCGCCGTTGGGTGCTGGTTGTCGACCTAGCCAAATGCAGGAATGCACGCAAATGCATCACGGCTTGCCAGGATGCACATCAGCTCCGGCCTGAACAGTACCATGTCAATACACTGCAGATGCAGGATACGCCGGGCACCAAACCTTACAATATGCCCAAACACTGCCAGCACTGCGATAATCCGCCCTGCGTGGCTGTTTGCCCTGTTGATGCAACTTTCAAACGCCAGGACGGCATCGTTCTGATCGATAACGAACGCTGTATTGGTTGCCGTTTCTGCATCGCCGCCTGTCCTTATTCTGCCAGGATATTTAACTGGTTCGACCCAAAGGATGCTGAAAAGTATAAAGATCAGCCCTATAATGTCGAACTGAATGTTCCCCAGAAAAAGGGAACTGTCTCAAAATGCCTCTTCAGCGCCGATCGCCTCCGCGAAGACAAGTTGCCCTATTGCGTCTCCGCATGCCCGAACAGTGTCTATTATTTCGGCGATGAGAATGAAGATGCCGTAACCAACGGCACCACCAAAGAAACAGTTCGGCTTAGTACGTTGCTTACAGACAATGCAGCTTATCAGCTGATGCCGGAACTCGGCACCAAGCCCCGAATCTATTATCTGCCTCCGAAGAACAGGCTCTTCCCCTTTGAAATACCTAAAGAAGATAAACTCGAAAATATTTAAACCGAATGACTGAATCAACTTTTACTTTTGAGAAGATATCCGGGGATCTGACCGGTCATATTAACCTGAGCAAAGGATTCAAGATATGGATGGCCTTCCTTGTCATTTCACTCGGGATCTGTCTGTATGCATATTCCCTTCAACTCAGGACAGGACTCGGTGTAGCTGGTATCCGCGATTATGTTTCCTGGGGGATGTACATCGGCAACTTTGTTTTTTTCGTTGCCTCAAGCCTCATCGGGATGCTGATCAGCGGTGTGCTGGGTCTGATCGGAATCAAATGGATAACCCCGATTGCCAGGATCGCAGAGATCATAGCAGTGGCTTTTGCCGCTGTGGCCGGACTGGTCATTGTTTCCGACATGGGGCGCCCGGAACGCCTGGCCAATGTTTTTATTTATGGCCGGTTCCAGTCACCGATCCTTTGGGATGTCACGGTGATCACCACCTATTTTGTGCTGAGCCTGTTGTTATACTTCCTGCCGATGATCCCGGACCTTGCAGCAGTTTCCAAAAAAGCAGACCTTCTCCCTGCCTGGCTCCGCCCTGTTTATAAGGCGCTGTCGATGAATTTCACCAACAAGCCCGAACAGAATGCTATTATTAAAAGATCTGTCCGCATTCTGCTGATCCTACTGATTCCAGCAGCGCTTTCGATCCATACAGTTACTTCATGGCTCTTCGCTATGACGCTCAGGTCAGGGTGGGACAGTTCGATCTTCGGTCCCTATTTCGTTTCCGGCGCATTTGTAGCCGGCAGCGCGGTGGTTATCATTGCCATGTACTTTTTCAGAAAGAACTATAAACTCCAGGACTACATAACCGATTTCCACTTTAACAAAATGGGATTGCTGCTGGTACTGGTATCCCTGGTATACGTCTATTTCAATCTGAATGAATACCTTGTTCCCGGATACAAACTGAAGCGTGCAGATGCAGCCCATCTGCATGAACTGCTGATCGGCAAGGATGCACTCTTTTTCTGGTCGGTTCAGCTTGGCGGACTTGTGATTCCGATCCTGCTTCTGCTTTTCAGACGGCTCAGGAAACCCCTTCCGGTCATGCTGATCTCCATTGCTGTCATCATCGGGGCCTGGTTCAAACGTTATCTCATCGTCGTACCAACCCAGGAACACCCTTTCCTGCCGATCCAGCACGTTCCGGATAATTTCCACCACTACACCCCGACGCTGATTGAAACGGCCATCAGCATTGCCCCCTTTATTCTTTTCCTCATGATCGTGACCATACTGGCGAAGTTCTTCCCCGTAGTCCCGATCATTGAAACAGCCGAAGAGAAAGGCATCCATAGTTAAGAAATGAATGAATCCATCATTATACCATTGAAAGAAATGAAGATCAGAAAATTTACGATAGTCCTGCTTGTCCTCACTTCCTTTACCTGGATGCGCGTATCGGCCCAGCAATGGGTGGTGCCGGATGATAAAAAAGGTGTGATTGCGCCGTTTAAGTTCGTTCCCGATTCCATCAAGAAAGGAGAGGTCATCTTCATGAAGAACTGCACCTCCTGTCATGGGATCGTCGGGAAAAAGAACTGGGCCAAGATCACCCCCGAACCTGGTGACCCGGCTTCGGATAAATTCCAGAAACAAACTGATGGCGAACTCTTTTTCCGGATCACAACCGGTAAAGTCCCTATGCCGGAGTTCAGGAACATACTTCCGGAAAACGACCGATGGAATGTTATCGCTTACTTCAGAAGTTTCAACCCCGCATACAAGCAGCCCAATCCTGCCGGAGCCGTCGTTTTTAACGGCAGGGTGATCACACTGGCCATGGATTTCGACAAATCCCAGAATAAGGTCAGGGTCCTCGCAAAGGAGACCCTCAAAGACAAATCGGAAATTCCGGCCGAAGGAGTTCATATCATACTCAATGTGAAACGTTATTTTGGCAGCATGCAGATCGATGAAGCCCGGAATACCAACAAACAGGGTGTTGCCATGTTTACTGTTCCTGCTGACCTTCCCGGCGATAAAGAAGGCTATCTGGATCTAACGGCAAGGGTGGACGATAAATCGGGGCAAACCAGCGACGCTTCCGCAAATTCACGACTGGCCATCGGAAAGCCAACTGATGTTCCAAGCCTGCTCAGGACCCGTGCCTGGTGGAGTACCCGCGACCGAGCACCTATCTGGCTGATCCTCACCTATTCCCTGGCAGTTCTTGTTGTATGGGGCCTGATCTTTTATATCCTTTTCATGGTCAACAAGCTGAGGCGGATTTAAATAGTTGTAAGTTGTAAGTTGTAAGTTGAAATTACTAAACCGCTTCTACGAATCTTTGCGGCAAAAAAACAAAAATGTATAAATCCTCCGGTAAAAAACGTCTTTCCCTGACCTTCCTCCTTCTTCTCTTCATGGGTCAATTTTCCCTGGCCCAGAGTGACTCGGCAGGCATCTATGAGCACCTCGGGAATATCGTTCCGGGCGACCTGACCTTTACAAATGAACAGAACCGGCAGTTACAGTTAAAAGATCTCATCACGCAACCCACAATCCTCTCTTTCGTTTATTACAACTGCCAGGGCGTTTGCCCGATGATCCTCTCCGGTGTTACGGATGTCATTGAGAACATGAATATGGAGATGGGAAAGGATTTCCGTGTTATCACGGTAAGTTTTGATCCTTCGGATACACCCGAACGCTCACTGGAAAAGAAAAAGGAGTTCATGCGGAAAAAAAGTCTGATGCATCCGAACGACTGGACCTACCTGACAGGCGACAGCGCTTCGATCAGTAAGATCCTGTTAGCTACCGGTTACATCGTAAAACGGCAGGGTAACGACTTCATGCATCCGGCAGGAATTATCATTCTTAGCCCGGAGGGCAAGATCACCCGTTACCTATACGGGACAAACTACCTGCCCTTCGACCTTAAAATGGCGCTTGTCGAGGCACGAAAAGGGCTCTCACGTCCAACCATCAACAGAGTTCTGGAGTATTGCTTCAGTTATGACCCGGATGGCAGAAGATACACATTGCAAGTCACCAAGATAGCGGCATCCATTATCATTTTCCTGGCAGTAATCCTGTTTGTCATCTTACTCGTGCGTTCAGGACGATCAAAAAGGAAAATCATTGGTTCCGCTCATAATCAAAATCAATCATAATCAGGTTCAACGATATGTCAGAGAACAATTTTCACAACGAGCCAAGTTATTTGGAGAATACCGGGAAGTATAAAGGTATCATGTCCTGGCTCACCACAACCGATCACAAGCGGATCGCCCTGCTCTATATGTATTCTATGATGGTATTCTTCCTGATCGGGGGGATACTCGGGGAGCTGATCCGTACAGAGTTATTCTTCCCCGGTCAGCAGTTTTATGGTCCGCAGATGTATAACGGACTTTTCACCCTGCACGGGATCATTATGATATTCCTGGTGGTGATCCCCGGGCTCTCGGTCGTATTCGGAAACTTCGCCATGCCAATCATGATCGGGGCCAGGGACGTCGCTTTCCCGAAACTCAACCTTTTCTCCTGGTACCTTTATATCCTGGGTGCTGCAATCGCTATTACTTCCCAGTTTATTGGAAATGGTCCGCCGGATACCGGCTGGACATTCTATGCACCCTACAGCACGCAGACCCATACCAACGTCATCGCCGCTGTTCTGGGAGCATTTGTTCTGGGATTTTCATCCATTCTTACGGGACTGAACTTTATCGTTACGATCCACCGTATGCGTGCACCGGGCATGACCTTTTTTAAAATGCCATTGTTCCCATGGGCAGTTTATGCAACAGCCTGGATCCAGGTTCTGGCAACGCCCATCGTAGGGATCACCTTGCTGATGATCATTGCGGAACGCGTTCTGAAGATCGGCTTCTTTGACCCTGCACTGGGAGGCGACCCTGTTTTGTATCAGCATCTCTTCTGGATCTATTCGCATCCCGCTGTCTATATCATGATCCTGCCCGCCATGGGGGTGATCACAGAGATCGTGCCCACCTTCACTCAGCGCCGGGTGTTCGGATATAAGGCTATTGCATTATCCTCGCTGGCGATCGCACTGGTCGGCTATTTCGTATGGGGACACCATATGTATACCTCCGGGATGTCAGGAACCGCCCGCTGGCTCTTCTCATTCCTTACATTCATCGTAGCTGTGCCCAGTGCCATCAAAGTATTCAACTGGGTAACCACCATGTACAAAGGATCAATCGATCTGAAAGCACCTTTCCTCTTTGCCCTGGGCTTCATTTTTCTCTTTATGATCGGTGGTCTTACGGGATTGTCGCTCGGATCTCTTGCCACGGATATCCACGTTCATGATACCGCTTATGTTGTTGCACATTTCCACTATATTGTTTTCGGGGGTGTCGGCTTCGCCTTCTTTGCAGGAATCCATTACTGGTACCCAAAGATGTTCGGCCGCATGTATAATGAAAAACGGGCTGTAGTCTACTGGGTATTCCTTTTCGTAGGCTTCAACCTGCTCTATTTCCCTCAGTTTGTGATCGGAATCATGGGCATGCCCCGCCGTTATTTTGATTACCTGCCGCAATTCACCCTCGGTCACCAGATCTCCACCATCGGTGGATATATTCTCGGTATCGGGGTCATCCTCATGCTTATGAACCTCTTCAGCAAAAAAGGCCCGAAAGCACCTGCAGATCCATGGGGAGGAAAAACCTATGAATGGACCATCCCATCACCTCCACCGGTTGAAAACTTTGACGTGATGCCGGAAATGGGGCCGGATGATAATCCTTACGATTACAAATAATCAGATATTGGGATATTGAGAAATTGAAAGTTGAAAAATAAATACCAAAACAACTATGGAAGAACACCGTGACGATATTGGAGCCAGGCTCGGAATGTGGATTTTCATCTTTACTGAGATCCTGCTCTTTGGAGGATTATTTCTTGTATATGCCGTGATGCGTGCCACCTATCCGGATGACTTTCACCAATCAGCCCATCACCTGAATGCCTTTATTGGCTCCATCAATACGGTAGTACTGCTCGTCAGCAGTATGACCGTGGCCATGTCCATCACTGCCGTTCAGAAGGGTGACAAACGACTTGCGGTCACACTTCTTTTCATCACGCTGATCTGTGCCGGGATTTTCCTGGTGAACAAATATTTCGAATGGGGTCATAAGATCCATCTGGGTCTCTATCCAGGCTCTGACCTGATGCTCACCCTTAAACACGGGGAGATTCTCTTCTTCAGTCTCTATTTTTTCATGACAGGCCTGCATATGCTTCATCTCATCATCGGAGGTATCATCCTTACTATCGCCATGATCAAGGTCCAAAGCGGATCCATCAACAGTGAAAGCCATGTCCTCCTTGAAAACGGCGGACTATACTGGCATCTGGTCGATCTGATCTGGATATTTCTGTTTCCACTGCTATATCTGATCACATAGAAAGACGTGGGACGTAATTAACTGACCGACGTGTACCCAAAAAACAATAAATCACAAATCACAAATCACAAATCACAATTGAAAACATGGACGCAGAACAAAAACATATAACCAGCTACCGCACTTATTGGTGGGTACTGATCATATTGCTTGTCATGACTTTTCTCACAATAACCGTCACATGGATAGACCTTTCAGCCCTGACGGTACTGGTGGCAATGGTGATCGCAACTTTTAAAGCCGGGACGGTACTGACCTATTTCATGCACCTGAAATACGAATCCTCCCTTTTTCGGGTACTTGTGATCATGGTATTGTCGATCTATGTGCTGGTGATCGGCCTCACCTTCTTTGATTACCTCATGCGGTAAAGGTTAGTTAATAATGGATCGGTTTTGTTTAATCTGTAATTTATAAAAATATGGTTACTCCTGCATCAAACTATGTCGAAGGCGTTGATCTGGCATTCAAGGTAATTTTCGGCATCGGTATATTTTTCCTGGTCGGTATTACAACAGTGATGATCTATTTTGTGATCCGTTACCGCAGAAAAATACACCCCCATGCTGTTCAGATAAAAGAGCGGATGAGCCTGGAAGTGACATGGACCGTCATTCCTTTCATTCTTGTAATGTTTATGTTTTATTTTGGATATGTGGCCTTTAGTCCAATGCGCACCGCTCCAAAAGATGCGCTCCAGATCAAGGTGATCGGTAAGATGTGGTTCTGGACATTTGAATATGAAGGCGGGAAGCAATCGAATGACCTGGTTGTTCCCTACAATAAACCGGTAAAACTCAACTTATTCTCTGAGGATGTGATACACAGCCTTTTCATCCCGGCATTCCGAATCAAGGAAGACGTGGTTCCGGGAAAAAACAACTTCCTTTGGTTTATTCCCACCCGTATCGGTGAATATGAGATATTCTGCACGGCTTATTGCGGACTGAGGCACTCATATATGGAAGCCAAAGCCAAGGTGGTCTCCCCCGAAGAATACGCGACCTGGCTGGCTGCGCTTCCTTCAAAATCAGAAGAGCCGGAAGGACTTTCCATACTGAAGAAAAATGCCTGCATCGGATGCCACTCTCTTGATGGATCAAAGATTGTCAGCGTTTCCTTTAAAGGGCTGTTCGGGAAAGATGAAACTGTCCTATCTGACGGCAAAGAAAGAACCGTAAAAGTCGATGAGGAGTACCTCAGAACCTCCATCTTTGATCCGGACAAGGACATCACAAAGGGATTCCAGAAAGGAATCATGAAATCCTACAAAGGCATCGTGAAAGATGAAGAGGTAAAAAAGATCGCGGATTACCTCCAAACCCTGAAATAGATCTTTGCAAACTCCCCCTTTTCATAATTTTCTTACACTGATCCGCTGGAAGGTATCTGTAGCAGTAGCATTTTCAGCTTTTGCTGCCATGATCATCTTTTCAGGCAGGGTGTCACTGTTGCAGTTATTGCCCCTGCTGGGTATATTCCTTCTTGCATCCGGTGCTTCGGCCCTGAACCAAATCCAGGAAAGGAATACTGATGCGAAAATGGAACGTACAAAAAGCAGGCCCTTGCCCTCAGGTAGTATGCAGCAAATCACTGTCCTGTATTTTTCCTTTGTCCTGATTATTGCCGGATCCTCTCTCCTTTCTTTTACTTCATCAACCACCTGCCTCATCCTGGGCCTGGTGAATATTATCTGGTATAACGGAATCTATACTCCACTTAAAAAGCTGACAGCCTTTGCAGTAGTCCCGGGGGCGCTTACCGGTGCAATACCTGTTTATATGGGGTGGACCGCCCTTGGCGGCTCACTTCTGGATCCTACTGCCACCCTGCTAGCATTCTTCATTTTTATCTGGCAGGTCCCACATTTCTGGTTGCTTATGCTCGAATATCATGAGGATTACAACAAAGCGGGACTGGCTTCCATCACCGACGTTTTCAGTACTATGCAGGTCAGGTCGGTGATCCTTGGCTGGTTGATCGCCTCGGCTGCCTCCTCTTTCCTTCTGATCCATTTCGGAATCTTTCATTCACACATTATCCGCATTCTCATTGTGCTCATGAATATCGCGATTCTCTCATTTTTCACCCTCCGGTTCCTCCGCAGAGTAGATGGATCATACCGCGCATTCTTTATCCTGATCAATGTTTTTATGATGCTCGTTCTTCTCCTCGCCGTCATCGACGTTGTGATAAAATCTCCCTGATCCCGCGTTGTTGTTCGTAATTTGTCGTTTGTCGTTCACAAAAGTTTCCAACATCCCCTTATGGATAATTTTATCCCTGCATCATAAATTCCCTTGCCTTCCGTTGATACTTTTACAGTCACTGGTAAATTAAACTTATAAATATTTTAAGATATGAACAGATACATCATCATTATCGCGGTTATCTTAACAGCCACTTTTTCCCTCTCATCATATTCACAGTCCGGCCCTCCTGTTGCTCCAATGAAACTGGATACCTGGCTCCTTAACTTCGGCGTGGGTCCCGGAACCCAGTTCTGGGGCAATGGCTCAGGTTTCGGCCCTGCAATCAAAGTTGCTGCTGAAAAAGGCATGTGGGAAGTCGGCCCGGGTGTATTCACCCTGGGTGGCGAATTTGGATTCTCTTACTTTAAGTATAAATACGGTCTGGACTGGAATGAGACCTGGGTTAACATGATATTTGCAGCCCGGTCCGCCTACCATTACGGATGGGATGTACCAGGTCTAGATACTTACGCCGGCGTTCCTCTCGGGATCGGATTTTCATTTTTCCATGACAGTTATAACCTGACAGCAGAAAATTATGGCGCCAGAAGTCATTCGCCTGTATACCCATATTTCGGTTTGTTTCTCGGCGGCTCATACTTTTTCAATTCATCACTGGGCGTCAATGCAGAGGTTGGATACAACTCCACCTTTGCAAATGTCGGGATGGTGTTCAGAATTAAATAAATGGATGATTAATTTTCCAAGAATGATCCCACCTGAAATACAACAATAGATCACTTTTCACAAAGCCATCGGATGGCGTCATCTTTGTCATTGAACAACCTCACATTCAATCCCCGGTTCTTGCAGGCAGTCTCATAAAATGCAAGATCTGCCAGCGCCGCTTTAGAAACGGGGATCAGCAGGGCCTCCTTCATGTAATGAGCAAACGGGAACTGCTCGAACACACTCACCATTTCGTAGATATCGAAAATAGAACCGTCATGTTCAAGCTTCATCGCGTCACCAAAAAGAAGGTAAACCCTGTTTGCTGTAATTAATTCAACAGTAGCCGTAATTGCTTCCTGCAATTCTTCCCGGCTCATCTGGCCGATATAGGTTGTTTCAATGATCCCCGGCTCCCTATTGTAAATTGCACTCCAGGCCATAAGGATGGTATTATGTTAATGTTATCCAAATATACGTAAATTTCATACAATTTACGCAAGGAAGTTTTTTTTATAGGAAACAGGCAAATATCTTTCACATTTCGAATATCGCATCGAACAAATCATTTCTTTGTATATTCGTATCATTGTGATCTTTTGGATGCTCCTGATAAGAGCAATGTATCCATATACCCGGATCCGCATAATAAATAAAGGGCTTCCCCGGGATAAAAAGAAGAGTGATGAGCAAAACAGAAGAAATTAAAACAAAGAAAAACATTGCACACCCTATATCAAAAATAAAGCAGCATGCAATTCCGGTAAATCCTGAAATAGCCGGCTGGAAAAAAACAACTGCCCTGTTTATCCTGCTTCTGCTTACCTTCATTGCATATACCCCGGCATTGAAGAATGATTTTATAAACAAATGGGATGACAATGTTTACATAACAGACAACCCGAGCCTCCAGCTTTCTATAGCAAACATTGAAGCCTCCTTCCTTCACGGCGAGCGTCATGGCATGTATCTTCCCCTTACCAGCCTCACCTTCTCACTGAATAATTATTTTGGGGGCATGAATCCCTTCTACTATCACCTTGTGAATATTCTGATCCACCTGCTGATCGTCGCTTTAGTTTTTCTCTTTATATCCATGCTGTTCCAGTCCTTTGAAGTAGCGCTCATAACGGCAGGATTGTTTGCTCTTCACTCCATGCAGGTTGAATCCGTTGCCTTTGCCGCAGGGCGAAGAGATCTGCTTTATACTCTCTTCTTCGTTATCTCCTGTTTTTTCTATCTTAAATTTCTGGATACAGCAAAATGGAAATTCTACACCCACACTATGCTGTTCTTCATCCTTTCCCTCTTTTCAAAGGGGCAGGCGGTCTCGCTTCCACTCACGCTTATTATTCTCGACTATTTCAGGCAAAAGAAAATTCTCACAAGGAGATCGGTCCTGGAAAAGATCCCCTTCTTCGCCCTCTCCCTGATCTTTGGGATCATCGCCTATAGAGTAAAAAGCGGGACAGTCTATGCTGTCACGGTGGAAAGCCTGCCATTTTACATCCGTGCAGTCCTGGCCTGCTTCGGGTTCACCATCTACCTGGTAAAACTCATCATCCCCTTTAACCTCTCCGTCATTTATCCCTACCCGGTAAAACCCGGACACGCACTGCTTCCTGAATATTACATCTACCCCCTGATCGTGACAATTTTCCTTTTCCTGCTCTATTATCTCTTCAGAAAAGGATACCGGGTGATCACCTTCGGGGTACTTTTCTTCGCACTTAATATTTTCCTCGTACTACAGCTTGCCCCGAATTCTTATGGGATCGTAAATGAACATTATGTATACCTGCCCTCCATCGGAATTTTCATGTTATCGGGTGCTGGTCTGCAATGGATCAGGGAACACAGGCGATCCTTGCTGAATGCCTCCATTTCTGTTTTCCTGCTGTATCTCCTTTTTCTTGGTGTCAGTACTTATGCCCGCTGCAAGGTATGGCAAAACAGCATCTCCATCTATTCTGATGTCATCAGTAAGTACCCTGATGACGCGCTGGCTTACAACAACCGCGGCAGTGCCTATTATGAGCAGAAAAACTACGAGCTGGCCCTTCGTGATTTCGACGATGCTATCAGGGTCAATTCCTTCGATCCGGGGCCTTACAACAACCGTGGCAGTATTTATTTCTATTACAAACGATATGAAGAGGCTGTTAAGGATTACGACATGGCGATCAAACTGAAGCCGGGGTACCTTGCCGCTTACTCAAATCGCGGAAATGTCTATTCCGACATGCATAAATACGATGAAGCCTTAAAGGATTACGATGAGGTGCTCAAAACACAGCCGGAAAATGCAAAATTATTGCTGAGCCATGGCAATGTCAACTTTGATGCCGGGCGGTTCGCCGATGCAATCAGAGATTTCGATAAAGCCGCCAAAATAAAACCCGGCTATGTTGAAGCTTACTACAACCTGGGCAATGCACATTATCGTCTGCAGAAGTACGATGAGGCCGTTAAGGATTATGCAAAAGCGATCGAACTAAAGCCGGATTACGCGGAAGCCTATATCAATACCGGGAATATCTACGATGACCAGCATCAATGCGAAAATGCTCTAAGGGTCTATGACATGGCCGTTAAGGTAAGACCCGGTTTTGCCAAAGCCTTGTACAATCGGGGAAACTGTTACTCCAATCTCGGAAAATTCGACAAAGCCATCGCTGATTTTAATGCTGCAATCAGATCAGATTCCACTTATGCCCTCGCCTATTATAACCGTGGGAATAATTACTTTACCCTCCACCGCAACCAGGAAGCTATTAAAGACTGGGAAAAAGCCATCCGCCTCAGTCCGGACCACGAACCCATGCTCCGGGAGATGATCAGAAAAGCCGGTGGAAAGTAAAGTACATCGAAAAAAAATACACGCTATTGATAAACAATAAATCAGTAAAAATTAACACCAGGCGAACACCAGGCGAACTTTAACCGAACCTAAGGCGAACAGTGGGATTAAATTCAGATCATCTATGACCAGCATTGCAAACAGCTACTCCGAAAACAGAAAATTTGACAACGCGGCAATTGCCTTAAATCCGCTGACAAAAGGCGAGTATGAGAACTGCACCTTTACAGGCTGCGACCTTTCAAATGCTGACCTATCCGGCTTCCGTTTCGCCGACTGTCTTTTCAATGGCTGCAACCTGAGCATGGCCATGCTGAAGAAGACCTCTTTTCAAAACGTGGCCTTCACCGGCTGCAAGATGCTCGGGCTCAACTTTGGTGACTGCAATATATTCAACATCTCCTTCCGTTTCAACAACTGCATGCTCGACCACTCTTCTTTTTATCAGCTGAAGATCAAAAAGACCACTTTCACCAATTCAAGGATGCTGGAGACAGACCTTTCAGAATGTGACCTGACCGCTTCGGTTTTCGACAACTGTGATCTGAGCAGAGCGCAGTTTGATCATACTATCCTGGAAAAAGCGGACTTCCGGACAGCCTTTGGCTATTCGATTGACCCGGAAAACAACCGGATCAGGAAAGCAAAATTCTCCCTCTCGGGAGTCGGCGGGTTGTTGGGAAAATATGATATTGAACTTGAATAACACGCGTGGAACACCGTATTGAGCATATTGAAAAAAAGCTGATGACAGGGAAACGTCTGCTCATGTCATTTTCATCTGACAGGACAAGGGAATTGTGGCAAAGTTTTATGCCTGTCAGAAAGGAGATAACAAACTGCAAGAGCATAGATCTCTACTCTATGCAGATCTATCCTCTTCTTTTCTTTCATGACTTTAATCCGGATGCTCCATTTGAAAAATGGGCAGCAATTGAAGTCGAAGATCATTCGATTGTTCCCGAAGGCATGGAAACCTGTGTCCTCCCGGGCGGACTTTATGCCGTGTTTCTCTATCGTGGATCTTCTTCAGCAGCATCGGAGACATTCAGGTATATCCTTGGCACCTGGTTGCCTGCTTCGGAATACATCCTCGACCTCCGGCCACATTTTGAGATACTCGGGGAAAAATATAAAAATGACGATCCCGGGTCAGAGGAGGAGATATGGATTCCGATAAAACCAAGGGAATGGAATTACCGGCCCCCTTGTAAATAAAGACACAAAGAAATCCTTATTTTTGTTTTACAGTGTTTTGTTCCCGTTATCCGGGAATGGTTAACCAACATTTTGAAAACCGTTATTAAGGGCCAGCCATAAATACGAACAGTATATGAAAAACATTAAAGCGCTAACCATCATTACCGGTATCCTTCAACTGTTCACTGCGGCAGGAGCCATCCCGGCCGGTTTGTTTTTCGTCATGGATCCGGGTGGTCATAAAATGGGCGTGACCACAGAACTTCTCATTAGTTCCCCTTTCACCACATTTTTGATCCCGGGGCTTTTCCTTTTAATCATAAACGGCTTCGGGAACCTGGCCGGCGGGATCATAACTTTCATGAAGAAAAAAGCAGCCGGCCCTCTGGCAATTATACTGGCGTGGATTCTGATGCTGTGGATTATCCTCCAGGTTTACTGGATCGGTTATATCAGTTTCCTTCAGCCACTGATGTTCTCCATCGGACTTATTGAGGCAATATCGGGCTATCTTTTGTACATTGCGGTCAAATCAAGAAGAAAAAAACATAAGCGCCCTGCTGCATGAACAGATCCATATACCTGCTGCCGATCCTCTTCCTTTTTACATCGATAACAGTCCCAGCCCAGAAAACCAAAAGTGCGGGGAGTTCTTCCGTTAAAAAACAGGTGATCCTTTCCAGAAACAAGTCTGCTCTCCAGTCATATGATGACGGGAATAAATTTCTGGCATCACAAGACCTTAAGAATGCCATAACAAAATTCAGGCAGGCGATCAGCTCTGACAGCCTTTTCACTGCTGCAATGGACAGCCTGGCCGGGTGCTACAGGATCAGAGGAAAGGTCGACAGTGCAGTGTACTTTTATAACAGATCAGTATCCGGAAATCCCAAAAACGTCTTTGCTATGGCGAATCTTGGCATTATCTACGTTCAGAAAAACGACCTTGCTGGTGCAGAAGCTGTTTATTCCCGCATAGTCAGAACCGATCCCACCGATCCTGACGGTTATTTTGGGCTGGCGGAGGTGATGCTGAAGACGGGCAGGTATGAGCCAGCCACAAAGAATGCACTGAAAGCCTATGAACTCTGGAAACCCAAATACCCCTCCTATGCAGGCGATGCCATGCTCTATGCAGGGATCGGCAAACTTATGTCGGGGGATAAGTCCAACGCTGTCAAATACTTTACAGAAGCGGAGAAACTGGGAACTAAGATCCCTGAGGAGTATCGTGTGAATGCGGGGATGAAGTGAAGGCGGAAGCAGGAGGCCGGAAGATGGAGGATAGAAAATGAGTAATATATCTTATGAATTATGAAATGGATCTCTGTATTCGTCATAATCTTCTGCCTGGGAGTTGCCGTTGAGGCGCGGGATGTGATCACACTTCAGAACGGATGGAAATTCGCAAGGGGGAAACAGGAATCATCCCTGCATCACTATCTGGAGTGCCGGCAATGAGATGGGCGATGTTCCGAACAACAGGAATGATGGTTTTATGTGGCAGGAGGATGAAAAATACGTTGCAGGGGAATTTGTATGGACCGGTTTCGATTACCTCGGGGAACCCACTCCTTACGGAAACGGCTGGACCCGGGCACACGGGCTGACCATAAGCCTTGCAGGACCGGGAACCATAACCGGCATTGGTAATGGCAACCCGCAGTCGAAGGAGCCCTTCACAGGTAATAAAGTAAAGCTCTTTTACGGAAAAGCCATGGTGATCATCGGGGCCGGGCTTGAAAAGGGCGACCTCCCGGTAACAATAGCATCAAACGGAATCACAATAGCAAGCACCAAGATCAGTATACAATAGATGAAAAAAAACTATTCAGGAGATTTCTCCAACATCAAACTGACCGCAAAGCTCTACCTGCTGGTGCTTATTCTATTCACCATATTCCGGCTGATCCTCTTTTTCACACAACTTGGCAGGATCACCGCCAGCGTTGCCACTACCGATATCTTCCATGCCTTTTTCATGGGCATCCGGTTTGATATCGTGATTTCCGGATACCTGCTTCTGCTTCCCTATCTGCTGCTGACCCTCCTTAGTTTTTCACGTTTCCATAAGCCCACATGGAGAAAAATCCTTTTCTGGTTTGTTTTCGCCACATTCACCCTGGCTTTTCTTGTCTGTGCTGTGGATATCCCATATTTCAACCAGTTCTTCTCCCGTTTTTCAGTCACCGCTTTCGAATGGATGGACAACCCCGTCTTCGTTTTTAAAATGATAGCAGAAGAGCCCCGGTACTGGCTCATCATGCTTCCCTTTCTCCTGCTGATCGCCTTCTTTTTCCTGGCACTGAAAAGGCTGATGGCGCCACTGAACCGGATCGATGGCAATACCTTCCGCTGGGCAGTCCGCTTCCTGGCATCCCTTCTGTTCCTGGGCCTGATCTTCCTGGGGATCCGGGGAAGGATTGATGAAAAATCACCTATCCGCGTAGGGACCGCCTATTTCTGCAATAACGCATTTCTGAACCAATTGGGGCTTAATCCCAACTTTACCCTGATGCGCAGTTTTCTCGACAGCAGGAAAGATGAGAACAAAAGCATTCACCTTATGGATGATATGCTGGCCCTGGCTAACGTACAAAAGTACCTGGGCATCACAAAGCCCGATGATCAATTCCCCCTGGCGAGGAAGATTCAGTTCAGCCCCGACAGCTCTCTGCGGTATAATGTAGTGATGGTTATTATGGAAAGTATGAGCGCGGCCAAGATGAGCAGGCACGGGAATACTAAGAACCTGACACCTTTTCTGGACCGCATCTCCACAGAAGGAATCTATTTTGAAAACATTTATTCAGCGGGAATCCATACCTATAACGGCATCTTCAGCAGCCTCTTCTCCTTTCCAGCCCTGTTCCGCCAGCACCCGATGAAGAAGTCCGCAATGCTGAAGTACCACGGCATCGCTACTACCTTAAAGAACATCGGATACTCAACCATCTATTTTACAACCCACGACGGTCAGTTCGACAATGTAGAGGGATTTCTGAAAGAAAATGACTTTGACCGGATCGTATCGAAGCCTGATTATCCTTCCGATAAGGTAACGACAACACTCGGTGTCCCCGATGATTATCTTTTTGAATTTGCCATGCCGGTGCTGAGCGGGCTTTCAAAAAAGAACAAACCCTTCTTTGCGGCCTTTATGACGGCAAGCGACCATGGCCCCTATTACATCCCTGACTATTTCAAACCCCGCAACAAGGAATTGCGCGACCAGATTGTGGAATATGCTGATTATTCACTGGAGAAACTGATCAAACTTGCATCAAAACAGGCCTGGTTCAAAAACACACTCTTTGTTTTTGTAGCGGACCATGGCGCCCCGATCGACGCAACCTATGATATGTCACTGGATTACAATCATACCCCACTGATCTTCTATAACCCCTGGTTCATCAGGGAGAACAAGGTATTCAGCAACCCCGGGGGGCAGATCGACATCTTCCCGAGCATCATGGGATTCCTCAATCTCTCCTATACCAACAACACAATGGGAACCGATCTTTTCAGGCAGAAACGCCCCTGCATCTTCTTCAATGGTGACGACAAATACGGGGTGCTGGACAATGACTGGTTTTTAGTGGTGCGGACGGATCATTCCATCAGCCTGTACAGATACAGGCAAAAAGACACGCATAACTACGCTGATGAAAAACCGGATATCGTTCGGAAAATGAGGGAATATGCCGAATCGAATCTTCAGACGTTCCAGTACATTGTGACTGCACAGAAGCAGTGATGCCGGATGCCAGATGACGGATGCCGGATGCCGGATATTTGAAAGTTCAATCTCTTAATCCCTCAATCCTCTATTCGTAAATGAGTTAATATCCCAATATCCCAATATCTCAATATCTCAATATCTAAAACATGAACATTGATCTTACCGGCAAAACCGCCCTCGTGGGCGGAAGCAGCAAAGGACTCGGAAAAGCTGTTGCATTACAGCTCGCGGAATGCGGAGCAAATGTTACGCTCATGGCCAGGAATGAAGAAAAACTCAGAAAGTCCATGACTGATCTGCCTGCAGGTCCTGGTCAACAGCACGGATACCTTGTGGTGGATTATAATGATTTTGGCTCCTTCAGAAAAATAACGGAGGAGTGGTTCACTTGTCATTCCGTGGACATCCTCGTCAACAATACCAACGGACCGGCACCGGGAACAGTTCTTGAAAAAAAGCCGGAGGATTATCAGCAGGCCTTTGATCTTCTTTTTCAGGTGGGGTGTCACCTTAGCCTGTCTGCCTTGCCCGGGATGAAGAAGAAGGGTTATGGCCGCATCATCAACATAGCTTCAATGACAGTTCGCGAACCCATCCCCCACCTTGTGCTCTCAAACAGCATGCGCTCAGCATGGGTCAGCTGGTCGAAATCGCTTTCCCGCGAAGTTGCTGCTGATGGGATCACCGTAAACAGCATCCTTACCGGTTATTTTGACACAGAACGCCTCAATGAAACCAATGCCCGTTCCGCGGCCCTTAACAATATGAGTATGGAAGCCTGGAAAGAACGCATGGCCTCCGATATCCCGGCAAAACGGCTGGGAAACCCTGCCGAATTCGGATACCTTACAGCATTTCTCGTTTCGGATCTCGCTGCCTATATCACAGGAGCAAGCATACCGATCGACGGCGGATGGATGAAGGGAATATAAAAAAACAACACCCTGCTCCTCCTCAAGAGACAGGGTGTTTAAATTAGAACATAGTCAAGACACCAATCAATTTTATTGTTCTAAAAGTTTGTAAAGTTCTTTTAAGTCAGGAGAGAGAATGATCTCTGTCCTGCGGTTACCTGCGCGGCCTTCGGCGGTTTCATTCGATTTAACGGGATGAAACTGGCTTCTGCCGGATGCTGTGATCCTGTTTGAATCAAATCCGTAGTCCTTTGTAAGGATGCGAACAATTGAAGTAGCTCTTGCCGTGCTGAGGTCCCAGTTATCAGAAAACTGGCTTGTTTTGATCGGGACATTATCAGTATGACCTTCAATCAACACTGTGATATCAGTAGTACCTGCCAATACGCCGGCAAGTGTTTTCAGTGCTTCTTTCCCTTTGGGATCGACCACAGCACTTCCCGATTTAAACAGCAGCTTCTCTTCAAGGGAAACATAAACGTTCCCGTCCTTGATATACACGGTAAGCTCATCCGTTTTGTAGTTCATCAGAGCGGCGCTGATCGTATTCTTCAGTTTCGACATCACATCCCTTTGAGCCTGTATCATTTCCTGCAGGTTCTTTAATCTTTTGGCCTGTTCGGCAATGGTCATTTTTGAAGTGGTTGAAAGAACCCTCAGATCATTTTGTACAGAGGCATTCTGATCCAGCAGGGATGCTTTTGTATCTTTCAGGTTAGTAACCTGTACATTACATTCCGTGAGCTGACGATGAACAATGGCACTGTCATTCTGCAGCATTTCCACCTTTGCCTGTGAGGCTTTTAGTTTCCTGGTCGGAACACAGGAGGTAAATGACAAAATAAAAGCAAGGGACAAAAAGGCAAGAACAAGAAACAGGTTTTTCATCTTAAATTTTTTATGTGAATAATAACACTGCAAAGTTGGGGATCATCAAAGGCGGAAGTGTTACACAACTATTTAATAATGTTACATGATTCACACATTTCTCATTGAAAACCAATTATGTGAAAAATACTGAAATGTGTGAATCATGTAACATTTTCAGGAAATTGTATAACACGGGGCACACCCACGGTCACGATCTTTGCTCTGCATGAATTTCAAACATCCTAAAAAATCCATTTATGAAAAAGCTGATTTCGTTTGCCATTGTTATTACAGGTTTTCTGTTTTTAACATCAATGGTCGTTAAGCCTGTAACTGCTTCATACGACAGAAAAGTTGATGAATCAGGAAAGCCAATACCGGAGAGTGTAATGAAGATCCTGAACAAGTCCTGCATAAACTGCCATTCCGAACCGGGCAACTTCATGGCTCTCTCTCATCTGGACCTTGCCAACTGGGAAAAATATTCAGCAGAAAAGCAAGCCACGAAAGCAAAGGCAATGTGCAACATGGTCGGAAAAGACCGGATGCCGCCAAAAAAATTCAGGGCAGAACATCCGGATGGTATCCCTTCAACTGCAGAAATAAAAACGATCTGCGACTGGGCCAGATCACTTCAAACAGAAAATAAGTAACCACAAATCAGGACCCCTGAAAGATGAAAAACAAAGAAGAGATCACACTATTATTGTGTCTGCAAGCGGGCAAGGTCAGGAAAAGTATTCCTGAAGGGTACCCATTATATCCCGGAAGTGAAGACATATACGAGCGGTCAGAGAAAGAGGAGGAACTGAACCCTGAGGATCCTGAGCAGAAAAAAGCCCCTAATGAAAGGGTGACCGGACTCCAGGATATCAAAGAGGAATTCCGGAACGATGTTTCCGGAAAAGATCTGGATATACCAGGGACGGATGAAGACAATGAGGATACAAGCGGCAATGATGATGAGGAGAACCGCTTATACAGCCTGGCCAGCAATGACCTTAATGAGCCCGATACTGATAACGGAGGATAAATCATGAAGTTACTCATCGTTCTCCCGGCATTTCTTTTTTCAGTCAGCGTATTCTGCAGTAATGCCGACTCTGTTGTTAATATCCATGACTCCCTTTCAAAACCAGTAAAAACAAAAGTCTATCATATCAACTACTTCGTCGAGGGGGCTGTGATATGTGTTGGTATGGTAGGCGACCTGTTTGCAATACCACGGTTAAAAAACAAGCCATCGCTAACCGATGAAGAATTGGTATTTGCCAATTCTGATGCCCAGAAAGACCTGATAAATACAGCTGACCGCTGGGCCCTGCATCAGAACTCGGCTGACCGGACCCTTTGGGAAAAGGTGTCGGATGACGGGGAGATCGGTATTTTTCTGCTGCCCAGCCTGCTTATGATCGATAAAACAATCCGTAAGGACTGGCTTCGCTTGCTTTTCATGTATGTTGAGGGCCATACTATAACTTTCACATTTTACAATTACAGCCCGCTTGGGCCCTATTTCCAGAACCGCTTCCGGCCGGCTGTTTATTATCCGGAACTTGGCACTCCGGCACAGAAGAACAGCAATAACCGCAATTCGTTTTACAGTGGCCATGTAGCCTCCTGTGCATACAGCACTTTTTTCATGGTGAAGGTGTATTGCGATTACCACCCGGAAATTGGCGCCGGGAAATACCTGATGTACCTTGCAGCATCTGTTCCTCCCCTCGTAATCGGTTATGCCAGGATCAGGTCACTGGATCATTTCCCCTCAGATGTTGCAGTAGGCTTCGGACTTGGGGCCATACTTGGAATTGTAGTCCCGGCCCTTCATAAAAACAAAGTGAGCAGAAACCTGACACTCAGCCTTTCAACATCACCTGATGCAACCGGGGTGAGTCTTTGCTGGAAGATCGGGAAATGAAACGCAACTGCACAAAGCTGAAAAAAGCGCTTCTCATTCTGACCATTACCATTGTGGTTGCAGTAGTACTCATTATTGCCCTCATCTCCCCGATCGCAAAGTATCTGATTGAAAAATATTCGGAAAAATATACAGGCCGGCGCATAACAATGAGCTGGATCTATGTAAATCCTTTCACAGGATATGTCCATATCAGCAGTCTGAAAATCTTTGAATCCGGCAAACAACAAACCCTTATACCGCGCGACAGCATCTTTTTTTCTGCAAACGGGATAAGTGCAAACTTTTCGATGTTGAAACTGGCATCAAAAACAATAGAGATCAGCGAAGCCACACTCGACCATCCGAGAGGGAGCATAATTCAGGATCAGAAGGGAGTAAACTTCAGTGACCTTATAAAACTATTTACACCAAAAAAAACAGTTCAATTAAAACCCGGACAGAAAAAGACTTCAGCCTTTCGCTTTTCAATTCTGTATATCAAAATAATCAACGGGACATTTTATTACCATGAGAAAGTAACGCCCATTGATTATTTCATCAAAGAAGTTAACATTGAAAGCTCCGGTAAACGTTGGGATTCCGATACCATGTCGATAAAATTCTCCATTCGCTCCGGACCGGATACCGGCACCGCCAGGGGTTTTATCACCATCAATTTTAAAACGATGGATTACCGCCTGGCGACAGTCATTCAGAAATTCGACCTTAAAATCCTGGAACAATACATGAAAGACCTGATCAACTACGGAAATTTCAGGGCGAATCTTGATGCAGATATTAAAGCAACAGGCAACCTTAAGGACCAGGAGAATTTAAATGCCAAAGGCTGGGTGGTTATTAATGATTTTCATTTTGGCAAAACTCCTGAAGATGATTATGCAGCTTGTGAGAAAATGTCAATAAAGATCGATACCCTCAGTCCGAAAAAACATCAGTACATCTTCGATTCCATTTCGTTCAACCATCCGTATTTCAAATATGAGCGATATGATTACCTGGATAATGTCGAAATGGTGTTCGGTAAAAACGGTGCCAACATTTCCGCGGCCAAGGCTGATCCGGCTAAATTCAACCTGATCCTGAAAATTTCAGATTATGTGAAAGTCCTCGCCCGCAATTTCTTTCAGAGTGATTACAAAATAAACAGGCTGGCAATTTACAGAGGCAATTTCAGGTTCAACGATTACGCTATAAGCGAAAAGTTTTCCGCAGAGGCAGCCTCTCTGTTTTTCCTCGCGGATTCAATTGACCGGAACCATCCCCGGGTTCAGGCAACACTTAAATCAGGGATCAAGCCCTATGGTGAAGTTTCGGTAAGCCTCAGCATCAACCCAAAAGACAAGGAGGATTTCGACATTCGCTATTACCTTCAGGGACTGCCTGCAGCATTATTTAACCCATACATTGTCACCTATACATCCTATCCTCTTGACAGGGGAACCCTTGAGTTCACCGGAACATGGAATGTCAGAAACGGGATCATCCGGAGCGTAAACCACCTTGTGATCATTGACCCCAGGACGACAAAGAGAATAAGAAACAAGGATACAAAATGGATCCCTGTACCGCTAATTATGGCTCTGATAAGGGAACGCGGCAATGTAATCGATTATGAGATACCGATCACCGGTGACCTGAAGGATCCGAAATTCCACCTTCATGATGTGTTGATGGACCTTTTATCCAACATATTTGTCAAACCAGCTACGACCCCCTATCGCCTTGAGGTAAAAAACATGGAGTCTGAGATCGAGAAATCACTTAACCTGAAATGGCAGATGAGGCAAAGCAAGCTGCTTCCCAACCAGGAGAAATTCCTGGTTACGATGGCTGAATTCCTGAAAAAGAATCCGGATGCCTCCATCGCAGTCTACCCCATGGAGTATACCGAAAGAGAGAAAGAACACATACTTTTCTTTGAAGCCAAAAAGAAATACTTCCTGATCCATAGCAAGAATCAAGATCATGCCTTCACAGAAGACGATTCTGTCACCATTGATAAAATGTCGATAAGAGATTCATTGTTTAGCCGTTACCTGACAAAACAAGCCCACAACAATCTTATGTTTACCATACAGGAAAAATGCAGCAGTTATGTGGGGTCGACGCTGGTTGATGCGAAATTCACCCGCCTGCATAATGACCGTGAGCGAGGTTTTTTTTTGTATTTCAGGAAAAACGCCGTGGAAAAGCGTGTGATCATGCACCCTTCTGAAAGCACGATCCCCTATAATGGCGCCTCATTCTATAAAATTTCTTACAAAGGCGAACTTCCTGAAAAGCTGGCAAAAGCTTACCGGAAAATGAATGAGCTGAACAATGAATCTCCCCGGAATAAATTTAAAAAAGACCGGAAAAAGGCCAAAGCCGGTCCCTGAAAATACCTCACAATGTGTGAATCATGTAAAGAAAATAAATTGTTATGTAACATAATTTTTTTTTCTGATTGTAACCTTTGCACAGTAATAATTCCACAACAACAACAACAACAACAACAACAACAACAACAACAACAACAACAACAACAACAACAACTACCCTTAAATGAAAACTAAAATATTTTTTATTTCGTTGTTCCTGGTCGTTTTTTCCTGCTGTCTGACGGCACCGCAAAAAACTTCCGCACAAGGCGGATATGTGAGTTTCCAGGTATTTTATGATGACTTAAGTCCATACGGGATGTGGATCAACAATCCTGATTACGGGTATGTCTGGGTACCAAATGTAGCGCCCGGATTTACACCCTATGCTACAAACGGATACTGGGTGCTGACCGATGAGGGCTGGACCTGGGTATCGAACTATTCCTGGGGATGGGCACCATTTCATTATGGCCGTTGGTTTACTGACGCCACCTACGGGCCAATGTGGGTTCCAGACAACGAATGGGGTCCCGGGTGGGTATCCTGGAGAAGGTCGTCCGGTTATTACGGCTGGGCACCGATCGGACCAGGGGTCAGCATAGATGTTGCCTACGGTAATGGATACAGCATTCCGAACAACCAGTGGACCTTTGTGAGAGACAGGGATTTCGGCCGTACAAATATCAATAACTACTATATCAATAATTCAAGAAATGTAACGATTATCAACAATTCAACAGTAATAAGCAACACCCGGACCGACAAATTGAGGAATACCACCTACAATACCGGTCCTGCAAGAAATGAAGTTGAAAAGTACGCCGGAAGAAAATTCACGCCAGTTTCGATCAGGGAGAGCAGCAAGCCCGGACAGAGTATACAAAATAACAAACTTCAGATTTACCGGCCCCAGGTGCAGAAAAACACAACTAACGGAGCCAGGCCTGCACCTGCAAAGGTTGCTGAACTAAAAGATGTGAAGCCGGTAAAACAACAAACGCCACCGCAGCATATCAATCAGCCTAGAGATCAGCAGGCAGCTCCAAAACAGAACGGTCAGCCGGCCAAACAACAGCAGGCCCAGCCACAGCCAAACAGTCAGCCAAAACACCAGACTCCACCACAGCAAATGAATCAGCCTAAAGATCAACAGGTAGCTCCAAGACAGAATGGCCAGCCGACTAAACAACAGCAGGCTCAGCCACAACCGAATAATAAGCCGCCTAAACAACAGCCGGCGCCCCAGCAAAACAACCAGCACGGAAATCCGCAGCAAGCGAATCCTCAACAGAACAACCATCCCCCTCACGGACAATCTCCGCAGCCCCAGCAGGCAAATCCTCCAAAAACAACCGGAGAGGATAAGAATCCGCATAAATAATTTTAATTACGAAAAGAACATGAAAAAGAACGAAGATTTACAAAAGGATGTCCAGGATGCAATCAAGTGGGAGCCCTTGCTAAATGGAGCAAATATCGGGGTCTCCGCGCAGAACGGCATTATCACACTCACCGGGAGTGTCGATAGTTATACCAAGAAATCAAAAGCTGAGGATGCCGTAAAAAACGTCATTGGAGTGCGGGCAGTTGTTGAGAAGATTGAGATCGAGTATGACAGTAAATGGAAAAAGACCGATAATGATATTGCTTCCGAAGTATTGAATGCCTTCCGGTGGAACCTTGAGATCCCCAATGATAAAGTGAAAGTAAAGGTTGAGGAGGGTTGGGTCACTCTGGAAGGGGACCTGCAGTGGAATTATCAAAAGGAAGCGGCAAAAGAATCCGTCAAGGTGCTTCTGGGGGTTATCGGGGTCTCTAATAATATTACTATAAACTCCGAAACAATCGATGAGGTGGAGAAAAAGGATATTGAGCGCGCCCTTCTCCGCAACTGGTCGATCAATGACAAGGATATCCAGGTCGGAGTTTCAGGTAACAAAGTCACCCTGAGTGGCAATGTCTTTTCCTTGTACCAGAAAGAAGAAGCAGGAAGGATCGCGTGGAATGCACCCGGAGTATGGATGGTGGATAATGATCTCGTCATTGAATATGACGACTGAACAAGCAAGTTGAATAATTACCTGACTTCATTCCTCCTTGCCGTTTTGCTGTGTTTCATGGAACAACCGTCCATCGCACAGACAGCAAACCATGGTGATGATCTGACACGGGTTTCTGCAGATACTTCATATATTGCGGATTATACCGGTTTGCTGACCACCCGTGCGTTCCTTCTTTTTGAGAATGCCTCCATTCAGATCAACCCTGTTGACGAAAATATATCCAGGATCGTATACCGTCCCAATGCAAATATACGGATCGGGCTTGCAGGATTCTGGAAGTGGTTCGGACTCGGACTCTCATTTGATAATCCCTTTTACAAAACCGACCAGGACGCCTATGGAAAATCAAGCACAATTGACGTTCGCGTCAATGCGTTTGGACGATTTGTTGCCGGTGAGCTTTTTGTTCAGCAATACAAAGGATTTTATATCAGTTCTCCGGAAAAGCCAAACGGAACCCATTACCTGATACCCGGTATGCGAACCTTCTCTGCCGGTCTGTCAGGCTACTGGATCTACAATGCAGATCGTTTTTCCATCCGCGCCGCGTTCATTCAGAATGAGCGCCAAAAAAAGAGTGCCGGCAGTTTTATGGTCAGACCATCTTTTCTCCTGTACAAAATCAACTCCGATAACGGGATTATCCCTTCTGAACTAATCAGCAAATACCAGATAGCCATTTCAAACCAGATCACCAAAGGAGAATTCTATTCGGTTGGATTATCTCCGGGTTATGCATATACCCTTGTATTCCTGAAGAACTTCTATATCACGGCAGCGCTCTTTCCCGGCGTTGCCGCACAGTTTTATTCCTACAGCCATGAGTCCGGACAATCTTCCGGGTCCGAATTCAACTTTCAGCTAAGCGGTCGGTTTGCGGCGGGATATAACTCCGAAAAATGGTTTCTGGGCGGATCAGTACAGACCGGGTTTAATGAAGTTCCCGATAAACTCAGCAATGCAGCATTCACTTATGATGTTGCACAATTCCGGCTCTGGGGCGGATTAAGGTTTGATGTTTTCAGAAAAAAGAAGCCTTAAAATAATACGAAACCCTCATTTCGCGATCCGGCACCAGTGTTATGCTGCTCTGATCACTGGGTTGAAATCTACTGTGATCTTTCCAAATCACAAATCACAAATCACAACTCAATGGTACTGTCCCCTTCTCTGTGAATCTTCCAGGTAGAACAGTAGAAATACTTTTTGTTCAGACTGTGCGGAGTGAACAGCCTGGAAATTGCGAAGGGAGCGGTCGTTGAAGTATAGATAATATTCACCTCCTATACTCAGATTTTTATAAATACGTACCGTAACCCGGGGCTTAAGTATGTGTACAAAATTGTTCCCGTTCGAACCCACATAAGTCCGTATCCAGTAAAAATAATAGATCATGGAAGCAGTTCCGTACTTCCCCAGATTGAAGGTGCTTTCAAACTTCCCTTCCAGTCCACCCCCATAATTATAGTCCCTCAGCTGCGCAGTATCGGAAACAACGACCCTGGCACTGCTCCCTGCAAAAGGCACAAGGGCAAGGTGAATACTTGTATAAAGATTACTGACTTTACTGACAGGATACTTCGAAATCACACCCGCTCCGAAGCCAATCGTTCCGAGTTCGAATTTCTTATTGTCCCAGTAGTCATAATATTGAAATCCCCCTACAAGCAACGCCAGTTTCCCCAATTGTTTGTTTTTACCTGCCAGGATTCCGTAACCCAGTATATTATCAAGGTATTTTCTTCCAACGCCAATGTTAATATCAGCACGGATCTTAAAAAGATCAAAGGGTTTCCGTTTACGGTTCTCGAATGGATTACCGTAATCCAACTGGGCGTTGATCATACCGTTGACAGTTCCGTTCCCGAAAACGCCGTAGGTTTTATCATTCACGTTGCGTACGCCGCCGTAAAGGGAAATATTCACCGGTTCCTTTTCATAAACATCCTTATTGGTCCTCCTGAATGATTTTCCCTGTACCAGCCTGTTAAAACCGCGCATAGGATCGATCAGGCCGGCAGCGATCTCCCGAAAAACCCGTTCACCACCTCTTGTCCGGTCATCCAGAATATTAGAACTCAGGCGGTAGAGTATTTCCCCGAGGAATGCCCCATTGACCGGTGTATAGATGATATCATTATAGGAAGGACGCGTGTTCTCCCCGAAATACTCCCACATCAGGCTGCCGCCGACAGCAAATCCAAAGGACTGGTAAAAATTGTAGCCATTTGATCGACCGGCATTGTAAGAAAGGGTTCCTGAATAGGGATGACCGACAAAATTAACGCCAAAGCGGTCTTTATCCCATTCCCAGCCCTTATCTATGTTATCCCTCCAGGTGTTGATCCCTGTGCGCGCATAATCCGCATTCAGGACGTAGCGGTCCAGAGACCAGGTCAGCACAAGCGCCCCAACCACTTCACTGGCCGGCATCCAGAATGGATACCGCTTATTGTACTCAGGATCATCATCTAGCAGGTTTCCGTATTTATTCTGCATGGTAGTATCTACAAGAGCGCTTTTTCGTGGTTCATTGCCTGTTGAATCAGAAAGCAGCTTCACCTTTACCGCATCGATCTTTTTGATCTGGCTCTCCCTGGTTCCCTTACCGGGAACGATAGTGTCATTGGGAGCCACCTTTCGGGGATTCTGTGGGGCGACCTCCTGCCCATAAAGTATTCCTGAAGCCAGGATAGTGATCAAAAGAACGACACCAAACCTGATCCTATTTATTTTTTTTGTCATTTTTCTTTTGCTCTTTTGCCTTGATATCCGCAATGCTGTCCTTTGTTTTCTCAGCGGCTTTCGCTTTCTTGTTAAAAAAACCCTTCAACAGGAAATTGTGTTTGGCTGCCTGCATATTCTCATCGAGACCCTTGCTACTTTTTTTAATGTTCACCATGGTCTGACTGAAATTTTCCGCAATGGACGTATCCTGTATCAATCGCCCAAGTGTTCCGTTACCCCCGTTTATTTTCACCATGATTTCTGCAAGCTGGTGCGAAATGATACTGGCATTATCGGCTGTGACCATCAGGCTGGCCATGATAGCATCGGTTTCTACAGGTTCCTTTGAAAGGATCCTTTGTCCGTCATGAACGACTTTCGATTCATTGCGTCCCTGGGTGATCACAAGGAAACGGTCGCCTATGATACCCGATGACCCGATACCCGCTTCACAATCTGTCTTGATGAATTTCTGAACACTCTTTTTTATCAGCATGTCAACCCGAACGGTTGAATCATTGATAATTGAAATATTATCGACCGTTCCTACAATGATACCGGAAAAACGGATGTTATTGCCTACCTGGAGACCACTTACATTATAAAATGTCGCAGAAAGCCCAAATACAGGATTGAATCAATTCTTCTGCCTGCCAATGATGAAAATGGCGATAAAAAAAAGCGCAAGACCGCCGGCAATGAAAAGTCCCAGGCGAAATTTGAATTTTGGTGTGTGCGTTTCCATACTGATTATTTAAAGAAAGATTTGATAAACGGGTCTGCCGATTGCTCAAAGGTCTCCAGGGTCCCTTCGAGATAAACTGCACCCTCATGCAGCATGATGATCCTGTTTGCAGTCCCTCTGGCGCATTCAATATCGTGAGTAATGATGATGGATGATGTTTTATACTTTTTCTGCACCTCATTGATAAGTGCACTTATTTCATCGGATGTTACAGGATCCATACCTGTGGTAGGTTCATCATACAGCATGATCTGGGGATCCACTACGATCGTCCTTGCCAGGCTGATGCGCTTACGCATACCTCCCGAAAGCTGGGAGGGCATTTTATCCATTGAATCCGACAGACCCACATGCGTCAGGACGCTCATCACCTTTTCGTCAATTTCCGCCTGTGAAAGCTCTTTCCGTATCCTTCGCAGAGGGAACTCAAGGTTCTCCTTCACTGTCATCGAATCATATAGTGCTCCGCTCTGGAAAAGGAATCCTATTTTTTTACGCAATGTTCCAAGGGCTTCCCCGTCAAGTGCATTTACATCCTGATCCAGCACATTGATGGTACCACTGTCACAATCCAGCAGCCTGACGATACACTTGATCAGTACCGATTTCCCTGATCCTGATTTCCCCAGTACCACAAGGTTCTCGCCTTTGTACAACTTCAGCGTGACATTCGCAAGCACCGCCTGCCCGCCGAATCCTTTGTGGAGATCTTTTATATCAATGACTGTTTCCGGCATTTTGACCTTATTGACTATATTTATGAACCAACTCACTACATCATATCCGTTATCTGCACGGCGATGAGGTCAACAATAATAACAAGCAGGGAGGCCATCACAACAGCTGAATTTGCTGCAGTGCCGACGCTTTCGGTTCCTCGGCCTGCATTGTAACCTTTGTAGCAGCCAATGAAACCGATCACCCCGCCGAAAAAGAAGGATTTAACTACAGCGGGTATGAAATCATGAAACCCGATATGACTGAATGCCTGTGAAAAAAACAGAACGAAGCTTACATCGCCTTTAAGATTAGCCCCGGCCCAGCTGCCCAGAATACCAACCCCGTCAGCATATAAAATAAGTATCGGGATCATTAGTGTTGCTGCCAGTACCCGGGTAACTACCAAAAACCTGATCGGGTTGGTGGCAGAAACTTCCATGGCATCGATCTGCTCCGTCACCTTCATTGAGCCCAGCTCTGCCCCCATTCCTGAACCTATTTTTCCGGCACAGATCAAGGCTGTGATCACAGGGCCCATTTCACGTATCAGCGATACCGCTACCATTCCGGGTAAAAGCGATACCGCCCCGAAATTGACCAGGGCAGGCCGCGACTGGATGGTCAGCACCAGCCCCATTATGATTCCAGTAACGGAGATCAATGGCAATGTTTTATAACCGATCTGAAAACACTGTCGCATGAATTCACGGAACTCGAAATCACGGGAAAACGTTGCTCTGAACACAGCAGCTGCGAACAAACAGTATTCTGCGAGCTCCATCAGAAATTGTTTGGTCAGTCTGGTTTTTTCGATGGTCTTCTCGCTGATCCTCAGTGTATGCTTCTTTGTATCGGCAAGGGAGGCGATGATTTTGATAACAGGGTTGTTGTTGTTCATCCTTGCATTTTTAAAAGACCCACCGTTCACAGTCAAGCCGCTAACGATGGGTCTTCAGGAGAATTGATTATCACAGCGATGCAATGATTGATCGCAGTTCATCCTTTGTCTTTCCAAGTTTAAGTTGAATGCGTCCCAGCATTTCGTCTTTCTTGCCTTCGGCAAACATCAGGTCATTATCTGTTAAAACAGCAAATTTCTGTTTGAGTTTACCCTTCTGTTCATTCCAATTTCCTTTGACTTCTGTAGTATTCATTTTGTAAATTTTATTTGTAAAAGAATTTTTACACTGCAAAGGTCCGCCTGTTCTGCTCAAGAACCATTACACAATTCCGGGAAAGAATTACATGATTCACATATTTTTATCAGCGGAACTGAGGGCCCTGATAAAGAGTTCACCATCAATTCATGTAATGTCTGCTTACTTCATCAATAGTTCGTTTGTCTTCCAATGGAGTTTCGTCCCCGCCGTTCTCACGCTTCTGAACGATCTCAACTGATAGTCCGAAGATGTCCTTGAAATTATCCTTCACATCTGCGATATTCATGGTCGGCAGGATATTTATTGTTCCCTCATTATGAATGGCCCTGCATTCCTGCAGTGTTTTACTGCTGTGTAATACCAGTTTATCAGGAGGGGCAGCACCCGGATGATTCGGTCTCGCGTAAAAGACAAGTTTCAGGCCGGGAAACATTGTCGCGAATTCTTCCTGAACTGCGAATATCTTGCGGTGGTTATTAATGATGATTTGCATTTGTTTTGAATTTAAAAGTGAAATGGGTATTCATACATAATTATCTATAGCCGGTCTCTGCGCGAACTAATCAGATCGAAGAGCACCAGTACCACACCGATAACAATCAATGCATGAACGAATGGCGAATGCCATTGAAATGCAAAAAAACCAAGCAACCAAAGCAGGATAAGTACCATCCCGATGATCATAACTAACCGTCCCATGACTTTAGATTTTAATTGTGAATTTTCCTTTTTGGGTTCCATTCTGTATTAGAACCGATAATCAAAGGTATCATCGAACTCAGGGGAAAGTGTTACATAACTATTTGAATAAGTTACATGATTCACACCATTTGGAAATGGCGAGATGGCGAAACGGGGGAATTAAAATTTCACCCTTTTGTAAAAGATTGTCTTGGTTATTTCTGCAACTACAACATAGGCTGACACGATCAGCAGAAGAAGCAGGCAGGTGGTGATGGGGAGGGGAGAGAAACCAAAAACGGTTCCAATCGTGGTGAATGGCAAGATCAGTGTGAGGATGGCGATAGACAGTGTTGCAATCAGGAGATATTTGCCGGGCCTGCTCTTAAAAAATGGTTTGCGGCTGCGGATAACGAGAACAATGACGGAAGCGGAGATCACCGACTCGATGAACCATCCTGTCCGGAACTGAACTTCACTGGCTTTGAGTACGACCAAAAGCAGACCAAATGTCAGGTAATCAAAAACGGAGCTCACCAGTCCGAAAGTGATCATGAATTTCCGGATAGCTTTTATATCCCACCGGCGGGGATGATCAACCATTTCATCGTCGACACGGTCGGTAGCAATGGTCATCTCCGGAAAATCCGTCATCAGGTTGGTAAGCAGGATCTGCTTGGGCAACAATGGAAGAAAGGGAATAAAGAGGGAAAGTCCGGCCATGCTGAACATATTCCCGAAGTTGGCGCTTGTCGCCATAAATACATATTTCAACGTATTTGCAAAGGTCATCCGTCCCTCCCGCACACCCTCTGCCAGGACACTCAGGTCTTTTTCCAGCAACACGATATCAGCCGCATCCTTGGCTACATCGGCTGCAGTATCGACTGAGATCCCCACATCGGCCGCATGAAGCGCGGAGGCATCATTGATCCCGTCGCCCATATACCCCACAACATTCCCGGCCTTCCGCATGGCAATAATGATTCTCTCCTTCTGGTTAGGTTCGATCTCGGCAAATACATCAACGGTACCAACATGCCGGAGCAATGCGGCATCACTCATCCTTCGAAGGTCAGGGCCGGTAGTGATCTGGTTGCCGGCAAGCCCCATTTTTTTGCTGATACTGGCAGCCACAAGGTGATTATCGCCGGTAATGATCTTCAACGAAACGCCAAGTTTTTTCAGACTGGCAATGGTTTCGGTAATGTTTGCCTTGGGGGGGTCGTAGAGTGTGAGGAAACCCATAAAGGTCATATCCTTCTCCTCCGATTTATTGATAGGCGAACCCGCCTGTATCTTCTTCCAGGCAATCCCCAGTGTACGGAATCCCTGACCGCTGAATGCTTCAAAGTGTTTCTGTATTTCCTCCTGCAGGGTTTCTATTGCTACAATGCTGCCATCTGTGTTTTCAGCGGTTGAACATACTTCCAGAATATTGGTCAGGGCGCCTTTTGTTACCATCAGGTGCGTTTCACCCTGTTGAACAGCTATGCTCAGCCGTTTCCGGAGGAAATCATACGGGATCTCGTCCTGTTTTACAAAACCGGCTACATCCGGCTTACGGTAATTCAGAATAGCCGCATCGATAGGGTTGGTAAAGCCTGTTTCAAAAAAAGCATTGAGGTAGGCAAATAAAAACACCTTATCACTGGGTTTACCGCCTGCATCCATTGCGGAGTCAACCTGAACAGTGCCTTCGGTGAGCGTACCTGTTTTATCGGAACAGATGATGTTCATACTGCCGAAATTTTCTATAGAAGCAAGACGTTTCACGATAACTTTCTTTTGCGCCATCTTTTTCGCGCCGTGCGCGAGGTTGATGCTTATGATGGCGGGCAGGAGCTGAGGTGTAAGCCCTACGGCCAGTGCGAGGGAGAACAGGAATGATTCCAGCACCGGACGATGCAAAAACACATTGATGGCAAATATTATTACCACCAGCAGCAATGTCACCTCCCCGAGGAAATACCCAAACCTGCGGATTCCCCGCTCAAAATCTGTTTCCGGTGATTTCAGTTTAAGCCGCTCCGACACCTTCCCGAACTCGGTATTTTTTCCTGTCAGGACTACAAGTACACTTGCATTCCCGCTAACCATATGGGTTCCCATCCAAACTGTGTTCGCCCGTTGTGCAAGTGCAGTTTCGGCAGGAAGGACACCAGGAGCTTTTTCAACCGGGAAGGTTTCACCCGTCAGCATGGCTTCGTCAACAAATGCATCCTTTGATTCCAGTATGAGGCAGTCTCCCGGAACAATATCACCTGCATTCAGGATCACGATATCGCCCGGCACGATCTCTTCGACAGGAATTTCGATCTGCTTCCCGTCGCGCAGAACGGCAGCCTTGATCTGAACGATTGCCAAAAGTTTTGCAACTGCGCCTGAAGCGCTGTACTCCTGCCAGAACCCCAGGAGTCCGCTAATCAGAACAATGGCGAGAATGATTGTTGCGTCTGCAATGTTATGCAGGTAAAAAGACAAACCAGTCGCAAGCAGGAGGATGATAACGATGGGACTTTTAAACTGGGCAAGGAGCAGGGTGAACGTATCCGACCTTTGTTTGGGTTTCAGACGGTTTGCCCCATAGCTTATAAACCGTTTTTTAGCTTCATCATCCGACAGCCCGCCCGGTTCCGATTGGGTTTTATTCAGCATTTCTGCAGCCGTGAGACTCCAGAATGCCGGGCTTGACTGATCTGATATTTTCATGATGAAGGATCGCTGCAGCAGGCATTCTACTCCAGAAATGAAAGACTGACAACAGACAGAAGACACCTTGGTTCATCCCCATGAAGGATGCCTTCCATGTACACCCGACCTAAGGGGTGCTCATCATAACCAAGATTCACCTCACACGACTCTTTTCCCCTGCCGTCAAAAACCTTGCTGAAAAATGTATTGAATACCGACCGTGATGCTTCGGAAATAAACAATTTAAAATTACTCTCAACCAGGGCAATGCGTTTATCTCCCAACATCTCTGCCGCGGTGAAGTTCAGGTCGGAGATGGTTCCGTCCTCATCCAGCGTAAAATAACCCATAGGAGCGAAATCATAGAGCATGGTATACTTCTTAAGCGCAGACTCCGCAGTTTCATTGGCCATCATCAACTCGGCATTCTGCATCTCCAGTTCGATCTGATGTACCTGCAACTCATGAAGCAAACGCTTTTCATCAAACTCCGGCAGCGGATCATTTTTTGTCTTCTGGTTGGTCCTCAGCAGTTCTTCTGCCCTGGCACGCAGCATTTCACTATCGGTAAAATTCTGATCTTCGTAATTCATCGGCTGTATTTTTATCCCTGCAAAGGCAGGTGACAGATTTATACAAATTTACTCAATAAATCTCATTCTTATCCTATTCTTCATCATGGCCATGTGCTGATCAGCAACCTTTCTGAAAGTTACGTGACATTACCAGGCCGATTTGTACTTTTCAACAGTCAGCCTTGCCATCAGGTAACTTACAGTTGATTCGGCACCCTGGTTAAGGTTCACATGAGTTTCTTCGAGTCCGTCATAACAGCCCCCTGTACAGGGATTGTAGATGATCTGATGAAGGCGGTTGTTGCCAAGGAACCAGTTAAAAGCCGTTTCCAGTTTCTGAAAATAGACTTCCTTTCTGAAAATATCATAGAATTTACTCAACGTCATGATGGTATAGGCCACATCGATCGGCTGTTCACCAAAATGTCCGGGTTTTTGCCCCCTGATGAGCCAGTGCCTGTTTGAGATTACTTCGATACCTCTGCCGTTAAATGTCTGTGAAATCAGAAAATTGAAAGATGTAATGGCAATATCCATATAAACCACATCACCAATCAGCAACCATGCATAAAGCAAAGCCTCCGGCAGAATGCTGTTTGCATAGGTCAGGTAACTCTCGAACCACATCCACTCATCCTTTGATTCATGTCTGTACATCTGAACCATTCTGTTAGCCAGGGATTTTACAATATCAAGCATCTCCTGCGACTTTTGTACCTGCATGAAATAATAGAGTCCCTTGATCGCAAAAGCCATGGCCCGGGTAGAATGCACCCTGTCAAACCGGAGGATGGATCTTTCAAACATGAGCCTTGCTTCAAGGACGATCTCACGCGGCAGGGATCCTGTTAATGAAACAGTATATCCGAGAGCCCAGATTGCCCTTCCGTTTGAATCATCCAGGTTTACTTCCCTGTTCTGATCTGTGAAAAGGTTTTCCCCGTCCACATAATTCAGGAAATTGCCCGCAGGCTGCATGCAGCGCCTGATAAAACCAAGGTACTTCTGAATATAATAAACACTTTGTTCATCGAGGGTCAGCTGGTAATGCATACACATGGCGACGAGCGCCCGGGCATTGTCGTCAAGAGTATAACCGGAACAGATATCCGGCTGATTGATCCTTGAAAACTGGATCATCCCGGTGTGGGTAGTCATTTTTCGCATGTGGTTCAGCTTGATCGCCGGCAGTTTATACTGCAGTGAGATCCGGTGACTGCTGATCGATTCAAACAACCGGGCATGCGCCACGGCCGAATTTTCCCAGGCCGTTGAAACAATTTTTTCCAGTGTGTTGGAACTGATACTTCTTCGTAGAGGCTCATCATTCAGCAGGCGAATAACGCCGTCGGCCAGTTGCTGCGAACTGCGGAAATCAATAATGATCCCGGTATCCCGGGTCAGCAATTCCTTCGCATGGGGGATCGGTGTGGAGATGATGGGACAGGCACAACTCATGGCATATGCAAATGTGCCGCTTACAGCCTGGTTCGGATCATTGGTCGTAAACAGGTAAATATCTGTAAGCTGAAGGTACTCGAGCAGTTCGGGGAGCGCCAGGTATTGATTTATGAATTTCACATGATCATGCAAGGCATATTCATCCACTTTCGCTTCAAGGCTTTCCCTGTATTTTTCCCCCTCATTTTTAATAACCTCGGGGTGGGTCTTGCCAAGGACAAGGAACATCACTTCCGGACATTGTTTAATTATGGCGGGCAAAGCATCCAGAGTCGTTTCAATACTCTTCCCTGAACTGAGAAGCCCGAATGTTGAAAGCACCTTTCTGTCAGTAAGCCCGTATTTTTTCTTGAGGAATTTTTCGCTTAAGTGAGGAACCAGGTGGGTACCATGCGGTATAACATCAATTTTCTGAGGATCAATACCATATTCAGAGGTTAAAATCCTGGCCGAAGTATTAGTCATCACAATGATGGATTCACAACGTTCACCGATATCCGAAACTTTCGACCTGAGCAACTCATCAGGGTGAGGAAGCACCGTATGAAAAACGATGATCACAGGCTTTTTAAGGTCCCTTATAAACATGAGGAATGCCTGCTCCTGAAGTCTGTAAAATCCAAATTCGTGCTGTATCAGTACGATCTTTATATTTTCATTTTCATTTATCTCAGCGCTCAGTCTTGTATAATCCGCAGCAATGGATGTGTTCAGCGTATAATGTACCTCCGCAGGATAGGTATATTTCGTGTCGCCTGTCTCCAGGGCACAAACCTTCACCGACAATGAATGGTTGAACTTATTGGTAAGTGCTTTGATCAGGTCCTGAGAATAGGTCGCAATGCCGCATTCCCGGGGAGGATAAGATGTAATGAACAAGATCTCCGCCAGGTCGGGAAGCCGGCCAGTTGAATGGCCGTTATGCTCTCCAGCCTGCGATGACAGGGGAATATCGATATATTCATGAATAAGCGGGGCAATCAATCCCGCATCTTTTATAATTTCATTACCGGTTCCTGCCAACAGGGCAGTTCTTTTTTTAACTTGTATCATAAGGTGCCTGGTTATTATAACAGGAGCAATGTCAGCTGATCTTATTCAGCCGGCATTTTCCGTGCCTGCCTTTTTCTTAATTTATTTACTGCTTTTTTAAAAATATACTGACCTGCCGATGCAACCGCATCAGGATGCTGAGCTACCGCAGTTGTAACACCGACCTGAAGAACAGAACCAAGAAGTTTCCGGAGGATGTTGCCGGAACCCTGAACAACGATCTTTTTTGTGACGAAGCCAGTAACAAGGCCCATGGTTGCCCCCAGGATATCCTCGAGAATGTTGGGTGAAGATGTTATCGTATGAATGCTGTCACGGATCAGGTTTATCGGTTTAAACCTTGTCCAGGTATAGGAAAACTGCTCCCGGAGCAACTGTCCGTTGACCGACTTTTCAAGTTCAAGTCTCTGAATAGCCGCTTTAAGTCCGGCCGATGAAGTGATGGTTTCCATAGATCCTATTTTAGTGCCTGTTTAATCATGTAATTGCAAACAATCCTTTTGATCCATCTCCTCATCAGAGAATAATACAGGATACCGGCTAAAAAATACCCACCGGCCACTGCAAAAAAACCGAAGAAGATCCTTCCGAACAGTTCTCCAAGCCAGAAAGCAAGACCAAGGCCAGTGAACAAAAGGCATGCGGCCATGATGATCGCCGCAATGTATAAGGGCAACAGTGAGGATAACACATCAGTCGTTTTATCGAGGGCTTTCAGCTTTTCCAGTTCAAAACTTGTTTTGCCATATTTTCCGGCCCTGTCGATCAGCGTTTCAATTAATTTCACATGTTCTTCCATGACAAACTTTATATAGAGGTAAGGACGGACAACTCCCCGGACAGATCAGGAAATAACCGATTTCAGTTCGTTCTGAACTTTTTTTGATTTAGCTTCCACCTGTTCATCAAAATCCGAAACCTCATCTTTCACCTTATCAAAATTCTCTGAGATGTTATCCAGGATTTCATCCAGTTCCCCTTTAAAGGATTTCATGTAACCCTTCCCTGTTTTGGCAATTTTTCTACGTGTTTTGGATCCCTTTGCAGGGGAGAACAAAATGCCGAGTAAGGCACCGGCTGCGACACCAGCTAATACGCCCATTAATATTTTTCGTGAGTTCATTTCTTTGTTTTTTAGAGATGAAAAAAGGACCACCAATCCATTACCGGCAGTCCCGTTTATTCTATTTGTTTTTAACGGTAAGATCTTTAAATGCATGGCCAAATTCATCCATATCATGTTTGAATTCTGCTCTGAAGTTCTCCCATTTTGTTTTACTGTCTTCCCTGAAATCATCAAGTTTACTTTTCATATTCCTGTTCTGACGTTCAAGTCCGGCTATTTTCTCTTCATAACGGTCCCGGTTTTCCTTTTTCTCCTTTGCTATATGGGCCCTGAAGTCAGCGATTTTTTTATCATTGGCAGTGATAAGTTCCTTAGACGTTTCCCTGAACTGCCGGATTGAATCCAGTATTGCCTGATTTAGTGCTTCGTTTGCAGCAACAACGTTATTCTTTGCGTCCTGCACATTCTCCTGTGCGATTTCAACCTTTTTATCAGTCGTCTGGCAACTTACCAGAATTGTCCCGGCCATCACCGTTGTAATAGCCAGGGTAAAAAATTTGTTTTTCATTATTTCTGTCTGTTTGTTAAGATTTATTTGTGTGATTATCTTCCTTCATTGAATTCTGCATCTCTGTTCATGCAGAAAAACAGACTGACTTCCTATACGGCAGCAGCTGTATCAAGTATCATAACCTGATCTACAATCCCAAGGTTTGTAAGTTCAACTTCACAGGAAATTGTAACGTCTTCGCTAACCAAAAAACCACCGTTTTCCATGGGCGAATTCCAGCTGAGTTCCCAGTCGTTCCTGTTTATTTTCCCGGTAACCGTAAGCCCGGCTTTTTCGTTACCATAAGGATCCATGACGATCCCCCCCAGTTCCAGGTTCAATTTCACATTCTTGCTGACTCCCCTCATGGTGAGTTCACCCCATAATTCACGGTTGCCGTCAGCATCAGGCTTTCCGATGGTGGTAGAGGTGAAGGTGATCTGCTTATGGTTAGCTACATCAAAGAAATCACTGCTTTGCAAATGGGTGTCGCGTTGTGTATTTCCTGTATTAATGGATGAGGCATCGATCCACAGGTCAATTTCGGCTGTTGTAAAATCCTGCCCACTGGTATAGATGCTGGCATCAAATACCTTAAACGATCCCCTCACATGAGAAATCATCAAATGCCGTACCCTGAATCCGATTTCACTGTGCGCCTGGTCGATGGACCACTTGTTTTTTGTTTTGCTATCCTCTGTTTTCATTTTCTGTGTGTTTAAGTATCATGATACAAAGGTCTGCCTGATTCTGCCGGTTCATGTTACATAACTCTTGAAAAAAGTTACATCATTCACACATCGGAAGGGCAAAAAAAACTGCCCTGAAAAGGGCAGTTAATTCATAATTTCCTCAAGACAGTCAACACAGTCTGCTTTGATAACCTAATATTCTGACCTATGTCTGCTTAAGAAAAATCATATCCAAACTCAACATTGAAACCAACCATTTCTTGGAACCAATATTCCGCCCAATTATCAACAGGTAAAAAACGGTTGATTTTTTGCCCGTCATTGAATTAACACTTACGGGAATATCAAATTATTCCACAAAGGTGCGAAACGGAAGACCGCCGTGTGTTATACAATTCCGACAAAATGTTACATCTTTCACACTTTGGAACTCAATCCTCCCCATTCCACTCCTTAAGAAACCGGTCAAGATATTCCTCCATGAACCTGTGGCGTTGATCTGCCATCCGGCGGCCGGTCGGGGTATTCATCCTGTCCCTGAGAAGCAGGAGCTTCTCATAAAAATGGTTAAGTGTGGGTGCTGTGCTGCCGGTATATTGCTGAACGGTCATACCGGTAAGCGGTTTGATGCCGGGATTATAGAGTTCCCGGCCTTTAAAGCCACCATAATTAAAAGCCCGGGCGATGCCAATGGCTCCAAGTGCATCCAGCCGGTCAGCATCCTGCACGACAGCCAGCTCCGGGGAAAAGAAGGCCTGCGTATAATTACCCCCTTTGAAAGAGATGTTCTCCATAATATTTTCAACATGAGCGATCACCTCTTCATCAACAGAAACTCCGGTCAGAAATTCCCGGACCTTTTGCCTTCCTTCCGACTCATCTCCCGTACCGAATTTATGGTCGCCGATATCGTGTACCAGGGCACCCAGTTCAATGATGAAGAGGTTCCCGGACTCAGACTCCGCCAATCTCTTTGCATTTTTCCATACCCGTTCGATATGAAACCAGTCATGGCCTCCCTCGGCATTTTTCAGTTCAGACTTTACAAAATCAACTGTATTTTCAATGATCTCCTGTTGATGCATACACAAAAATTTATCCTCAGCGAAGGTATGGATGAATCGGTATCGAATGGTTGTACGATTTCAGGGATTAAAAAAATAGTTCCTTTAATACTGATTACCTTTGTAATAATAATTCCGGGTGCCTGAAAGTTATTCGCCGGCTTCCCTTAAACAAAGAATGTGATGAAGAAAACCCGCCTGCTGCTGATACCCGTAATATTGCTGATTATTCTTGCAAACGGATCCTGCCGGTTCAGCGAGAGCAAGAAAAAGGGGAATCATGCGGATGATCTTTTGCGGGGAGCTGTAAACCAGCGCAGCAACCTTCCGTTCGACAGTAACCTTCTCCTCTCCTTTTACAGATCCTTCCCCGCCCTGAACAGTTACAGGAAGGATGTGACCATTGTATACCGGCAGCACAGGTATACACATATCTGGTACGATACACGGGGCATCGTAGAGTTCGGATCCGCCTTGTACAGAAAAGCCAGTGATCTGAATTCGGAGGGGATCTCCGCGAAATTCCCATATCAGGAAAAACTCGATGGTGTTTTTGAAAACAACAAGGAGAATACACTTTCCCAGGTGGAGACGGAACTGATGCTGACCAACCTCTACCTGTTTTACGCCGAAAATGTCCTTAAGGGCGTTAATGACACCACAACCACAGCCCTGGGATGGCTTCTGCCCAGGAAACAGGTATCCTATGACCGGCTCCTTGATTCGGTCATCTCCGATCCTGCCCTGCTTAACCGTAACGACAGCATTCTGTTCTCCCAGTATTACCTGCTGCGGGATATCCTGAAAAGATACCGCGAAATTGAAAAAAAGGGAGGATGGACTCTGATCGACCTGGACCCGCGTCTCAAAGCATATAAACCCGGAGACACTGCAAAGGCCATCCTCCAGATAAGGGAACGGCTTTTCATTAGCGGGGATATAAAAGAGAACAACGGAAGCAACCGCTATGATCCTGAACTAAGCGAGGCCGTTATGAAGTACCAGAAACGCAATGGTTACAACCCCGTCAAATTAATTCTGCCAAAGCACATCCGGGAGATGAATGTTCCGGTCGGCGACCGTATAAAAAAGATCATTGTGAACATGGAGCGCTGCCGTTGGATTCCGCCCGGATTTTCCAGGGCAAAGGAGTTTATCGTTGTAAATATTCCCTCCTATAAGCTGAACCTTATGAGAAACGGGAAAAGCGAATTCGAGTCATCCGTAATCGTCGGCTCGAACATTACAAAAACAGTCGTCTTCAGCGGAAAACTGAGTTATATCGTATTCTGCCCTTACTGGAATCTGCCACAGAGCATCATCAACAAGGAGGTGAAGCCGGGAATGGCCAAACACAAAAATTACCTTGAAACCCACAACATGGAGTGGAACAACGGGATGGTCCGTCAGAAGCCGGGAAAAAACAACTCCCTGGGACTTATCAAATTCATCTTTCCGAATTCCAATGACATCTATATGCATGACACACCTGCCAAAAGCCTCTTTTCACATGAACGCCGTGCATTCAGTCACGGCTGCATCCGGGTTGCCAAACCAAGGGACTTTGCTGCTGAGATCTTAAAGGATGATCCGAAATGGACCATGGGAAAGATCGATTCCGCCATGCACTCCGGCAAGGAGCGCTCCTACTCCCTGAAGACCAAAATACCGGTTTTCATAGGTTACCTGACAGCCTGGGTCGACCAGGATGGGGTGATCAATTTTTATGAGGATGTTTATGGACTGGACCAGCGTCTGGAAGAGTTGCTGATCGGTCAGAGATAAGCGTTTAATGAGGCTATAATGCGATGCAGATACGAAATCCGCTGATACTGCGTTCTTGTCTGTCTGTTTATCTACGGGCACAATTTAATTACCTGTTCACCTGTAAGACTGGAATCTTAACGATATGATCCGAAACCTTTTTATTACCCTGTTACTGCTTATCCCTGCCCTCAACCGGGCGGATACGAACAAGCCCCTCCCACCCCC